>Ga0209398_1000086_pt1 | contig 70334 bp, 62 predicted proteins | sample AshMeaBigSpring_FD_184125 | JGI IMG/M metagenome (GOLD analysis project Ga0209398, IMG submission 184125) | Groundwater microbial communities from Big Spring, Nevada to study Microbial Dark Matter (Phase II) - Ash Meadows Big Spring (SPAdes)... | ecosystem: Environmental > Aquatic > Deep...
GTAAATATATGTTATAATATGCAAATATTTGTATTTGCATTTGTAACAAAAATAATAACGCATAAAAATCCCAAAATTATGCATTTTTCAACTTTTTGAAAAATGGAGGTAATCGGAGGGGACTCATTGATTAATTGATTGAAAAATTGAAACAATAAGCATTTATTACAATAAAAATCAAACAAAAACGGAAGTGTCATGGCCGACACTCCCGATTTGATTTACAGTTTATACCTTGCTAAACTACAAATCCTTCAGGTTTTTAAGTTCTCCGAGTGATTGTAGTTCACTCAGTTCGGGGATAGGAGGCAATTCACCCATATTCATCATAATTCTTTTATCCTTTCCTGTAGTCCACAGGATATTAATTTCACCTTTGTCTTTGTTAACAATAACAGTTTCCTTCGGGCCTTTAACCGCTGCGGGACGCGAATAAATATACGAACGTTCGGCTTTGTCGCGCGAGGCTACTTCCAGTTCGAAGTTGTCTTTCTTCAACACTTCGAGTATCTCTTTTTCAATGGCTTCGGCTACAGATTTGTTCGAAGCTGTAATTTCTAATGTCAGTGTTTGCATTTCCTTACCTATTTTGGTGTAGGCAAAGCGTTCGTCGTCGGCATATTTTTCGAAAAAGTTGTTCAGTTTTTGAGCATGCGAAAGCGCTGCCAGCGAAAGCAGCATAGATGCAATAAAAAATAGTCGTTTCATAATTTGTTTGTTTTTTAGAAGAGTTGTATTTTTATTTTAGTTGATTTTCAATTTCGTTGAGGCGTTCTGCCACCTGTTTGTTGTCTTTATAAGCATCAAGAGACCGCTGAACCACGCTTAGCGATTTTTCTAACTTGGCATTTGCATATTCACGCGCCTTTTCGGGGTCGTTTATTCTTTTTCCTTTCAGAATCATATAGTCACCCGTGTTTGCCTGAAAACGGACAACTGTAATTACCAGCAAGCAGGCTGCTGCAATGCCGGAAACAGTGTACATAAACCGACGCTTAAATGAAATCCGTTTAATCGTGTAGGTGGCGTTTTGTGGATAGGTGGCGTTTTTTTCTTTTTCGTAAGCCCTGAAAATGTGCACGTATTTTTCGTGTTCGGGTTTTACATCCTGCGAAGTGAAATATGTTTTCAGTTCTTTTTCTTCGGTGAGCGAACTGCTTCCAGCGAAGTATTTTTCGAGTATTTCATCTATTCTGTTCATCATCGTTTGTTTTTTATGAATGTTGTAGTTCTTTAAATAATTGTGTTCTGATTTTTGCTCTTGCCCGCGACAAGTTCACTGTTACGGCATTTTCGGTAAGTTCGGTAACTGTTGCAATTTCCGAAATCTCCATTTCTTCCACATCGCGCATTCTGATTATGGTTCGCTGCAACTCGGGGAGCTTGTCGATAAGCTCAATAACATAATTGGCCATGTCTTTCGTGTCCAGCAAATGTCCCTCGTGCTGTCCGGCAATCTCAAAATCGGAGTTCAGAGGTTCAATAAATTGTTTCCTGCGCAGCGTGTCGATACACAAATTGCGCATTGCCCTGAGCGTAAACGTGAATTTATTATCGGCTTCGCTCAATACGGATCGTTTCTCCCAGAGTTTAAGCTGTAGCTCCTGCACCGTGTCTTTGGCTTCGTCGGTATCTTTTAATATCGATTTTGCCATTCGGAAGAGTTTATCCGAAAGTGTCGAAAATATTGAGTTAAATTCTTTAGCGTCCATACACTTATAATGACGTACAACAAAATAGAATATTACATCGAAGGTACATTTTTTTTCATACAATCCACATAAGTAATCAAAAAAATTTAATTATATGTTTTAGTTATGACCCCAAAAAACCCAAATTGGGAGCTTAAAGACCAGGTATAGCAACTCCTAATTCAGAAAATGCAAAACTTTCAGATACAAATTGTATCTTTGCAGCCTTAAACAAAATTGAAATTTTGAACCTTACTGATTTACAACAACGGTTTGCCCAACATCCGCAGGTAAGTGCACTTACCCGTTGGGCTGATTCTACCGAACTAAACCTGAAAATCTCGGGTTTGAGCGGGTCTTCACGTTCGTTAGTGGCGGCTTCACTATTCTGGCTCCGGCCTCACAGCCAGTTTATTGTAATGAACGATGCGGATGAAGCGGGCTATCTTTACAACGATATTAAACAGATACTTTCGCCCGACGAGGTGTATTATTTTCCATCGTCGTATAAAAAAGCCATAAAACTTTCGCAACTTGATACGTCGAACGATATTTTGCGCACCGAAGTACTCAACCGACTCAGCAATAACACAATGCCCTGCATGGTTATTACGTATCCGGAAGCGCTAATGCAAAAAGTGGTGGCTGCGTCGGCTATCCGCACAAATACGCTCCGCCTGAAAACGGGCGAAAGCCTGAGTATTGATTTTCTGATTGAAGTGCTAACCGAATATGGTTTCGAGCGGGTGGATTTTGTGTACGAACCCGGCCAGTTTTCGGTGCGTGGTAGCATTGTGGACATTTTTTCGTTTTCGTTCGAAATGCCTTATCGTTGCGATTTTTTTGGCGATGAAGTGGAATCTATCCGTGTTTTTGATATCGAAACACAGCTTTCGAAAGAAAAACGCGCCGAAGTGGAAATTATTCCCGACTTGAATCTGAATAAAAAACTGAGTCAGGTTTCTATTTTAGAATTTATACCCAACGATACCTGGTTGACTTTCAGTACCGCTTCGTTTGTGCGCGAACGCATTAACATTTTATACGATGAAGCGTTGGTAAAAGCGAACGAAGGAGCAAACTCAACGCCCGACCTGCACAAAAACCGCATTACCGGCGACGAGTTTATGCAGCAGGCAATGAATTTCCGGAAAATAGAGTGGAACGTAACATCTTATTTTAAAACGAAAGTAGAAATTAATTTTAATACTTCGCCACAACCCATTTTTCATAAAAACTTCGATTTAATTGCGGACAATCTGAAGCAGGGAATTGCAGAAGGTTACGAACTTTTCATACTGAGCGACAGTGTAAAACAAACTGATCGTATCAAATCCATTTTCGAAGATCGCGGCGATAATATTACATTTCAACCTGTAAAAAACACACTTCACGAAGGTTTTATCGACCATGATTTGTCGTTGTTCTGCTATACCGACCATCAGATTTTCGACCGTTTTCATAAATACCAACTACGTACCGACCGCACCCGTTTGGGAAAGGTTGTTCTCACGCTTAAAGAATTAAATCAGTTCCGTGTGGGCGATTACATGGTGCATGTCGATCATGGTGTAGGTACTTTCGGTGGTCTGGTTCGTACCAATGTGAATGGCAAAATGCAGGAAATGGTGAAACTGATTTACAAGGATGATGATATTATTTTTGTAAGCATACATTCGCTGCACCGCATTTCGAAATACAAAGGCAAAGAAGGCGAAGCTCCACGCATTAATAAACTCGGCACCGGAGCTTGGGAGCGGCTGAAAGAGCGTACCAAATCGAAGGTAAAAGACATTGCGCGTGAGTTGATTAAGTTGTATGCCAAACGAAAAGCCGAGCAAGGTTTTCAGTATTCGCCTGATAGTTATTTGCAACAGGAATTGGAGGCATCGTTTATTTACGAAGATACCCCCGATCAGGTAAAAGCTACGGCTGACGTTAAAAAAGACATGGAATCGTTGTTGCCAATGGATAGGTTGGTGTGTGGCGATGTGGGTTTTGGTAAAACGGAAGTGGCGATGCGTGCGGCTTTTAAGGCGGCCACCGACAGTAAACAAGTAGCTGTACTTGTACCAACTACGGTTTTGGCATTGCAGCATTATAATTCATTCAAAGAGCGTTTTAAAGATTTTCCGGTTACGGTAGATTATCTGAGTCGGGCACGTACAGCCAACCAAACCAAAGAAGTGCTTCAGCGACTCGAAGAAGGCAAGGTGGATATTCTGATTGGCACACACAAAATTGTGGGTAAACAAATAAAATTCAAAGACTTAGGATTGCTGATAATTGACGAAGAACAGAAATTTGGTGTATCAGTAAAAGAAAAACTCAAGGAAATGAAGGTGAATGTGGATACGCTTACCATGACGGCTACTCCTATTCCGCGAACTTTGCAATTTTCGTTAATGGGTGCTCGCGATTTGTCGATTATTAATACGCCTCCGCCCAACCGCTATCCCGTACAGACTGAAATTCATCTATTCGACGAGGATGTCATTCGTGAAGCTATTCAGCTGGAAATGAACCGAAACGGGCAGGTTTTTTTCGTCAATAACCGTATTCAGAACATTTATCATATCGAATCTCTGATAAAGAAACTTGTTCCGGGTTGCCGCGTGGCTGTTGGTCACGGACAAATGCCGCCTGATAAACTAGAGGAAATCATTGTCGATTTTATTGATTACGAATACGATGTGTTGGTGGCAACCACCATTATTGAATCGGGCATTGATATTCCGAATGTAAATACCATCATTATTAATAGTGCACATAATTTCGGACTCAGCGATTTACACCAGTTGCGTGGACGTGTGGGCCGGAGTAACCGCAAGGCATTTTGTTATCTCTTGGCACCTGAACTGAGTTTACTCACGCCCGAAGCCCGCCGCCGTTTGCAGGCTTTGGAAACTTTTGCCGAATTGGGTAGCGGTTTCAATATTGCTATGCAGGATTTGGATATTCGCGGTGCCGGAAACATGCTTGGGGCTGAGCAAAGTGGATTTATTGCCGACCTGGGTTACGAAACTTATCAAAAAATTCTGAACGAGGCGGTTCACGAACTCAAGGACGAAGAATTCTCAGAACTGTATGCCGACGAAATTGCAGCCGAAAACAATAGTTCGGTTTATGTAACCGATTGTCAGATTGATTCAGACATGGAATTAATGTTTTCGCAGGATTATATCGAAAATACGTCGGAACGTATTGCACTCTATCGTGAGTTGGACAGCATTACAAACGAAGCTGATTTGCTGGAATTTGAGCAACGACTGGTCGACCGATTCGGAAAAATACCCGAACAGGGTCAGAGTTTAATGTTGGTGGTTCGGCTACGTTGGCTGGCGATGCAGTTTGGTATGGAAAAACTGACTTTGAAAAATGAGAAATTGATAGCGTACCTGGTTTCTAACCCTAAATCGAACTATTATCAGTCGGATAATTTTGGAAAAATACTGCATTATATGACTGTACATCCACGCCAGTGCCAATTGCGCGATCAAAATGGTCGACGTTCAGTAGTTTTTGCAGGAATACGAACCATCGATCAGGCTATGAAGTTGTTTCAGAGTTTTTAAAATCTGAAATTCAAAATTTTAGTTTAAAAATTTCTATCTCACAAAAAAACATACTATCTTAGTGCGATTTTTTGATAATTTTGATACTCACAAAAACACATATTATAAAAATTGTGGTTAATGAACTGCTGAAAACAGGCAATCATTTATTCACACGTAGAATTAAAAAACATGGAAAATAACTATTGTATTATCATGGCAGGTGGCATTGGAAGCCGCTTTTGGCCTTTCAGTCGCAACAATCGCCCCAAACAGTTTCTGGATTTTTTTGGCACAGGACGTTCATTATTGCAAATGACATTTGATCGTTTTCGACATGTTGTTCCTGCCCAAAATATTCTGATTGTTTCAAATGTGATTTATAAAGACTTAATTTTGGAGCAATTGCCCGAAATAAAAGAAAATCAGGTACTATTAGAACCGAATCGCCGAAATACAGCCCCCTGCATAGCTTATGCAGTAAATCGCATTAAAGCTATTACAAATAAAGCGAATATTATTGTTGCGCCTTCCGACCATCTGATTTTAAAAGAAATTGATTTTTTAGAAACTATTAAAACCGGAATCGAATTTATTAAAAACAACAATTCGCTTCTCACCTTAGGCATAAAACCAAGCCGTCCGGAAACAGGATATGGTTATATACAAATTGCCGAAGGCGATACAGCGCTTCGCAAAGTAAAAACGTTTACCGAAAAACCAAATGTCGAACTGGCGCAGATTTTTTTCGAAACAGGTGAATTTTTCTGGAACTCTGGAATTTTCCTTTGGAATTTGCAAACTATTGATAAAGCTTTCAGTGAATTACTCCCCGAGGTAGCCACCAAATTTGACGAAGGAAAGGAAATTTATAATACAGCTGATGAACAAGCATTTATAGATAAAATGTATCCTACCTGCCCGAATATTTCCATCGATTACGGCATTATGGAAAAAGCTACTGACGTGCACGTACTTTGCTCCGATTTTGGCTGGACTGATTTGGGAACCTGGGGTTCGCTTTATGAAATGTCGCCAAAAGACGACAATCAAAATGTGACACTCAAATGTCAAAGTATGTTTTATGAAGCTAAAAATAACATTGTAACCCTACCTAACGACAAATTAGCCGTTATTCAGGATTTGGATGGTTATATCGTTGCGGAATCGGATAATGTGTTGTTAATCTGCAAATTGAAGGATGAGCAAAATATCCGTCAGTATGTGAATGATGCCACAGTAAATTTCGAAGAAAAATACATATAAAGGAAGAAGTCAGAAATTAGAAATTAGAAAAAATCTTACTTTTAATTTCTAATTTTCTAAATTCTTATTTTCTAATCTCTAATTTTAAAAAATGGGCTTCTTCAATTTATATAAACCTCGCGAATACGGGTATCGTTACATTTACTACGACCCCAAAAAAGAAGAGAAAAAAGCAAAAGAAACAGAACGGGCGGCAAAAAACAACGATGAGCCATATTCACCTACGCTAAAACGTGGTGTTTTCAGGGAAATGGCTGATAAAAATAAAAATTACAGAGTGGAGCAAATGCGAAAGTCAAATCTGCGACTTGTAATTATTCTTTTTGCCATGCTTGCCATATTATATTACCTGCTAAGCTACTAATAATGAGCGACATTATACACTTGTTACCCGATTCGGTAGCAAACCAGATTGCAGCCGGTGAAGTGATTCAGCGGCCCGCTTCCGTTTTAAAGGAATTAGTTGAAAATGCCATAGATGCCGGTGCAAGCGCTGTGCAAATTGTTATTAAAGATGCCGGAAGAACCCTGATACAGGTATCGGACAATGGAAAAGGCATGAGCGAAACCGATGCACGTATGGCATTTGAACGACATGCCACATCAAAAATCAAAGATGCTGCCGACTTATTTGCGTTACGAACCATGGGCTTCCGGGGCGAGGCTTTGGCATCGATAGCAGCTGTTGCTCAGGTTGAAATGCGCACCCGCCGGCACGATGATGAACTCGGTGTGGCTATTGAAATTGCCGGAACACGGGTTTTTAAGCAGGAAACAATTCATTGCGAAGCCGGGACTACATTTTTTGTTAAAAATCTGTTTTTCAATGTTCCTGCCCGTCGCCGCTTTTTGAAAAGCGACAATGTGGAAAAGTCGCATATACTCACCGAATTTCACCGTATCGTATTGGTAAATCCCGATATTGAATTTTCATTTTATGATGGCGATGAAGAACTGTTTCATTTGCCCGCTGCAAATCTGAAAATGCGTATTGATGCTGTTTTTGGTAGTCAGAAAAAGAAAATCCAACAACAGTTATTGAATATTGAAACTTCGAATGGTTTAGTTAATATTATCGGATTTATTGGTAAACCCGAATTTGCACAAAAATCGGCGCAACAATATTTCTTTGTAAATGGTCGCTATATGCGTCATCCGTATTTTCACAAGGCAGTAACGCTGGCATACAACAATTTAATTCAACCTTCGGATAATCCATCATATTTTATATATTTTGAAGTTGATCCGCAAACCATCGACATTAATATTCATCCTACAAAAACGGAAATAAAATTTGAAAACGAACAGGCTATCTGGTCCATACTTTCGGCAACTGTAAAAGAGGCACTTGGTAAATTTAATGTTGCTCCTTCTATAGATTTCGACCGCGACGATGCTCCGGATATTCCCGTAAATTTAGATATTGAAAACGTAAAACCGCCACAAACAAATTTCAACCCCGATTACAATCCTTTTAATTCTTCGTACAAACGTCCGGCTTTCGATTGGGAAAAACTTTACGGAGGATTTGAAAAAGATACAAAAATCGCCCCTCCGAACAACACATATTCTGCTGATAACATATCAGTTACAGAATCCCCTGTAACTGTTGAACAATTATGGATTGAATCGGAACCTGAACAACAAAAGTTAGATTTAGGCGGTGAAAATCATTCGGCAAACTTTCAATTCAAAAACAGATTTATTGTAACTTCAATAAAATCGGGAATGCTGATTATAGATCAAAACCGTGCGCATACACGCATACTTTTCGAATCGTATCTCAAAGATATTGAACAACATACAGCTCACTCACAACAGTTATTATTTCCTGAAGAAATGGAACTCAACGAACAGGATTTACTCCATTTCGAAACAATAGAGGACGCGTTGAGAAGTGTTGGGTTTAATTTTTCTGAAAGAACAAAAACCCTGTTAATAATCAGCGGGATACCTTCACTGCTTAATGCATCGGCCAGTAAAAGTCTGATTAATGAAATGATTGATAATGTTCGGAATACCGGCATTAACACTGCGCAAAACATTTACGATATGATTGCATTTTCGCTGGCAAAATCAACAGCAATTAAAACCGGACAGCTATTGACACAAGAAGAAATGTCGGATATAATTGACCGCCTTTTTGCTTGTAGCAACAGTAATTATACGCCCGATGGAAAATCAATTCACACTACAATTTCACATAGCGAATTGCTTTCAAAGTTTAGCTAAAGGCCTATATTCGAAAACTTTCATAATCTGGTGCAATCGTACATTGATAAAACAATTTTTTTTTGTACTTTTGCATCCCGTAATTAAAACACAAAAAATAATATGGACTGCAAACAAATTAAAACAGCTTTAGTATCTGTTTATCACAAAGATAAATTGGATATTATTATCAAAAAATTACATGCCGAAGGCGTGGAATTTATTTCTACCGGAGGAACTCAGAATTTTATCGAATCGTTGGACATTCCGTGTAGTGCTGTTGAAGATTTAACCGGCTATCCATCCATATTGGGCGGACGTGTTAAAACACTTCATCCCAAAGTATTCGGAGGCATCTTATGTCGCCGTGAGTTGGCAGATGATAATGCACAAATTGAAGAATATGAAATTCCCGAAATTGACTTGGTAATTGTTGATTTGTATCCGTTTGAAGCTACTGTAGCTGCCGGTGCCGACGAGCCAACCACCATCGAAAAAATTGATATCGGTGGCATTTCGCTAATTCGTGCAGCTGCCAAAAATTTTAAGGACGTAGTTATTGTTGCTTCGCAAGACCAATATCAACCACTGCTTGACGTACTGGAGGCTAATGGTGCTCAAACAACTTTTGAGGAACGCCGGTGGTTTGCCAAAGAAGCTTTTGCAGTGTCTTCGCATTACGATTCGGCAATCTTCAATTATTTCGATGGTGAAGAAAAATCAGCTTTCCGCCTGACCGAAGATAATGCAAAAGTATTGCGCTACGGCGAAAATCCGCATCAGTCCGGTATTTTCTTTGGGAAATTCGACGAAATGTTTGAACAATTGCAGGGAAAAGAAATTTCGTACAACAACCTCCTCGACATTGATGCTGCTGTGAATTTGATTAATGATTTTGAAGATATTACATTTGCTATTCTTAAACACAACAACGCCTGCGGTATTGCTTCGCGTCCACAATTGGTTGATGCCTGGAATGCTGCTTTAGCCGGCGATCCTGTTTCGGCATTCGGAGGCGTATTAATCACCAATGCCATTGTGGATAAAGCTACTGCCGAAGAAATGAATAAAATTTTCTTCGAAGTAGTAATTGCTCCCGATTACGATTTGGATGCTTTGGAAATTTTGGGACAAAAGAAAAATCGCATTATTCTGATTCTGAAAAATGCAAAAGTTCGTTCTCAGCAAGTTCGCACATTACTCAACGGAGTTTTAGTTCAGGACAAAGACCTGAAAACTGAAACTGTTGACGATATGAAAGTTGTAACCGAAAAAGCTCCTACCGAACAGGAAATTGAAGATTTGATTTTTGCAAATAAAATTGTAAAACATACCAAATCAAATGCAATTGTTTTAGCTAAAAACAAACAACTATGTGCGAGCGGTGTGGGTCAAACTTCACGTGTTGATGCATTGGAACAGGCTATTGAAAAAGCAGCGTCGTTTAATTTTGATTTGAAAGGTGCTGTTATGGCTTCGGATGCATTTTTCCCATTCCCCGACTGCGTACAAATTGCTGCTGAAGCGGGAATTTCAGCAGTGATTCAACCGGGCGGCTCCATCAAAGATCAGGATTCCATCGATGCCTGCAACAAAAACGGTCAGGCAATGGTAACTACCGGATTCAGACATTTTAAACATTAAGAAGACAACAGACGACGGATGACAGACGACTGATGTCAAAAGTCGATTTAACAATAATAACAATAAATAACGGCGAAGCCAAATAACGCACGAAGTGCCAAATAACGCGTAGCAAAAAACGGCAAAGCCAAATAACATACAACATGGGATTATTTTCATTTACACAGGAAATTGCGATTGACCTTGGAACGGCCAACACAATTATAATTCACAACGACAAAATTGTAGTTGATGAACCATCGGTAGTAGCCTTGGATAAACGTACCGATAAATTGATTGCCATAGGCGAAAAAGCCCGCCAGATGCAGGGTAAAGAAAACGAAGGGATTCGTACGGTGCGCCCGCTACGCGATGGTGTAATTGCCGACTTCTACGCTGCCGAACTGATGATCAGAGGTATGATAAAAATGATTCCTACCAAAAGTCAGCTTTTCTCTCCTTCACTCAAAATGGTGGTTTGTATCCCTTCGGGTAGTACTGAGGTTGAAATACGTGCGGTACGCGACTCGTCAGAACACGCTGGCGGACGCGAAGTATATATGATTTACGAACCAATGGCTGCCGCAATCGGTATTGGTATCGATGTGGAAGCTCCTACCGGATGTATGATTGTAGATATAGGCGGTGGAACTACCGAAATTGCAGTTATTTCGCTCGGTGGTATCGTTTCGAATAAATCAATCCGTATTGCAGGTGATGACCTGACACTTGACATTGTAGAATACATGGGTCGCATGCACAATATTAAAGTGGGTGAACGTACAGCCGAATTAATTAAAATCAATGTGGGTGCAGCACTTACCGACCTTGAAGATGCTCCTGAAGATTATATCGTTCGCGGGCCTAACCGTATGACAGCTCTTCCAATGGAAGTTCCGGTTTCGTACCAGGAAGTTGCACACTGTCTTGAAAAATCGATTTCGAAAATTGAAGCGGCTATCCTGAGTGCATTGGAGCAAACTCCACCCGAATTGTATGCCGATATAGTTGAAAAAGGAATTTACCTTGCCGGTGGTGGTGCACTGCTGCGGGGATTGGACAAACGTTTGACTGACAAGCTCAATATTCAGTTCCACATTGCCGACGATCCATTGCGTGCAGTAGCCCGTGGAACAGGTGTGGCATTGAAAAATGTGGATAAATTCTCATTCCTTATTCGTTAATATAACTTCAACTAAAAAACACAAGGCAGGTAAATTTGTGAAATAACAGTTCATAATATTTCCTGCCTTTTTCGAATATATCATCAGTACATGCGCAATCTGATAAATTTCCTTATTCAATACAGTGTGTTGATATTATTTCTGTTTTTGGAATTAATATCATTTAGCCTTATTGTTAAAAATCAGGAATATCAGAAAAGCGTTTTTTTCTCTTCGAGTAATGCGGCAGTAGCTTCATTTTACGAAATGAGTAACTCGGTAGTGGAGTTTTTCAAACTGAAAGCATCCAACGAATCGCTCTCCGAAGAAAACACAGCACTGAAAAACGAAATTATTCAACTTCGGAATAAGTTAGCCGCTGTAACACCCGAACAAAAAGACTCTATACGGTTTCACATTCCCCCCGAAATGGAATATAAATTTATTTCGGCTAAAGTAATAAACAGTTCTACAAATAAACTTCAGAATTATATTACGCTAAATAAAGGTTTGAGAGACGGCATTAAAGTGGATATGGGTGTTGTGAGCGATCAGGGAGTAGTTGGTATAGTAAAAACGGTGTCGGACAAGTTTGCAGTTGTAATTCCTGTGCTGAATGATAAAATCCGCATCAATTGTAAATTTACAAAAAATAATTATAGTGGCCCACTTCAGTGGACAGGTGTAAATTATCAGTATGCCAATTTGAACGACATTGCCCGCCACGTTAAATTTTCACTCGGCGATTCGTTGGTAACCAGCGGATTTACAAATACCTTTCCCGAAGGAATTCCTGTCGGAACCATCGATAACTTTAACATAAAAGAAAGTGATCCGTATTATACCATAAGTGTAAAGCTGGCTGTCGATTTCCGGACACTATCGCACGTAAAAGTGATTGATTATAAAAACTATCGCGAACAACGCTACTTAGAACAGGTTGCAACCGAAAAATAAACATGCTTACTGTAATTCAAAATATCGTTTCGTTCCTATTATTAGTACTTGCACAGGTATTAATTTTGAATAATATCCAGTTTTTGGGTTTTGTCAATCCGTATATCTATATTCTGTTTATTATCTCGCTTCCTGTACGTTTACCCCGTTGGTTAACCCTGATTCTTGGTTTTGCAATCGGACTTTTGATTGATACTTTTTCGAACACACTGGGAATGCATGCTTTTAGTTCGGTATTAATTGCTTATGCCCGTAGCTTTATAATCAAACTTTTCACTTCCATCGATGAAGGAAATAATCCGACTCCCTCATTTCATAGTTTTGGAGTTGGAGCCTATATCAAATATGTATTTGTAATGGTTTTTCTTCATCATGCATCTCTGTTTTTTCTCGAAGCTTTTTCGCTCGGACACTTTTGGCTGATACTGTTCAAAACTTTTTTAAGTTCGGTCATTACAATTTTGATTATTTTGGGTTTAAAATCCATAAATCGCAGATAAGAGTTTGGGTTTGTAAGCACTTTAAAATATTACAAACCATCTAAACTTTATAAACCAACAAAAATGATTAACGATTCACTACAAAACCGTCAAAGAGTTATAGCTACTATCATTACGGTGGTAATTGTTATTTATATATTACGTTTATTTTCGATTCAAATTTTACAGAACAAATACAAAGAGGGTGCTGATAGTAATGCATTTTTAAAAAAAACACTCTTTCCTCCCCGCGGATTAATATATGACCGTAATGGCGTACTTTTGGTCTACAACAAACCGGCTTACGACATTACGCTTATTATGCGCGAAATTCACGATTTGGATACGATCTCCTTTTGTCGTTCGTTAGATATTACCAAAGAAGATTTTATTGAGCGGATAAAAAACATAAAAGACCGAAGTAAAAATCTGGGCTATTCATCTTACACGCCACAGATATTTATGACTCAGTTAGATATCGAAGACATTGCTACTTTTCAACAATCGATGTATAAATTTCCGGGGTTTTACATTCAAAACCGTACGCTTCGTGAATATGCATTCCCCAATGCAGCTCACGTACTCGGTAATATTGGTGAAGTTACGCAGCGACGTATTGAAAAGGATAATTATTACAAATCAGGTGATTATGCCGGACGCGATGGCATAGAATATACCTACGAAGAAGCTTTACGCGGACAAAAGGGAATGGAAATACTTCTGCGCGATGCTAAAGGTCGTATCAAAGGTAAATACGATAATGGCAAAAGCGACATTCCGGCAAAGGCAGGTCAAAATCTGACACTTACTTTAGATATTAAACTTCAGGTACTTGCCGAAAAACTGATGAAAGGCAAAGTGGGCAGCGTGGTAGCTATCGAACCCAAAACCGGCGAAATTTTAGTTATGGTTTCCAATCCTGCTTTCGACCCCTCTATTTTGGTAGGCCGACAACGTTCAAAAAATTACCGTTCGTTACTGAATGACCCTACAAAACCGTTGATGAATCGTGCTACACAGGCTCAATATTCACCCGGTTCTTCATTCAAGCCATTGCAGGCATTAGTTTGTCAGCAAATGGGTGGCATCAATGAGCATTCAATCTTTGGCTGCAACGGACCAGCCTCATCACCAATCAAATGTACACACTCTCATGGCTCACCCGTTAATCTGGAACAAGCTATTGAGCAAAGTTGTAATCCATATTTTTGGAATGCATTCCGTAGCACCATCGAAAAAGACGGTTATGGTCAGAAGAACCAGATTTTCAGAACAAATTACGACGAGTGGGTCGATCGGATGAAAAGTTTTGGTCTGGGTGAGAAATTTACTGATGGAGATATTTACGAACAGGTTCGTGGTTACATTCCCACTCAAAAATTTTATAACAAAGTTTACAAATCCGAAACAGGTTGGCGGGCAATTACTATTCGTTCAAATTCTATCGGACAAGGTGAAGTATTGGCAACACCTTTGCAATTAGCCAATACCATGGCTGCCATTGCAAACAATGGTTTTTATATCACGCCACATCTACACAAATCGGACACCATGCTTAACAAAATTCATAAGGTAAAAGTAGATGAAAAATATTTCCCTGTAGTATTCGAAGGCATGTCGCGTGTTTTTGAATCAGGTACAGCACGTTCGTCGCGCATCGACAGCATACAAATGTGTGGAAAAACCGGAACAGTACAAAACCCACACGGAAAAGACCACTCGCTTTTTGTTGGTTTTGCTCCGCGCGAAAATCCCAAAATAGCAGTAGCTATTGTAGTTGAAAATGCCGGTTTCGGCTCAACTTATGCAGCTCCAATTTTTAGTTTAATGGCTGAGTTGTATCTGAAAGGTAAAATTACGAGAACAGAATTAGAAGAACGAATAACCAATATTGTAACAAATGCCAGCGTCAAAGAACGTTAATATAAAATATGCCCTCGACTGGACTACAGTAGCGTACTTCGTTATTTTAGTGTTAATGGGTTGGGTGAGCATTTACGGTGCCAGCTATAATTTCGATCAGTCGGGCATTCTCGACTGGGATCAACGTGCGGGTAAACAGTTTGTGTGGATACTTACTGCTTTTGCCATTGGTGGTATGCTCCTGCTTGTGGATTATAAAATGTATAATTTCTTTGCCTATTTTATTTATGCATTTGTTATTCTGTTACTTATAGTTACCATATTTGTGGCACCCGATATTAAGGGCTCCCGATCGTGGTTGGTAATAGGACCTGTGAGTTTTCAGCCCGCCGAATTAGCAAAAATGGCTACAGCATTGGCTCTTTCACGGTTTATGAGTTCGTATAACTACAAACTACGCACCTGGCGCGATTTAATTCCGCTTGCCATGTTTATTTTTCTGCCATTTGCACTTATTATTTTACAAAAAGAAACCGGATCGGCACTCGTTTTTGTTGCATTTCTGCTTATGCTTTATCGCGAAGGCATGAATGGTATCATACTGATTCTTATTGTATTGGCTATTATTTTATTTGTTGTTGTCATTCGTTACAGCACTATAGTTATTGGCGCCGAACAGGGCACATTGGGTTTTATACTTGCCATGGGGCTGTTGCTGATTATTCAGCTCGGATATTCATTTTTCAAGGCGCATCACTCCAAAGAATCAGGCTATGCACTTGCAGGTGCAGCTGCCTTAACCGTAGTTTCAATTATTGCCAATGGTTGGATTGATGTCAATTTTAATTATGTGGCACTTGGTATTATTATTTTAAGTTCAGGTTATTGGATATTTCAGGCTTTGATTACCCGTCACAAACAGTATTGGTTAGTAGCTGCTATCAGTATTGGTTCTGTAGCCTTTTGTTATTCTTCGGATTATTTATTCGAGAAAGTGCTCGAACCACATCAACAGGTACGTATAAAGGTACTTTTAAATATGGAAGATGACCTTTCGGGTGCCGGATATAATGTCAATCAATCGAAAATAGCCATTGGTTCAGGAGGTTTTTGGGGCAAAGGATTTCTGAACGGAACGCAAACAAAACTCAAATACGTACCCGAACAGGATACCGATTTTATTTTTTGTACTGTTGGCGAAGAACATGGATTTTGGGGTTCAACTTTAGTGTTGGTTATTTATTGGCTATTGTTAATGCGCATATTGCGTATTGCCGAACGACAACGAGAATCTTTTAACCGCATTTACGCCTATTCGGTGGCAAGTATTTTCTTTTTTCACCTTATGATTAATATTGGTATGGTGCTGGGAATAATGCCTGTTATTGGCATTCCCCTACCCTTTTTCAGCTACGGTGGTTCATCACTTTGGGGCTTTACAATCATGCTCTTTATCTTGCTCCGACTCGATGCTTCGCGTCTGGAACGATTACGATAAGTTTTTTTTCAACAAATAAAGCTGTACCTTTGCAGTCAAAATTATAAATTAATACAAACTAAAATGATTACTACAGACCAACTTAAAGATGTGTTGGAACGCGAGAGCGCGTTGAGGAGGTACCTTTGACATCGATTCAAAGACTATCCAAATAGAAGAAGAAGAGTTGCGCACGCATGTGCCCGGCTTTTGGGACGATGCAAAAGCTGCCGAAGCACAAATGCGTAAAATAAAAGACCTGAAAAACTGGGTTGAAGGTTATAAAGGTGTTAAAACTGCCATCGAAGAATTACAATTAGCCTACGATTTTTATAAAGAGGAAGCAGTATCGGAAGAAGAAGTGGACGAAGCATACCGCTATGCATTGGAACAGGTGGAATCACTGGAGCTAAAAAACATGCTTTCGAAAGAGGAAGACAAACTCGGAGCTGTGATTAAAATTGTGGCCGGTGCAGGTGGTACCGAAGCGCAGGATTGGGCTGATATGCTATTCCGTATGTATCAGCGTTGGGCCGAGCGCCAAGGTTACAAGGTGGAAATAACCAACATACAGGATGGCGACGAAGCCGGTATAAAAACAGTTACCATGCAGTTTGAAGGCGAAATGGCTTATGGCTATCTTAAAAGCGAAAACGGTGTTCATAGATTGGTACGTGTTTCTCCTTTCAATGCTCAGGGCAAGCGAATGACATCATTTACATCGGTTTATGTGGTTCCGTTGGTGGACGATACCATCGAGATTGAAATCAATCCGGGCATGCTCACATGGGATACCTTCCGTTCGTCGGGTGCCGGTGGACAGAACGTAAATAAAGTGGAAACAGGCGTACGCCTCCATTATAAATTTATGAATCCGGTTACTAATTTGATGGACGAAATTGTGATTGAAAATACCGAAAGCCGTTCGCAATTTGGTAATAAAGACAATGCCATTCGCTTACTGAAATCACAACTATACGAACTTGAACTCGAAAAACGTCGTGCAGCCAGTGCTGCAGTCGAAGCAGGAAAGAAGAAAATTGAGTGGGGCTCGCAAATACGCAGTTATGTGTTCGACGACCGCCGTGTAAAAGACCATCGCACCAACTACCAAACTTCGAATGTTAATGCGGTAATGGATGGTGATATCGATGCTTTTATTAAGGCCTATTTAATGGAATTTTCTGAATAAATCTTCAAAATGCAGCCTTTTAGTTAATGTGTTCAAATAATGCAACAATATTCAGTTATATTGCGTTTATTTGCAAAACAATTCAGAGTTTGAATTGATAGATATTTCAAACAATTTCATTAAAAAAAAGAACGATCATGAAAAAAAACATTTTTATCCTTGCAATGGTTGCTATGTTTGTATCAGCAAACGTAATGGCTCAGGCTCCTGCAAAAACTGAAACAAAAAAAGAATGCTGCTCTAAAGGCGAAAAGAAAGACGGATGTTGCGATAAGAAAGAAGCTTGTAAAGGCGAGAAAAAAGAAGCCTGTAAAGGTGAAAAAAAAGACGCTTGTTGTGACAAAAAATCAACAGCTAAAAAGTAATTTCAGTTATTTATTCTATAAAAAAGCCACTTTAAAGTGGCTTTTTTTATGCGTTAATTAGTATTTAGATACATGTTAATATTTGAAATTATAAAAACTATTTAAGCATATCCTTGTTTTTAGCTATAATTATACTTAAATACACGATTTTTTTTAATTTCAAAAATTAATTTCACTAATTTTGTGTGGAATAATTCAATATACAGATGAGTTTAATCGATAGCATTCGTCAACCAATTTCTGAAGATTTAAAAATTTTCAAACAGTATTTTGCAAAAGCACTTAAGACTGACAATCCCCTTTTGGCCGATGTAAATGAATATATTGTTGAAGCAAGTGGTAAAAAATTGCGACCTATTTTAACCCTGCTTACCGCACGCTTATGTGGCAATATGAACGAATCGGCTTACTATGCAGCGCTGGCTGTTGAATTGCTTCACAATGCCAGTCTTATTCACGACGATGTAGTTGACGATACACACGAACGACGAGGCCGATCTTCGATAAATGCCCGTTGGACAAACAAAGTGGCTGTACTTTCGGGCGATTATATGCTTTCCAATTCGCTGATATGTGGTACAAAAACTGAAAATCTGAAAATACTTAATTCCATTGCCCGTATTGGTATGGAACTTTCGGATGGTGAGTTATTGCAACTTACCAACATGCAAAAGACAGATATTACAGAGGCCGATTATTTTAAAGTTATTCAAAAGAAAACAGCACTGCTTTTTGCAACATGCGCCGAAGTGGGAGCTATTTCGGCTGGAGTCGACGATGTTAAACAGCAACATCTTTTCCGCTTTGGCGAATTACTCGGACTTTGTTTTCAGATAAAAGACGATATTTTTGATTATTACAGCGATATTGAAATTGGTAAACCTACCGGCAACGATCTTCAGGATGGAAAAGTAACGTTACCACTTATATACGCGCTACAAAACTCTGCAGATGAAGCCAAGAATGATGTAATAGCACTTATTCATTCTAAGGATTTTACAAATTCGAACATAAACTATATCATGCAATTCGCGCGAAATTCAGGCGGCGTGGCTTATGCCGAAATCAAAATGGCGGAACTTAAAAATCTCGCTATCAACGAATTGAAAATCTTTGACGATTCCGAATACAAAATAGCTCTTATTCAGTGTGTTGAGTTTGCCACATCCCGTCAATATTAATCATTTCAATAATCAAAACTCAATACTCATAACTCAATACTCAAAACTGTTTCATGGCGTTAATTAAAGAAGTCAGGGGATTTACTCCTGAAATAGGTGATGATTGCTATTTAGCCGAAAATGCAACCATTGTAGGCGATGTAAAAATGGGTAGCGGATGCAGCGTTTGGTTTAATGCTGTGCTTCGCGGCGATGTAAATGCTATAAGAATCGGCAATAACGTGAACATTCAGGATGGCTCTGTGCTACATACTTTGTACGAAAAATCGACCGTAGAAATTGGAGATTATGTATCGATTGGACATAATGTAACCGTGCATGGTGCCCGAATAGACAATTATGCACTCATAGGAATGGGAGCCACCCTACTCGATTATGCGCATGTTGGCGAAGGGGCTATTGTAGCTGCCGGTGCATTGGTACTTAGCAATACCGTGATACCGCCTTACACACTTTGGGCAGGCGTTCCGGCAAAATTTGTAAAAGAAGTGGAACCCGAAAAAACAAACGAAATGAACCGACGTATTGCGCACAACTATGCCATGTATGCCGGTTGGTTCAAAGAAAAATTGTAACCTCACCCCTACCCCCTCTCCCTAAGGAGAGGGGAAAACAGGCAAAATTACAAAACAAAAACTATTTATTTCAAAATACTTTCAACTTCCTGATATTCCAATCCCCACGCTTCGGCAACTCCTTTGTAAACCACTTTACCTGACACAACATTTAACCCTTTGCGAAGTTCGATATTTTTTGCACATGCCACCTTCCATCCTTCGTTAGCTAATTGCAATGCATAAGGTAAAGTTGCATTTGTCAACGCCAATGTGGAAGTATAAGGCACTGCACCCGGCATATTAGCAACACAATAATGCACAATGCCATCTACTACAAAAGTGGGGTTTTCGTGTGTCGTTGGCACACAGGTTTCAATACAACCACCCTGATCCACAGCCACATCCACTAATACTGTACCTGGCTTCATAATTTTAAGCATTTCGCGCGAAATTAAATGTGGCGCTTTTGCTCCGGGAATTAATACCGCACCTACAACCAAATCGGCTGTAGCAATTGCCTCACAAATATTATAATGATTGGACATTAATGTCGTTACATTGGCAGGCATTACATCGTTCAGATAACGCAAGCGGGGTAAACTCACATCCACAATTGTAACACGGGCACCAAGTCCGGCAGCCATTTTGGCAGCCTGTGTTCCTACAACACCACCACCAAGCACCACCACATTAGCAGGCGCCACACCCGGAACACCACCCAACAAAATACCTTTTCCGGTCATTGGTTTTTCGAGGTATTTGGCTCCTTCCTGAATCGACATACGCCCTGCTACTTCGGACATGGGCACCAAAAGCGGAAGACTTCGGTCGGCTTTTTCGACCGTTTCATAAGCTAAACAAACAGCACCACGTTCTATCATGGCATGCGTAAGTGGCTCACTCGAAGCAAAATGAAAGTAAGTAAACAGCAATTGACCCGACTTAATCAACGGATATTCCGATGCAATTGGCTCTTTTACTTTGATAATCATTTCGGCAATTTCGTACACAGCTTCAATGGTTGGAAGCATTACAGCACCAGCTTGTTCGTAAGCAGCATCTGTAAATCCACTGTTTTCGCCAGCGTGCGTTTGCACATACACAGTATGACCGTATTTTTTAAACTCCGCCACTCCCGCAGGCGTTAATGCAACACGGTTTTCGTTATTTTTAATTTCTTTGGGAACACCTATAATCATAATCGTGAAATTTTAAATTGTTTATTTTATACAATACAAAAATAAGTCAAAAAGAAAATTATTATTCATATCAAAATAAAATAAGAATATATTTCCAATTTTATATATATTTGCAAAATATATTTCTATAAAATACGATTCAGTGTATCAAAATCAGAAAAAATCACTATTCAATAATTTTACAAAATAACAACGAAACACTATGCAACTCGACGAAACCGACAAAAAAATACTACGATTGCTGCAGTCCAATGCACAATTAACCCTTAAAGACATAGCCAACAGCATAAATTTATCGCTCACACCGGTTCACGACCGCGTAAAACGACTTGAGCGGGAGGGTTTTATCGAAAAATATGCAACTATACTGAATAAGAAAAAAACAGGCAATAACCTCACAGTCTATTGCCATGTAACTTTGGTTAAGCAAACCATTGATTTATCAGGCGCATTCAACGAAGCCATTGCTGCATTTCCCGAAGTAGTAGAATGCAATTTTATTTCGGGCAGTTTCGATTATATGCTCAAAGTAGTTTTACCCGATATGGAAAGTTACTACCATTTTCATCAAAAAAAACTATCAGTTTTACCCTCTGTAGCACTTATAAGCAGCTTCTTTGTAATTGCTGAAGTTAAAAACACCACAGAGTTACCGGTGTATTAGAAGTAGTGATTATTTCATTCACTAAATTTCAAAATGCACTTACCTACCATGCTAAAATACAATGACACTGAACAATGTTAAGTTTTATAGGTTTTGAAGCACTATAAAATTGATACTTATTCAAGAACTTATTTCGATTTTTCTTGTTATTAAAACTAATTGCAAAGCTATTTATATTTTTATATACCAAATGAATAGCAACAATTAACAGACTGAAATTTATTACAATCTTAAAAATATTACGTATGAAAATCAAATTCTTTTGCCCTCTCTGGGGATGCGAAAACCTGGATACAAGCTCATTTTTTGCTAAAGTTAAAGATGCCGGATACGACGGGGTAGAAATGGGAATGCCTAAAGAGCAAGAAAAAAAAGATGAAATTCTCAAACTTTTAAAACAATTTGACCTTCAATTGATTGGACAACACAGTCAAACAACGACTGCTAATTTCGATGAACATAAAAAGGAATTCCGCCAATGGTTGGAGAATCTGGCAAATTGTAACCCGCTATTTATCAACACTCAGACAGGAAAGGATTTTTTCAGCTACGAACAAAATGCAGAACTTATTCAAATTGCCAAAGAAATATCTGAGGAATACGGCATCAAAATTGTCCATGAAACCCACCGTGCAAAATTCAGTTTTGCAGCTCATATTACCAAGCAATTTCTTACAAACATACCCGATTTACGCATTGCCCTTGATGTTTCGCATTGGTGCAACGTAGCTGAATCTTACCTTGCCGACCAGCCGGAAGCATTAGAAATTGCCCTATCAAGAGCTGAACACATACATGCCAGAATAGGATTTCCCGAAGGGCCACAAATACCCGACCCACGTGACCCGTATTGGCAGAATGCGCTGGATTTCCATGTCGGCTGCTGGAATAAAGTTATCGAACGTCGCAGAAATGAGGGATGGACTGAGTTTACCATAACACCAGAGTTCGGCCCATATCCATACATGACCATACTGCCATACACGAATGAACCCATAGCCGACCAATGGGATATTAACAACTTTATGAAGGAATACCTAAAATCAAATTTAAAATAACAAAGAAGCAAAAATAATTAACACTAAGAAAAATCATGAAAGAAAACGAATCAACAATAAATGGCTACACAGATAGCCGTGGAGAATGGCGACCAGAAAATCCGGTTAGTTTTGCCCCGATTTTTGTGTGGCCACCGCAATTGAAAAAATTCTTATCCTGGCTGTACAACTATTTATTTACATGGAATTTAGTCTATCTCGCAGTAGTCATTCTCAGCTACAACTATCTTCAACCGCCACTTGAAGAGCTAAAAACATTCAACCTTTCGTGGATAATGACCTTGTTTATCAGGAATATGGCCTTGGTATGGATAGTGTATGGTGGCTGGCACCTTTATTTATACAAATTTAAAGCGCGGGGTACAAATGCCAAATACAGTCCAAGATGGCAAAGCACCAACGGCTCTACCTTTCTTTGGAACAATCAGGTGTATGATAATGTATTTTGGGCTTGCGCCAGTGCCGTGCCGATTTGGACTGCATACGAAGCATTTACTTTTTGGCTTTACGCTAACGATAAACTGCCCTACCTCGATTTCAACGAGCACCCGGTATATTTTGTTTTACTTTTTATGCTTATCCCATTCTGGCGTGAGTTTCATTTCTACCTAATACACAGACTAATACACTGGAAACCTCTTTATAATAAAATTCACTACCTACATCATTACAATATAAATCCCGGCCCATGGTCAGGTTTGGCAATGCACCCCATCGAACACCTGCTTTATTTCAGCGTGGTATTGATACACTATATTGTACCATCGCATCCACTGCATTTTTTGTTCAATTCACAACATACTGCGCTCACCCCGGCACCCAGCCATTCCGGTTTCGAAGGTAAATTATTCAAATATCTACCATTCGGGTCGTATTTTCACTATCTGCATCACCGACTTTTTGATTGTAACTATGGCGAATCTACAATACCTATGGACAAATGGTTTGGTGTGTATGAAAATGGGGCTCAAACACAAACTGAAAAACAGATGGCAGCGGCAGCCTATCATAAATTAGTGGTAACCAAAATAATAGACGAAACTCCTGAAGTCAAATCCATCTATTTTGAGGACAGCAACAATAACAAGCTGAAAGAATTTGTTCCCGGGCAACACCTGACATTCAGAATTCCATTTGTGGATAATAAATTATGTGTTAACACAACCAATTCAACAGACTCGAAAATAAAATTCGCTTTGCGCTCCTACACTATATCTTCGGCTGAAAAAAATCATCAATACCGGATATCCGTAAAAAAAGAGAGCAACGGACAAGTCTCCTCCGCACTTCATGCGTCATTAAAAGTTGGCGATATTTTGGAGGCACGCGGGCCCCGTGGCTCATTTGTACTTCAACCTTCAAAGGGAAAACCATCCGTTCTTATTGCCGGAGGTATTGGTATTACGCCTATTTTGGCGATGCTAAAAACATTAAGAGAAAACGATGGCGAAATTTATCTATTACTTGCGGCAAAAAATAATCATCTATTGTGTTTCAAGGAAGAGATAATGCAGATTTGCAAAATCAATCGGAACGTGAAGGTAAATGTGTTTTTTAGTCAACCAGACATCAAACAGGAAAACGAACTACACCCATCCTGGACTTACCATAACAAAAGAATGGACATAGACACATTAAAACAGGTGCTTCCGAATGATAAAAACTTGAATTTTTACATTTGCGGACCAAAAATGATGATGGAAGTTTTGGGTAAAGATATTGCCAGCTGGAAAGGAAAACAAAGTCCGATTTATACTGAGACTTTTGGCGTTAATATGGAAAATAGCCAATCAACAGAAAACAATAAAGTTGTAAATATTCATTTCAGCAAATCAAACAAAACGATTGAATGGGACTCAGATTTCAAAAACATTTTGGAATTTGCCGAATCGAATGATATTAGGATGGAAGCCGGCTGTATGTTTGGCGAATGTGGGGCATGCAGTACAAAATTGGCTGCCGGAACAGTGGATTACAATTACGAAACCGCCACCAAACCAGTCAAAGGAAATTGTCTTCCATGCTCATGCCGTCCTTCATCTGATATAACGATTGATGCCTGAAAATAAACATTTACATAATTAAACATTCACCGTAACATCCGAAATAAAGATTGTGGAAGGGTGAAATTCGTCATTTACCCTGTTTATAAAAATTTCAAGCAAAAGGCTACAATTTCAACTGTAGCCTTTTTAGATATAGAGAGCTAAAAAAATACTAAACCTCTATTAATTTACAACAGGTTATTTTAGAAAAATTAGTATAAACAACACCCCACGACAACCCAACACCAAATGCACATGCAAGAATTTTCACTTCGCTGTCATTGAATTTATCCCCGATATTATTTACCAAAGTTAGCGGAATAGATGTTGACGATGTGTTTCCAAAATCTTTGAGAATATAGGGTACTTTTTCTTCGGGCAACTTAAGTTTTGTACGAATCTTCTCGTTCATAAGCATATTTGCCTGATGAAATACAAAATAATCCACTGTATCTTTATCAATTTCAAAATGCTCGATTAATGCATTTACAGATTGTGGTGCTTTGGAAATGCCAAATGTAAAAACGGAAGAACCATCCAACACGCTTTGCAATTTATTTCGAACAATTCCATTGCCATAATCCACATATTCAAATGACTTTTCGTTTACCGGATTGCGATAGCCGCCATCCTCAATCATAATAGCATCGTAACTTAAACCATCTGTAAACAGCGCCATCTGAAGTGGCGAAGCATTCTCGTTGTACGACAAAGCCGTAGCAGTTCCAGCGTCGCCAAACAAAGGATAAGTTGATTTATCAAGCGGTGATTTGGTACGTGTAACCGTATCGCCTATAAGCAATAAGCCTTTCTTGATGTTACCAGAGCTAAGTATAGAAGCCAGGGTAGAAACGCCATACACCCAACCCGAACAACCCATCGAGATATCAAAAGTCATACAGTTTTTTGATAATCCTAATTTACCATGTAGCACACACGAAGTAGCAGGTAGCTTATAGTCAGGTGTTTGTGAAACAAAAATCAAACATTCTATATCGTTCTTATCCCAATTGAGTTCGGCTATTAATTTTTCGGCAGCTGCCAGACACAAATCCGAGGCGCAAACACCTTCGGTTACAACATGCCTACGTTCAATGCCGGTTGTGGCTACAAATTTTTCGTATTCTTCGCTATTAGCAAACAAATCCAAACCTGCATTTTCTTCAATATTTGCCGGAACACAAGCCGAAACTCCGTCAATCTGTACGGTTTTAAACTCCTGAAATGCCATAGTTTTAATATTTTAATTGATTATTTAAATTGCTCTTCTATACTTTTTGCCGGATTGCCAAAATAAAAAGCATCGTCCACTGTATTCCTTATTATCACTGTACCAATGCCGATTTTGGTGTTATTTCCAATCTTAATCCCTTGTAAAACAATAGATCCAACACCAAACTGATTCTCCTCTCCCACTCTGCAATTGCCCGAAAGTCTTGTGGATGGCCCTAACACATTAAAATTGCCCAAACTGACATCGTGCCCAAGCGAAGCAGCACCATTTATAAGATTGAAATCGCCAATCGACACATCGCAACTTAACCGGCAACCCCAAAACACAATATTTCCTTTTCCTATTGAGAATGCATCGGTATCGAAAATATTAACATTTGGAGCAATAATATTGGGATATTCAATCAGTGGGTTGGTGATTCCACCAACTAACTTTTTAATTATATGCGGATTAGCGATAGATATTACAATACTTAGCTCTGAAGGATAGCTATTTACAAATTCTATTCCACCCAACACTTTTCCGTAACGGTTTTCATTACCAACTTCCACACCATCGTCGATAAAACCAATTAGATTCCATGTTGGAACTGTTTCATTCATTTTTTTAAGCAGGCATGCAACTTCACGCCCAAAACCACCAAAACCGTATATTGCAATGTTTTTCATTTGAATTGCCCTTAACCACTAAAGGGAAAAAAATTATTTGATTATTTGTCGTATCACCATAAATGCCTCAGCAGCTTTAAAACCAACTGTTGCTCCTCTGAATTTTGCCAATGCTTCGAGAGTTTCCAACGACCGCGGATTGGGAAATACTTTGAGCTGACTTTTAAAGCATTTCATTGCTTCCATTTTTGCCTCCAATGTGCTTTCAACATTCACAAAGCGAGTTGGAATAAATGCATCATCACCAAAAGGAGCAGCCCATTCGGTTTCCGACAAAGTTTCGTACGCATAAATCTCGGTTACAGTGCAATTCCCAACCGGACGTGCTGCCACCAATCCTGCATTAAAAACCACCCGATGGTCGTTATGAATATCGCCTCTATGTGGCAAATATAAGACATTAATTTGAAAATCAGAGATAACTTTCGAAATTTCACGCGAAATATCAGCTAGTGGAACTGTATCTAACTCGGGAGCCGGAAAATCGAGAAAGAAAGTCTTTGTTACACCAAGCAAAGCATGCGCTTCATGCGCTTCATTACGAACTGCCTCTACCTTAGTTTGATCGTAAAGCCGCTTACTGCCACGGCTTGAAACCAATACAAAAACTTGATTACCATCTTTGGATAGTTTTTTTATAGTTGCTCCACAACCGAGAACTTCATCGTCGGGGTGTGGAGCAAGAATGAGTATGTTTTTTGTCATTTGATTAGAGCTGATTATTTTTTACGAAGATAAAACTTTTCTTTGATTTTCCAAGACCCTACCCCAGTCGTACCCACAATGCATCAGATAATCGATTATGGAGATATTTGATTCGAATGCACCCCAAAATTGCGGATATTCGAAAGGCTTAAACGTGGAATATTTTAATTCAATTCCCCGTTGATTAAAATCTGTTTCGTTTTGATAAATCGCTGCACCGGTGCCTGAATAATATACTTTTGCATTTAGTTCGTTGCAAATGCCATAAATTCGTTCGCTTTTATCCAATGTTTCAACATTAAGATCTGTTGACTTTACAAATTTAGTATTAATTCCGAATTTACGAGCGATAAATTCAATTATTCTGCTATTAAAATCAGCCATTAATATATCATTTACTTCAAATAATTCGCTCAAATCTGAAAATACATCTTTAAAAAAAGGCGCCTTCTTATAATTCACTTCAATTTGTTTTAAGTGACTTTCGCGCCAATTTAATGCATTATTTAACTGAACAGCAGATATGCTATCTCCAAAAGCAACTTTAACAGGAATTTTCAATCTAAATCGTCCCTGCGGATTTTTTATATAGTGATAATCGTGCATTCCTTTGTTGGAATACTGTACTGTATCTAAAAACACAAAGGTATCTGCCTGATATATTTTATAAAAATAACCAAGCCAGGGAATATAGTTGGGTTGATGAATGGCGATAATGTTCATTTTATATTTTCGGAAATAATTGAATATATTAAATTTAATTGCTTTTCTCCATATCTTTGATCAATTGGAATTGGAATCATGTATTTTGAAAGTTTATGTTCGATTCTCGTGCTATCAACACTTTTCAAAACATGCGCCCACCATCTACCAGTATAAATATTATTTTCTTTCAGAATAGCAACAAGATTTTCTTGCTCAATTAAAAGTGGATATACCATAGGCGTAGCTTCACTTCCAACCAAACCCTCAATATTAAACATATTAAACTTTTTAAAAAGTTTGTGAGCAATTCTATAATTCTCGATTCTTTTTTGCTTAATTATTTCATAATCAATGCTTAATAATAAATCTTGAGTTAACTGAGACATTTGCATAACATCCGATTGTTCGATACGATCTTCGTTAGCTTGTCGCTCACTATAGACAGCATTGCAACCCACTTCAATACGTTTTAACAAAAAACCAGAAGTTGATGATGAAAAATCTTTTTCAAACAGTTGTTCATTTTTTTTAGCCTCATTTCCAATTACATAACATCCATCTGGTACACCAAAAAACTTGCGTGGAGAATAAATATTAAGCAGATTATCAATTGGTTTTGTATAAAAAGCCTGTGAATTGTCGATAATTACATTTTTAAATTTTGCAGCAATTTCAATCAGCTTTTCAGAATCGAACAATCCGAAATAGTTCACAATTAACACAGCTGTATCCTTTTCATTTGTATTAATTTGAGGCATTAAGCTACTATCTAAATAATATCTGACTACCTCAACTCCTTTTTTTTCTAAAAATGAAAATACGGATGGACATTGATAATATGGAATATATAACTTGCTTACACCAAGTAATTGAAGCGAATAGAAAATTCCGGCTCTCCCAGAGTTAAGGCGAGCAATTTGATTTGATTTAAAGTATTCGCCTGTTTTCCTGAGGTCTAATTCAATAAAGCTTCCTATTTCCATATTTATTTCTTATTATTCGAATAGATATTATTTGTTTTAAAAAACACAAATAAACTTGACAGAAATAGACTTAAGTCTAATTTGAAAGAAATATTTTCAACATATTCAACATCAACTGGAATATTTAAATTCCAATCATGAATCTCACGCTGTTTAATTGCAGCTAACCCACTAACACCAGGCTTTACATTGAATCGTTTTCGTTCAAATTCATTGTACTCGCTAAAGTTTTTTGGATAAGTCAACAAAGGAGGTCTTGGTCCAATAAAACTCATTTCACCTTTTATAATATTAATAAGTTGAGGTAATTCATCAAGACTTGTTTTACGAAGTAACTTACCAAAATTTGTAATGCGTGGATCTGAAGCAAGTGTTTCAGTCGTTCTAAAATTAATATCAGTTCGCATTGATCTGAATTTGCAAATTTTAAAAGGCACTCCATTTTTACCTAATCTTTTTTGAAAATAAAAAATTGAACCCTTTGAATCAATTTTAATACCAAAAGCGATTATAAAAAACAAAGGCAACAATACTAAAAAGGCAACTATCGCCACAATTCGATCCGAAATATCTTTAAAAAGAAGATAATCAATCATATTTATTTATTTATTTTTGGAATTAATTATTTCCATTTTTTTATTCTGCTTGCAACTATTACATAAAGAGCATAAATTCAAAGTTTTACCGATTATAAATTACAAAATTTCTCTTTTTGACAGTTGATATTCATATTCCTTTTTAAGTTCATTCCAGTAATAATTTTGACTGTAATTATCAATTATTGACTGTCTTGAATTACCAGAAATCTTTTTAGCGAGATCATTTTCGTTGAATAATCTCTGCATAGCATTCATTAGTTTTGATGAATTTTTTGCTTCTACTAATAATCCATTTACCTCGTTCCTAATAATGTCATTGCATCCAACAACATTCGTTGCGATTATAGGCATTTCCATAGCACCAGCTTGCAATAAAACATTTGGTAACCCTTCGCGGTATGTTGGAAAAACAAAACAATTTGATGAAAATAAATAAGGTCTGATTTCTTTTTGTAAACCAATATATTTTATATCAGCATGATTATTAATTATTGAAAAAACACGATTGTCAATAGCATCATCATTTTTAAAATATGGACCAATCAATAATAGTTTAATAGGCTTTTCAATTATTTTTTTTCTTAAATCAATAAAAGCATCTACCAATTCATTTATTCCTTTATCAATACAAATACGACCTACAAAACAAAATACAAAATCATCTTTCGAGAAATTAAGCTCAGTTCTAACCTTTTCATTGGTAAATTCATCAAAATGTAATCGCGAAAAATGACAAACATCAATACCATTTGAACTTCCCTTGCCTACAATCGAAATTTTACTTTTGTTACAGAGATTATTTTCGATTAAAAAATCTCTCACTCCGTTTGAATTAGGGTAAACTTCATTTGCGAAAAACAGTGTTAGTTTTTCACACAACAAAAGCACAGACCGTTTAAATCCTTTATTCTCAGCATATATAGGAACTCCAACTACTGAATGAATACGAATAGGAACATGCAAAAGCCAAGATGCTGACATCGCAAGCAGTCCTGCTTTTGGCGTTTGTGAATGTACTATCGTCGGTTTTTCATTTCTAATAATCAAAATCATTCTTAGCAAACTTATAATATCAGAAAATACTGATATTTTACGAAACATTTTTAAATCCACAACTTTGACATTCTCTCTCTTTTCAATTTCTTCAAAATAATCATCATATTTACTTGTAACTGCAACAACATCAAAATATTCCGAAATAAACTTCATTTGCCCTTTTAATATCGAAGTCATTGTCGATGAAATTGTTGTAACTCTTATTAGTTTGGGTTTCATATATTATTGATTATTGTCCATTAACTTTGACAGCTGCAAATTATACTCATTAATTTGCTTACTATTAGGCACTTGCCCCCTTTTTTTAATAAAAAACTTCTTTCCTAATAATGGAATAAATATCAAATACACTATTGTTTTAAAAATTGTTTTACTAAACTGTTCTATACTTTTTAGTTTCTCCTTTTTGAACATTAAAGCAATCCTAATTAATTTATAGTAATTATACTCCAATGTTTTAAAATATGAAAAAGATTCAAATTCAGAATAATAATACAACAATGAATCAATTACGAAATACTGCTTATTATCTAAATATCTTGAGAGAAAATCGATGTCTTCAGATGCATTTAGCTGAGTATTATAATTTAATTTTGTAGCACTTTTAATTTTTATCATCGATGAAGCACATGTGAACTTTTGCTGCATACCAATTTTATAAAAATGCTTTCCTTGGTTTATTGTTCCTCTGACGGTTAACAATTCAAATTTTTCATCATAAGATCCTTGTCCACAAGATACTAACTCAACATCGTTATTATATTTAAACGCTTTTACTTGAGTATCTATTTTCTCTGAATGATAAAAATCATCAGCATCTAAAAATGCTAAATAATCACCCATAGCATTCTGTAATGCTATTTGCCGAGCACCTCCACGACCAATATTTTTCTCTAAATGAATTATTATGAATCGATTATCTGTTATTTTATCTAAAATCATTTTTGTCGAATCAGTTGATCCATCATTTACGATAACGCAATTCCAATTTGTATAAGTCTGATATAGTAATGATTTTATTGCTAATTCAATTGTTTTTGCTCCATTATAAACGGGCATTACCACACAAACACTTGGTTCATTTTTATCCATTATAATTTAATATAAAATTTAAATACTGATTTCCAATACGTTCAATACTATTTGTAACAGTTATATCTTTTGCCCTTTCTCCAATCATAACTCTTAATTCACTTTTGTCAATCAGAGATTGTAATATTTGAGCCATTCTAATAATATCATTATCCGGAACTAAAAATCCATTTTCATTATTAATAATAATATCTTTTGGTCCTGCTATAATATCAAACGAAACACAAGGAAGAGCAGCAGACATAGCTTCACAAAGCGCATTTGGATACCCTTCTTTATGCGAAGATAAAACAAAAATCTTACTTTTTAAAAGGAGAGTATCTATATCAGTAACTTTACCTAAAAAAACAACCCTATCGGCAATACCAAAATCAATAGCTTTTTGTTTTATTTCTTTCTCGTGAACACCTCCACCTGCCAAAATTAACTTCCAGTCTTTTGCTTTTAGCAAACTAAATACTTCCATTAAACGTACAAATCCTTTTTCTAAATGCAATCGACCAACAGAAACAATCCAGTTTTCCTTTTGAAGATTTTTTGGTTCAATTATCCTGACCGGATTCGGTATAATTTTAATTGGTATTTCATCGCCTAATAGTTTTCTCTTTCGAAGCATGGCTTCGTGGGTTTGAGCAATTATACCAGTAGGAGGTGAAAGCTTATAGGCTAAAAAACGTATTAATGTTGGGAACGGTTTATATTTTATTTTCGGATTTGAACGATTACAATAATAAAAAGGAATTTTTAGATCAGCAATCTGAAGCATTATGGCGTGTGGGTACCAATCTCCGAAACACATAATTACATCAGGTGAGATTTTCTCTATTTGCTTTCGAAAGTAGCCAACATAAGGAGTCAACATTTTCAAATAGTAACTAAGTGTCTGAACCATATTTCGTCCATATCTCGGGAATGCAAACGGGGGATTATAAAACATTATTCGATTATCAAGCTCAAAGAATGGCTCAAAGGGGAATAACGTTAAGTAATGAATTTCATGCCCCTGCGAGACAAAATAATTTCCTAATGTACTCATTGCACGTTCTATTCCACCCATTTGTAATGAGGGAGCAATCAAGCAAATTTTTTTTTTATTTACGGACATTATTTCTTCGATTTTGTAATTAATTCACCAAGTTCAATACTTGTCATAAATTCCACCTCAGGCCATTTTTTTATAATTGCACGAAGTAATTCATCAAACAATTTTAAGTTATTTGACCTATTATTTTCATCAATACGACCAATATAATTTAAGCGATGTGTACTTATTGAAGCTGGTTTTCCCCAACGAAAAGCACGCTCAATACTCTTTAAGCACTTTTCAACCGGTTGGATATTATTTCCATTTGAAAAAATGGAAGGCTCAAACATCGCATTTCGAGTTAAATATATCTGGTTCAAGTTGTTTTTTAGTCCAATGTAATGAAAATGCTTTTTGTAATTTCCATTTCCCAAAGGCTCATTCTGCAATCGTTCGCCCAAAATGTATTTTACACCATTATCGGCTAATACTTTCTCTAACGAATTATTAAAGGGCCCATTGGTTGCTACAAAATAGGGTGATTTATAACCCCACAATTTTTCGAACAAATCCAACCCTTCCGTGAGTACAACTTTCATATAATTCACATCCTCTGGAATATCTAAATCAAAAGCCGCCTGAAAATCGCCCAAAAACTCATTGTTTGGGCCAATATGTACAGCTGTTACTCCCTGTTCGAACGTTTTAAGAACGGCTTTATTTCCAGACTTTAAAGCTCTTAACCAACGTTGAGTATTTAAGTGTTCCCGACCATGAAATATTGGTACAAAAAGTCGTTCTGAAATACCTTCTTTATAATATTCAAGCACATTTTCGGAGTTTGGATATCGCTTCAATGTATCGGTAAAAGGTTCGTAATGATAAGTTTGAAAATTATCCGATTTTGTTTTTTCAAAATCAGGATTTGCAACTATGCTTACAGCCGTAAAAACAGGATGTCGTCCTGTGGCATCTTTGTGATTTTTTAAAACTTCAAAAAGTGCGGTCAAATCATCATTCGATTCGAGTGCATCGTACAAGTTGAATGGCTGATTACTAAAATCAAACTCGGCATTTATCAATTTATCACGGTTTTCCTTCGATGGCATGCGAATACTTCCCCAATCGTCCGATTCGAAAACCACAATTTTCCGTTTGGTTGACCAACCAGGAATATTGATTGCATTTCGCATTAATCTATCAACAATTTGCATTTTACAAGCTTCTTTTATGTGACTTCCTTTTATTAATTCCAACCAACACCAAATCTACCATCCATTCGCACGGATCAAATTTCCCTTCATGCCAAGTCATTTCATTATCCCAATAGCCTTCGCATTTATCGTAACCTGCTTGCACAAAACCATAACTTACTTCCACCACTTTGGGAGTACCTTTATCGTAAATAAAATCGAGCGCTACACTTTGACCTTGAATTTTCTCAGCAATTTGAAAAGCTAATTGAATTGTATTTTCATCAAACAATTCCTTTTCATACAAAATATTACCACTTCCTGAAGCTCTGAAGTCGTTCTCACGAACCATCCGTTTAATGGCAAATGCTTTCTGTTGGATGACAATTACTCGTATATCGGAATTGTTATTTGGAATAAAATCCTGAAAATACACATAACCCAAATCGCGACCAATAACCCTTGCATACAACGGCTGATTAAAAATTCGGATAAAACCCATTAGAAAACTCAAGAATGAACATTTCCCTAATTTATATTTACGCCATCTTTCTTTAATATTCGACCATGCATCGTATTGACTAAAGCCTCTACAAAAAGCCTTTTTGATTATTCTACATGCCTCATATTTGTTTTTTACAAGGAAAACATTCCAAGAACCACCACCTCCTCGAAGCTTAAACACCTTTGGGAAAATTGCGGATTTAGTCCATTCAATGGCATCAGCCTTATTGTACGAGATGTATGAATTCACAAGTGGAATTTTTAAAGATTCCAACAAATATTTTTGTCCCAATTTATCATCAAAATGCCAATTTGTTTTAAAATCTGGAAAAACAATTTTACCAGATTGTTCGAGCGAATACAATAATTGTTTCGCAAAAACAACATCTTTTGGATGCATGTGATTGTGATGCCACATAAAAGCATCGCAATTTGATAATTGCTCAATTATATCATTTTGGTAACTATCAACAACCTTATAAGGAATTTCACATCTTTCACAATAGGCTATCCAACGCTCCGAAAATGCGCCTTTATTATTTTGAATTCCAATCATAATCTACATCTTTATGTGTTTAATAATTTTTGAGATATCAATTTCTTTGATTTTTTTTGCAGGCACACCACCTATTAGAATATTTTCTTCAAGAAAACTTGAATTAACTGCTGCATTTGGTGCAACCGCAATATTGTTAGCAATTTTAATATTTCCATATAATTTTGCACCGGGACCAATATACACATTATTTCCAATTTGAGGAGCTTCACTCTTACCTCCGGCAGCACCTATACAGGTTGATGGATGTATTCTACAGTTCGAACCAACTTTTGCATTCGTGCTTACAATTAAAGTTCCATAATGTACAATTGCTAATCCTGGGCCAAAAACATTTAAAGGTATCGAAAAGCCCAACTTTGCCGAAAGACGAACAAAAAAGAAGTAATGATACAAAAACATAATCTTATGTAACAATTTACTATTATTATTTTTATGGTATTCGCATTTTCGAAGCAATCGTTGAAATTTCAGAACGTAATTAGGTACGATTAACAATTTAATCCTAAATGCAATTTCGTTTGTATTATGAAGACCAAGAGCAATTAAATCTTCATTAATATATTTTTTTATATCACTTTTTGTTTTTATCATACTACAACCAATATATCATTTTATAAAACCTGCCAACCCGGTGCAGCCTTTGCCTTTATGTAAAATTGATTTAAATTTGAACAATTAATTAGATTTTTATTCCATGTTAAAGATATATTTCCGGTTTTTATTAATTGATCAATTTCACGCAACATTGTAATTTTTGAAGTATCAAAACCCATTAATAAAGCCAAAGCTTTGTCATTCATGCCTGAGTGATTAGTAAAAGAAATAACACCAAGCTCTAAAGGTTCAGGAAATAAAGGACCATTGCCTTGCCCCCCAACAATTCCATCACAAAGGCTAAATAACTGCCGTTGCGGAGTATCTGATATTTTTCCATCAGCAGTGCCATAAATTGTAATCAAATTCAAATCGAACACCATACGCCAGGTAGTATCATTGCCATGCCAGGCTGCTCCCAAATTATGCATTGCATTTGGACGAGAAAACCGCCACAAAATACTTGTAAGTTTCCTTGCAAACCAATACACTTTTTCACCTTGATGTCTATTTGCAAAATCGAGGCATGATTCCGCTAAAGTACGAAAAATATTTTTATTAGGGTAGCAATCGCCTCCATTATCTACACTACCCACCCGATGATGGGGAAGATAATCTTTGTCGCCATTTACGCCTACCAGGTTCTTTAGAGCAGCAGTTATTCCGGTTTTCTGATGTGATTTTACTTTGGGTACTGATATAACAATATCTGCATCGAAGAGCTCCTTAGTTATGCAGTATTTATGAACTCCGGGTCGATGCGACTCGGCTAAACGATCCGGATGATAATCATTTACACGAAATAGATTCTTATCGGCAGTTGTAATGGGTTCTAAAAAACTTCTTTTTTCAAGGTCGAAAATTATATATTCCGAAAGAGGATTTCTGTCCATTACTGGGTTGTTCTTATCGGGGTTGAAAACTCTTCGTCTAAAATCCTTAACAATTACGGGTATTTTATGTTTTTCGGATAGGTCAGCTATTTTGGCAAGTAATTCAGCTGTAACCACTTTATCCCAGTTGCAACCCTGTATTGGAGCATCGCCAATTAAAACCGATGCAGGCTTACACTCCAACACCACTTCGAGCAAAGCTAATATAAATTGATCATTCGTACACAAACAAATCTCATCCGCTTCATTAGCCGAATGCTTTACCCAATTGGGCTTAAGCATTACACGCTTACCATGAAAATTATCGAAATTCAAGCGTCGAAAGATTAAATTTGAAATTGTTTCTTTTAAGTAACTTTCGTTAGCGTACAATTTTGATAATTTGTCTATACTTCGATTTTCATTTGAAGTAAAACAACTGACTAAATCTACAAATTTTTCCATATTATCCTATAATATCAGCTAATTTATCTGAACTTACAAACTCCACATTCGGCCATCGTTTTGTAATCCGAATTAATAATTCTGCAAATATAGTTAAATTTCTTTGCCTATTTTCAGAATCGATAAATCCAATAAAATTTAGTCGATGTATACTAATAATTACAGGCTTTTTCATTCTGAAAATGAATTCCATTCGTTCCATCACCTCGTCAATAATACTTAAACTTGAATTTATGGAGGGTTCGAATGAAACATTTCTAACAATATAGCACTGATTGTTTTTGTTTCGTTCACCAGTATAATGAAACTCCTTCATGAATGCATGTTTTGAACCTACCTTAGGTTTTAACTGAAACCAACCTCCCTGCAAAGCTTTCACCCCATTTTCAGCCAAAACTGAATTTAACTTACTGTCCCAAATATAACAAGGAGCTATAAATGTTTTCGATCGATACCCAAAAATTTGCTCAAACAAATCCAAACCTTCTTCAATAGACTTTTTCTGAAACTCTAGTTCTTCCTCGTTTTCAAAATTTAAGGTATCCATGTACGAATCGGCTGATATTTGATTGCCTTCACTCAAATCGTACATTCCCATATCAAAAGCAAGGCGCACATTTCCAGCATTTTTCTTCAAAGCTTTCATCCAACGCATAACATTCAAATGCTCCCTCCCATGAAACTGAGGTCGAAAAACATTTTCAGCGATTCCTTTTTTCCACAATTCAAATGCCCCAATATGTTCAGGATATCGCTTCAAAGTTTCGGTAAATGGCTCGTAATAATACTCATTGTAATTACTCGCTCTTATTTTATCAAAATCAGGATTTGCCGTAATGGTATTCGCCGTAATAATTGCAGGATTTCCATTAATATCTTTCACCGAATGTAAAACTTCAAATAATGCTTTCAAATCCGATTCGCTGGCTAATGCATCACATCTATTAAAAGCTAAATTATCCACATGAATACCTTTTTGCAACAATTTTTCATATATATCTTTAGATGGCATTCGAATACTTCCCCAGTCATCCGATTCAAAAACAATGATTTTACGATTAGTATGAAAGCCGGGAAAATTTAGAAATGTATGGATGATTGATTTGTGAAGTTTCATGAGATCTGTTTCAAATTAATTAAATAGTATTGTTGCTAATGAAACTTTCGAGTCATCCGTTAATATATGATAAATTGAACCATAAAAAAATGTTGGACTTAAATATCCTAAAATAAATCTTAGCTCAAGAATTATACGCAAACTCCCCATAATTAAAGCTAAATAAAATGTATACTTTAAATAATTATTTTGCATATTTTCTTTATAGAGTAACAATAAATAGTAAAAAACAAAAATGGAAGACACCATCAAAAGACGTGTTCCTAAATTTGATACGCCCAAAGATATGTTAGATAAAATTAAAAATAAAAGCGCCAAAACATAAATTTTATCAAGATAACTACTATGATAAAATTTAGTATAAGGAATAACCCTTAAAAACAAAACACCATATACAAACCAATTCATTAGTTTAAATGGAATCTGAATGATCCAAGAGGCATTTTGTAAACTATCTAAAGACATTTGTCTATTAATATCCGCATCGGTATAACCTGAGATAATTTTCTCCGCACCTAAACCTAAAAATGTCAAATCGAAACTATTGACTAAATTTAAAAGAAGATTAGGTACAAAAAAAGACAAAATATAAAGCACGACAAACCCACCAATAAAATTAGATCGAATTTTATTAACAAAAGTAATATAAACTAATAGTAATAACGATGGAATAACAAAAGAAAAATGAACAAAAGCCGCCAAAGATATTAATAACAAATAACTTGTTTTTTTATATTGAATCATTCCCAACACCCCCCAAACAAACAAATATGTAGCTGTACCATACCTAACACCTGCCAATTGTGATATAGGCATCATAAAGGCTGCAAAAATTATTGGTATATGACTATAAGTAGATTCTAATGGCTGATGTTCAATAAATTTTCTCATTGTATTAATAAATAAATAGCCATAAATTAAACCGAAAACGAACACCAATATATGACCATTTTTTGTAAAGGCCGATACCATAATTGCAAAAGTACTTATATAAACATCACTAATTTCAGGTAAAATTTTATTAGTTGAATTTTGAATTTCAATGTTAAACATATAATGTAGAAATCCAGAAAAGACATCTTCTAATTTAAACTTACCGTAGTAAGCAGGCATTTCCAATACCCTATATAAATCAAGTGATTCATTTTCTGCAATCATAGCATAACCAAACAACCCTGTAAAAAGTATTAGCACTATTTGAGAATTTTTGTTTCTATAAGTAAATAAGGCTGCTAAAAATGTTGCAAAAGGATATATTATAAAAAACAACAAATAATAGAACAATCGTTTTTTATCCTGATGCCTATCAACATAAAATTGATTTAAATATGTGGTTGAATGAATCATTGTTATTTTTTTAAGAGTCTTACATAGATTAATAAAGTAAAAAAGAACAGAATCCAATCACCATATTTAATAACCAGTTTTAAGCAATTTTTCATATTATAGGATTCTGCAATACATTTATATAATTCAAAGAAATAAATACAACCAAAATTAAGTTTTTGATAATTACTTTTAACTGAGCTTCTATTTACAAAATAAATATTATTGTTAATATTTGTTTTATCTGATCTATTTTCAGCATTAAGCCTGTAAAGCATAGTTACAACTTCAGATTTTGCAAATACGAATTTTTCGGCTAATCTTTTCCATAAATCTAAATCTTCGCCATGCGTTAAACTTACATCAAAATCTGAAACCGTATCAAATGAATTCTTTTTAATAGCTATGCAACCAGTACATACAACTGCAGTTGAGTTACGAGCATACGAAATTGCATTTTGTTTCCAATAATTATCAATGTAATATCTGCGCAAACGACTCGAAATATTCTTAATTGTCAATGTATGTGCAGTACAATAGACTTGTGCATCAGTAAAATTCTCAATTAAATATCGAAATTCATCTAATGCATTCTCATACCACAAATCATCTGCATCTAAAAAAACAATATATTCTTTTGTTGCTTGCTCTATACCAACATTTCGAGCACTCGAAACACCACCATTGGTTTTATTAATAATTTTAATTCGTCTATCTTCAAAAGTCGAAACTACATCTATACTTGTATCTGTTGACCCATCGTTAACGATAATCAATTCAAAATTTGGATAACTTTGTACCAATACAGAATCTATCGTATTTTTAATACTCAATTCCTTGTTGTATAGTGGTATAATAATTGAAAATTCAATCATCTTACTTTAAGTGTTTGTTTAAATGGTCGTTTATACTTTGTGTGATAATTTGCGCCCCAAAATAGTTTAAATGATTTCCATCGGCCATTTGAGTTGAATCAATATCCGAATTTAAAAAGTTTAAATATTCTATATCTTTATATTGATTGACTGCATTTGCCAATAGTTCAAAGTATTTTTTTTCTACTTGCATTTTGTAACCACGATGATAAGGGGTTGACACAAAAACTAATTGGATATTGTTTGTTTTACATAAATCGTATATCTTTCGAATATATAAATTCTGAATTTGGAAACTTTCAGCATGTTCAGAATTAATTTTATAATGCATATTAAAACTAATATTAATCAATGATTCCGAAGGATTTAAGTGCTTTGATCTGATGACTCCACCCCAGTCTGGCCCTAAAAAGATTGATTGAATCATCGACTTTGAAAAAATCTCGTTTGACTTTATAAATTCATAACCTATAATGGGTATAAAATAAAGGTAAGATTTTAAACTTTTCTTCCCTTCAGGAGTGTTCAAATCAAATAAAGCAGTGTATATCGGTGCAAAATTATGAGCAGAAATGCCAAGTAAAACTTTTTTTACCCTAAAATTCTCTACTTTACAAATTCGAAGCAATTTATAATAGGTGAAATAATAGTGTTCTCCCGAACTTGCAAAATTGTAAGTTGGCTCATCAATGCTTTCGGGTAAAAGTCTTTGCATTTGAGAATCGCCCATTATCAATACTTTGTATTGGGCTATTTCTTTCAACTTGTAACCTACTTTCAAAATTGTAAAAAAATAAACACCTGAAACCACAACTGTTGCTATAACAATTGGTATAAAAAAGTATATAATTTTCTTCAAGAAGTCTGTCATTGTAGTATCTTAAAACTGGAAATAAATAAACTGCTCTTCCTTTCCTGTAAACCAAAGCATCAAAAACAGAATTAAGTAATAAAAAGAATGTCTATAAATTGGTTTCCAACCTAATCCTAATGTTGCAATAGCAAAATGCTCTTCACGCCCTATCCATTCAATTGCTATAAAAAACACTACCAAAATAATAATTGGAATCGAATCTGAAATTCCACGAAAATCCGGAACTGAAAATAGAGTTATCGAAAAAATATCTGAAACAATTTGAAATGCATGTCCAATATTTTCAGCTCTAAAAAAAATCCAGGCAAAAACAGTAATGCTGAAAGTTATTAGCATTTGAAACAGCTCTTTGTAATTCGGAAACATCTTTCCTTTTGCCACTATTTCTATGTTGTTTCTATTGTTATTAGTGAGTAACAAAGGTAAAAAATAGAATGCATTTAAAGCACCCCAAACTACAAATGTCCAATTAGCGCCGTGCCAAAAACCACTAAGTAAAAAGATAATAAACGTATTCCGAATTTTAAGACTGAGGCTACCTCTACTTCCACCTAAAGGATAATAAACATAATCACGAAACCACGAAGATAAGGAAATATGCCAACGACGCCAAAACTCGGCAATATCTCTCGAAAAGTATGGAAATGCAAAATTACGCAACAGTTCTATTCCAAATAAACGGGCTGAACCTAATGCAATGTCAGAATATCCTGAAAAATCACCATATATTTGAAATGTAAAAAAAAGTGCTCCTAACACCAAAGTACTGCCTGAATATGCATCGGAATTGTTGAATATCGTATTAGCAAATTGAGCACAGTTATCAGCAATAACAACTTTTTTAAATAATCCCCACAGAATTTGCCTTAAACCATCAACTGCTTGCGAATAATTAAAAGTCCTTTTTGTAATTATTTGAGGTAAAAGATGTGTTGCCCTTTCAATAGGACCAGCAACTAAAAGTGGGAAAAAACTAACAAATACAGCGTAAGAAACAAAATTTAACTCAGGTTTAATTCTGCTCTTGTAAATATCGATAACGTACGATAAACCATGAAATGTATAGAATGAGATACCTACGGGCAAGATAATTTGAAGTGATCCCAGGCTAACATCAATTCCAACATGCGATAAAGCAGCTGTAAACGAATCGGCAAAGAAATTATAGTATTTAAATACACCTAAAAAGCCTAAATTCACACTTACACTTATCCAGAGCCAAACTCTTTTAGCATTAATTGTTGTTGAATTACTAATTTTAATGCCGGTATAATAATCCAAAAAAGTTGAGAACATTAACAGAAACAGAAATCTCCAATCCCAACAAGCATAAAAACAGTAGCTCGCCACTAACAGTAACAGGTTCTGTACCTTAAAGTTACCTTTAGTTGCAAACCAATAGAGAAAAAAAACTATTGGTAAAAACAATGCAAAATTTAATGAGTTGAAAAACATATTAAGTATCTATATTATTCTCTTACTATTGATTTTCGATGCTAGATTCCAAAAAGCAGGATAAACAAATGTCGCAAAATAAAATAAAAATAGTTTAAAGCCAAATTTCATATATGCTTTCTTTAACAATTGAGAATTTAATATCAGATTTCGGATAGTGCTTTTTATTATCATTCCGTTTTCTATTCTGTTCACTTTCGAATTCAACGTCCACGATAGTTCTTTGACTAAATTCAGTTCAATATTTTTTCTGTTTGTTGCTGATATTTTATCCATTTGCTTTGTAAGAGCGACAAAATTAATTGCAAACTTAAAATCTTCAGAAGCTCGTTGATCTGTTGATTTTGTGCTATTTAAAGCCGAAGTTTTCCGTTGTACATAATTATAAACACATTCGTTAAGCACTACAACCTTATCTGAATAATTACAAAGCTGCAACAAAACAATTGCATCTTCTCTGATTTTTACATCAAGGGGTTTAAACGTAATTCTTTCGTAAACATGTCTATCAATGAGCATAGCGCATTGCGACCAATGATTCAGGCTAATTACTTGTGATAGGAATCGGTGTGCATCCATTATACTAAATTCACTCCATTCAATATATTTACTTGTACTATTATACTGTTCATCAACTATTGCCATATTTCCGGTAACAATATCAGCATTTTCTTTCATTGAATTATGTAGAATTTCAATTGCATTTTCCGGTATATAATCGTCGCCATCCAAAAAAAAGATATAATCACCTTTTGCGTTTCTTGCTCCAGTATCTTTTGTGTAAAACACCCCTTTATTATCACTATTTTCAATCAGAACTATCCTTGAGTCTTGATTTTTAAAACTTTGAATTATTGATTTCGAACTATCAACCGAACAATCATCTACACATATAATTTCAATATTTCGATAACTTTGTTCCACACAGGATTTTAAACATTGAAATATAAATTTTTCAACATTGTAAATTGGAATAATTATAGAAATTAGAATTTCACTCATCTTATTTATATAACCTGATGTATGTTTTTTTCAATCCACTAAAATAATACAAGTTGAACAACAGGCGCGAATTCATAATTTTATACATCAACCTTTGCTTATGGGTTTGCTTTTGGTGTATAATTACAGGATAAAATTTGGATTTATGATAAGCATTCTGAAAGTTTTTTGAAACTTTAAACGGTATCTCTTCTAATAAAATCATAACACAAAAAGCTGTAAAAGTTGGATATACAACCGTATCGTGAAGTTTATCTACCACTAGCTTGTTCCCGTTATATTTTACCATTAAATCAGCACAATAACCCAACACTTTATGCTGACTTTCAATTCGTTTGTAAATTCTGTCAAAGTTATAGCTTCGTTGTTTGGTAGTCGAAACCGGATTATAAACATAATGATAGATCTTTTCTGGTATTACCGTCACTGAATTGGCTAATAAATACGCCCTGGGAATTAATTCGGCGTCTTCGGAAGTCATCCCTTCTATAAAAAAAAGTTTATTAAATAATAAAAACTCCTTTCGGAAAATCTGCATCCACGGCGACCAAATACCATAACAATGTTCGAAAACTGAAATACCACGATAGATTTTTTTGTATTCTCCATCGAAAGTTTCTACTTCTGCATCAAAATACCCGAAACGAAGAATATCAACTCCTTTGCACCCATTTAGTAATAATCCAAGACAGTTTTTCTCAATATAATCATCAGCATCGACATAAAAAACATAATCTCCCTTAGCTTGTGTGAGTGCTAAATTACGGGCAGCACTTTGTCCCTTGTTTGATTGATTAATTACTATTATGTTATCAAAATTAGTTTTCCATTTGTTTAATATGGCTAATGTTGAGTCGGTTGAACCATCATTTACAATAATAATTTCGTATTCGTAGCTCGGAATGTCCTGAATTGTAAGCGAATCAAGACAACGATCAATGTACTGCTCAACATTATAAGCTGCTACAATTATACTGATTTTTATTTCGTTCCCCATAGTATTAGTTTTAATAGCTTTGATTTACTTATCAGAATTCCTGTAAAATAAGATATTACAAGCAAAAAAATTGTAAGTGTTATTAAATACACAATATGGGAATACCCAATCAATTTAAAAATTGAATTGATTAATCCAATATAAAAAAAATGAATCATATAAATTTCAAGACTATACTGACCGAATTTATTCAAGACCCTATTCAATGGAATTTTTACATTAAAATATTTAAAAAGATAATGAACAAAAAAAACACCTGAAATATTTAATACAACAAGTAAAATTAAATTATCAAATTTATAATTCCATACTAAAAAAATCAAAAACACAAAAATAAGTAATGAGCTAAATGCTAAGTAAACATTATCGAAAAACCAACTATAAATAGCGTGGTATTTCCCCATTAGAAACCCAAAAACAAATACCGGATAATAATAAACCAGTTGAGGTAAGCTAAGCAGATTATCAATTTCAGTTGGAAAAATTTGATAGAAATGCAAATAGCAGAGTAACGCATAAAACACTATATATAGGAAAAACAGGTATATAAAACAGTTCACTTTTTGAGCAAGTTTATCTACAAGCAAAACAATTATAATCAGAAAAAACAGTGTAAATGTAAACCAAAATCCATATTTATAGTTTGAGAAAAAAATATCTTTTAAACTGAAATTAAAGACAATAGCATATAAAAATGAAAATGACACAAATGGGATAATAAGCCTTCTAAATTTGGTTGATACTTGAGACAGAAGATTTTTATCTTTATTAGAAATCCCCCCCCTCGATAACAAAAGACCGGATATAAACATGAAAATTGGTAGATGCAGATACGATACAACTGTTGTTACAATAGTTGTTGATTGGAGTACTGATAATTCAACATGACCCATAATTACCATAATTATAGCCAATCCTTTCATCGAATCTAAATACTGTAATCGCTCTTGCATATTAATTTAATATTTTCAAATAGTCAAAAGAAACCTTTCTCAACCCATCCAGTTTATCTGAAATATATTTAAAATCGATGGGTTCTAAATTATTAATCCTTTCACCATCAAATTTATCAAAAAAACGTTCGCTTAATCCCAAATCGTTTAACAACGAAAACACGCGGGCGTTCCCTCCAAATTCACTTGCCAATACAATAAAATCCTTTCGGAAAAGGATAGAAAATATGACGCAATGATATGAGTTTGTAATAACTAATTGCGAACTGCGCAACATTTGAAGCCATCTTGCAACACTCGAAATAGGTGTTATTGTTTTGAATATCAAATTGATTTTATCTCGATAAATATTCTCAATAGCAAGATTATAATAATCCAAAAAAGGTTTTACTCTTTCCGACACACCAAATGTACATTCCAAATCGTAGTAGGCAATAAATTTTGATTTACATTTGCACTTATATTGTTTAAATATTGCGCTATAATCCAATTCATTTAAAAGTAAAGTAGGATCTAACACTTTAGTTGCATCTACTCCAAACTCATTTTTACATATAGTTACTCCACTTGCTTCACGAACACCTACGGCATCAAAGCGTTGTATTAATTGATTTACTGCTTGTAAAGTAAGTTTGTCATAATCAACTATTTCTTTTCCAAAACTAGCTGCATACGATACTTTTAATTTATCGGCCGATACAAAATCGAGGAAATAATGCAAAATATTTTCTTTCGCAAACTCTTGTCGCCACACCTGATCGCTACCAACATAAAACACATCAAATCTATCATTTAACGCAAGCAAAGCATCTTCGTTATCAATTATTTCAGTAAGAGGAATAAACTCACGTCTGAATTTATCAAATGGATTTCCGACAAGAAATGAACTTAAAAAATTAGTTTTTGTTTGGTGAACATCTTTAGGGATTAAATGAATAACAGTAGGCTCATACCCCATTTTTCGCAACAAAAACACCGATGCATAAGTTTGAAGTAAAGCTCCAAAATTATGATTTGAGTAATGAAAAGTTAGTATGCCGATACGCTTCATATAAATATTATTTTACTAAGTCAGAAATTTTACTGAGTACCTTTTTTAACGTAATATTATTTATTCTTTCAACAAAATGGTATAAGCGAGTTGTCCTTCTTAAAATACTAAGACTAAACTTCATTCGTTCATCGAATCTTATTGCATTTGATTCTTTCAACCACACTTTTAAGCTTCTTTTTCGAATATACATTCTGAGCAATTGAACCAATTTAAACGAAAGTGATATTCTTTCATAAAGTCTTTCTCTCTTACGAAGAAGGTATTTCCCTTTTACTTTTATTCTAAAAAATAAACCTCTGTGACGGTGATTAAAACTTCCTTGTTGAGATGCGATAAATCGATTAAGATCAAGCACTTCAACATTTAAACTCCCATCCAAAATCCCAGCTTTAATTATATCATCAGCAATTTTGGAGCGTGTTACAATTACATTATTCCCTGCACCATCTTTCGAATAGGGTTCTAACCATGCATCCCCTAACGATATGTCTGCTAATTCGGTAGTTACATCATCGCAAAAATCACATGCATTGGCTTTAAATAGACCTGTACCCCACATATCGCCTAATGTTTGCATTCTCAGTTGCACTAACTTATTGTCTACAAGCTTTGTACATCCAAATTTGTAGTCAATTGCCGAACTTTTGCTGTTTTTTATTCTATATTCTGGAACTATAAATTTCTTATCTAAAACTCCAGTTTTTTGAGCTAAATAATCAGTAAAAAAACTGCTTTTTATTCCACCGCATATTATTCCAATCAGAAATGAAATTTTTTCTTTAAAAAAAACATCATGATGTTGAGCTATTCGAATTGCTTTAATAAAACAACCAACTCCAACAACAGCAACTTTACCGTCAACTTCTTGAATTTTCTTTAATGCAACATCCAAAGTAACAGGGTAATACTTTGTTTTTGATGCTAATAAAACATCAGATTTACAGCTAAGTATTGAATACTCATAATGTATACTTTGTTCTTTTGACTCTGTCACTGAAATTATATGATCAATCAACCCTCTTTCAAATAATTCAATAATAATATAAGTTGCCAACCCACCAGAGGATGACGAATTTCTAAATTGATTTGAATATCCTGCGTAAATACCATTATATCTTCCAAATCTACTATTTTTATTTTTTGCTTCTTTTAAGTAAAAACTTGCGATATCATCTTCAGAACTAATATCATTTTCAGGCTGATTATTAAAGGGACATGATTTGATACATAAACCATTATTGTCACAATCACCTTGTAAAACTGGTACTAAAAAACCATATTCATTCCAGTGCATTTTCAAAGCATCAGCCGGGCAACTATAAACGCATAAACCACAACCAATACAGAGATCAGCTGAAACAATCTCCCGTAAAACCAATGGCAATATCATCTCTTTGTTTTCCATCACATTTAAATTGCAATTACTTTTAATGCTTTTTAATAAACTTGTTTAACGGAATTTGTATCAATTCCTTTTCATATTTATTCATCGAAAAAAACCAAAATAAAGAAATATATATTACAGAATAAGACAATATTCCTATAATTAATGCCGAGACAGTAGAAAAATTAAATTTTGGTAGAATATATATACAAACAAAAGTTACAATTAGGGGAACAATTGACATTTTTCCAATTTCAAACCAAAATCTGGGTATATCAATATCCTGCTTTTTAAAATAATATATATTCATCGCTATTATCTGCCCAGCAATTAAACCAAACGCAACAGCTAATGCAACTCCTATTCCTCCCCAAAATTTTGCAAAGGGTATTTGTAAACCTAAGCTCAATGCCGCAATACCAATATAAAGCAACGACCTGAATTTCATTTTATTTCGGGCTTGAAGTATTGTGATTCCTAAGTTCTGAATGAGAGGTATTGTCAAAGGAACTAAAAATATTAAAGCTATATAATATGAATTAGCATAATTTGCCCCGGCCCAAAGTGTAACAAATTGTTTTCCAAAAACGATAAAACCGGTTAATACAAATGATAAAATTACATATTGGATTCTACCTGTTCGAATAAACAAATCCGAAATAGCTTTATTAGATTCGCTGAGTGTTGACATAGCTGTAACTCGCGGCAAAAAAACGCCTGAAATAGCAGTAGAAAATGACATGTACATCGACTGTATGCTAATTCCAATAGCAAACACTGCCACAGCTGCTGTTCCAACATAAGCCCCTAAGATAAACTGCCCACTACTCCAATAAATCCTGTCCATAATGATATTTAAAAAAATAAAAAAAGAATATACACTCACTTCTTTTAGAAAACCCCACTCAAACTTTCGAAAATAAATCTTTATTCTAATTCGATGTTTGCAGTATAAATAGTTGATAACTAAAGTCAGCACATTAAATAAAGTAGTTACAACAACCATCCCAATAGCTTTATAACCAATTTCAAGAATAATTATCATCGCAATAGTATTGAGAATTATGCGAGAAATGGATATTAATTTCTGAAACACAAAATCTTCGTAAGCATTTATAATTGAACCAAATATGCTTAAAGGGAATGTAATTGCAAGATTAAAAATCATAATCAGAATCATGATTTTTGCTTTGTTAATTTCAGCTACTGTCATTCCATTTTCAAAAATCAAATCAACATTGTAATACAAGCCCAGTCCAGCAAAAAAGGATACGATACCAATTATTGAATACAAAATCAAAAACATACCAAACATCGAATACTGTTCCTCCACTTTTCCTTCGGCTCTAAACTTAGCTGTATATCGCACGATGGCATTTCCAAATCCAAAATCAAGAATAGTAAGATAGGCAATTACTGAAGCAACTAGTGAATACAAACCAAACTCACTCTGCCCCAACATGCGCAACATATAGGGTGTATAAAGCAATGCAACTAAATTGCTCAATCCTAACACTACATACGATAATACTGCACCTGCTTTTAATTGATTAATAGCCATCTTTGTAATAACCTTTATCTAATGTTACATACCCCAAAAACCCTCCAAACGCTACTAAATACATAAAATAAGTAGCATTATTATGAAGTTCTATTTTATTTAATCCAATTTGATGATAGGTATTATTTATATAAAGCAATAATACCGAAAGTCGAAGGGCATTGAGCATAAGATAAACCAATGCAAAAAAAAACAAATATATTACTTTATTTAGTATTTTTCCCTTAATGACAAAAATTAATATTGCTACCAAAGTAAATACGCCTAAACCCAAACAAGGATATTCTAAATCTATCCAGTTGTTTTCCAGGGTAATAAATCGCCCGGATACTTCGGCTGTTTTGCCCATCCATCCTAAAAATATTTTAGAAAAATATAAAATAAAGCTTACTATGCCCGGCATAATATCAGAATGTATATATGTAAACAGCACTCGTGGTAGTGGTGGCAGTAGTAGTAAAAGCAAAAGCAATGTACTCAGTGAGGTTGTAAGTATTTCAGAAAATCGAAGGTTTAAATTGGTATAGAGTTTATTTAAAATATTGTTTTGATTTATGATATACAAACCTATCACAAACATAGCAATAAAAATGGTTGGATCTAACCACACCAGCAAAACGTGATGGACTGTGCCTTTATAAATCAATAAAATAAAGGATATCAGAGCTGCACGCAAAGCCACAAACAACAACACAAATAAAATTGCATTTAAACTTTCTTTCCAATATTTTATAGGCACTAAAAGCAGAAAAATAAAACCTGTAATAAAGTATCTGTAAGATTCTACCGGCATTATTAACTTTGAACTTTTACTTTCAGAATTCAAAATTTTAGTCGTAGGATTATATTCAATATCTTTATCAAACACAGAACCGATATTTTGTACAATCTTGACAGTAAAATCGTTATATACCACATTAAAAGTATGATAACTTTCTGTTTTAATAATTTTATTCCAACCCAAAAGCACAAAAACAGCCACACAAACCACAGCAATCAATTTGATTACTTGTGATTTGTTATTTCTTAGTTCTTGTATTAAATTGGAAATCATATCATTAATAATCATTTAAGTGATTGGAACTATTTAATATACCATTTAAAAAATTTAATAGAACGCTGATTTTCGCTGATTTAGCGGAAAAGATCGGATTAAAAGAAAAGGATTATTCCCCGATAAATCGGGGCAGATTTTGCTGCAAGTTTTTGAAAATCATTTCGATATATCGAAATTAATATCCGTTTTCAATCCGCTTTATCAGCGTAAATCCGCGTTCCATTTCTTTGTTTTTTTAAATTAGAAATACGACATTATTTAAATTCAATTTCTTAATCTGTGATAATTCGCGTTATTTGCGTTCTAAAATCACCCCAAATTCTCCCAATACCACTTCACAGCCTCTTTCAGCCCCTCTTTAAATTTATAAGCCGGTTCGTAGCCCAGCAGATTTCGGGCTTTGTCGATACTGGCTAACGAATGGGGTATATCGCCCAATCGGTTGGGGCCATGTATCACTTCTACATCTTTTATTTCGGTGTCAAATTCGCTTAAAAATTCTTTTAGGTAATCTACTAATTGATTGAGTGTTGTGCGTTCGGAACAAGCGGTGTTGAAAATTTGATTAACTGCATCGGGGTTATGCGTTTCGAGTGCTAATATATTCATTCTTAATACATTATCAACATAGGTATAGTCACGTGAAAATTCTCCATCGCCGTTTATAGTTACTGGTTCGTGTGCAATGAGTTTTTTTACAAAAAGTGGAATAACAGCTGCATACGCTCCAAAAGGGTCTTGTCGGCGACCAAACACATTAAAATAGCGCAACCCTATGCATTCCATACCGTAGGTTCTGGCAAATACATCAGCATAAAGTTCGTTTACATATTTTGTAACGGCATAAGGCGAAAGTGGCTTTCCTATTACATCTTCCACTTTTGGAAGTGCTTTGCTGTCTCCATAAGTGGACGAACTGGCTGCATACACAAATCGTTTTACACCAGCATCTCTGGCTGCCACCAACATATTCATAAAGCCTGAAATATTTGTTTCGTTGGTGGTAATGGGGTCGTTTATGGAGCGTGGAACAGAACCTAAAGCTGCTTCGTGAAGAACATACTCCACATTTTCAACTGCTTTTCGGCACGTATCTAAATTTCGGATATCACCTTCGATAAACTTAAATATTTTGGGATATTTCACTAAAAATGGAGCAATATTCTTTGGATGTCCAGTTGCAAAATTATCCAAACAAGTTACATTATCGCCTCTTTTGAGTAATGCTTCGCAAAGATTTGAACCAATAAATCCGGCACCGCCTGTTACTAATATATTCATGAATGTAGAAATTAGAAATTAGAAATTAGAAATTGAAGAAACCGCAAATCAAATAAAAATATAATAAATTTTCTATTGTTTCTATTGTGGTTTATAATTTCATTTTTTCACTTTACAAATATATACCCTCTCGCATTCATCCATTGTAACACTCTATGGAAAAATGCAGTCGTAAATAAAAGTTTTTGTTGTAGCATTTATTACTACAATATATAAATCCAAATTCAAATCAATAATAGGAATAATCAATTATAAATCTGCAATTTAGAACATATTTTCACTTACATAAAAATCAAAAAAAAACACAACTAATCTACTCCAATTTCAAATTATTTTTGGTTGTCTTTCAAATTTTATCAATTTAAAAATTTAATTTTTTAGGGTAGTTGTCGATGCAGAATTGAGTATTTGTTTGTTGTAGATTCTCTGTGATTCCTCTGTGATAATACAGTGATAGTACTGTGATTTCTCTGTGAATTGTCTGTGATTGTAAGTGATTTCTCTGTGATTCTCTGTGATTTCTATGTGTTTGTAAGTGATTTCTCTGTGTTTTGTCTGTGTTTTGTCTGTGTTTGCTCTGTAATTGTAAGTGATTGCAACTAATTTTGAATCAAACAAACGAAACGTTTTTGAAAACAGATGATTTTACTTACTTTTGTATCTTTATGCAATTAAATTATACTTTGACAGTTTGAAATGTAATAGGAACGCGGATTAAACGGATTCTTGGCAGAGCCAAGCGGCAGAGCCGAGCGAAGCTGATAGGGACTGATATTAAAATCTGATTTATTTCGGATTTTTATCTCGCTAAAGCAAGATAGGATATAGCCATTCTTTATATATCATATCGCCAAGGGCGATATTAAAATCCGTTTTTAATCCGCTCCATCCGTTAAATCCGCGTTCCTATTTCTTAAAAGCCAACCTGTCGAATTAGACTAAATTATTCAAACAATTTATAGATTTTAATATGGAAGAAGAAAAAATTACGGGCTTGCCCGAAAATGCATCGCGCGAGTTACGCGAAGGCGAAGAATATAAACCGCTGCTATCGGCCAACAGGGAATATTCCGAAACTAACTTTCGGTCAGTGGGTTGGGGCTTGTTTATGGCTGTGCTGTTTTCGGCGGCGGCTGCCTATCTGGGGCTGAAAATTGGTCAGGTTTTCGAGGCTGCAATACCCATTGCCATTATTGCAGTAGGCCTCTCAAGTGCTTCAAAACGCAAAGGTGCTTTGGGCGAAAATGTGATAATACAGTCGATTGGGGCAAGTTCGGGCGTGGTGGTGGCTGGTGCCATTTTTACATTGCCGGCATTGTACATTTTACAAGCTAAATATCCGAATATCACCGTTAGTTTTATGCAGGTTTTTCTGAGTTCGTTGCTTGGTGGAATTTTGGGAATCTTATTTATGATACCATTCCGCAAGTATTTTGTGTCGGATATGCACGGTAAATATCCATTCCCCGAAGCTACTGCAACCACACAGGTTTTAGTATCGGGCGAAAAAGGCGGCGACCAGGCAAAGCCCTTGATTTTAGCCGGAATAATTGGTGGTTTATACGATTTTCTGATAGCAACTTTTGGCAGTTGGAGCGAAACTTTTACCACTCGTGTATTGCCTTTCGGCGAGCAAATTGCCGATAAAGCTAAGTTCGTTTTTAAAAACAATCTGGGTGCTGCCGTATTGGGTTTAGGCTATATTGTAGGATTAAAATACTCAGCTATAATCGTTGCCGGTTCGGCATTGGTTTGGTTTGTAATAGTGCCTTTATTGCCCACTTTAAGCGATGGAATTATTCAAACATTAAACCCGAATTTTACGTTGGCGCTCAGCGATGTGGCTCCCGAAATGATTTTCAAAGAATTTGCCCGCCATATTGGTATCGGTGGCATTGCCATGGCCGGTATTATCGGTATTATCCGTTCGTGGGGAATTATTAAAAGTGCCGTTGGGCTGGCTTCGAAAGAGTTTAAAACAAAAGGACCTGCCATAAGTGCCGAAGTGAAACGCACACAGCGCGACCTGTCGATGAAAATAATAACTATTGGCGTGGTTATTACGCTTATTATTACTTTCCTGTTTTTCTATTTTGGCGTGGTTAACTTCAACCTAATGCATGCCGTAGTTGGTATTATTGTAGTGGCTGTAATTGCCTTTTTATTCACAACCGTTGCTGCCAACGCCATTGCTATTGTAGGAACAAACCCCGTTTCGGGAATGACGCTAATGACGCTTATTCTTTCGTCGGTGGTAATGGTTGCCGTAGGGTTGAAAGGTGAGGCAGGTATGGTTGCAGCACTCGTTATTGGAGGTGTGGTTTGTACGGCACTTTCAATGGCTGGCGGTTTTATTACCGACCTAAAAATTGGTTATTGGATAGGAACAACGCCAGCCAAACAGCAAACCTGGAAGTTTTTAGGAACTTTAGTCTCGGCTGCCACAGTGGGTGGTGTAATTATGGTTTTGAATAAAACGTATGGTTTTACGGGCGATAATGCGTTAGTTGCACCACAGGCAAATGCTATGGCAGCTGTTATCGAACCACTTATGTCGGGTGCAGGTGCTCCCTGGTTGTTGTATGCCGTTGGTGCTGTTATTTCGATAACACTTACATTTTTCAAAATTCCTGCGTTGGCATTTGCATTGGGTATGTTTATTCCTATGGAACTGAATGCTCCACTACTTGTTGGCGGATTGATAAGTTGGTATGTTTCAACACGTTCGAAAGATAAAGCACTGAATACTGCTCGTCACGAACGGGGCACATTATTAGCTTCGGGATTTATTGCAGGTGGAGCATTAATGGGCGTTGTGAGTGCCGGTTTGCGCTTTGGTGGTTTCAACTGGATGAATGCCGAATGGGTGGAAAGTAATGGTGCTCAATGGCTTGGCCTTGTGATGTACGGAGCTATTATTGGTTATCTGATTTGGGATTCGTTGCGGGCAAAGAAAGAGTAAGTATAAGAAATTAAGAAAGAATATCTCGTTATTCAAAAATCATAAGTTTTTAAATCTTCCCCTAAGATAGTGTTTTCGAAAATGGCCTTTGCTTCTCGCAGAAGGCCATTTTTATTGGCATATCGGGCAGAATAATGGCCAATAATCAATTGACCTACGCCTGCTTTGCCAGCTATAGTTGCAGCCTGTGAGGCGGTAGAATGCTGCGTACTTTTGGCGCGAACGGCTTCATCAGCCATAAATGTAGCTTCATGAAACAATAAATCTACTCCTTTAATTATCGGAATTATTTTTTCGGAATAAGCCGTATCCGAACAATAAGCAAAACGTTTTGGATTTTCGGGTGCTAAAGTAATTCGTTCGTTAGGAATTATTTCGCCTTCTTCAGTAATAAAATCCTCCCCTTGCTTGATTTTTGGAATACGCCAGGTAGGAATATTGTAAAAATCAATCATGTCCCGCTTTATATGTCGGTCGCGGGGTTTTTCTTCAAATAAAAAACCAGCAGTTGGAACTCTGTGTTTGAGCGGAATACTAAAAACCTGTACCGATCGATCTTCGAATATCAACGCATGTTTTTTTGTATCGAATACATGAAAAATTACGTTGAATGGCAATTCTTCGCAAAAAAACTGCAATTGTGGCGCCATTATTTGCTCCAAACCTTCGGGCGAATGGATGTGTAAATCAGCAGTACGATTGAGCATTCCAAAGCTGGAAATCAGCCCGATAAGTCCAAAAACATGATCGCCATGCAGGTGCGAAATAAAAATATGCCCCATCCGATTTGTTTTCACATTCATTTGGCGCATACGAATCTGGGTCCCTTCGCCACAATCAATCATATACTGCTTATCGCGCATCTCTACGATTTGTGATGTCGGAAAATTACTTTTGGTTGGCAATGCCGAACCACATCCTAATATTGTTAGAGTTGATGTGATGATGTGTTGATGTGATGATGTGTTGATGTGTTGATGTGATGATGTGATGATGTGTTGATGTGTTGATACTTTGATTATCTATTCTTTAATTTTCACATCATCATATCAATTTATCATCACATCAATCTTGATTTTTCTTTGAGTTTGAAGTCGCGTCCGAGGTATTTTTCACGTACAAGCGGATTATCGGCCAATTCCTGCGAAGTTCCCTGAAACAGAATTTTACCTTCGAAAAGCAGATAGGCTCTATCAGTTATTGAGAGTGTTTCGTCCACATTATGGTCGGTAATCAAAATGCCAATATTTTTATCTTTCAGTTTCCACACAATATCCTGAATATCCTGCACTGCAATGGGGTCAACACCCGCAAATGGTTCGTCGAGCATTATGAAACGAGGTTCAATAGCCAGACAGCGTGCAATTTCGGTACGGCGGCGCTCGCCACCCGAAAGGCGGTCGCCAATATTCAGCCGAACGTGTTCGAGGTTAAATTCCGAAATCAGCGTTTCGAGTTTTTCCTTCTGATATTCTTTGCTGAATTTTGTCATTTCGAGTACCGAACGTATATTATCTTCCACCGTCATTTTTCGAAATACAGAAGCTTCCTGTGCCAGATAACCAATTCCGCTCTGAGCACGCTTGTAAACCGGATAATTGGTTATTTCCACATCATTCAGAAATATTTTTCCTTCATTGGGGGTAACCAATCCGGTAGTCATGTAAAAAGTCGTGGTTTTGCCGGCACCATTCGGCCCGAGTAATCCTACAATTTCACCCTGTTTTACATTAATCGAAACATCATTTACAACAGTGCGTTTTCCGTATTTTTTAAATAGGTGTTCGGTACGAAGTACCATATTTTCGTTTTCCATTTCTTTTGTTTCGTTCGAATTGATAATAGAATCAATTCATTTTTTTAATTCAGTAGTGATTATATATGTTAGAAATTATTTCTCTTTTTGAAGCAATTTTATTTTCGACCCCCCAACCCCCAAATGGGGGCTTTAAGACGCAGTATATTTTATTTTTCATATTCTTTTTGGAGAATATGTCTTAGCGCCCATTTGGGGGTTGGGGGTCATTAAAACAATAACTTATATAAACTATCGTATAAATAAAAATGCAATCTGTTTTAGATATTTATTTCAAAAATCTGTTCTATATTCTGCTCACGGTGAATAAGATGCACTTCTACATTAAACTTAGCATGAATATGTTCAGCCATTTTTTGAGCAGAATACACCGAACGGTGTCTACCTCCTGTACAACCAAACGAAATCATCAGATTTGTAAATCCACGGTCTTTGTAGCGCTTCACCGAAGCATTTACAAGGTTTTTAGCATTATCCAAAAATGTGAGAATTTCACCATCGTTTTCCAAAAACTGAATGACCGAATCGTCCAGTCCTGTCAGATTTTCGTAACGTTCATATTTCCCCGGATTATTTACAGCACGGCAATCGAATACAAAACCACCTCCGTTGCCCGAATCGTCGTTAGGAATACCTTTTTTGTACGAAAAACTATAGACTTTTACAATAAGTGGTTTCTTCACTTCTACCTCATTAAATTGCTTTAATTCAGTCATTTCGCGTAATATTTGCACTAAATACGGATATGCGGGAACATCCTGTTTAATAATTTCGCGCAGGTTTTCGATGGCAAACGGTATGCTTTGCAAAAAATGTGGTTTTTTCTCAAAATAACCTCTGAAACCATAGGCTCCAAGTACCTGCAATGTGCGGAAAAGCACAAAATGCTGCAATTGAGTTTTGAAATCTGCAACATCAACAAGTGTAAGTTCTTTTAATGCATTCAGATATTCATCCAGCAGTTCCTCCCGAAGTTCATCGCTGTATTTTGCTTTGGCCTGCCACAAAAACGAAGCCACATCGTAATATAGCGGCCCTTTTCTACCACCTTGAAAATCAATAAAATACGGATTATTATCTTTTACCATTACATTCCGACTCTGAAAATCGCGGTACATAAAGGTATTAGCTTGTCGTTGTAATAATACGGTTGTCAATTTTGCAAAATCATCTTCCAACCTGTTTTCCTGAAACTCAAGACCGGTTGATTTCAGAAAGCAATATTTAAAATAATTCAAATCCCAAAGAATAGAACGTTCGTTAAATTCCGGTTGTGGATAACAAATTGAAAAATCGAAATCCTCAGCGCCCTTTATTTGAATTTGAGGTAATAAACGCATGGTTTTACGTAAAATTTCCTTTTCGGCTTCGCAAAAAACACCTGTTTTTCGCCCTTCGGCAATAAAGTCGAAAAGTAGTGTATCGCCTAAATCTTCCTGCAAATAATACAATCCATCGGGCGATTGAGCAATAAAACGAGGCACAGGTAAACCTTTGAAATTAAAATGTTTAGCCATTTTAATAAAGGCATTATTTTCTTCCACAGAAGTACCTGCAACACCTATTACAGTAGTTGTTTTGCCTTCGATACGAAAATATTTCCGGTTGGAACCAGACGCTGAAAGTTCAGTTGTATTCACGGCTTTTTCACCGCTAAACTGCAAAAAAAGTGTTGCTAATTCATTCATAAACGAACCTTATAATTGGTGATACAAAGATAGCATTAAGATTTTAAACAAAAAAAGCCTGTCTAACAATTAGACAAGCTTTTTTACTCTAAAAAATTTTCGAACAAATTCTTATACAACATAAGTTGTAGAAGCGGTATCGCCACCTCGACCGGTCCAGTTGGTATGGAAGAATTCTCCACGTGGTTTGTCAACACGTTCGTAAGTGTGAGCACCGAAGTAGTCACGCTGTGCCTGAAGCAGGTTGGCAGGCAAACGTTCGCTGCGGAAACCATCGAAATAGCAAAGAGCCGAAGTCAGTGCAGGTACAGGAATACCGTTGGTAAGTGCAGCAGCACAAACACGACGCCATCCGGCTTGAGCATTTTCAACAATTTCTTTGAAATGAGGGTCGAGCAATAAGTTTTCCAAACCGGGATTTATATCAAATGCTTTTTTGATATCGCCTAAGAACGTAGAACGGATAATACATCCACCACGCCACATCAACGCAATACCACCCAGATTCAGATTCCAGCCATATTCTTTGGCTGCTTCCATCATCAGGTTATAACCCTGCGCATACGAAATAATTTTAGCTCCGAATAATGCATCTTTCAGATCCGAAATCATTTGTGCTTTGTCGCCTGTAAAGTTTACTGCAGGTCCGCTGATTACTTTCGACGCTTTTACGCGAATGTCTTTCTGAGCTGATAAACAACGTGCAAATACTGATTCGCCAATCAGCGTCAATGGAATACCCAGATCGAGTGCCGAAACTCCTGTCCATTTTCCGGTTCCTTTTTGTCCGGCAGTATCCAGAATTTTTTCAACAAGCGGACTTCCGTCTTCGTCTTTCACAGCCAGAATATCGCGTGTAATCTCAATCAGATACGAATCCAGATCTCCGTTATTCCATTCTTTAAACACTTCGTGTTGTTCGTCGGCTGTCATGCCCAGCATGTCTTTCATTACCTGATACGCTTCGTTAATAATCTGCATATCACCATATTCAATACCGTTGTGCACCATTTTTACAAAGTGACCGGCTCCACCTTCGCCAACCCAGTCGCAGCAAGGAACGTCACCTTCAACCTTTGCCGAAATAGCCTGTAAAATTGGTTTTACAGTAGGCCATGCAGCAGGTGAACCACCGGGCATGATAGATGGGCCTAACAAAGCACCTTCTTCACCACCCGAAACTCCTGTTCCGATATAAAGCAAACCTTTACTTTCAACGTATTTGGTACGACGAATAGTATCAGGGAAATGTGTATTTCCACCATCGATAATAATATCGCCTGCTTCCAAATGCGGAATCAGTTGTTCGATAAAATCGTCAACAGCCTGTCCGGCTTTAACCAGCATCATTACTTTACGTGGTTTTTCCAGTGAATCGCAAAGTTCTTTGATAGAATGTGCTCCGATAAAGTTTTTACCGGCACCACGACCAGCCATAAATTTATCCACTTTTTCAACCGAGCGGTTAAAAACACCCACTGTAAAGCCTTTGCTTTCCATGTTCAATACTAAGTTTTCGCCCATTACAGCTAAACCAATTAATCCAATGTCAGCTTTTTGTTTCATAATATTTAATTTTTGAACCCTAGTTCTATTAATTTATCCATTGTTTTTTTATCAACATTTTTTGCTTTTATCGTAAATGCAGGAAATTCCCGACGTGTTGGGTAATCACCCCGCAATTGTTCGAAAAGTTCTGTATTCTTTCGGAATGCCTTGTCATCATTGCGAATATCGTAAGTATGCAAAATGGCTTTCGATAGAATTTGCTGTTCAGGCAGTCCATCACCATCAATTTCGATAACCGGTTGTTCAGGCAATTCAACGCCTGAAGGGCGCCAATCGTTCAGTCCGAGATGGAAAAAATTGTTTATTGCCTGCACGCTCATCAGTGTTCCTGTTGCTTTACCGTCTTTGGAATAACCAGCAATATGCGGAGTTGCAATTTCAGTCAGTGCCAACAGTTCCAAATCCAAATCGGGTTCGTTTTCCCAACAGTCGCACACAAAAGCTGAAATAATGTCATTTTTCAGGGCATTCTTCACTGCATTTGTCTCGGTAACTTCGCCACGGCACGAATTGATTAAAACCGGCTTTCTTTTCAGGTTTGTTAAAAAATCATTGTTTGCCAAATGAAAAGTAGCATATTCTCCCTTCATATTTAACGGAACGTGCAAGGTTATAATATCTGCCTCATTCATAATAGTTTGCAAACTTACAAATTTCTCCGAACCTTCAACTCGTTCGCGCGGTGGGTCATTTAGCAAAACTTTCATTCCGAAAATTTCGGAAACTTTAGCTACTTTGCTTCCCACATTGCCCACACCAACAACACCAATTGTCTTTTCACTTAAATTCCAGCCTTTTTTCTCTGCCAAAACCATAAGTGTTGATGCAATATACTGTTCCACTGATTTGGAATTACAACCGGGCGCATTCGTCCAGCTTATTCCATTTGCTTCGCAATAGTCCGTATCAATATGATCGTAGCCAATTGTTGCAGTAGCAATAAACTTCACCGAAGAGCCTGCCAGTAATTTTTCGTTACAGATTGTTCGTGTACGGGTAACTATAGCGTCAGCATCTTTCGCAATTTCAGCCGTAGTTTTTGAGCCCGGCAAATAAACCACTTCGGCTACATTTTCGAATGCACCGTGTATGTATGGAATTTTATCGTCAATAATTAATTTCATTTACAATTTATTCATTTACCATTTACTATTTAAGATCAGGATATTTACAATTTATTCATTTACCATTTACTATTTAAGACCTGAATTTAGTTTCTTTTTCATTGTTGTAATAGAGCTTACTATTATCTTCAACAATTCATGATTCTCAGTCATTAAATCCTTTAGTAATTCTTCTTTGATTAATCCAGATTCAACAATTAGTTCTAACCAATATAGTGTTTCATCCAATTCCTCCTCTACCATTTTTAATTTATTCAGAAAATCTTTGTCAGATTTACCTAAACAAGCAGAGCGATAATTTGCACCTGGCGAAGTTCCGGAACGAATAATTTGATTTCCTAACGTTTTACCGGTGATATTATTTGGTAAACTTTCTGATAATTTAATAATCCTCAGTGCGAAGATCTTTAATCTCTTCTTAAGTTCATCTGTTGTCAAACTCGAAATAGTAACTAGTAAATGAATAAATGGTAAATGGACTAATATTTAAATCGTTCTTTAAACGCCCACAAGCCCAAAGCTGGATTCGAAATATAGAATATCTCTTCGCCATCAGGCATGATATTATAGCCATCTTTCAGTTTTGCCGGATCGTATTTAGCTGTAATTTCATAAATATCAGCATATTTAAATCCCACACTTTCAATTTCGGTCTGAGTGAGGTTTTCTGCGCCTTTTCCGGGGCAGTATGTCACACTAAAACGACCTTCGGACGAACCGTGAATCAGGTGAGCAGCTGCACTCAGATTATTGCGAAGCTCCTCATTCTCATCACACATTTTCAGCGTGTTAGGCGTGCCTTTGTAGCCGTATTTCCGAATCAGCCGGTCTATTTCCTTATCTTCACCAAACTCTTTGAGCGCCGGAGCAATCACAAATAATTCACCACCATCATCAATAGCCATACGCGTACGATAAACCGATTTATTTCCCAGCCAGGTCGATTTAAACTCGGTTGGATCTAAATAAACAACCACTTTTTTCAGCGGTTTATCCAACAAATCAAAATTTACCTGAAGTGCTAACTTAGCTGCTTTGGTAAAAACGTCATAGTCGTCGCCAATATACATTCCACGGCATTTTACTTTACCATCCGTTTTATCCAAACCTACTACCGTTTGTACATATACAATAGGTAAGTTTTGGGTAAAATTATCGGATGCATAATTAAAAATACGGCGTACAGGTGTATCAGCATGACCCATCATGCGTTCCATACCGTAAGCTGCACCCACAAAGTGACTTTTGTTAATTCCTTCAACTCCACCTGTTCCAACAAAAATGTTTTTGTTGTAATTAGCCATTCCCACTACTTCGTGAGGCACAACCTGACCAATGGAAAGTATTAAATCAAAATTCCCTTCGAGCAACAATTTATTTACCTGTGCCGGCCATGGAAAATCAACAGCGCCACCAGAAACTTCTTTTACAAACTCAGCAGGCACATAACCCACCGTAACCACATCGTTGCGCCAGTCGTGTTCCCGAATAAGGGATGCAGGCATAGTTCCAAACATTTGGTCGATTTGGTGCGCAGTCATTGGCGAATGTGTTCCCAAAGCTGGCAAAACATCTGTTAGCGCATCACCATAATATTGCCAGGCATACTCGGTCAACTCCCCTGCCCTACTTGGCAAACGAGTATAATCCGGCGGAATAGCGAGCACCTTGTGCTTCTTTCCTATTTTCTCCAATGCTTCAATAAGACCTTTCTTCAAATCTTCGGAAGTGAATTCGGTTTCAATAGAACCTTTCTCGTAGTACAACATATATTTACTATTTAGTCATTTACCAGTTACTATTTGTTAGCTCATTTCACTAAAAAACATTTACTATTTTACTCTTTTTAATGGTAAATAGTAAATGTAAAAATGGTAAATGACTTTATCGTTTCACCCTTGCATTTCCGCCCCAGATACTCCAAATCATATCTTCGTCGGCAGGTTGTGCGTAGTCGGTAAGGAAAGTAGTTGCCAATGCACCCGAAGCCCAACCAAATTTTGGCCATGTGTCCGGTTCCCAGCCTTTCAGAATAGCGTAAAGCAGTCCACCCACAAAACCATCGCCACCACCAATACGGTCGAGGACATTGATTTTGCGCGGCATAATTACGTGCCAGTTTTCTTCTTCGAGCATCACAGCGCCCCAAAGGTGTTCGTTCACGCTGATAACTTCGCGAAGTGTTGTAGCGTAAACCGATGCATGCGGAAATGCCGCTTTTACACGACCAATCATGCCTTTGAAACCTTCAATTTCGGCTTCAATACCTTTACCACCGGCTTCCGGTCCCTGAATTCCCAAGCAAAGCTGGAAATCTTCTTCGTTACCAATCAAAATATCTGATACAGAAGCAATCTCGGTAAAAATATCACGTAATTCTTTTTCACGACCTTTCCAAAACGATGCACGGTAATTTAAATCGAACGAAATGCGTGTTCCGGTTTTTTTAGCATATCGTGCTAATTGAAGACAAAATTCGCTTGTTTCAACAGACAATGCGCCAATTAAACCCGAAAGATGCAAAATCTGAACACCCTCTTTTACAAAAATGCGTTCCAAATCAAAATCTTTCACATTCAACGTTCGTCCAACTTCACCGGCACGGTCGTTCAGAACTCGAGGTCCGCGAGTTCCAAATCCGCTATCGGCAATGTTAAACTGATGACGATAACCCCATGGATTTCCCTGAGGCACTTCAACACCTTCGTAATCCATATTACGGCCACGCAGGTTACTTTTTATCATTTGAGCTATCGGACTATCTTTCACAAAAGTAGTAAGCACTTTTACCGGTAGTCCCAAATACGAAGCAATACTTGCCACATTGGTTTCTGCACTCGAAACTTCCATTTCGAATAATTTACTGCTGTGAACTGGTTGTCCGTTTACAGGTGTTATTCGAACGCCCATACTGGTTGCCACCATCAGGGCATATTTTGTGTCTTTTTTTAATTCAATCATAATATTAGATTTACAATTTTCTCATTTACAATTTACAATTTAAAATAAAGTTTTCGAAATTCCCATTTCCAAACCACGAAGTTCGGCAAGCCCACGTAACCGCCCAATAGCAGAATAACCGGGATTGGTATTTTTATGCAAATCGTCGAGCATTTGATGTCCGTGATCGGGACGAACAGGAATGCGGCGTTTGTGAGTGTACTGCACAACTAATAATGCTTTCATGGCTTCATACATATCAACATCTCCTTCAAGGTGATTGTCTTCGTAAAAGTCTCCTTCATCATTGCGTTTAGTACTTCGGAAATGCACAAAATACAATCGTTCACCAAACTCATGTAACATGGAAGTTAAATCGTTTTCGCTCGCAACTCCAAACGAGCCGGTACATAAACAAAGTCCATTCGATTTTGCCGGAACTGCCTTGAACAATTTGCGAACATCGTCGGCAGTACTCAAAATACGTGGTAATCCAAGTATCGAACGAGGAGGATCGTCAGGGTGAATTGCCATTTGAACTCCAACTTCCTCAGCAACCACACTTATTTCGTTGATAAAATAAATCAGATTGTTACGTAATTCTACTTCTGTAATATCTTTGTATGAATCTAAAGCTGCCTGAAACTGCTCGATGGTGAAACTTTCCTCAGCACCCGGCAAACCAGCAATCATATTGCGTACAAGTGTTTCCTTTTCTTCTTCACTCATACTATCGTAGCGATTTTTAGCCTTAGAAATTTGCTCCACTGTATAATCGTTTTCAGCTCCCGGGCGTTTCAGAATATACATATCGAAGGCAACAAATGCTGCCATTTCGAAGCGTAAAGCACGCGAACGATCAGGTAATTGATAAGCCAAATCAGTACGAGTCCAGTCTAAGATTGGCATAAAATTATAGGTTACTGTACGTATATCGCAGGCAGCCAAATTGCGAATGGTCTGCTTGTAGTTTTCGATATACTGCTTGTAGTTTCCGGTACGTTTTTTTATATCCTCATGAACAGGAACGCTCTCAACCACCGACCAGGTAAGACCGGCCTCTGATATTTTTCGTTTACGATACTGTATAGCTTCAAGCGGCCATACTTCGCCATTTGGAATTTGGTGTAATGCTGTTACTACATCAGTGGCGCCAGCCTGACGAATATCCCACAAAGAAACGGGATCGTTAGGCCCGTACCATCTCCACGATTGTTTACATAAATACATAATCTTTATTTACTATTTTATTATTTACTATTTACCATTTTTTCAGACAAAAGAATTTAGATGAAAGAACAAAGACACAATTATTGGATCAATGTTCATATTTTCTTCAATCTTGATTCTTGACTCTTGACTCTTGGTTCTTGATTCTTGACTCTTGGTTCTTGATTCTTGGTTCTTGACTCTTGGTTCTTGATTCTTGACTCTTGGTTCTTGATTCTTGGTTCTTGATTCTAATTTAAATACAAAATACATCAAATCCACCATCAACCACAATTAAAGTTCCGGTAACAAATTTGGAAGCATCGCTGGCCAACCAATGTAATGTACCAAAAAGTTCGTCGGGATCACCAAAGCGTCCAAAAGGTGTATGGTCAATAATTTTTTCGCCACGTGCCGTAAGCGATCCATCCGGATTGGTCATTAAAGCACGGTTTTGTTCAGTCAGGAAAAAGCCCGGCGCAATGGCATTTACACGTAAACCGGCACCAAATTTAGTAGCCAGTTCGGTAGCCATATATTTTGTAAAATTGGTCACAGCGGCCTTCGAAGCTCCATAACCAACTACACGAGTAAGCGGACGAATAGCCGATTCGGATGAAATATTAATAATGCTTCCTTTTTTTTGCTCCACCATAATTTTAGCAAAAACCATGGTAGGTAAAACTGTTCCGAAAAGGTTTAAATCCACTACTTTTTTAAAAGCTTCCACTTCGAGGTCAAAAATAGTTTTATCCGGCCCGATAGTAGCTCCCGGCATATTTCCACCGGCAGCGTTTACCAAAATATCGATACTTCCGAAACGTGCCAGAATGTCAGCTGCATTTTGCTCCAACACTTCTTTGTTTAATACATCACAATAATAAAATGCAGCTTCGGCACCCTTCGCAGCCAATTCAGCAACCAAAGTATTTCCAGCTTCTTCCGAACGGTCGAGAATAACCACTTTACAACCCTGATCGGCCATATATTCGGCCATACCACGTCCGAGAATACCTGCACCCCCGGTAATTAAAATCACTTTTCCTTTTACGTCAAATAAGTTTTGCATATTGATATATATTTATAAAAAATTTTCTTTGAATTTTAATCTAAAAAATGCAGGTAGGCATCAATATTCTCTTTGATAAGAATATCTATGGGCATATAATTAATTTTATTAACTTCCTGATTGAAAATCAGCTTTTTGCACATATCTTTTGCCGCTAAATAAGCTTGCTTTTCAGGCCGTTGTGCCAATAAAAATGAAATTACTCCCTGACGCAGAAAATGTACATTTTCGTCGAGTAAATCATAGCCTATCAAGCGAATATTTCGAATATTTAGCGATTCAAATTTTCGTGCTAAACGATATACTTTTGAATTGAAAGTAATAGCGGCTCTTATGGAAGGATTTTCGGCAATTAAATTTTCTAAAAGCATCTTATTAGCCTCCTCTTTATTTTCCGGTAACTCAGCTTCAATAATTTGAATTTTTGTATCCAAACTATTTTCGGTTAAATAATTCATAAAACCGGTAAAACGATTGCGGGTCTGATTGGAAACTGCTCCTTTTCGTTTGGTACGAATAACCAAAATTTTGTCGTTTTCATTCAAATCGTCCACCAAAAATTTAGCTGCAATATAGCCACTTAAGGTTGAGTTCTGACCGTAATAAGTCAGAAAATCAGCTTCATCAATTACCGAATCAATAAATGCAAAATGCACACCGTCTTCTGTAAGCTTTGAAGTAAGTTTCAGAGTTTCATCTTTAAAAATAGGTGCTATAAATACCGCATCAGGCATATTCTGAATCAGTTTCTCGGCAAGTGAATTAAATGAATTTACATCATATTGGTCGAAACCAGCCTTTTCGAATGATACATTATAGCCAGCAAACTCCTGCATTGCCATTTGAAATCCCTTTTCTACAGTTGACCAATAATCGCCATCTTTGTGAAACGGGATGACATATATAAAGCGGTAGATTTTTTTGGAAGCGAGTGAGCGCGCTATTATGTTTGGAGTATAATTTATTTCATCGAGCACCTTATTTACGGCCTCAAGACTTTTTGCCGAAACATCACCACGTTTATGTAAAACTCTGTCAACAGTACCCTCAGATACACCCGCTAAGCGGGCAATATCTTTTATTCGAATGGTGTTTTTTTCAGTTTTCATTTCTTAGAATATAAAAAACCGTGTACGCACACAGGATTTCATTGCAAAGATACTAACTATTTTGAATTAGCAATACAAAAAACCAACTGTGTGCGCACACGGAAATTAAAAAATGAATTTAAATATCTTATTTACAATTGTTTAATAATATATTTTGAAGAATAAAATAAATTCGATTTAACAAAATTTTATTTTGTCAACAACCATTTTACCAGATTTGTTGCGGCCTTTTTATTTTCAAAGCTTTCGGGTAGCATAGCATGGTCAATATATTCGTTGTATAACCAGGGGTCGCCAACTGCAAATACATATCCTTTGCCATAATTTGCTTCAGCCATTAACACGTTTCCGTTTTCAACCAAAACCGGTTTGGCGTTTTTACGACAAGTAATGGAAGATATTTCTTTGATAAAAATTTTGTTTACGCCTTTAAATACAGGATGATCCGGTAAATTTACCGATGCACAACTTTCAAAATTTCGTTTTGATTTATCGTTTCCCTGCAATTCGGGGTGATGAAAATCGATATTATAAACAATTCCGAATTTAGATGTCAATGTATTGAATTTAAGCAATTCACAATTTGAACTATCGTTGGTAAGCAGTAGTAAAACACCACCATTTTTTACCCATTGGGCAATGGCTTTGGCCGATTTTATATCCATAAAGTTAGGATTTTTCGAATCTTTCCGATTGTCGGGGTCAACGATAATATATATATCGGCATTTTTGAGATTTTTACAAGTAGGCTTTTCGCGTAAAGTTGAAAGGGTTGCACCGTTTTGGTTAAAAATTGCGCCCAATTCCGAAAAACCACTAAAAGCAGTATCTTCCCACAAATAATGAAAAGGCTGATTGGTTTTGGCATGCAACTCGTTGTTAAAGTAATTATCAATCATTACTTTTTTTTGTGCATTAACCGACAAAACACTGATTATCAATACCAAAGAAAAATAACATTTTAGAGCTCTCATTTAATTTTATTAGAATTTAATTAATAGTATATTTTGTTTTATGTTTTAAAAAAATTAAAATGGAGGTTCGTCCTGATTGGAACTTCCACTCTGAAAACCCGATGGAATACTTTTCTGACCTTCGCCGTAAAAACCATCCCCTTTAAAGTCATTCATTTTCGAAGGGATAGTCTGATAACCTCCATCCATTTCATCATTGCTCATATCATCTTTATTCATAAACTTAGCATAAGCACCTTTAAACTTCAACAACACATCGCCTGTAGCACCATTACGGTGTTTTGCAACAATAATTTCGGCCAATCCTACCAATGAATTTCCCTGCGCATCTTCGGTAATTTTATAATATTCCGGTCGGTGAATAAAACAAACCATATCGGCATCCTGCTCTATAGCTCCCGATTCGCGAAGATCGGACAACTGCGGACGCTTACCTTCGTGACCGGTTCTCCCTTCTACTCCACGATTTAGCTGCGAAAGCGCAATAATTGGAATGTCTAATTCTTTTGCAAGACCTTTGAGTGAACGCGAAATAATACTTACCTCCTGCTCACGACTTCCAAAGCTCATACCACTTGCATTCATAAGCTGCAAATAGTCAATAATTAAACATTGTACTTTATGTTCCTTTACTAATCGTCGTGCTTTGCTTCGGAGCTCAAATACCGATAAACTGGGCGTATCGTCCACAAAAACAGGCGCATCGAGCAACATATTTATATCGCGGTCGAATTTTTCCCATTCATATTTATCTAACTGCCCGTTTTTAATTTTTTCCCCTTCGAGCTGACAAACATTCATTATCAAACGATTCACTAACTGTACGTTCGACATTTCGAGCGAAAATACTGCCACAGGCGATTGATAATCGACCGCCATGTTTTTTGCCATCGACAAAATAAACGCCGTTTTACCCATTGCCGGACGGGCTGCTATAATAATAAGGTCGGATCGTTGCCAGCCTGAAGTTATTTTATCTAATGCATGAAAACCACTCGGAACACCACTCGCACCCTGTTTGGTAGCTGCAATTTGCATACGCTTACGCGCTTCTTCGATGACAGGATTTATCTGGGTAACATCTTTTTTCTGACTGTTTTGCGAAAGTTCGAAAAGCATTCCTTCGGCTTCCTGCATCAAGTCGTCTACATCCGTTTTGTCATCAAAAGCTTTGGATTGAATGTCGGAAGAAACCCGAATTAATTCGCGCGCCAGGTATTTTTGCACAATAATGCGGGCATGATATTCCAAGTGTGCAGCCGACGAAACTTTGGCTGTAAGCAACGTAATGTAATAAGCCCCTCCTACCTCATCAATATTTCCGTTTTTGCGCAATTGTTCCGTAACCGTATGCATATCAATCGGTTCCTGATGCAAAGCCAGTGTCATAATGGCCTCAAAAATCTTTTGATGTGCCATTTTATAAAAACAATCGGGCTTCAGAATTTCTGAAACTATGGAATAAGCATCCTTTTCGAGCATAATTGCTCCAAGTACAGCCTCTTCCAATTCTGGAGCCTGAGGTGGTAATTTTCCATATTCGTTAGCCGGAACCGGCATAATGGTATTTTTCTTCGAATAATTGCGTTTTTCGGCCATTGTTTTAAAAAATGAAAATAAGAAATTATGAAAATAAGAAATTGAGTAATTAGCTATACAGCTTACCAATAAACTGATAAACCAAATAACTAAAATTGGGAGACCAAAATTACAAAACTAATTCGATACAGCCATAAAAAAAGTTTCAACAAGGTGTTGATAAAGTTAATATATACTTCTAATCCAAAGAATTAAAACAACTAATACCAATGCCGGCAACATATTTACTATTCGAAGTTTTTTAATTTCCAGAATATTTATTCCCAATCCTATTAATAAAATACCGCCAACAGCACTTAATCCCTGAATAATTTCGGCACTAAAAAATGTAGAAGCATACATGGCGAAAATGGTAATACTCCCCTGAAATAATAATAATGGAATTGCCGCAAAAACAACTCCCACGCCAAAAGCGGATGCTAATAAAATGGATGAAAAACCATCCATCAGCGATTTGGTGAGTAACACTTCCGAAGAACGTCCAATCCCTTCGTCCACTGCGCCTACAATGGTCATAGCGCCTACACAAAAAAGCATAAAA
>Ga0209398_1000089_pt1 | contig 69324 bp, 56 predicted proteins | sample AshMeaBigSpring_FD_184125 | JGI IMG/M metagenome (GOLD analysis project Ga0209398, IMG submission 184125) | Groundwater microbial communities from Big Spring, Nevada to study Microbial Dark Matter (Phase II) - Ash Meadows Big Spring (SPAdes)... | ecosystem: Environmental > Aquatic > Deep...
TGTCTTATTGGGAATTTGATATACAGTTTGTTTATATTCAAGGTAAGCATAGAAATGCTCAAATTTTGACCATAATAGATGTTTATTCCCGTTTGGTGATAGGCCAGTATATTAGTTTTGAAATCAAGAAAGCACATATTGTGAATATATTTAATGAGTCCATTGAGAAGTACCCAATCCCTAAAAAATTCATTGTAAGATGTGATAATGGTAGTCAGTTTACGGCTCATGAGGTTCAAAATCACTTACAAATGATAGGGGCAGTACAGGAGTTTACCAAACCAGCCACCCCCCAGATGAATGCCCATATAGAGTCCTATCATTCGATTATGGAGTCAGTAATATGCCAAAGATTTGAGTTTAACGATATAGATGATCTTAGAAGAATCATGAGGGATTTTTAATGCTTCTATAATGACAAAAGGATACATAGTGGGATAGGCTATAGAAGCCCTTATGAATTTTTACTATCTAAGGGGATAGATATAAAAAAATGCAGAAACAATGAAAATAATGCTGTATCTTTATGCCGTTAATTCGAAACGGAAACAGGCAATGCTGGGGAGCAACCTGCCAGGGATAGATTAACCAAAGGGAATGATAATAGTTATTAAAAAATGGCTTAAAAAAAGAATATATCATTTTTTTTGCTTATGCCTAAGAAAACCCACTCGGCTTAGCGTATAGGTATAAATCACCTAAAAAAAGCCAAGGCAATCCATTTAAAAAAAGTCCAGTTTTTATCAGGTTGGTACATATACCTTTGCAATTAAATAGACGGCTAAGAAAAAAAAATCGATTAGTCACTTAATGAATGGTACTAGCGGAAGTTGCCGAAATTTATTTTATCTGGTAAGTATTATTTTATTTATACCCACTTTCACCGTCTTAGCAAATATTCCCAAACGTCTTCCTGCAATCAGGATCAGCGAGGCACCGAAAATAAATGGAAGATTAGACGAAATATGCTGGCAAAATCTCCAGCCTGCTCGGGATTTTATTATTCACAAACCTAATTTTGGGAATCCGGCCAGTTTTAATACGGAGGTAAAAATTGGCTACGATGATGAAGCCATTTATGTAGGCGCGAGGCTATTCGATCCGGAGCCCGAAAAAATAATACAATGGCTGGCTGCCAGAGATAATTTAGACGAAACCGATGTGTTTGGGATAGGTTTCGATACGTATGATGATAATCAAAATGCCTTTGTTTTTCTCACTAATCCGGCTGGCGTACAGCAAGATGAGCGAATCAGTGGTAATAACAGTGATAAAAACTGGGATGCCGTATGGCAGGTACAGACTGGTATTAGATCCGATGGCTGGGTAGTAGAAATGAAAATCCCTTTCAGTGCCCTGCGATTTTCTAATAATGAAATACAAAACTGGGGGCTTGGCTTTTATAGAAATATCGCCCGCCTCAATGAAAGCAGTTTCTGGACGCCGGTAGATCCCAATAAAGAAGGCTTAGTCTGGCAATTTGGCGAATGGAATGGACTTACACATTTAAAACCTCCCATGCGATTAGTGCTACTGCCCTATATTAATACCGGATGGCAGCGAACTCCTGATGCAGACGAGGCCGGCAACTTTGATAATAAATTACTCCTAAATGGAGGCCTCGATCTTAAATATGGCCTAAGCGATGGCTTTACACTCGATGCTACCCTTATCCCAGATTTCGGGCAGGTACAGTCCGATAATCTGGTACTCAATACCGGACCCTTTGAAGTGATTTTTGATGAACGCAGACCCTTTTTTACCGAAGGCACAGACATCTTTAATTCCGGTAATGGCAAATTTAATGATGGCAATATTTTCTATAGTCGCAGGATAGGCGCACCTCCGCTCCTGCGCAATGATTTGTATGACATGATGGAAGATGAAGAAGAAATAATTGAAAATCCTTCGGTCACTTCATTGCTAAATGCTTGTAAAGTATCCGGACGTACCGGCCACCGGCTGGGCATAGGAGTACTCAATGCCATCTCTGCGCCCACCTATGCTACCCTGCATAATACCAGCACGGATAGCATCCGTGAGGTACTCACGAATCCACTTACTAATTATAATGTGATAGCCCTAGACCAATCTTTAAAAAACAACTCCAGAATAGGTTTTTTAAATACGAATGTGATGCGCGATGGAAGATTCTATGATGCTAATGTGAGCTCCATCACCTTCGATTTTCGCGATAAAAAAAATACCTATTCTACCTTTGGGAGCTTATATGGCAGCTATGTGGGAAATGAAGAAAATGGAACTGACATCGGCTACCGGTATAATGTGGGCCATTCTAAAATAAGTGGAAAATGGCGTTATGACTTTGCTCATACCTTTATAAATAAAAACTATGATCAGAATGATATGGGATTTCTTTTTCGCAATAATGAAATGTCAAATTTTGCCGGAATAATTTATACGGAAAACAAACCCAATGGATGGCGAAATAACTGGAATACTTCTCTGGGTATTTCTCTCAGCCACCGCTTAGATCCTTTTGAATATCAGGAGCTGAATGTGAATTTCTCTATAGGCGCTGAAACTAAAAAATTTCATGGCTTTGGTATGTTTATTAATGCGAAGCCCATCGCCTATAATGATTTTTATGAATCCCGTACTCCCGGTAGAAAATATATAAGAGTACCTGTGGGTTTCATTTCTAGCTGGTTTTATACAAACCCTAATAAAAAAGCTTTTATAGAAATTTCTATGAATTTTGCCGAATCTCCTATACCCCGGGACCCTTATTATGAAATAAATCTGAAACCGGTATTAAAAATAGGTGACAAAGCCGAACTGAGTTATAGCTTAAACTATAATCACGATTTTCGCAGTTTTGTTTTTGTAGATAGGGGCCAAAATGATACCATCATACTAGCCGCCAGACAGCTGATGGGCTGGTCTCACCAGGTCACTGCTAAGTATTATATTAGTCCGGTGATGAATATTATTTTAAATGGCCGCCATTACTGGAGTCAGTTTAAAGTAGATGATTTTGTAAATCTGGATAAGGGGGGCCATATTGCTCACACGGCCTGGTCTGGCATTTATGACCAAAACTTTGATGCCTTTAATATAGATCTGGTATATAGCTGGCAATTTTCGCCCGGCAGTATGCTCAATATCATTTGGAAAAACGCCATCTTTTATAATGATAATATAGCCGCTAATCACTATGCGCAAAATCTTGGGCAGACTTTTAAAGCCCCCCAGTCAAATTCTATTTCACTCAAGTTTATCTACTATCTGGATGCCTTAAAATTGAGAAGCTGGGTACAACGCATTATCTCGCATAATTAATTTAAACAAAGATGATATTCCACAGAGCACTAAGTGTTTTCTTTGCCATTACACTATGCCATTATTAGATACCTCCTATTCTTCCTCATCTATGCACAATTATCCCTCCCGCCAAAAAAAATATACTATTAAGGAGATCATAAAACTGAATGCCTCTTTCTATCGTAGTCTTTCCTATCTGCGAATATTCTGCCAAAACGTGTAGTACCAAATTCCAAAACTACCAGACTGAATGCTTAATTATTGAACGATAACAATACTTGATATCTATCTATGGTTAAAAAATTAGTTATAGCGTTTTTTATTCCTCTTTACTTATCTCAACCCTAAAATTTTATTATCTTTTTCCTTTAGCTGAGCTACGAAATTTTTCATTCGCGGCATACCTGCCCATCGGCAGCATACCATTTTTCATATAGCGAACCATACTTATTGTCTATGGCTTGTCGCTTTATCTTCAGGGTAGGGGTCATTAATTCATTTTCTACGGTCCAGGGTTCTTTTACAATCAAGATTTTGCAAAGATTTTCGTGACTTTCCAGTTTATTGTTTTGATCGAGCATAGTATGAATAAGGCTATCTTCCACTTCTTTGGGAGATTTTTGCAAGGCTTTTTCAGATAATACCACCATACATAGTGGCTGTGGAATATTATGTCCTGCCACACAGCATTGCTCTATATTCTCATTGGCCAGTATTTCCATTTCTATGGGATTAGGAGCTATATATTTACCTTTAGATGTTTTGAAATTATCTTTTACCCTACCGGTTATTTTAAGATAACCTTCGGCATCTACTTCGCCCATATCGCCGGTTTTTAGAAATCCCTTACTAAAAGCAGCCTCGGTGAGGGCGGGTTCCTTATAGTAGCCCATCATAAGACTGGGATTTTTTATGAGCACCTCCCCTTCTTCACTTATTTTTACCTCAGATCCTGGCAGGGACTGGCCCACATACCCGTGTTTTTTATGTCCGGGTAGGGTGATATGACTATAACAGCAGTTTTCGGTCATAGCATAAGCTTCTAGGATGTCTATATCTATCTTTTCAAACCAGATCATCAGAGATACCGGCATAGGAGCGGCACCTACAAAACAGTATTTGGCCTTGTGCAGTCCCAGTCCTTTTTTAATTTTATTTTTTATAAGCAGGTTTAGTAAGGGTACACGCAAAAGTGTATCCAGTTTTACCTGATCCATCTTGCCCAATATCCCCATTTGAAATTTAGTCCAGATACGGGGAACGCCCAGAAAAATAGTGGGTGCTGCTTCCTGTAAGTTTTCGGCAAAACTATCTAATGACTCAGCAAAAGATATGGTACCACACATGTAAAGAGCACCGGTTTCTACCAGTCCGCGTTCTGCGATATGGCTTAGGGGCAGATAGGAAAAAAATCCAGGATAAGGCGGTGGAGTGATGAGGCTAAAGGCTACATTTACCACCTCCATAAAGGCCTGGAAAGAATGCATTACACCTTTGGGCATACCGGTAGTACCGCTGGTATAAATGATAGTAGCTAATTCATCTAAGGTTCTTACTGGCTTTTCATAATCGGGATTTATCTTCGTAGGCCATTCATCCCACCTTGGCAATTCAGAAGGGCAAAACATTGGAAAACCAATCTGGGTTACTCCTTTAGGCACGCCGGTTTTTTGCGACTCCCAGTCGTCTAACTTTCCCACCAGTACAACCCGTGCTTCGCTATGGTCCAATATCTGATAAACCGTCTTGGCATTTATGTTTGGATATAGGGGAACACTCACATGGCCGGCTTTAAAAATGGCCAGATCGGCTATAATCCATTGAGCACAATTTTTAGACAAAATGCCTATCTGTGACCCAGCAGGAAGATCCAGGCTTTTGAGCAGGCCGCTAAGCTGAGCTACTTTTTCAAAAGTATCGCCCCAGGTATATTCGTACCATTTTCCGCGATAGGGTTGTCGCAAAAAAATACGATCTCGTTCTTTTTCTACATTTTCATAAAAAACCTCTAATATAGAAGGGCGGCTGTGATATCCCATATTTTCTGCTATTAAACTTTAAAAAAAATAAAAAGTCCTTAAAACTATCTTATTTTTGTACAATGTATAAAGTTCTTTTAATAGTATGCTTAGGTTTTACTGTCGCTGGCAGTAGCAGTTGTAATAGGAAAAGTGGATGTCCGGCTATGGAAAGCCAGGTAGATTACAACAAAATGCTTTGCGAAAAACCAAAAAATAAAAAGTCGGGGCTTCTGCCAAAGGACGTAAATAAATATTTTAAGAAAAATACCCGCTCACCTAAATCGTAAATTACATGAAACCTGCCGAGTATAGCTGGAAAAGCCGTGAAGGAGAGGATATTTATGGATGTGAGTGGCCAGTAGAGTCCCCTAAAGGAGTGATTTGTCTGGTACACGGATTGGGTGAGCATATAAACCGCTATGAGTGGGTGGCGCAGAAACTAAATGAGGCTGGGTGGGCAGTACTGGGCTATGATCAGCCAGGGCATGGCCGCAGTTCCGGCGCCAGTGGCCACGTAGGATCCTATGATCTATTATTAGATGAGTTAGCCGTTTTGCTCTCAAAAGCCAAAGAAAAATATAATAGCCTGCCTGTATTTCTCTATGGCCATAGTATGGGAGGTAATGTAGTGCTAAACTATTTACTACGCCGGCATCCGGATGTAAAAGGAGCAGTTGTTACTTCTCCTTGGCTAAGGCTTCCACAGCCACCACCAGCCATAAAATATTATCCCGGACTAATTATGCGCAAGATCTATCCAACATTTACTGAATCTACCGCGCTCGATACCAAAGCGATCTCTCGTGATCCTGCAGTCGTAGCCGCTTATGAAGCCGACCCGATGGTACACGATAAAATATCTACCGCATTTTTCTTTGGATGTTATGAGGCCGCACAATATGCTTTAGATCACGCTTCCGAACTAAAAAAATCTGTTTTGCTTATGCACGGCACTGCAGATAGGCTTACGGCTTTTAGTGGCAGTGAGGAATTTGCCGCTAAGGCCGGAAATAAGGTGAAGTTTATCCCGTGGAAGGATGCCTATCACGAACTCCATTTTGAACCGGAAAAAAACAATGTGTTACAGCAAATTATCGCTTTTTTAACATAGATCGTCTAATATTTTTGTGTGCTCACCGTTTTAATTATTAGCCGTGAACTTACCCATCTCATTCTTTCTTTTTTTTCTGGGATTTTTTTACTCTTCAGATGCTGGATCGGATACACGAAAGAATGAAATCGTATGGACGGATGGTTATAAATTGAGCTGGAATGATTTCAAGGGGATACCAGATAGGAGGGATGATACCGATGCCCTCACCAGCGTTAGTATTTATTTCAGTTATACTGATAATAGCAAAAATCATTTGGACATCACCATCTTTGCCGCCTTCGATAAGCAGGAATCCTGGCTCCGAAGAAATAAGGGAAGCGAATATCTACTCAGCCACGAACAGCTCCATTTTGATATCACCGAACTATTTGCCCGTAAACTGAGAAAAGAAGTGTACGCTTTTCATCAAACCTCCCGAAGTATTAAACGAGATTATGACTATATCTTTAATCAGGTTTATAATGAACTGCAGCGGATGCAAGTCTTATACGATAAAGAAACACATCACAGCCTAGATAAACAAGCCCAGACCAGCTGGCAAAAAAAAATAGCGGATATGCTGGAAGCGTACCGTGACTATAAAGAATCTAATTTTTCTATCTTGCTACGGCACTAGTCATTTTTCCTATTCTGATCCTTTCTAACTATAACTAAGCAGAATGGATTTATATATAGTATTTCTGCCCTATGATTAGGAGAGAGAGATGTCAAACTGCACCAGATCTATAAATTCATTAATACGATGATTTATTTCCGGCCGGCTTAATTCTAATAATCGCTGCAGACCAAATTTTTCTACTGTAAAAGAGGCCATTGCAGAGCCATAGATGATAGCCCGTTTCATATTAGAAAATGTAAGATCACCGCTATGGGCTATATAACCCATTATGCCCCCTGCAAAGGAATCTCCTGCACCGGTAGGATCAAAAACTTCTTCTAAGGGCAGAGCCGGGGCAAAAAACACTTTATCCTCGTGAAATAACAAAGCTCCGTGTTCTCCTTTTTTAATGATAAGATACTTAGGTCCCATCTCCAGAATGCGGCGAGAGGCCCTCACTAATGAGTAATCTCCTGATAGCTGGCGCGCTTCTTCGTCATTGATGGTGAGTACATCTACTCTTTTTAGCACTTCTGTAAGGGATTCTAAGGCGATATCCATCCAGAAGTTCATCGTGTCCATCATCACTAATCGGGGCCGTTTTGCCATCTGGTCCAACACCTTTAGCTGTAAAGACGGATCTACATTGCCCAGCATAAGATAGGATGCGTACCGATATGACTCCGGAATAATAGGATCAAAGCTGGCCAAAACATTTAGGTCTGTCATAAGTGTATCCCGGCTATTCATATCATTATGATAGCGACCAGACCAAAAAAAAGATTTTTCGCCCGCTTTTATTTGCAGCCCTTTGGTATCTATACCTGATTCCTGAAACCTGCTAATCATAGACCGCGGAAAATCATCTCCTACTACCGATACTAGATATTGACAATTATGGAAATAGGAGGCCGCCATCGTGATATAAGAGGCAGACCCGCCTATGATTTTATCTGTTTTACCAAAGGGTGTTTCTATGGCATCAAAGGCTACCGTACCCACCACTAAAAGACTCATAAAAAAATGTTGTGTTATTTTCTGTGCAAATATTGCATAATTTAGAATGAAAACCTAACTTTGCACCCGCTTTTAAAGTGAAAGCACTGATACCCTATCAGATTATCCTCGATAGCTCAGTTGGTTAGAGCATTTGACTGTTAATCAAAGGGTCCCTGGTTCAAGTCCAGGTCGGGGAGCGAAAAAGGAGATTTACCTCATCGGTAGTTCTCCTTTTTTTGTTTTTAGCACTAGACTCCAAAATTTTTGCTTTTAACGTTCATTTTCACCATTTTTACTCACTTTTTTCTCACATTTATATGCCCCAAATATGCGCATCTGGCTATCGGTTTCTGGCTTATTGCTTCTTCTCTTACTGGGTCTAGCCACCTATCTAGGCTATCGCACCTACACCGCCCCCCGGCTTCAGCTCCCGATACAGGCCTTCCCTTCACCTCCCTTAGCACTAACCTCTCTTATTCATTTTCAAGAAGCCGTAAGTATAGCTAGGATATCTTTTGGAGATACCTGTTGCCACCATACTCTAAACCAATAGGTAAATCGGTCTGGCTGCAATGATAATTCTTCTGCTATCTGGGATATAGTGGCCCATCTCACTTGGGCTATCTCTTTTGGGTTAAAGTTCACTGCTCCATCATAAGTACCTTTAAAAATATGATCCCATTCGTGCTCTATGAGGCCGCTCACGGGATCTTTAAACATATATACAAATTCATCTATTTTTCTTACTTTACATACAAAACCCAGCTCTTCCTGCATCCGGCGCTGTACAGCATCTTCTAGCCTTTCGCCATATCTCGGATGGCTGCAGCAGGCATTGGTCCACAATCCTGCTGAGTGATATTTATCTGCTGCTCTTTTTTGTAGGAGCATCTCTCCTTTTGTATTCATTATCATTATACTAAAAGCCTCGTGAAGCAGGCCCTGCTGATGCACCCATAGCTTTTCGGCCTGCCCCACCCGCTGTCCCCGGTCATTGAGCAGGATGATATGTTCTTCATTGGTCATATTACTGCGCAAAATAAAACTTCCTAACAAATGATCTCGATAACCTTTTGGCCTAATGTTTTATTTTCTGCCCTTATTTCATATTATTATCTCGCTACCATCCGGTAATTGCTTCTTTACTTTTCCGTCATTTTCCTGAAATAAAATGTGTAAATTACTTCCCGTTCGGAATTTTTCGAAAATTTACCAGATAGATTGTAATTTGTGTGCCATTTATTTCTCATTCCATGATATCCTATACCGCCTCACAGATAGAATATTTGAATCTGCTCACCCAAGACCTCAAGCAGGGTCGGCCAAAAGCCGATGTCGGAGACGAAATGCAAGTATTGGCCGATGTTATAAATTATCACGACTGGCGATACTATGTACTGTCCGATCCTATTATTAATGATTATGACTATGATAACCTCTATAAGCGATTACAAGCCTTGGAAGCAAAACATCCCCTTCTTATGCCTGCTGATAGCCCCACCCACCGAGTAGCCTACGGACTCACCGAAGCCTTTATTACGGTAGCCCACAGCCTCCCTATGCTATCACTGGAAAACTCTTACAATGCTGCAGATCTCGTTGATTTTGAAAGAAAGCTAAAAGAGCTCACCGGAGAAGAAAAACTGACTTATGTGATAGAGCCAAAATTTGATGGAGCCAGCATAGCCCTTATCTATGAAAACGATGTATTGGTGAGAGCTGCTACCCGCGGCAATGGGGTAGAAGGCGATGATATTACTAATAATGCTCGTGTAATGCGGAGCATACCCTTAAAAGCCGCCTTCAGTAAATATGGTATTTATAAAGTTGAACTCAGGGGGGAAGTAATTATAGAAAAAACTGTTTTTGAGCAAATGAACCGGCGCCGCGAAGATCAAAACCTGCTCCTCCGCCGGCAGGGTAAAAAAGAACTCGATCTTTTTAAAAATGCCCGCAATACTGCATCCGGTGCATTGCGGGTAAAAGATGCCCGTGAAGTAGCTGCCCGAGGGCTGGAAGCATTTGTGTACCAAATGGGCTATGCCATCGATAAAAATGGGAAAAATCTGCTGGGTATAAATTTTCGCTCCCATCACGAAAACATAGAACTGCTGGCCGGTCTAGGTTTTAAAACTCCGGGCATAGAAAAAACCATCACTCAGGGCATAGAAAACGTTATTAGCTTCTGCCTAGAATGGGAAGAAAAGAGAGATAGTTTTAATTATGAAATAGATGGTATGGTTATAAAAGCAGATGACTTGCAAATCCAGGAAAGTGCCGGCTATACCGCCCATCACCCTCGATGGGCTATCGCATATAAATTCAAAGCTAGGGTGGCCACCACCCTACTCCTGGGAGTAGATTATCAGGTGGGGCGCACCGGTGCCGTAACACCGGTGGCTAGATTAGAACCAGTGGCTCTTAGCGGTGTTACTATCAGCAATGTGAGCCTGCATAATGAAGAATTTATAAGGGAAAAAAATCTGCGAATAGGAGACACCATCACTGTAGAGAGGGCGGGTGATGTGATACCTTACATTACAGGATCCCTACCGGAAAAGCGCCGGGGAGATGAGCAGGAAATCGTTTTCCCCAGCCAATGCCCCTCCTGTGGAGAGGCGCTCATAAAACCGGAAGAAGAAAGCGTGTGGCGATGCATAAATCTGGAATGTCCGGCACAGTTTGAAGAAAAGCTCATTCATTTTGTGTCTAAAGATGCTATGGATATAGCCGGTATGGGCGAGAGTATTATAAGCCGGTTTATAGAACAGGGTTTTTTATCGGCTCTGCCCGATATCTATCGCCTTCAGGGTGAGGCTATACTTGCACTAGATGGATGGAAACAAAAATCTGTAGATAATCTGCTCGCAGGGATAGAATCCTCTAAAAAACAGCCCAGCTCACGACTCCTCGTGGGCCTAGGCATAAGACACGTAGGTACTACGATGGCAAAGATGCTGGCTGCACAGGCAGATTCCTTGCTAGACTTTCAAAACTGGACATGGGAAGCACTTACCTCCATCGATGATGTGGGACCTAAAGTAGCTACAAGTATAATGGAGTTTTTTCATAATGAAGGAAATATACATACCCTCCGCGAGCTGGAGTCGCTAGGTCTTAATCTCAAAAGAGAAGAACGCTCGAAATCCGGCACGGTCCTAGCTGGAAAAACTTTTTTATTTACCGGAAAACTATTGAAAATGACCCGGGAAGAGGCCGAACGATTAGTAGAAGAAAATGGAGGTAAAAACATAAGTGCTGTAAGCACTAATCTAAATTATCTAGTGGCCGGAGAAAAGGCCGGTTCTAAACTGGCCAAAGCCCAAAAGCTAGATTCCATATCCATTCTCACAGAAGATGAATTTTTAGCGATGATAGTAAAAGATAATGGATGAATGACCAAGACTGGATTCCTTATATAACCCTTTCATAGAGGATAGTTCGCCGCTTTAGATTACTTGTGGAGTCTGGCTATCATACGATCTTCCAGCCATCCACTCTCGCCATTTTCCAGGGCCACATATAGCCACTGCCCTTGTTTTTTTATTATTCTCACTTTATTTCCGCCAGGAACCTGCATCACATTAACACCGCTTTCTTCAGGGGTTTCCTTTATGCTCACTAAATAAGCCAATATGATGCCCTCATTTCCATTCGTTTTACTCTTCATGAAAAAAATGCCTATAAGCATTACAGAGGTTAGCAAAACTATTATGGGCAATAGATATCCATATAGAACAAGTACTGATTTTCTCATCCGAAAATGGATCATTAGGAGTGCTATAAGCAGGCACAGGAGTGAACCCAATCCCCACACATAATCCGGCCAAGAATTTATGGCTTTTAGCCATCTGTTTTCATTGCCAAAAAAGCTAAGATATTCTGGAAGTTTTTCCCGAGCCATCCTCAAATTATGATTTATCTTTTCTTCATAAGGTGCCAGTAATGCTGCGGATTCATAATTTAGGACTGCCTTAGGGTATTCCTGTTTTTGCATCCAGGCATTGCCCAGGTTATAATACAATGCCCAGTTCTGAGGCTGCCTTTCTAATTGATGCTGCCATACAGAGATAGCTTCATCCATTTTGTTTTTCTTGTAATATTCTTCCCCGCTCTGTGTGCTGAGCCGGCTATACTGCACACACCATCCCAGTAATTCTATGAAAATAAAAATAGCGACATACCTTACAAGAGGTGGACTAAGGCTTGACATTAATTTTGAACTTTTCATCCCATTACACTAAAATTTTGAAGATAAGTATAGGTGCATTTTATCCATTGATCTGCTCTGATAACTAAATGAGTATAATCTGCTTCTACAGAAGAAAGATATAAGGACTCATCGCAGCTGCGAATAATAGCCCTCCATTCACTTTTTATGTCTTCGGGCAGAAATATTTGCTCGGGATAAGATGAAGACAGCTCTTCCGTGAGGGTGTAAAGATTTTGATCCTTGGCAAAAAGATGAAGACCTGCTTTTATTTGTTTACAAGAAACTATGCCAGATGACTCTCTGGCTTCCTTCAGATAATCCTTCAATGGCAATTTGCCAGGTGAGGTGTAAGATTGAGATGATTTTTTATTTTTTATTTTCCGGAAATAAAGCAGTGGGAATCCGGCCAGAAGGCCCAAATAGCCCAACCCTATGAACCACCGCCATTGGGGTGTATGACCCTCACCTTCCGCGCTAGAATCGGCTATCTCTTTCAGGGTTTCTTGCGTATCCAGATGGTTACTGGCAGGATCCGTTTTGCCGGTAATTACATTTATTTGGAGTGCATTGGAAGTAGTGATCTGATAGGTTTCTGTTTCAGGGTCGAAATAGCTATAAGAAAGGACCGGTATTTCTAATGGACCCAATTTTTTGGGCAGCAGGGCAAAAGTGTATTTAATTTCTCCCTGCAAGGTATCTTTGATAACAGATGTGTTCTCCTGCAGACTGGGATCATATACAATCCAATTTTCATCACCCGGTATCTGAGGAGGACTTAGTAAACCAAAATTTCCATATCCACTCAGAACGAGATAGGCATTTAGATATTGATCCTGTTTTACCTCACTGCGGTCTGCCATAGCCTTAAGAGAAAATTTTCCTATAGCCCCCGAAAAATCGGCAGGTCTTCCGGCTTCTGGCAGTCGTTTTACGCCAATTTTTTTTGTATCGGATATTACCTCCGCTTGGCGGGTGTTAAACATCTGGAAAAAACCGCCCATGCCACCGGACACCTGATAATTCAGGGTTAATTTTAGTGGATCGAGCATTAGTATTCCTTCTTTCTGCGGATAGAGTAAATATTTTCTGAGTTCTATCACATACCATTCTTCTCCATTTATAAGTTCTACCCTGGGTAGCGGATTATCCTTGCTCACATCCTTTACCCAAAAGCCATTGAAAGTGGGATTCGTTTGCAGATCATAATCCGCCACTTGTACCTTGCTATAGAGGCGGTAGGTAACCAATAGTTGCTGACCGATATAAATTTCATCATCGCCCACTATCACCTCCAACCTAAACGCCTCCTCCTGAGAAAATAATTTCTGCGAAGGCGGCGGCGACGGCGAGGGTCGAGGCACAGGATTTCCAAAGGGGAAAGGGAAATTTGCCTGCGGTGCCTGGGCCTGTGGCTTTCTGCCTTTAATAATTTTTACCGGGATTTTTGCCGCATTGTACACCTTAGATCCGGATTTTAACTGGGCAGCACCGATCGTATAATCACCAGCTTGTGCGGCACTGAGCACATAGGACACGGAGGATGTGCGGCTTATTTGACCATTTATATTCTGCACAGCATTCGATTGATTAGGCCCGCTAAGCACCATTAGGTTTTTAAAATCCGGCGGGGTAAAATCTCCGGTAAAAAGGCCTTCTAGATAATAGGTCACCTGAAATTGCTCACCTTCGCCGGCAGTGACTTCACGAGGTTCTACTCTTATTTTTTGACCATATACTGGCCAAACCAGCAGGAAAAGGAAATAATAAAAATGGTATGCTTTCATTACCAATCTTTGTTTTTATTACGGGTTTGTGGCTTAGATTCGGCATTTAATTTCATCATTTTTTCCTGAGTTTTCAGCTCTTCATTTCTCATAGCATCCAGCAATCTTATGGCATCTTCTTTTTTCATCTTTACCATTTGGCCGGGCCTAGCGCTTTGTTCTTCGGATTCCTGTCCCGCGGTATTTCCGCTTTCAATCTCTTTCTGTTCTTGCGACACCCCATTGGGGTCCTGTTCTTTTTGGGACTCTCCATTCCCCTTTTTATCCCCCTGTTTTTGGTCCTCTTTTTCATCCGGCTTTTCGTCTCCGGCTGATTTGTCCTGCTGTTGCTTATCTTTATGCTGGTCATTATTTTCCTGCTCATCTTTAGGAGACTCGGGATTTTTCTGCTGCGGGTCTTGGTTTTTATTGTTTTCCCCTTCGCTATGTTCTTCTTTATTTTCTTGATCTTTTTGGTTTTGCGGATCGTTTTTTAATTTGTCTTTCAGATATGCTAGGTTATATCGGGCATCTTCATCATCAGGATTATAGAGGAGTGCCTGCTTAAATGCATCATAGGCTTGATTTAGATCATTTTTTCGATACAAGCTACATCCGAGGTTATAGCTTGCCTTTCCCTTGTCTGTATCATTATGGCTTTGGGCTATGGCATTTCGCAAGGCGGTGATGGCAGATTCATACGTAGTATCTGTATGATAGTATGCTGTACCACCATTATAAGCGGCGGCAAAACTATTTTCCTTTTCTCTGGCCAGCAGGTACAAACTCAGTGCTTGAGGATACTGGCCTTTTGCATAATATTCATTTCCTTTTTTCAGCAGACGATTTGCCGTGGTGGCTTTAAGGGGTGTGCATAATATGACCGGCAGCAGTAATACAAGTAAGCGGGTTATTTTAGATGATGATAGGCTACCCTTTTTATGCCAGTTTATTCTTTCGTTTAAAAATATATAACCAAATAAAAAAAGGAAGGCAGGCAATAGCAACCAGTGAAACTGATCGTTATAATCTGTAAATACCCGCGCTTCAAAATCTTTTTTTTCTATCTGGCTTATCTCTCTTACAATAGCAAAAGGATCTGCTCCTGCAGCTATGGAAAAATATTTTCCCCTAGCGGCCGAAGCTATATTTTTCAGACTGGTTTCGTCTAGTTTAGATATTACATACTGTCCGGTTTCATTGGTTTTATAATTTCTATTTTCCAAATCCGGGATTCGGGCTCCCTGCGCAGTTCCTACACCCACAGTATGAATAATGAGGCCATCCCGAGCTGCTTCGATTGCTTTTTCTACGGAGCCATCTTCGTGGTTTTCGCCATCCGAAATAAGTATGAGTGCCTTATGCTTAGGGTCATTGGCATCAAAAGACTTATTGCCCAGTGCGATAGCTTCGGCAAAAGCAGTACCTTGCTGGGGGATGAGGTCTGGCTTTAGTGTTTTTAAATACAGCCGTGCGGCAGAGAAATCGGTAGAAAGCGGCATTTGCATATAGGCATATCCGGCAAAGAGAATGAGGCCCACTCTATTATCCTGCAATTGATCCAGTAATTGATTTACAAAAGTTTTGGTTCGCTCTAATCGGTTTGGCGCAATATCATCGGCCAGCATACTGTTGCTTACATCTATAGCCAGCATTACATCTACACCCCTCCTTTTTATTTTTTCGCTTTTCTTACCTATTTGTGGATTAGATAGAGCTATACTCAGGAAAAAAAACGACAGCAGCAAGGTGCATAGCTTCCACCGTGTGTGTCTTGTGGTGCTGCTCCGTTTTATCCGGGCCAGCAAAAGAGGATCGGCTAACTTATCACTCATTCTTTTCTGCCATCGGCGCCATATATGATATAGTAAACCTACCAGTGGCAATAGAAGAAGCATTAAGAGATACAATGGGTGCTCTAACCTATACATACACAAAGGGATTATTTATTAGATGGCACATCATTTTCTCCAAAAAAGTTTTGAAGATGAAATACCAGCTTTCCCTGTGGCAAATTTATTAATTGTTTAAACACCGATGGTAACAGTGCCTCTACTACATCACCATAATTAACATCTTTAAACTATTTACGGCAAAAAAGTTTGTGCTATAACCCGAAATCATCGTTAGACTTTGCAATGAAAGGAAAATATACAAAATAGCTAGGAGAAAGGGAATATTTCTGCCGCAGATGTAGTAAAATCTGCGTTGAGGACAGAAAAATGAGTACAGAAATAGATTTGAAGTAGCATTTTCTTGCCATAAACTTCTAATGCTGATACTAGGTTTACTATCTCATGCCTAGCGGAAATTCCATAGCGGGTACTGTGATAGGTGTAAAAAGGTGAGGCTAAAACCTATAAAAAAGACGCATCTATAGACAATTGTAAAAACAGAACATACCCGCACTCGGCAGAATCTGCCTGCTCCTATCTGTCAAAAAATTTTTTCTCTAAATGAGATGCCTTTCGAAGAAAATAAGTGCATCGAACTGTTACATTTCTTTGCGAAGTCTTGCTACGGGAATATTGAGCTGTTCGCGATACTTAGCCACGGTGCGGCGTGCGATGTTATAGCCCTTTTCTAAAAGCGTTTGGGTCAATCTTTGATCTGAAAACGGTTTTCTTTTATTTTCGGCTATGACCATATCCCGCAATATTTTTTTCACTTCACGGGTAGAAACTTCTTCTCCACTTTCTGTATGAAGCGATTCGCTGAAAAAGGTTCTTAGCTGGTATGTGCCAAATTCCGTTTGAACATATTTGCTGTTTGCTACCCTAGAGATCGTAGAAATATCTAATCCTGTAACCTCGGCTATGTCTTTGAGAATCATGGGTTTTATTTTCGTTTCGTCTCCTGTCATAAAGTATTCATTTTGATGTCTGAGTATGGCATCCATGGTTACAAACATAGTATTTTGTCTCTGTCTTATAGCATCTATAAACCATTTGGCGGCATCTATTTTTTGCTTTATAAAAAGTACGGCCTCTCTCTGCTTGCGATCTTTTTTATGGCCGCGGCTATACTCCCTAAGGAGATGTATATAAGAGTCACTTATGCGGAGATCCGGTGCATTGCGTGCATTTAGGGTTATTTTGATCTCATCATTATCATTGTATAAAATAAAATCCGGGATAACATAATTCTGGACATTGGAATTACTGGCATAGCCGCTACCGGGTTTAGGATTTAAATGAAGTATTTCGCCGATGGCCACACGCAGATCATCCTCGGATATATCCATCTGTCTGGTCATTTTATCATAGTGTTTTTTTGTAAATTCATCGAAATATAAAGTGATGATTTTTTCTGCAATGCTAATGTCTCTACCGGTTTCTTTACCTTTCTTTTTTATCTGTATAAGCAAACACTCCTGAAGATCCCGCGCACCTACACCAGCAGGCTCAAACTGCTGAATGATTTCCAAAACTTTTTTTATCTCGCCTATTTCACATTCTAGGTTTTGGCCAAATGATAAATCATCGCTGAGGGCGTGGATATCCCTTCGCAGATAACCATCTTCAGCTATGCTACCTATAATCTGAAAGGCTATGCGGTTTTCTCTATCGCTCAGCGCTACCATTCCCAGTTGGGTAATGAGCGATTCGTGAAAGGTATTTTCTACCGGAATGGGTATGTGCCTTTGTTCTTCATTGTAGGAAGAGGATTCTCCCTGCGATTTATAGGCTCCCGGAGAATTATCGTCTTCCTTTATATATTCTTCATAATTACTGAAATCAAATTCTATCTCTGCATCTTTGGAAGCAAATTCATTCGTTTCTTCTGGATCGTTTTCCTCTTCAGTATTCAGGTAGTCCTGCTCCTCATAACCTCCTTCGTCTAGGGCCGGATTTACTTCTAACTCTTCTTTTATCCTCTGCTCCAAAGAATAAGTGGGTACCTGTAACAATTTCATTAGCTGAATTTGCTGGGGAGATAGCTTTTGTATAAGCTTTTGGGTAAGTCGCTGTTTCAGCATAAGACGGGTCTAGGGGAAAGAACCGAACAAAATCCGGCACATATTCATTTTGTCAATTATCGTGCCAAAAATACGATATTTTATCTAATTAACTTTTCTTTTTTAACTTTCTACTAAATATTTTTATTATTTTTGAGTAATTTTTAGATGGGAGGGGTCTTTTTCCTCAGGTTTTTCAGACCTTCTTCTGGTCCACTTCTTCACTTTGTCCTCTTATAGATAAACCGGGGTTATCATTTTTTAAATACTTTCTATTGAGTATGGAACGAATGATTATCCCCCATTCAATTCTATCTATTTTCAAATTTACTACTTGTTCATTATGAGGATTCTAAATATAATCTTATTTTTAATGTGTAATTTGTTTTTTCGATGGGAAAAACTTGCATGTCTCACCTAAATAATGAAACTTTGCTATGAAATTCTGTACATTATGAAATGTTTACTAGTAGAAGATGATAAAATATTGCAGCTGGCCATCAAAAGCCGTCTATTAGCTGAGCGTTATTCCTGCTTAGAATGTGATTCTTTTGAAAACGGCAAAACCCTAATTAATGAACAGGATTTTGACTACGCGCTGCTAGACTTGGGCTTGCCTGGGGGAGATGGATTTGAACTACTAAAACTATTAAATGCAAAAAATCCACGTACAAGCGTAATTATTATTTCTGCCAATTCAGATACCGCAGATAAAATAAAAGGATTAGATCTGGGAGCCGATGACTATCTCACCAAACCATTTAATCTGGATGAGATGATAGCCCGGCTTAAAGCTATTCAACGCAGAAAACTAAATAATGGAAATAAAACCCTCACCTATAAAAAGTTAGAACTGGATGTAGAAGCCTTCACCTTAAAAATAGGCAAGAAAAACATAAAATTAACCAAAACCGAATTTGGCATCTTACATTTTCTTGTCTTACAACAGGGCAAAATTATTTCTATAGATACCCTTATAGAAAATCTTTGGGGAAACAAATCTTCCAGCCACTATCATGATACCATCTACACCCATATCAATAATTTGCGCAAGAAATTAGCCTTGGCTGCAGATATGGAATATATAGAATCGGTCTATGGCCTCGGCTATATTATACATTAATGATATATAAGTAATTACATATTTCCATTGTCTATTGTGCAGTCTGCGAGGATTCTTCTTTTATTTAGGAAGATACAAAATAGGTTTTTAAAAATAAGCATAAACCTCACCGGCCATTATGAGGTGAAATGTACTTGCCGTTTAAATAATACCGTATTAACTTTAGGAGGCCTCTTTATAGCGCATAGATGGCTCTAGCAAGGAGATGCATAGGCAGATAAGTATGCAAAGTGCCAGACAAAGAAGACCCCATTCTCCGGCAGTAGGAATTTCGGCTGCCATAGAAGCGTCATAAGATACGCTCATTATTTTTGCACAGGACTCGCCACAGCAGTCCGTGGGCAATCCGGGTGCCTGATAGGTAATATTAAATACTGCTTCGCCTAGGGTGCCCGGCAGCGCGGCCTGTAGTACTTCTATCTGGGTAAAACTCTGGCAATCGCTAAGCGGATGGATAGTGGGTACTGTATGGCCATTAATATAGCTTATAGATACCATATCTTGCGCTTCGGGTAGGTCTGGATAGACTATAAAAGATTTACTGCCTGCAGATATGACATCGCCAGATGCATAGCACACCAGCTGATAGTGGATAAGTTTATGTTCCGGGCTACAAACATGGTAACCATTGTGCACTAAAGGTACTTCCAGCTCGAAATCGCCACAAGTTTTGTGTATTACGGGCTGTACTGATCCATTTATCTCCCAGTACAGGGAAAAGCTATTTACTGCCGGCAGGTCAGGGAGGATTATGCTGCCCATTCCGGAATTATTTATCTCTATATCAAATTGGCCAATATTGTCATCCAGAGAAGATACTACGAGGTAGTAATCATGATCTGCCAGCATATTCATTTCCAACTGAGGTGCGACACCCATTTGTGTATAGGCATAAGCTAAGCGCCCTTCGCAGGGATTATAGGGGTCAAAATTCTCATTATATAGCGCCATATAACCCGACTGCAGCACATCTTCACCCGCTTCCATCCATACAAATTGAAAAGGGAGGGTGGCTTTGGGTTGGAGATGAAAGGCCTTATAGGGCATCATGATGGTGGAAGAAAATTCACAAAAAGGAGGTTCGCCTTCTGTGATATGAAATACCGGGGAGTTAGCATCTAATAGCCCAGATAAGGACGATATGGCCAGCCCCTGCAGGCAGCCCGCCGTAAAATGTATGCGGGCCGTATCTCCATTACATAAATGTGAAGGTCCAGCTACCGGGGCTATTTCTTCTTCGGCACAAGATGGCTCAGCACAGGTATTTATTTTCAACCCCCATTTATCTAGATAACCGGTTTGTCCGGCAAAATCATCATTTACAGATAATGTCCAATAGCCATTGGGATTTTCTCCATTAAAAGCCGCTAAGCTACCCTCGGGATTCAATGAAGTCACGTACCCATCCGTCTCGAAACTATAAGTGGTGACTAGATTTCCCGAAAAGTCCGACCAAGTGGTGTGGCCAAACAAATTATCATAATTGCCGCCATTATCGGTAGTAATAATAACCGTAGTTCCCAGCGGAGAGGTGAGAGCTAGATCCAAATCTGCACTAAAGCTATGGTTTATCTTTGTAAAAAGATTTAGATTTGCAATGCTGCTATTCTTTCCGCTTATTAGTAATGGATAAGTTTGTAAAGACTCCTCCGGAATACTCTGCATCACATTATCATAGACAAAACTTCCTTCTTTGATTTCAGAAAACTCCTGGGCATAGTCTATTTTAAGAGACCAAGATTGCAGAATCCCGTCATCGCCTCCCACATTGTCATTTATTATCAATACCCAGCTCCCATTAGGATCCTGGCCTTGCAATGGGGCAAAGGGAGCTTGTGGCACTAGCTGGGTGGGGGCGGCATTTTGATACGGGAAGTCTGAAGCCGGGATGAGATTTTTATCTGACCACCACACATTTATATAGGAGTCTGTAGCATTTCCGCCATTATGGTGGCTAAGCAAAATCGAATTCCCCTGCGGGCTCATTAAGGTTATATTTAAATCTTCGGTATAGGAATGACTTATTGCCGTATAAACAGAAAGGCTCACTATTTTACCACTTAATCCATTGGTGGTTATGGTAGAATAAAGGGTATTATCCTCACCCTCGGTAATGAGTGCTCCTGGAGAAGTAGATTGAACAAACGATTGTATCGAGGTGGCGCACTGTGAATAAATAACCCCGGAAGTGATAAAGAATAATAGACCTGCCCACAGGACCCATCTCGATGGGATGTAATCAATGTTTATATTTTTCAAAAAACCTTTTACCATTCTAAGTTTATCTTACCGGCTTATTATATATTTTTAGGCTTTAAGAGTGATAGGCTTTATTTTCAAAACTAGGGTGGAAGAACCTGATGCCTAACCACAAAGCTGGTAATTTTCGCGCCAAATGATGGAAGCTTAGTGCCGGTGGCTGATTATAATTACTTTCCGGCACAAGCAGAAATTGACGGAATATGCTGGCAAATATAGCCTGAGCCCACCGCCCAAATCTACTTACAAGATTATTGAAAGATGGATGATTTTTAATTATTAATTTATTTTTCCCAAAAAGCATTGAACCCTTTCTTAATTTAGAATGTAAAATTACAATATTATCGGCAATAAAAAGCAAAATTTTATCCTCATCTTAGCAAGTATTAAAAATTTTATGCCAAAAATCGCTAAAAATGCCGTTGTGGAGAAAATGTAGATAAAAAAATTCCGATTATCGTAGGCGATCCATATCGCGGATGAGTTTTTCATCTGATTTTACGCCTTGTATTCCTAAAAAATTGAATAATAAGCCAATGGGCGGAGCAAGGATGCCATATACAAAACTAAATACACGATCACTCATCTCATAAAATACTATAGCACCCATCGCCAAAAGAATCACGGCTAGGTTTATTTTTCCAAAAAAAAGCTGCTTGGGTCGGGTCTGATACAAAAGAATAGAAACGAAGGCCAACAATGCAGCGGTAATAAGTGGGATAGCAATACCCAGTTTAGAGAGGCCTATAAAATCATTTTGACCATCTTGAAAAATTGGTATAACGAGACCAGCAAGGAGCGTCATGGCTGTAATGGCAAAAAAAATAGTTTGTTTTCGTTGAATCATACCGCAAAAATAAAGGACATTCTAATTATGGATTGCTAAAAAAGAAAGACTTAGCTTAGCTTTGACCTATGAAATCCAATGAAGTTTTTATTCTGGATGCTGCGCGGACAGCTGTGGGCAGATTTGGCGGCAGTATGCGTACCATAAGGCCAGATGATATGGCTGCACATACCATTCAATCCCTTCTGTCGCGAAATACCTATGTAGATCCCGGAGACATCGAGGATGTAATTTTGGGCTGCGCCAATCAGGCGGGGGAAGACAATAGAAACATAGCTCGGATGGCAGTTTTGCTATCCGGATTGCCGGTAGAAATAGGAGGCACTACAGTAAACCGGCTTTGTGCCTCCGGACTGCAAGCTATCATGGATGGGAGCCGGGCTATCGCTCTGGGTGATGGGCGAGTCTTTGTATGTGGGGGGGTAGAAAGTATGAGCCGTGCCCCCTTTGTAATACCCAAGGCGGCCGAAGCTTTTTCGCGAACGGCAGAGATTTATGATACTACCCTGGGCTGGCGTTTTATAAATCCGGCTTTGGCCCGGCTATACTATCCTTATTCAATGGGCGAAACCGCCGAAATTATTGCAGAAAAATGGATGATTAATAGAGAGGATCAAGATAATTTTGCTTATCAATCTCAGCAAAAATATCAAAAGGCTGCCCTCGAAAATCGCTTTCATGCCGAAATTATTCCGATAAGCATTTCCGACAAAAAAGGAGATAAAACCATTATAGATAAAGATGAGCATCCTCGTCTTACACCTACAGATAAACTAGCCATGCTGCAGCCTGTCTTTAAAAAAGGAGGTACCGTTACTGCGGGAAATTCATCCGGTATAAATGATGGAGCCGCCGCTCTCCTCTTGGCATCAGGTGAGTACGTGCGTAGCCATCAGCTACAGCCTCTGGCGCGTATTGTATCTATGGCCATAGCAGGAGTAAATCCGGATATTATGGGTATAGGTCCGGTGCCAGCTACGCTCAAAGCCCTAAAAAGAGCAGGACTCAAAACTACCGATCTAGGTATGGTAGAACTAAACGAGGCCTTTGCATCTCAGTCACTGGCCTGTATCCGAGATTTAGATCTGAATCCTGAAATAATAAACATAAATGGTGGTGCCATAGCCATAGGACATCCGCTAGGAGCATCTGGCGCGCGAATTTGCGGCCACCTCGCCCACGAAATAGCACGCAAAAAAATCCGCTACGGCCTCGCTACTATGTGTATCGGCGTGGGGCAAGGAGCTGCAATAATTATCGAAAGCTTGTAAATTATCTTAGCAGCCATTCGATAAAATGAACCCATACAGCCGTTAGACCTAAAAAAAATCATATTGCCTCTGCCTAAAAATTTTCTATCATTGCGGTCATTATAAAAAATATGCTCCAGGAAATTACCGAAAGATTTATGCGCTATGTGCAAATAGACACCCAAAGTGATCCTCACTCAGAAACTTTTCCCACTACTGAAAAACAAAAAAATCTCTCCGCGCTATTAGCGCGTGAGTTGAGAGAAATGGGGATTGTGGATGCAGAAATGGATCCTTTTGGATATGTATATGCCACCATCCCATCTAATAGTAGTAAGAAAACTCCGGTGCTCTGCTTCTGTGCCCACGTAGATACTGCACCAGACTGCTCAGGCACAAATGTTAAGCCCCTCCTACACTCAAATTATAATGGAAATCCTATTATCCTTCCAGACGACAAAAGCCAGATTCTATCCTCAACAAACCATCCTGGGCTCGCGCAAAAAATAGGGCACCATATAATAACTGCCTCTGGCACCACCCTTCTGGGCTCCGATGACAAAAGCGGTGTGGCCATCATTATGCAAGCTGCGCAAGAGCTCATGAAGAATCCATCACTGCCACACGGCACTATACGCATACTTTTTACTCCGGATGAAGAAGTGGGCAAGGGTACAGATAAAATAGATATGCAAAAACTTGGTGCCGATTTCGGCTATACCCTAGATGGTGGCGGGGTAGGCTTAGTAGAAGATGAAAATTTTTCTGCAGATAGTGTACACATAGTGATTGAAGGCGTACCCGCTCATCCCGGATATGCGAAGGGCAAGATGCAAAATGCCATTAAAGCACTCACTATGTTTGTAGGTAAACTTCCCAAAGATTATCTGAGTCCGGAAACTACAGAAAACAGAGAAGGTTTTGTGCATCCGGTATTTATAAATGGAAATTTGGAAAAGGCAGAGTTAAAATTGATCATTCGCGATTTTAATGTCAAAAAATTGCTGGAATCTGAGACCTACCTCAAAAAATTGCTAGATGAAACAATGACACAATTTCTCCAATCGCGGTATTCATTCACCATCAATGAGCAATATCGCAATATGAAAGAAGTATTAGACAAGCACCCGAATGTAGTAGAATTTGCAATGGAGGCAGTAAAAAGGGCGGGTATAGAGCCCAAGAAAAATCCCATTCGCGGGGGCACAGACGGAGCCCGCCTATCTTTTATGGGTCTGCCCTGTCCTAATATTTCTGCCGGGGAGCAAGCTATTCACTCCGTTCAGGAATGGGTATCGGTACAGGATATGGTAAAAGCCACCGAAATAGTAATACATCTCTGCCAGATATGGGATGAAAATAGCTAATTTAGATAGGGGTCTCTTTTTCAAAGCCTTGGTTTATTATTTAAATTTTCTTGAATTTTCAAGGCGAGGAATAGTTCATTCTTACCCATAATTCAGATAGGCTTTTATACATTTATTATCTTGTCTTATATTTTCAATTTGTTGTATCTTTGCCCGCATCTTTTTAAGGTATCAAGCTTTTAGTTAAAAAAAACATTTTCTGTCTATAAAATAATCAATTATGACAAAATTTTCTTATGGATTTTTTCTGTTTCTTGCCCTAGTGCTAATATTATTTACCAGTGCCTGTAAAAAGGATGAAAATCCCGAATCGGCAGAGACGGCTACTTATTCCCATAAGGTGGCCACAGAATGGTTTAATCAATTCCGCAATCTTACAAAAAAGTGCAGTGGATTTACCCCGCCGGTAACAGCGCGGGCATTTGGCTACTGTGGGGTTACCCTCTATGAAACGGTAGTAGCGGGTATGCCGGCACATCAAAGCTTAGCCGGACAGCTGGATGCGCTGAATGATGTGCCTAAACCGGATTCTGAGATGGAAATTAATTATGCCATTGCTGCTAATGCCGCTCTGGCCGATGCCGCCCGTTATTATTATGCAAATATGTCGGACAACTTATCCACCGTAGTAGATAATTTAGAAGCAACTATGGAAGAAGAACTGGCCGTGAATATCAGTGCTGCCTCATTAGCAGATAGTAAGGCCTATGGCAAGACTGTAAGTGCCTTTATTTATGAATGGTCTAAGACTGATGGTGGGCATGAAGGGTATCTTCATAATTTTCCTACTGATTTTGTAGTACCCACCGGCGAAGGACTATGGGTACCCACTAGTGCTCAGCTTATACCACTGCAGCCATACTGGGGTAGTAACCGGACATTTATAACCAGCTGCTCCGAAAATTCCCAGCCCGAAACTGGTCATACCCCTTTTTCTACTGAGACTAGCAGCAATTTTTATCTTCTGGCGAATGAGGTTTATACCACCAGCATAAATCTTACTGAGGAGCAAGAAACCATTGCCAGATATTGGAGCGATGATCCCGGAGAACCCGGAACCCCTCCCGGCCATAGCATTTCTATAGCCCTTCAGATTCTTCAAAATGAGAATGAAAAATTAGACAAGGCCGCCATTACCCTAGCCAAGGTGGGTATAGCTCTATCTGATGCCTTTGTTTCCTGCTGGAAGTGCAAATATGACTATAATCTCTTGCGTCCGGTAACCTATATTAATAACTATATAGATCCAAATTGGGTTACTCTCCTTAGTACGCCTCCTTTTCCTGAATTTGTTTCAGGGCACTCCACCCAGACCGCAGCTTTCGCCACAGTTATGAATGACCTTTTTGGATCCCAATATTCTTTTACGGATCATACCCACGAAGCCCGTACAGATATAGACGGCAGCCCTCGTCATTACAATAATTTTAATGAATGTGCGCAAGAGGCTGCTATATCTAGGCTTTATGGCGGCATACACTATAGCGAAGGAAATGAAAAAGGATTGATTATGGGTACTGAGATAGGGGATATGGTAAATCAATTGAATTTATAATTTTTTTCTTCCTCATACGACTAAAGAAGGCGTTGCATTATCGGCAATGCCTTTTTTATTTTTTGAGAATATTTGCCATATAAAATCCATCGCCCCCATCCCAGGGAAATATTCGCTGCTCAGAAATGATTTCAAAATGCCCGGGAAACAAATCCAGTAAGTATCTTACCTGATCTTCGTTCTCGCTCTTTAGGATAGAACAGGTGACATAAGTGATGAGACCCCCTGGTTTACACATAATCGGATATCTAGTTAATATATCTCTTTGCAGAGCCAAGACTCGTTCTATAAAATCAGGTGATAGTTTCCATTTAGCATCTGGGTTTCTTTTAAACACGCCTGTTCCAGAACAGGGCACATCCAGCAGAAGATGATCGGCGTTATTTTCTAATCTTTTTATGGTTTTCGTACTCTTAATAAGTCTGGTTTCGATGATGGCGGCACCCGCTCTTTTTGCTCTTCTATCTAATTCTTTTAGTTTGTAAGCCTCGGTGTCTAAGGCTATTATTTTGCCTTCGTTTTTCATGAGGGCAGCAAGGTGCAAAGTTTTGCCACCGGCTCCTGAGCAGGCATCTATAACCCTCATACCCGGCTTTACATTACAGAATGGTGCCACTTGCTGAGAGGATAAATCCTGAATTTCGAATAGGCCTTCTTTAAAAAGCGAATCGCTAAAAATATTATAGCGTTTAATAATCTCCATACAATTCCCCTTTATAGGCCGGTATGAGATGCCCTTCTGTGAAAATAACTGTCCCAGCTTACCTATACTACCTTTGAGTGTATTAGCACGAATATAGAGTGGGGCTTGCATGTGCAGGGCTTCTATATAGCGGATATGCAATGGGCTGAGTTCTTTATGAATTCTATCGTACAACCAGTCTGGCACAGAATACAAAACCGAAGGCTCTACGGCCTCAGCAAAGTCTCTAATAAAAATAATGTTTATTTGTGCAGGATCCCATTCTTTCCATTCCGGTAGGCTATCTGTAAATGAGCGAAGATAAAGCCCGGTTATCTGCCACCAGTCATATTCACCGGCAGGTAGGTGGCCATATTTCTCATATAGAAACTTGTAGTTACGCACGATATCATAGATCGTTTCTGCAATAAAAGCCCGGTCTCTGGCCCCCCAGCGAGAGTCCGATTTAAGAATGCGTTCTATCACTTTATCCGCATAAGCATTAGCCGTAAATATTTCCAGAAGCCCTTTTACTACGGCTTCCACCAGATTTCTGTATAGTTTCATTTTTCATTTGTTAATAACTAGGGCCAGCGACATATCTAAGACCATTCCCCTTTTGAGTTCAATCTTTTTTTGGCTATAGTTTCTATTATGAGGATATCCTCGATTACACTTTCTATATTATCAGATTGCCGGCATTGGATCTTTCTATCCATTTAATTATAGATATGCGGATTTTGTAAAAACCAGCTATTTGCTTTGACTGAACCGATATGAACAGAGGATATCATATCCCTTCATGCCTAAGTGCTTAATATTCTTGGATCCATAAATTGCCTAAGTGCAGGCATCTTTTAATTTGGTAGAGAAATGGATGATAAAAAATACGCCTGCAATTTATACAATTATCCCTAGGGCTGGATATAGTGCAGATTTGGTTTTACCGTATGATTTCTGTATGAACTGCTTATTTGCCATCTTATCTACACTAGGCGGCTATGATAAAAGGTTTTAGAGTGATTAACTTAAATAAAAAGGCAGGCATTAGTATTCCATATCGCTATTTTTGTAATACTTGCCAAGGTCAAAAAAAAAAAATAAAACTCACCGTGTCGCTGAATTTTAAATTAATTTTGCCCATAAGAATAAATCCGGATGAATATCAGATATTTTCCATACATTATGGCTATAAGCTCTTTATGGAGTTTTTCTATGCTGCACGCACAGTGGACAGATGCTATCCTATATGCGATAACTGCCGATACTTTAGAGGACAAATTAGGGCCTCATTCTCTGCGGGTAGATGACTATAATATCCTCCACGTGATGTATTTAAAAGAAAGGACCGATGGGGGTTATAATATTTATTATGACCGCCGCAATCCTGAGGGTGTTTGGAATGGGGCCACTCTCATAAATGAGATTACTGAACAGGTGGCTGAGGCAGATTTTGGGGTTTATGGCCAGGATACTCTTTATTTCGCCTATACTCGCATCACGCCGGAAGGTCCTCAGCTACAATTGAGCACCTTAGATGGGCCGTTTAAAACTACGGTATCCATAGGGGATACCTTGGTAAGCGATTTTAGGCCGGCCTGTCAGGTAGATGGAGAGGGCAGGGTACATATCCTCTATACATCTAATAATGGCAGTAGCGACAAACTTTATTATGTAAATAATGCTCTCACTGAATTTTTTCCCATACCTATGACCTTTGCCACCCTCACTACCCCACCAGAGTCCAGCTATCCGGATTTTGTGGTTACTGATGAGGGGGCAGTACATATTTGCCACCGTGGCGGTTTAGGGGGAGATGCCACGCAATATATTTTTAATACCGGAATAAATATTCAGGACTGGGCATATTATTCGGTACTCAATTCGCCTGAAAATAGTATCAAAGCCCGCATATCCATAGGCCCTGAAAATCAGATTCAGATAGCACTTACCGGATCGGATGGATTGGGCAATCCGCTCCAAACTAAGCTTTATAAGCGCATATCCGGAATACCGGTAAGCTGGGAACCCGGCGAAGAAATAGTGCCGGAAAATACGGGACAGATTCATTCTATTTTTACCGGCAGATCCGGATTTTCTATAGCCGGCGTAGAAGGAGTAAATTCCGGATTATTCACCGGCCAGGTCATAGCCGCTATGAATAGCTCCGGTAGCTGGACCAGCGAATCCCTATTAGATGATGGCTATAGTTTTGAACCACAAATTATTTTAGATAATATAGATCAGGGATATGCTATCATCCGATCTCAAGCAGGAGACGCATCAAGCAGTGAAATTCTACTCTGGGGCAAAGCGACCACCGAGCCCACTACTCCTCTTTCTTCTATTTCTACCATTTCATTAAAAGAAATTTCGGTTTATCCAAATCCGGCACAACAGGATATTTATTTTAACTTGGCCGGGGAAGAAATGCTTGAAATAAAATTATCTGATTTGGCGGGGAAGACCATAGATGCTGACGTGGTTTTCGGTAATGACGGGGGAGTATATAAAGTTCATTTTAAAAGAGACTTACTCCCTGGTATCTATATTCTTTCGCTTCATGGCAAACATTCTGCCTATCGGGCCCGAATAATAAAACTATAAATATAAAGAAACAGGGCAAAATGGAAAGGTCATACCAGACCTAGTAATGGTTTCCTTTTGTCCGGGCTTTGTAGCATACAAAATTTTAAGACCTGCATTGATTATACGAATTACTATGCCTAGTTTTTTTTATTCATTGGCATTTATATTGGTGGCTTGGAAAAATATTCTGCGCAAGGAAAAGTGCATAAAACGGGCAAATAATAACCATAGTAAACATTTTTTCGGGCTAACCGACCCATACCAGATGTTTATTGTCCTAATAATAGGACTATTGCGGTAATTGTCAGAAATTTACTAATTTTGGACAAGTAATATAGATAATGAAGAGAATTATCCTTCTGACCTTGTTTTCAGTTATCCTTAGATTTTCTCCGATTTGGAGCCAGTGCAATTTAAACGATGCTACAGATTGCAAATGTCTAGATAATAACGAGACAGATTGTTATTTGATGCCCGATATAGGCATTTCATACGATTGCCTCGCCAATATAGATGGGGAAATAAATCACTTAGAATCGCCCGGAAAATTTCAATTATCCGTATCTACTACTAATACCGGGCACGGACCACTGCGGGTGATAGCTTCGGATTATTACGTATGCGGCACAGATACTATTCTCAGTCCAGGCGGGGTTACCGGCACTTGTGCAGATGGAACTTATCTCCATCAACTCATCTGGCAGCGTATATACCATAAGTCTGGCCCAAACATGGGTTATGCGGATCGCTGGGCTGGTTCTATGACCTATCATCCCACGCACGATCACATGCACATAGATGACTGGGGGGTGTATTCATTACGGGATTCGGTGCCCGGCTTGCCTCCGGAGCAATGGCCCATACTGGCAGATGGCGCAAAGTTGGGATTTTGTCTGATGGATTATGGAGACATAAATGTTTATCCCACCCATTTTCGCGATGAGAATGGAGAAATTATTTCCCAAGATCAAATAGACAATTACGGATTAGGTGGGGGAGCTTATGAATGTGGCCTGACTAATCAGGGTATAAGTGTAGGATTTACGGACATCTATTATTATTACCTAGATGGTATGTTTGTAGATCTACCGGATGGTTTTTGTAATGGTGAATATTGGCTAGTAGCCATCGTGGATCCCCATGACTTTTTTTTAGAAGAAGATGAAACGAATAATGTGGGCGTAGCTAAAGTAACGCTCACGCAGCAAAATGGCCTGGGAGCTAATGCACAAAAGATAAACGTGACCGGAGGCACTCATATTTGCCATGGGGATTATACTACACTATCTGCCTATCCAGATGCGCTGAGCTATGAATGGTCTAATGGTTCTACTTCTCAAACTATAGAGGTGACTGAGTCAGGTACATATTATGTAATGATGGAATCTGCCTGTGGTTTGGTGCAGTCAGAAGAAATAATCATAAATGTAACCGAAGAAATAGCTACGCCAGAATTTACTTCCGAAGAGGGAGATCTCACCACCTGCGTCGATGATCCTATAAATATAATACTTGCCTCAGAACTCGGAGAAAATAATATACTAAATTGGTATTCTACGATGAATGCAACCACGCCCTTACATACCGGCCCAATCTTAGAACTCGATGGACTCAGTACCACCACTACTTTTTATGCAGACATTATTCATACTACTTTATCAGAACCTACCTATAACGAGCCACACGATGATCAAATCGGAAATAGCGCGGTAAATGGAATCCAGTTTAATGGTGAGTTGTTGTTTAATGTAAATTCACCTTTCACGCTAAAATCTGTGAAAGTATTTGCTATAGAAAGTGCTACGGCAAATCCTCGTACAATACAAGTAGTAGATGCTGCCGATAATATCTTAGGCGAAATCACCGCGGATATTCCTGATGGAGAAAGTAGAGTAGAACTAAATTTCTATTTGCCGCCCGGTGAAGGTTATAGGCTTCGCGCCACCGAAAATCCCCGAATGAAAAGAAATGACGAAAATGTAAACTATCCATATACCTTGGGCAATAATGTAGGAATTATTTATGATTCTAATTATGGAATGGATTATTATTACTATTTCTATGACTGGGAAATTAAAGAGCCCGATCTCGTATGCACTACCCAAAGATTGCCTGTAACCATAGTAGTAGCTATTTGCAGTGGCCTGTCTAATATTCCTCCTACACAAATTACCGTATATCCTAATCCGGCTACTGATATCCTCTCACTCTCGCACACCGGCAAAATTAAAAATGGAAATCTAGCAATACAGGATATTTCTGGCCGAATATTAAAACATTATATTACTAATGATAATAATCAGATATTAGATATAAAAGACCTGAGTGCGGGTCTTTACTTCCTTATTTGGTCTGATGAAAACAAATTTGCAGTCACAAAATTTGTAAAAGAATAAATGACAAAAGGACAAGTCATTTTTATAATAATCCTGGCTCTGTGGCCGGGATTTTTATTCTGTCAGATATCCAATGTAGAGGTTATACATACTAATAATTCTTTACTGCCATCTAATACGATATGGGATGTAGAGGTTGACCATGCCGGCACTTGGTGGGTGGCTACTCAAGAGGGCCTATATACCGCCACCGGTGAGGATATCCTCATATACACCGAGGGATTATATGGACTCAGTGAAAACGACATACGATCTGTCTGCATTAAAGAAGATAACATCTGGATAGGCGGTTTTCAGACCGGCCTATATAAAATAGAAGGCAATGTGTGGCCTCACTATACAACAGAAAATAATCTGCCAAGTAATTATATTAAAGACATAGCCATCTACAGCGATAATCGTCTGGCACTAGCTACTTCCGGTGGAATAGGCGAATGGAACGGTCAAGAATGGATCCAGTATAATAACCAAAATACTACACTCGTCTCCACTAATATTACTTCTGTAAAATATGATCTAAATGGAACATTGTGGGCCGGATGTATAAACGGTGGTCTTTATAAAAGAGTGAATGAAAAAGAATCCCAGCTTTGGACTAATGTAAATTCCTCACTTTTCGATAATACCATTTCCGATCTGGCTATAGATAATCTAGGACAAATATGGCTGGCCAGTCCTTATGCAGGATTGCAACTATTCAATGGGCTTTACTTTTTAGTCTTTAATTCCCAGACTTCAGCCTTTCCATACCATAGTGCAAGTAGTGTAAATGCTTATAAAGACGGCATTATTTTGGTGGGCACTAATGATCAAGGACTTTTTATCTATGATTACGATCATCTCTATCCGGTGAGCTCCGATTATTTTTCGCAGATTAGTTCGGATGATATTACATCTTTGGCTTGGGAAAACGATTCTGTAATACTGGCCGGCACTTTAGAAGGTGGACTGCTTAAAATTACTCTCTCACTTCCATTATCCATCGCTACGGATAATATAGTAATAAATTCCGGTCCTAATCCCTGTATGGATAAGCTGTTTTTACGTGCATCTGCTCCTATAACAGCATATAATATCACTGATATTTCCGGTCATTCTTTTTATACAAATATACCTGTTCCCCTCTTCGAGAATAATTTATCCATAGATGTATCTTTACTAAATAAAGGCTTATATCATCTACAGTATAAAATAAATGACCGGTGGTACCATGAGAAATTTATTAAGTTCTGATTTATGGTCTTATGAAAGGAACCGGTATATTAAATTATAAATAGGACGAAAGCTTTGATTCGGATGCCTACGCATATCGTTCTAATTGACATAGCTATAGAAGAAGTTATGTACATGAGACTATAATTACACTTTAGCTTCCGGGCCATATTACAGTTGAAAGCCCCTGCAACACGAAAAAAAAAATCAAGATTAGCCTATTCGGGAAGCAGATTTTTCGTTAATTTGTTCTATACTGCCCTTAGCAATGAGTAGCTGCGATAGTATATAGGTACACATTATACAAAATCCGGCTAAATTAAATGGAGCATAAAATTTATTCAATGCGATGGTAGTGTCACTTACTAAAAAGATGAGGGCACCTATAAAGATATAGTTAAAACTTCTGTCATTTACGCGGCCATGTCTATTAAGGGCATAAATACTCATAAGAATAATGATAGTAGCATATATGATAACGGGGATTTTCATCTCCTTTAAATAAGGAAAAAGTAAATATAAAAGACTCGCTTCTAAAATGATAAAAATGAGCCAAATCCAGGGTTTAGATCGCAAGAGGGATTTGCGGTTTCTGTAAGGTGTTTTGATAAATCCTTTTATATAACAAAGATGGGCCAGCAGAAAACTCACTAACCCAATGATAAAATACTCCGCACCCTCTGCTTCTTTCATAAGTGCTAAATCGCCACCCCAGCTAAAAACAAAACCCGCCATCATCCATTTTACAAAAGAATTTGGTAAATGTTTTGTATGCAGATAAAAATATCCTATTAATGTGGGCATTAATAAAGGTTTACTCCAGGTACGTAATATCTCAAGAGGCAAGAGGTTTCCGGCAAGATTTATTAGTCCTATAAATATATACAGAAGTAACCATAGTTTACCGGAATTGCGAATCTCTGAAGGATTGTTTGCCATGATTATTGATCTTAATAGAAATATGCACAAATATAATTTTTTTTGGATGCGCTGCCAAGATGTATTCTGCTTACATATTATTCATAGATAAAATCGTCCATATATGCTATTACTTCTTTGGCCTCGTGTAGATAGCTGGGATAAGCCTTTGAAGAATATATATGGAAAGAAGGAGAAAAAGCTGTAGGTCTCTATTTCCAGCAATCGAATGAGGTTGTAAAAAAATTGAACCATTAGTTTTAGGAATAATGAAAAATAACACCTATTTTTGACCCTTTATGGCCTGCTTTATACAGGCACCATTCATTTATATATGGAATATAATACATCGAGGCCTAAGATTGCTTATCTTGAATATGGCCGAAATCTGCAAAACATCATCGAAAAATTAATAGACGTAGAAGATGATGAAGTACGCACACGCGGCGTAATGGCTGTTATAAATATGATGGCGCAGCTAAATCCCAATCTTAAGACTTATGAGGATTACAAACAAAAGCTCTGGGATCACCTCATCCTTATCTCTAAATTTAAGCTAAAAGTAGATTCTCCCTATCCATTGCCCCTGCCGGCAGAAAAAAGAGAAGTCCCACAAACCGAATATCCTAAAAACAATCTTAAAGACAAAACCTATGGAAAAGGGGTAGAGCGCATGGTGGCCAAGGCCAGTGAAATGGAGGATCCGGAAAAAAAGAAAGAATTTGCCCGTATCATCGCTAATTATCTTAAAATGATTCAAAGCCATTGGAACAGAGAAATCATCACCGATGAATTAGCAAAATTTGATCTTCAGCGAATGTCTAAAGGAAAACTTTCAGTAGATGAGGATTTAAATTTAGCAAAATTTACACCCGGGCTACCTGTTAATAAAAAGAATACCCGAGGGAAACCTATAGGTAAATCCGGTGGTAGCAATAGACCCCCTAATAATGGGGGAGGCTTTCGTAAAAAGCGCCAAGGAGTATCCGGTAATAACGGTAATAACAACAATAATAATAGTAATATCAATTTCAGAAATGAGCGTTGATGCCTTTCGCATTACCGGCGGAAAAAGACTGAAGGGGGAAATCATTCCTCAGGGGGCTAAAAATGAAGCCCTTCAAATAATAAGTGCGGTTCTTCTCACGCCCGAAGAGGTTACTATTCATAATCTGCCGGACATAATAGATGTAAATAACCTCATCTTTTTATTGGAAAAAATGGGAGTACAAATCTCCCGCCTATCTCCAGACACCTGCAAATTTATAGCCCGAGATATAAATCTAGATTATCTTACCTGTGAGGACTATAATAAAAACGCATCGCGTCTGCGAGGTTCGGTAATGGTCTTAGGCCCGCTGCTTGCCCGTTTTAGAAAAGCCTATTTGCCCCTGCCCGGTGGAGATAAAATAGGACGGCGCAGGCTAGACACCCACTTTCTGGGGTTCGAAAAACTGGGTGCCCGCTTTCACTATGATGAAAATAGTAAAATATACCAGATAGATGCCACCCATCTAAAAGGCACCTACATCCTGCTGGATGAGCCATCAGTAACCGGCACGGCAAATATAATTATGGCAGCAGTACTCGCAGAGGGACATACCACTATCTACAATGCCGCCTGCGAACCCTACCTTCAGCAGTTATGTAAAATGCTAAACCGAATGGGTGCTAAAATAGAGGGGTATGGATCTAATAGAATTTATATCACCGGAGTGAGCAACCTTAAGGGTACTACCCACACCTGCCTGCCAGATATGATAGAGATAGGAAGTTTTATAGGGCTGGCCGCGCTTACCCAAAGCCAGATAACCATTAAAAACTGCGCCATCCCAGAACTGGGCCTCATACCTGATGTGTTTAGAAGGCTAGGTATAGAAATGGAGTATCGGATAGATGATATCTATATCCCTGCTCAGGAAAAATATGAAATTAGCAGTTTTATTGATGGCTCTATTCTCACCATCGCAGACGGCCCCTGGCCGCTCCTTACCCCAGATCTTATAAGCATCGCACTAGTGGTGGCCATACAGGCTAAAGGCAGCGTACTTATTCATCAAAAAATGTTTGAAAGCCGCCTCTTCTTCGTAGATAAACTCATAGAAATGGGTGCACAGATTATTCTCTGCGATCCTCATCGCGCAGTAGTAAATGGTCTGAACCGTGAGTTTACGCTTAAAGGCATACAAATGACCTCTCCGGATATAAGAGCTGGCGTGGCTCTGCTAATGGCTGCCCTCAGTGCTAAAGGCACGAGTACTATCTTTAATATCCATCAGATAGACCGCGGCTACCAAAACATAGATGGCCGACTCAATGCTTTAGGCGCACAGATAGAAAGAGGTGTGGCCTAAGTCATTCAACCCACCTCAGCGGGGATCATTTTCTTTGGCTTTCTCCTTATATACGGAATACGCAAATTATATTTGTATGCTTACTAAGGATTTATACCTGCTTATGATATTTATAAAATTCAAAGAAGGGTGGCTTCTTACTCCTTCTTTTTTTTAACCCGGAATCAGTGATAGACTTTGCAATGAAAGGAAATGATACAAAATAGCTATGAGGCACGGAATTTTTCGCTCGCAGACGTAGTAAAAACTACGTTGAGGACAGAAAAATGAGTACAGAAATAGATATGAAGTAGAATTTTCTTGCCATAAATTTCTAATGCTGATTCTGGGTTTAATCATCAAAAGCCTGTCTAGGAATACATTCTGCTTATAATTCCTGCAGTTTCACCATACGACTATATTCTCCTCCTATTTCCATAAGCTGCCGGTGTGTCCCTTGTTCTATTATTTTGCCCTGGCGCAGAAAAATTATCTCGTCTGCTTTGTGTATAGTGGCCAGCCGATGGGCTATGATCAGTACGGTGCGATTTTCCATTACACGTTCTATGGCTTCCTGTACAGCTTGTTCGGAGCCAGCATCCAGAGCAGAGGTGGCTTCATCTAAAAGAAGAATGGGTGCATTTTTTAATATAGCACGAGCTATGGTGATGCGCTGTCTCTCACCTCCACTCAGCTTAAGTCCACGGTCTCCTATCACGGTGTCATATCCCTTCTCCTGCTGCATTATAAAGCTATGGGCATTGGCTATCTCGGCCGCAGCTATTACTTCTTCTCTGCCGGCACCTGCTCTACCCATCGCTATGTTTTGATATATGGTCTGATGAAAAAGAATCGGATCTTGCGATACCAGGGCAAACAAGCTGCGCCATCGTGACAGGGGTATAGAGTGAGCATCTTTTCCATCAAGAAAAACAGCACCAGAGGCTGGTTTTTGAAAACGCAATAGCATATCTATAAGTGTGGTTTTGCCAGAACCGGATGGCCCCACCAAGGCTATCACACGTCCTCTACATAGTTCTATACTTATATCATCTAACACTATGCGCCCATCATAGGCAAAGCTTAGGTGCTGAAATGTTATTTTTTCTATAAACTTTAATGGAGCAGAATCAGCGGATGAGAGTAATTGAATTGATTCGCTATACTCAGATTCTTCCCATTTCATCATCTCTTCCACTCTATTAAGAGAAGCCATGCCTTTTTGTATATAATACCATCCGGTAGTAAGGGCTTTGGCCGGGGCTATAATCTGCGAAAAGATTACTATATAAAAAATGAAAGATTCGGCGGTTATTATTTCCTCTTTCAGAACCATCCTGCCTCCCGTATATAGGATGAGTGTAATAGCCATAATGGCCAAAAATTCTGATAAGGGCGAAGAGAGATCTCTTTTCCACAAGATGCGGTTTACTGCCTGAAAATAGCGCTGATTTTCCTCCTTAAAATAATTCCCTACCATCTTTTCTGCCCCGAAAGACCGGATGATTCGTATTCCTCCTAATATCTCTTCTGCTAATGCTACCAGATATCCCTGCTGCTCCTGCGCCAGATAGCTGTCTTTTTTAAGGCTTTTGGCTATCCGGGCTATGATAAAGCCGGTGAGTGGCAAGATAAATAGCACGATGAGACTCAGTGTAGGACTTATGTATATAAGGGTGCCCAGAAGCAGCAATACATTAAACGGTTCTTTAAAAATTACCTCCAAAAAGCCCATTACTCCCCATTCTATTTCTCCCAGATCCGAACTAAATCTGCTAAGCAGATCGCCTCGCCGGTGATTAAGCAAAAAATTTTGTGATAACAACATCGTCTTATCTATGAGACGGCTGCGGAGATCACGCACGATCCCATTACGCAGAATGGCCAGATAGTAGCGGGATAGGTAATAGAAAATATTTTTTATCAAAAACACGACCACTACTGATATACACACCGCCAGCAAAGCTTCGGACTTATTACTATATCCGGCCAGATATTCTTCTAATCTAGTCATTATCACTGTCTGCCATCCTCCCTTTCCAGCTTGTTCTTCAAGTGAATCGCCGCTTGCTCCTGCATCTTCAAATAATATACGCAGAAAAGGGATTACAAATGAAAGGGATACTATGCCAAAAAGACTGGAAAGGAAATTAAAAAAAATCGTTAATACCGTCTCCAGACGATATGGGCGCAGTAGGGGAAGTATTTTGTGTATAAATGACAATGCCTACAAAATTAAGTTTTATGTATGAATCAAACGAGATGCTTTACAGATAAGGAGAATTTGTCCAAGCAAGGATGGGAAGGAGGATGCTTACCAAATCATTTTTTATGGCTCAATAATATAGATTTTATATATCTCATCTGGTCCGAGACAGTTTATAGGACTATGGCTAGCTAGCTGTGATTATTCTACGGATTGGTATTAATATTCTATTTTTGCCTGCTATGGATAGCATTAAGCAAAAACAAGTAGCTAGTCTTATACAAAAAAGTCTGGGAGAGGTTTTTACCCGAGAAGGATTTAATTATTATGGAAGGGCATTCGTCACTATTTCCGGCGTAAAGCTTACGCCGGATTTGCTACTGGCACGCATTTTTATAAGTATATACAATGTGCCGGACAAAGCATCTGTACTCAAGATGATAAAACAGCAAATGCATTGGATAAAAAAATCTCTCTATCAGCAGATTCGCCATCAGATGAGGGTTATGCCGGAGCTGGAGTTTCTTCTGGACGACACCCTGGATGAGGTGCAAAAGATGGAAGAACTTTTCAAAAAAATAAATCCTCAGGGGGAAGAGTCTTCCGGAAAATCGAAAATGGATCCGTCTTGAGACTCCCACTTTATATAGCTCAAAAATATCTTTGGGGCAAAAAAACTACGAATGCTATCAATGTTATCACCCTTATAGCGGCCGCGGGAGTAATGATTATAGCAGCAGCTATGCTTATCGTATTGTCTGTTTTTAATGGTTTTGAATCATTAGTACTTTCCCTTAATCGTTCTTTTTATGCCGATCTGGTAATAGAACCTACTAAGGGCAAGGTATTCGAAGTGGATACTATACTATATGCAGGTATAAAAGCCCTACCGGATGTAGCAGAGATCGCACCGGTGCTCCAGGAGATGGCTCTCCTGAGTTATAAAGATCGCCGCAGTATGGCTACGATAAAAGGGGTAGAAAATCATTTTAAAACGGTAACCGGTATAGACACGTCCATGATACAGGGGTATTATCCGGATTCACTGCAGGGCAGTGCCGCATCTATTCTGGGTATGGGTATCGCCCTAGAACTTGGAAGCCCAGTAAATGATCCTTTTACACGCATAGAAATAGCCATTCCTAGGCGGGAATCTAAAGTGGGTACTATAAACCCCGATGAGGCCTTTAATACAGCATCTTCTAATCCGGTAGGCATCTTTAGTATTCAGGAAGAATTTGATAGCAAATATGTACTCGCCGATATAAATCTTATGCGTGACTTATTAAACCTGCCTACCGCTATAAGCCGCTGGGAAATAAGCCTCCGGCCCGGATCACAGGATGAGAAATGCCAAAAGGCTATTGCCCAGCTTATAGGTCCGGATTATAAAATCTCTACGCGGCACCAGCAAGATGAGTTTGTATATAAAATAATGAATACTGAAAAATGGGTGAGCTTCTTACTGCTCACCTTTATTCTCATTATTGCCTCTTTTAATATTTTCGGGTCCCTCTCTATGCTGGTGATAGAAAAAAAGCCAGATATAGGTATTCTCAAAACGATGGGTGCCACCAGCCTCACTATTCGCAGGAGTTTTATATATGTGGGTATGCTCATCGCCTTTTGTGGAGGGTTGGCCGGCCTGCTTTTAGCTGGAGTGTTTATCCTATTACAGCAGCGATTGGGGCTCATTCGGATAGAGGGAGACTATTTTTTACTAGATTATTATCCCGTTATATTCGAATGGATAGATGCCGCTGCCGTGATAGGTGTAGTCCTCCTTATCACGTGGATAGCTTCTATTTTTCCGGCTCGTTCGGCGGCTAAGTCTGCTTCGCTTATGGAATGGAAAAACGCCAGATAGTATAAATCAGGAGCATGATGCCCCTATCTTTGCCTGTGTCGTTTTTTATATTGTATGACCATTGGTGGGCTATGCATTTTGAAGGCTTCAGATTTTTTTATAAATTCTTTCCTTAGCGTAATCGCTGTGTATATATCCGCCTTTCCGATGAAAGGATACTCCTATAATTTCCTCCTATATTTACTCCCTATTTTTTTTATTTATGCCAGATGCTCACAAGTTTTCGAAATTAATAAAAGCCCCGGCTCACCACGTATGGCGTGTATTATGGGATGAGCCTTCCTACCAGCAGTGGAGCTCCGTCTTAGGTGATGGTTCTTATACAGTATCCGATTGGAAAAAAGGTTCTAAGATTCATTTTCTCACCACTACTGGCGATGGGATATATGCTGTGATAGAAGAAAAAATTCCGGGTAAGTATATGGCCTTCCGGCATCTGGGACTTATAAAAAATAAGGTGGAGCAGCCAGCTTCCTCTATGCAGCCATTAGAATCCTATGCGCTTAGCCAAGAAGGCGATTTTACTAGGCTGCTAATAGGTATAGAAAGTGAACCTGCTCGAGCAGATTTTTTCTTAACATCCTTTCCTAAGGCACTGAATGAGATAGCTATGCTTGCAGAAAAATTTAGACCGGTGTCATTGCAGGTTGAAACCCTTTTGCCCCTAATGCCGAGCATAGTCTGGAAATATTGGACACTCCCAGAACATATCACCCAATGGTATTTTGCCAGTGCGGATTGGTGTGTACCGGAGGCAGTAAACGATTTGCGCTTGGGAGGAAATTTTCGCATCCGTATGGAGGCTAAAGATGGTAGTTTTGGCTTTGACTTACAGGGAGTTTATACAGATATAGTGCCATTCCAGCGCATAGAATATCTTCTCGAAGATGGCAGAAAAGTTATTACTCTTTTTGAAAACAAAGCAGGCAAAACCCATCTGATTCAGCTTTTCGATGCAGAAAATGTCTATGCATCAGATCTTCAAAAGAGTGGCTGGCAATCCATACTTGATAATTTTAAGAGTTATGTAATGAAAAAAACCGTTCTAGGATAATAAAACAAATTTGGTTAACCCTGCCTGTGCAGTATGTATCCCGCTCTCAAAGGTTTTATGCGCAAATGGGATTTTAACTCAATTCTTCGTATCATCACAATGAATATTCCACCTCCTTTCTCATAGGCATAAATCAAGTAGTACTTATGTTGTTTTCTCAACATAGTTTCAGCACTTTTTCTGGTCAAAAAGTGAGCCATACTGCTGAAGGCTGCGAAGTGCTATTTTCTATAGATGCCGCAAGCGGAGAAGAAGTAGATGCACTGGCCAATAGGGTGGCTACTGCCGGTGGAAATATTTTTTCAAAGCCTGCCGATGTGCAAGGCTGGATGTATGGGTTGGGTTTTTGTGATCCGGACGGGCATCGGTGGAATGTATTGTTTATGGATTTTGATCGCATGCCCCGATAATATCATGTTCGCATTACGGAGATTTATAAAGTGCCTAGTTTTAACGGTCCTGAGGCATTTATAGTTTTTACCGGCGGAATAGAAAGAATACATATAGGTCTGGGATCTGCCTAAGGGATAGCCCACTACTTTATGACCATCCTCCATCAAATATTTCCAGCGCTGTAGATGCTTTTTATACTACGGTAAGTCATTTTCACTGGCCATCACAAATATATGGGACTAAGGGTGGCTATCTCTGCTGTAATCCCTACCAAATCACTCCCTTAGGGGGAGCAGAAATAGCCCAAGCCGGCCATCTGTTTTTGAAGGTGGACTGTACAGTACCGCGTTTAGAAGATATATCAATGGAGGAGCTGAAAACGGACGCCGAGAGGGAGAAAATATTATTAGCATTCTCTCTTAATGGCATCCTCAACCCTTATAAAAAAAGCCGCCCGTATGATCAGGCGGCTTTTGTTTTTTTTGCCATGGAGGGATTCCTATTTCAGCACTTTTACGGTCATCTTTATGTCTGTAACCGGACGATCGCGCTGGTCCTTTTGCGCTTTAGACATCTTATCCAGCACCTCTAGGCCTTCTACCACCTCTCCAAATACGGTGTATTGGTCATCTAAATGGGGCACACCACCTATGGTTTTATAAGCCTCTATGCGCTCGGCATTCATATTAGGCATGCGGGCAGCCATACTCTTTAAGTCTGCTTCGCTATATACTTTTCCCTGAGCAATGTAAAACTGTGATCCCGAACTTTTTTTCTCCGGATTTGTCTGATCGCCCATGCGTGCGGCAGCCAGTGCTCCTTTCTTATGAAAATGTGCCGGCACAAACTCCGCATCAATGGTATAGCCCGGTCCGCCCTGCCCCAGAGACTGACCTGGCTGGGCGGTTTTAGAATCAGGATCGCCGCCTTGTATCATAAATCCCTCTATGATGCGGTGAAATAAACTGCCATCATAATAGCCTTCCGAAGCCAGCTTTAAAAAATTGTCCCGATGCATCGGCGTGTCATTAAATAACTTCACCTTAATATCGCCATACGATGTACTTATGAGCACTTTAGGCTCATTTTGGCCACAGGAACTCAGCGCCACAGCCATTAAGATCATTAAACTTACATTTTTCATATTTATAACGATTCAAAAATTTCCTCAAAATAAAGAATTATTTGTTGCTTAAGCATTATCTCTTGCTGCTCTAATGTGTCTGGCTGCGCTACGGCTCCGGGACGATAATGTGGCCATCCCTCCGAATCATATTGCTCAAAAATAAAATACCCCAGGGGTTCTAGCAGAGAACAGACGGCTACGTGCATCAAATCTTGTTTTTCCTCTTTGGAAAAATCCATACGGATAGATCCCAGTTCCTGCACGCCTATAAGAAACAAGATACTCTGCAAATTCGGTTTGCGACCCAATCGCGGTTTTAAACGATATAACAACTGCTGCCATCGAGGTTCCAGAGAATCTGTATAAGTCATTTATAGGTATGGGGCTTATGGGGGTAGTTTTCCTTTTTTGTAAATGCAAAAGTAAGACCTTAGTAAGTATAATGGGCGATAGGTAATAAAAAAAATACTATTTCTCCATATTTATATCCTTATCATTCATTATTATTCTTAATCCAGTACAAGATTAAGTAAAATGTCGCAGGGCTTCTAGGAGACCTATGAGCTGTAATAATGCCACACTGGTTCCCCAATATAAGAGCAAATAGGTCAGCATCCACCATCTGTTTAATTTTAATAGGGATATGCGGCGAAAATAAAGATAATTACCGAGTATAAAACTGAGCAAAGCCCATAGGATAATGATCTGGCTCATCCAGATTTCACTCTTTACCCAAATGTAAGAGATGGCCACCGGAAGCCAGATGAGACATAATACGATCCAATGACTCATGAAATGGCCTGCGTGATCCCATTTTCTGTCGCTTTTTATTCGGATGGCTAATAAAAAAAACAAAACGGGTAGGAATAAAATAATAAGCACCTCTATATAACTTCTCAGAGAGAATGATTGGTGTGTAAGCAAGTTCCATAGGGAAGATAAAGGCAGGGCCAGGATTCCCGTGAAGATACCGATGGCTATTAAATAAACTATCCGATAGGTGCAGTGAAAAGGAGGCTCACATGGGCACCTAATGCCCTTATTATTCTCACTTGAAGGCAAAATAATAGTCCGGTTATAGGAGACTGTTTTGTATATAATATCTGCTAAATATCTGAAGGCGCTATACCGGGTTATAAGAGAAAAAGCCGGATAGGCAGCAGCTGCTTCTGATAGAATAGCCTGGGCTCCATAGTGCACTTCTCTGGTCTTTAGATCTATAATGGCTATTTCCGTTATAAATCTTTCTAAATCTATAAGAGCAAGTAGGGTATCTTCAAGATTTTGTATAGAACAGGTATTGGTGTCGGAAGCGATCTTGGTTTTTTTAAGCCAAAAGATACTGAATAGGCAAAACCTGCACTGTCCATCGAATACCCATACTGATTCCTCTTTTTTATACCCCATAGAACGGCAAAGATATTCTAATAATAAAAGATGGCCAGAATGCTTTATTTTAGCGCACGATGAATAATACGGACACCAGACTTTCGGAGATAGAAATTTATGCCCTGCTGGAAGAAATAAAGGATCCGGAGATACCGGTTATATCAGTGGTGGAGATGGGTATTATACGCGGTATTATCCTTGCAGGTGATAAACTCACTGTGCGTATGACCCCTACTTATACCGGGTGCCCGGCACTAGACTATATGCGAGCAGAGATATTCGCATTACTGCGTAGCAGATCCGGATTTTCAGAGGTAGAAGTAGTGGTAGATTTTAATGATGCCTGGAGTAGTAATCTCATCTCCGAAAGTGGGCTCAGAAAACTTACAGAATTTGGTCTGGCTCCTCCTGGGAGAATACAAAACGAATTGCAGATAGAATGGCTGGAAAAAATACACTGCCCCCAGTGTGGCAGCGTCCATACCTCGCTACAAACTATGTTTGGTCCTACATTATGCCGTAGCATTCATATTTGCCATCACTGTGGCGAATCATTCGAAGCATTTAAGCCTATCTAATCTCTTCTTTTACTAGGTATGAAGTCGTTATAGCTTATTTATACGATAAAAAAATATCATCCTCGCTAATCTTAACTATAACAGCAAGGATTATTTTTCTACCCATTTTTCATCGGCTATTCTAATTTTTCTTTGCTTTTATTTTTTCTGTGAGAGCGATGGTTTCTTTGGGATCTATATGGCTGACTTTGGCTTTCGCTATGGCTTCATCTGCGATGACAAGGGCTTGCTCATAATCTCCGGCCTTCATTAGCAGTGCTGCATAGGTGTCTAGATTATAATAATTTTTTTCCATAGCCACGGATTTTTCTATCCATCCCACTGCCTTATTTATGAGCTCGAGCTCTTCAATATTTTCATAAATATTCCAGGCTATCTGATTATAGGCTTGCCAGTTTGGCTGGTTAAGTGCAGCAAGGTATTTTTCTGCTGCTCCAGCATATTCTACCCAGTCGCCGATGCCTTCATAATACTGAAGTTCTAGTTTTTGTTTCAGTTCGGCAGCAAGTGTACCACTCGTATTACTACTGAAATATTCTAAGGTAGCTACAAATAGATTTTTGTCGCGATCCATAACAGCCTCATCTATGCGATCAGCAGAAAACTGAAAAATTTTATTAGTAATAGCATCCTGGCCAAATTGTTTTATAAAACTTTCTTTATCTGCTAATAGCATTTTACCAGCAGAGGAGCGATCGTCATAAGACACTTTCATAATAAAACTGTGCAGATCTTCCGGCGATATGGCATGAATAGCCTCGCTGGCGAGAAATAGATTGGCCACTTTATTTAGTTCTGCCACATCTCCTCCGGCTTCTTCTATTCGCATGGCATAATGATAAAGCATTATAGGATCGGCTTTGCCGCTGCGATATTTATCGCGCAGGGTATAGTACCCTAATCCGGTTTCTGCTGTTTGTCCGGCAATTATAAAATCTGTTTCGGACATTTGGCCCAGAGAACGATGCGTGAGCTTGCCTCCTTTATCGAGAAAAATATAGGTGGGATACATCTCCACTTCATACATTTCTGCGAGCTGGGGACCTTCGCCCTTTTCCATATCCATTTTTACATTTATAAATCGGTCATTATAGTAGGAGCCCACCGATAATAATGGGAATATTTCATTGGCCATTCTCTTACAAGGTCCACACCAGGAGGCATAGGCAGCCAGAAAAATGCCTTTGTTTTCTGTTTTTGCCTTTTCGAGTGCCTCTGCCCAGGTCCCTTCAAAGAACACTATCCCACTCTCCTGCCCGAAAATTATTCCTGGATTTTTACTCCATAAGAGCAGCCAAAAAATAAAAAAAATTTTACCCGCTTTCATTGGAATTAATTTAGAATTACAAATATAATGCCATTATAAATTGCATTGCCATTATTTATTTTACCTTCGTTTATTAGAATAAGAGATGCAACCCGTTATTTCCAAAAAGAAACCGATTTATCCGATTAAGTCTTTTTTAGAGACCTATCTGCTCGCTTATGGTCGCGAATATAAGCTCCCCCTTAAATATTTTGATCTTAAGCATTTTTATATCTCTACGCCATTATATGACAAAAGCGGAAAAGATACACTCTGGGAATCCGTGCAGTATGCGCCCCATGATATGAGAGAAATCTATCCTGCATTAGTAGAGATTTATGCCCTTCTCAAAACGGAGGGAGATACTTCCATTATGGAACATCTGCGGGTAGAGCGGGTAGATTATTGTACTTTTGGAAATACAAAGCCATTTAGAATACGCATAATCAATAATTTTAATGATAATTATGACTATTTTTATGTGAAGATAGCCGATGCCTCACGTATCTATGGACTGGAACTGGAACACATTCTTTCTCCTAACCGCATAAACTATATTACCTCCGGAGATACGCTTATAGAGGAACATATAGCCGGTATCCCAGGTGATGTATTTTGTACACGCTACATTAAATCCGGCGATATAAATCCCATACGGCTGGCCAAAGAATTTGTAAAATTTAATGAGCGGTGTCTGGTAAAATTACTCGGAGATATGCGTGCTTATAATTTTGTGGTGGACATAACACCGGATTTTGATGATGTACAATACCGCATACGAGCCATTGATTTTGATCAGCAAAGTTATGAGGGGAAAATTTCTCTCTATCAGCCCCATTTTTTTAAAGAAAACCGGCCATTTGTAGAGCTTGGTATGAAGCTCCTAAATGTCGAAACTATGAGACAATATCAAAAAGAGGAGCGCACCATTATGGCAATAAGAATACGATCTTCCCGAGAGCAGCTAAGAGATCTTTTCTCCTCTATGCAGCAGGACGACCTGTCGCCTCCTATAAAAACAAATTCTCTCCGCGAGGATCTGGCTTCCTATTATAGGGACCATAGCTTTTTAAGCTGTCTTACTTCTGCTGATATTCTGCACAGAAGTTTAGGACACGTATTACATGAAGGAGAAAATTTTTGAAGGCTTATTCGCATTCTACTTCCTTGGCGCGCACATTTTATTGCAGATAAACTACCTTTACATCCATTTTATACCTATGAAGAAATTATTCTTGTTCTGTATGCTATTTATCTGTTCTATTTCTATTCTCACTGCCCAGGTGATAGAGCACCCGGAAAGATTAAAAGAATCCGATTCTCGCGATCGGCTAGTATTAGAATTAAATCATACCCGCTGGTTAGAAACCCCTGCTCCACTAGCGCAAAAATGGTATGGACGCGGAATAAATATACATTTTTTTTATGATTTTAAAATGGGCAAATCGCGCAATTTTTCCATCGCTCCAGGTGCCGGCCTAAGCTGTCATAATGTGTATCATAATGGTAAACTGTCCATAGATACCTTAGGGGGAAAAAATATTTCCTATTTTGCCGCCAGAGATACCAGCCTGGATTATAAAATAAATAAGCTAAATTCTAACTGGTTAGAAATACCCATAGAATTGCGCTTTAGATCTAATCCCGGAAAAAATGACCGCAGCATTAAATTTGCATTGGGCATACGAGGCGGCCTTCTCCTTTCTGCAAAGACAAAATACCGAGGAGAAGGCAATGTAAATGGTCTAGTAACTACTGTGCGCGAAAAGCAAAATAAGCTATTGAATATTTCCAAATACCGCTTTGGTCCCTCTGTGCGTATCGGATACGGAGAGGTGAGTATAGTGGGCTTCTACTCGCTCACTGGACTTTTTCAAACCGATAAAGGACCCGATCTGAAAGCCATTTCCATAGGGGTTTCTTTTAACAGTTTTTAAAACTCCTTTCCCCTATTCCCTTTAGGCTTCATCTCAGTTATTTGCCTATAAATAGGGGTTTTCTCTTTTCATTAAAGGCTGCTACACCCTCCTTATAATCTGCCGAAGCTCCGGCTATTTCCTGATAGTAGGCTTCTAAATCCAGCATCGTCTCCAGATCTGATTGATGAGACTTATAGAGCATCTTTTTTATAAGCCCTATAGATCGGGTAGGGGCATTTACAAAATAATTTGTGTATTCTCTTACGGCTTCATCCAGGAGATGTGGCGGTACCACTTTATTTGCGATTCCCCAGTCTGCCGCTTCTTTGGCAGTCAGTTTTTTTGCCATCGTACACATCTCAAATGCACGTTGCGAACCCACTATACGCGGCAGAAAATAAGAGGAACCCGAATCCAATACCAACCCTATATTTATAAATATTTCTATGAGCGTGGCATTATCCGAGGCGATCATCAAATCACATGCTAATGCCAGGGAACATCCGGCTCCTGCTGCTACACCATTGAGGCGACAGATCACCGGCTTTTCTACATTTCTGATGGCCAGTATCATAGGATTATACCTTTTTCGCACAGAATCGCCGAGATTTCTTGCGCCGGTCTTATCTGCTTCATCCTTTACATCTTGTCCGCTACAAAATGCCTTATCGCCTGATCCGGTAATAACCACTACCCTTACTGCCGGATCCTTGCCTGCCTTTTTTACCGCATCCGTAAGGGCTCCATTCATTTCGCTTATGAAGGCATTATATCTTTCCGGCCGGTTTAGGGTGATGGTAGCTACACCATCTGCCGTAGTATAGAGGATCGTTTCGCTCACTGCTGATAATTTTGGTTCAAAGATGTGAATATTTTTATTACCGGCGAAAATGTTGGTGTTTTCTCACACTCAGTATAATGGCAGTGCTATCGTAGCAGGAATGTGCGGGAGATGGTTTCCCTACCGGGGCATAACCGCCTAGCGGGTTAGTTCTTCATTAAAAGATCCTCATCACTACGGGTAAGCCTGAGGTCGGTAGCTATACGTGAGGTAAGTGGAATAAGATTAGCAAAAAGCATGAGCATAACGGCAGCAATGTAGGCAAATACCAGATGGGATGTGATGAACAATAGTATAACAGAAAACAGGGTAGCTCCTTCCATAAGTGCAAAGCGAACGAGACTGGCTGTGCCCCAATGCTTCATCTTCTCAGGCAGTGTATCTGTATCGGATATTCTATGATACAATATGCGATAATAGATAATGGGAGATAATACTAAGGCTAAAACGGCTATGCCCAATGCGAGCATCCATAGCATACGGTTTTTTTCTAAATCATAGAAGAGCTTGTCCTTATGCATGACCATGACAAAGATGAAAAAAACCATCTGCCCCATAAGCAATGCAAAATGGATAATGCGCAAACGATTTATCACAGATTTCAAAGGGAGATAATGAATGGGTTAGCTATACAATGTCGCACCTTAGCGAGCAGCTATTAGATGTCTATATTTGCATACTTAGCGTGGGATTCTATAAAGGACCTTCTCGGTGGTACTTCATCGCCCATAAGGATAGAAAAAGTATGATCGGCCTCTACCGCATTATCTATAGTGATCTGGCGTAGGCTTCTATACTGAGGATTCATCGTGGTTTCCCAAAGTTGCTCAGCATTCATCTCTCCCAAACCCTTATATCGCTGTACTTTTACTCCGGTATCTCCTTCTCCTTTTCCCATACGTCCTTGCGCTTCCTCTCTTTCCTTATCACTCCAGCAATATTGAAAATCTTTGCCCTTATTAACGCGGTATAATGGGGGCTGTGCTACATAAACATATCCATTTTCAATAAGACTTTTCATCTGCCGATAGAAAAATGTGAGAATGAGGGTACTAATATGGCTACCATCTACATCCGCATCACACATAATCACCACTTTATGATAACGCAGCTTATCAATATTCAGTGTTTTATCTTCCTGAATGAATACCCCGAGAGCGGTAAAAATATTTTTTATCTCTTCGTTTTCATACATTTTGTATTCCATCGCTTTTTCCACATTTAGAATTTTGCCTCGCAGCGGAAGAATAGCCTGAAACGTGCGGTCTCTTCCCTGCTTAGCAGTGCCTCCTGCCGAGTCTCCTTCTACCAGATATAGCTCGCATACCTTGGGATCACGATTAGAGCAGTCGGAGAGCTTTCCCGGCAGACCTCCGCTAGTGAGGGCTCCTTTGCGCTGCACCAGCTCACGAGCTTTCATGGCTGCGTGGCGGGCAGTAGCGGAGAGCGATACTTTTTCCATCAGTGATTTAGCCACACCGGGATGTTCTTCCAGATAATTACTCAGGGCTTCGGCACATACAGTTTCTACTATTCCTGCTACTTCGCTATTGCCTAGTTTAGTTTTAGTTTGGCCTTCAAACTGCGGCTCGGGTACTTTTACGGATATGAGTGCGGTAAGTCCCTCACGAAAATCTTCTCCGGTGATTTGAAACTTCAGCTTGGAGAAGAAATTATTTTTTTCACCATAGTTTTTAAATATACGGGTAATGGCTTTTCTAAATCCGGTGACGTGGGTACCTCCTTCTATGGTATTGATATTATTTACATAGGAGTGAATATTTTCATTATAGGAATCATTGTATTGCAAGGCTACTTCTACAGCCACCATCTCATTGCTACCCTCCATATACATAGGCTCCGGAATGAGCGAATTTCTGTTTTCGTCCAGGTATTTTACAAACTCTACTAATCCGCCCTCTGAAAGAAAAGATTTACAAATAAAATTGCCATCATCATCTCTTTCCCGTTCATCTGTAATCGTGAGGCTGATACCGCGATTTAGATAGGCCAGCTCACGAAGACGGGCTTCTAGGGTATCAAAATTATAAACAGAAACCGTAAAAATAGAATCGTCTGGCAAAAAAGTCACGGTGGTACCGCATTTAGTGCTCTCACCCACTTCTCTCACTGGGTAGAGAGGTTTTCCGAATCTGTATTCCTGCTCATATTCTTTGCCATCGCGCTCTACTATCACCTTCAGGTGAGAACTTAGTGCATTTACACAGGACACTCCTACTCCGTGTAATCCTCCGGAAACTTTATAGGAGTCTTTATCAAATTTTCCGCCAGCATGCAGTACTGTCATTACTACCTCTAAGGCAGACCTTTTTTCTTTCGTATGGATAGCTACCGGTATTCCCCTTCCATCATCGCTTACGGTCACTGAATTATTTTCGTGTATAGTCACAAAAATATTTTTACAATGCCCGGCCAGGGCCTCATCTATGGAGTTATCTACTACCTCATATACCAGGTGATGCAGTCCTTTTGTACTGATATCGCCTATGTACATGGCCGGCCGCTTGCGTACGGCTTCCAGTCCTTCCAGTACCTGTATGCTATCGGCACCATAATTTTGGCTTTTAGCCTCGGCGGGATTTTGTTCTTTACTCATAAATGATTGATTATCAATATTTTTTTAGCCGGCAAAGATAATCATTTTTAAATGAAAAAACAAGATTTCTACGGATTTTTTTTGGCTTAAGTAGATTTTTTTATATGCAGTTACCGAATTTTGTATTGTACTTTTTCTAAAAGGATCATTTTAATTTTAAAAAGGCTTTTTTAGATTATTTATTTCTCCAGCAGTCTTTATCTGTAGTTTTTTTAGGATAGGCTAGTATTAAAATATAAAATCTACTAATAAGGATCCTATGCCTATTTTTGTCGCCGTAATGCGTATGAAAATTTCTTATAACTGGCTGAGAGATTATCTGCCCATGAGCCTCAGTCCCGAAAAAACGGGAGACTTGCTTACCTCAGTAGGGTTAGAAGTAGAAAGCATGGAAAGAACAGGGCCCGATGAGCGATGCCTTCAATCACTCATTACCGGTCTGATAGTAAGTGCCGAAAAACATCCTGATGCGGATAGACTAAAGGTGACTAAAGTAGATATAGGGAGAAAAGACCTGCTCACCATTGTATGCGGTGCGCCCAATGTAGCTGTAGGCCGAAAGGTAATAGTAGCCACACCGGGAGTGACCCTTCATCCTATGAAAGGAGATCCTTTCACCATAAAAATAAGTAAGATACGCGGCCAGGCCTCCGAGGGTATGCTCTGTGCTGCAGATGAGATAGGCCTGAGCGAGGATCATTCCGGTCTCCTCCTCTTGCCTCCGGACACCGCTGTAGGAAGGCCGGTAGCTGAAGTGCTGAATACTGATACCGATTATATATTCGAAATAGGACTCACCCCAAATCGCTCCGATGCCTTTTGCCACTTAGGTGTAGCGGCAGATTTAGCTGCAGTTATGAATGCCCGTCTGGGGATGAATGTACAGTTTGCTACTCCTTCTGAATTACCCACATTCTTACCCACAGGAGAGCAGCCGATAAAAGTATCGGTGAGTGCAAAAGATGCCTGCATCAGATATTCTGCTATAGTTTTATCGGACATAAAAATAAACGAAAGTCCTAAATGGATGCAAGATAAGCTAAAAAATGTCGGTTTTAAACCGATAAATAATGTGGTGGATATCACTAATTATGTGATGCTGGAATCCGGCCAACCCCTTCATGCTTTCGATCTGGCCTCCCTGACTGGACAGCAGGTTAATGTGGGATTTGTAGCCGACGGGACCACTTTCAAAACACTTGATGGCCAAAATCGCCTCCTGCATCCTGAAGATTTAATGATCTCTAATGCCGAGGGTCCTATGTGCATAGCCGGCGTATATGGCGGGGCGGAGAGTGGAGTAAAAGATTCTACCACTGCTATCTTTTTAGAAAGTGCCTGCTTTGATCCCCTTGCCATCAGACGCACTGCACAGCGACATCAGTTACGGACCGATTCTGCCCAGCGATTTGAAAAAGGGGTAGATCCTAATGGATGCCGAAAAGCGCTACTGAGAGCAGTATCCCTTTTTACCGAATTATGCCAGGCTACAGTGAGCAGCGATATAACGGATATATATCCACTAAGACGAGAACCGGCTCGCATAAAGCTTCGCTGGGCCCGCCTACAATCACTGGCTGGACAACACATAGCCCCCGAAAAAACAAAAACTATCTTAGCAGCATTAAACATCCATATTATAAACGAAGACAGCGAAGGGATACTATTAGAAATCCCTACCAATAAAACTGATGTAACTCGAGAAATTGATGTTATAGAAGAGATTTTGCGTATTTATGGCCTGGATAATATAGCCTTACCCCTGCGTCTAAAATCCACTGTGAGTTTTGCCGGCAACCGCGAAGAAACACTACTCCAAGAAAAAATTAGCGAAACCCTCGTGGCTCGGGGATATGCTGAGATGATGAATACATCCCTCACCCAGAGCAGGTACTATGATCCTGAGCAGACGGATAGCCGGCTCCTTAAGCTACTGAGCAATGCAAATGCCCAGCTGGATGTATTGCGTACTAATCTGCTCTTCGGAGGTCTGGAGGTAGTCCGCCATAATAGAAACCGACAGCAATACGATCTCCGGCTCTTTGAATGGGGCTATACCTATGAGGGAAATACTGCAAAACCTTCAGAAAAATCAGAGCTACTTTTGCTTTCCTGCGGCACAGAAAGACTGATGAGCTGGCAGCCAAAGCGAAGCACTGATTTTTTTGATCTGAAAATAAATGCCGAAAAAATACTTAGGCTGGCAGGTTTTGGCAAACTGAAAGGTGCTTATGCCAGCCATCCATTCTATGAATATGCCCTGTGTTACCGCTTTGCAGAAAAGGAGGGAGCGTGGATAGGACGGGTAAAGGGGGAAATTCTTCAGCGATTTGATATAGATGTACCCGTTTTTGCTGCTGTGATAGACCCAGCCTGTCTATATCACCAATGGGAAAAAACGGAGATAAAATTTACTCCTGTCTCTAAATTCCCCACTGTGCATCGTGATCTGGCCTTACTTTTAAGCAATTCGGTGCGGTTTGATGATGTGGAGGCCGCCATTCTAAGCGTGGGCAATAGCCTCGTAAAGGACATACAGCTCTTCGATATCTATACCGACAAAAAAATAGGAGAAGACCATAAATCCTACGCTGTCAATATCGCTATCCTCCACGACGAAAAAACCCTTACCGATGTGGAGATAGATAAGCTTATGAGCTGCATACAGGAATCCATCGTACAGAAAACCGGAGCAGAAATAAGGGGCAAGTGATAATTCTAACCCCTCTTAGGGCGGAAAATTGGATTTTTATTTGTAAAAAATAAAAATATTCTCTTACTATTTTTAAAATCCCATTATCTTTACCCCCAAAGATATCCATAATACTTTGGACTTGAGATTAAAGAATTTGGCCTAATTTTAGCATTACCGCTACATCAAAGTCGTTTTTTTATCGATAGAACGAGTAATCAGGGATGGCTTAGCTGTACTAAATTAAAAAATGTCCACAGAAAAGGAAATCTTAGCCCATATTTTGATAAAGATGAATCGCATCTTTGATGATTATATTGCTTTAGATGATAAGTACAGACGACTTTCTGAGCAAAAACTTCAGTTAGAACGCGAGTTGCTGCTGAAGAAAGAAGCATTGCAGCAGGTCGAGGAAAAATTAAAATTAACAAAAATGAGTCAGAGAATCCCGCTTTCCCATCAGGATCAGCAGGAAATCGTGGATCGGATTGACGAATATATCAAGGAAATAGACAAGTGTATAGGTATGTTATCTGTATAAGATCGCATTACAAACCGAATGAGTGAGGAAATTATTAATATAAATCTGCTGATAGCAGATAGGCCTTATCGCCTGCGCATAGCAGCCAGCGAAGAAGAAACTGTACGCCAGGCGGCACGCTTAATTAAGGATAAAATAGCCGAATATAAGAAATCTTATGAGGCTAAGGACAAACAGGATTATCTGGCTATGGCAGCACTCATGTTTTGTGTAGAATCTATCAATAAAAAAACCACTCCGGTACCGGGCGATAATATCTTGCCACAGCTAGAACAGATTAATCATATCCTGGACCAGTTTTTAGAAAGCAAATAACCCCTCACCTGCTATTTTCCTGATCATATTTCCCATCTTCCCATCTCATTTTTCATCATAAAATGTAATAGAGATATGGATGTAATGACGATTATTATTGCCGTAATTTCGGTAGTGGGCGGATTAGCCCTCGGATTTGTTTTAGGCAAATCCTTACTACAGAAAAATATGAGTTCCGAACTGAACAGAGCGAAATCCGATGCAAAAAGGCTGCTGGATGATGCTCAAAAAGATGCCGAAAGCCTTAAAAAAGAAAAACTTTTAGACGCTAAAGAGAAAGCTATACAACTTCTGGCAGAAACCGACAGGGAAATTCTAAAAAAGAATAAAAACTTAGAGGAATCTGAACGTATTTTTAAACAAAAGGAAAATGCACTGAATCAAAAATCCAATAGCTTTAAACAAAAAGAAGATGAAATGGAAAAAGCGAAGGCGGAACTGGAGAAACAAAAAACCGAGCTGGGCAAAGATAAGGAAAAACTCACTAAAGAACTCAGTGGCATAGAACAGCGCAAAACCGAATTTAATGACAAAATGAACAAGCTGGATGCAAAGGAAGCAGAAATACAAATAAAGCTGGACTCTACAGAAAAAATTCTGCTAGACAAGCTCGAAAAAGTAGCTGGCCTTACCCAGGATGAAGCTAAAACCCAGCTCATAGAAACCATGCGCAAAAAAGCCGAGGCAGATGGTATGGCTATGATAAAAAATATCATAGATGAAGCTAATCTAAATGCCACCAAAGAAGCTAAGAAAATTATCATCCAAACCATACAGCGTACAGCCGCTGAAAGTTCTATAGAAAATACCGTTTCTGTTTTTAATTTGGAATCTGATGATATAAAAGGCCAGATAATTGGTCGTGAAGGACGAAATATAAGGGCACTGGAAGCTGCTACAGGTGTAGAATTTATTGTAGATGATACCCCAGAAGCCATTGTTATCTCTGGATACGATGCCTACCGCCGTGAAATGGCCCGTCTATCCCTTCAGCGATTAGTTGCAGACGGACGTATTCACCCGGCAAGGATAGAAGAAGTAGTAGCAAAGACGAAAAAACAGCTCGAACAACAAATCATAGAAATAGGAGAACGCACGGTGATAGAGCTAAACATACAGGGCCTTCATCCTGAGCTCATAAAATTAGTGGGAAAGATGCGCTATAGAAGTTCCTATGGCCAAAACCTGCTTCATCACAGCAAGGAAACTGCCAATCTTTGTGCTACCATGGCCGCTGAGCTGGGACTGAATGTAAAACTCGCTAAGCGTGCCGGCCTCCTACACGATATAGGAAAAGTCTCTGATGATGACCCGGAACTCTCTCACGCACTCTTGGGAATGAAACTCGCAGAAAAGTATAAAGAAAATCCTGCCGTAGTAAATGCCATAGGTGCACACCACGATGAGATAGAAATGACCTTTGTGATCTCACCTATCATACAAGCCTGCGATGCCATTTCTGGATCGCGTCCTGGTGCCAGACGGGAAATCCTGGAGCAATATCTAAAAAGAATAAAAGAACTCGAAACGCTGGCTCAAAGCTACAAGGGAGTGGATAAGGCATTTGCCATTCAAGCAGGTCGTGAGTTAAGGGTAATTGTAGAAAGCGAAAAGGTAACCGATGAAAGAGCCGATGAACTCAGTTTTGAGATAGCACAAAAAATACAAAATGAAATGCAATATCCCGGACAGATAAAAGTAACCGTTATACGCGAGAAAAGGGCGGTTAATTATGCCAAATAAGCCTGCTGGCTCTCCCACTTGTTTTTTTGTAGAAGGAGATTAATAATAATTTTTTAATCTCCCTTTTTTGTCGCTGCTCTTCGCCGTTTCTATCATCTTATTCCGATCACAAAAGCTATTTTTCATTTATTAATCTCTATCTAATTCGCAGAATAGGCTTATTTTTATACCCTTATTGTAGCCTATGGAAGAACGCAAAATCTGGGAATCCTCGCCCTCTCAGGTTATGAACTGGGGTACTTACGGCGCATGTATTGTAGGTGCCTTTTTAATGATTTCTTCTGCCCCGCAGCTCATGCTTTTACCCGCAGCCTATGCCGGATGGAAATGGTATGAACTAGTCCAAACCCGTTATGAACTCACCACCGAACGTTTTTTTTATCGTACCGGCATTTTAAATAAAGAAGAAAGATCGGTAGAGTTATACCGCATAAAAGAATATCTCATAGAGCAACCCTGGCATCTTAAAATCTTTAATCTGGCTCACATGACGCTCTGCACATCTAACCCCTTAGATATGAATGTGGAGCTCTACGGAGTACACAATGCCGAAGCCCTCCGGGACGAAATTAGAAAATATGCCGAGCTGGCCCGAGATAAAAAAAGGGTTAGAGAACTGGACTTTGAGTTTTGGGATATGAAAAACTAATGATTCTTTCTTGCCCTATCTCCACCTGCTTTTTGCCTTATTTATTCATACCATTTTCTTTACTAATTTTTTATTCTAGTTTCTGCTATGTCCATTAAAAACCTCGCCTTTTTAGGCCTGATTTTCTCCCAATGGTTACTGCTGAGTGCCGGTACATACCATCCTATAAAAGTATTGGTCATAGGCTATAACCCCGGTAATTTTATTGCAAAATCCGTAGTTTATAATAGAGCTGTAAAAAAATGGAAGATAGATCCGGCTCAAATACCGGTTATTTATTATGACTACTTAAGGGATTCTTTTTCCAAAGATTCTACCGTTTTATACCAGTTTCTTACCGCCGAAGAACAAGATGATTTTCTAAAGATAAGCCGCTATGCAAAAAAAGATGACCTGCTGAGCATAGTGATAGATGCACATAATATAAATGCTTGGAATGAGCTTATAGATAAATACAGACCCGATTATTTTGTACTAATAAATCGCTATGAAGTGCTATCCGACTTGGTAGATAAGCTCACCATCCACGAGGCGGATATAGAAATTATAGGAAATCGAAAAATTCAGCACTTCCTATTCCGCGCGCGAGGATCAGTAATGGTAAATAAAGAAAGGGCGGAGCTAAAGCTGGGTTTCGTGCAGCAGGAGATTATAAAACAAATATCAACTAATATTTTAGACTTATCTGCTAAGTGAGCGGCTTTTCTTTCTTTATTCGACAGCTGAGTACAGTAATGTCATCGGCATAATTTATTTTCCCTCGAAAAAAATTTAAATAATCCATAAGCTCCAAATTCGTAGCCTGCATGCCATTGTCTTTATTCTGAAGTACAAAATCTGCAATAATCTCTTCATTAAAATACTCGCCCTTTTCATTCTGCTGATCCATAAGACCATCGCTATAGAAAAATACAATGGCGTCATCCTTTAGTACCCGGGTGGTTACATGTAAAAAAGGCAATTCTGGCAATGCACCCAGTACGATAGCACCTCTTTTTAAATAGTTTATCTGATTCTCATAGACTAAAATACCGGCAGGCTGTCCGCAATTTATATAAGAAAAACGCTTTGTTCGGTCATTGTATTTGGCTATAATAAGGGCTATAAAACTCCGTCCGCGGGTTATTTTTTCTACTCTTTCATTTAGTTTTTCTACCATCTTTTTTAAGCTTACCCCGGCGTGTGCTAGCGCCCGTAGCTGGGCTTGAAAATTTGACATCAGCATAGCGGCGCTTATTCCTTTCCCGGACACATCTGCTACGCAAAACAGGTGCTCAGTATCAGATAGGGAAATGTAATCATAATAATCGCCTCCTATACCGTCCTGCTGGGGCAGATAGATGGCGGAGAGCTCTATCTCGTGATCATTAGGCAATTTTTCGGGGACAAGTAGATTCTGAACCCGCGTGGCCAGATCCAGTTCTTTAGATATGCGCTCCCGCTCTATCTGGTTCTTAAATAGCCGCTTGTTCTCTATTGCTACGGTGATAATATTAGTAATGGTTTGTATGAATTTGAGCTGGTCTTCTTTCGTTTCGGTAAAGGGTATCCAGTCTTCTATAAGCACAAATGCCAGCGGCTCATCCTTGTGAAATACCGGTATTATATATTTTATCTCCGGGAGTATGCGACGCCCGTCAGATTCCCATATAGATACTTGGGAATAGACTAAAAGATCTTTCTCTATATCAAGGCTTTGGAGGAGATGGCGCTCTATTTTATTATGTATCACCCATTCCCAATGGACATCTTTTTTCATAGCCATAGCCATCCGGTTTATATGGATAGCCCGCATATTGTAAATAAATATTTTGAATAAATCCGCGGCCGGCAAATTATTATTGATAGCCGAAGTGATTTCTAATAGCGAATTTATCTCCATCTGTTTCAGGCGAAGGGCTTTGTTTAATTGATCTATTTTTTTTTCGTTTTGCATAATAAATGGACATACTTTTGCGGATTGGGACCTGATGTGTCAAAATAAGTAAGTAATTTTCAATTTATATTAGTTTTTAATATTAATTTGCAATTAAATTAGTAAAATAACTGAGATTATGAATAAATCTTTATTTTTGTTTTTATTTCTATCCGGTCTGCTTTCTGCCCAAGTGGCACCGCCTCAGTTAGTATCCGTTTCTGTTTTTAATAATCAGGTTTGGATAGACTGGAGTATTATAGCCGATGCATCCGGCTATAACATCTACCGAAAGGTGGATACCGGAGATGTATGGTTATTAATGCACACAGTGCCGGTAAATGATCCGCTACAGACAACCTGGATAGATACTGATGCTCTCATAAATAATGGGCCGGTGTCCTATACAATGTCTTCTTTAGGATCAAATGGAGTAGAGGGTCCTATTAATGAAAATTTCCATTCCACCATTTTTGCTTCTCCGGCAGATGCCAGCTGTGCTACTGAGCTTCACCTACAATGGACAGCTTATAAGGGGCTAAATGCCCAACTGCAAGAGTATCGCATCTTTAAAGGGCTAGATCTGCTAGAATCCGTACCTGGCGATCAGGAATCTTATACCTATACCCTACTTCCGGGCGAAACGGGAGAAGTATGTTTTACTGTTACGGCTTCTGTGTCCGGCGTAGGTCTGGTAAATTCTAATGAATCTTGTTTAGAAATATGTGCCACCGGTATAGATGATCAAAATACTACAGAAGTACATCCTTATCCGCTTCCTTTTAGTGACACAGTATATTTCCAAGATATATTCGATACTCCTACCACATTACAGATTTTTGATCTAAATGGCAAAACTGTTTATGCCGGGCAGCTTAATGGCACGGCTACACTCTCTACTTCTGCCTGGAGATCCGGTTTTTATCTTTTTCAGATAATTGATCTCCAATCTGGCCTTCAGCTACAGGGAGGCAAAATATTGAAGCAGTAATTTTTTAACTTCATTTTTATTGCCCTGCCTAAAATGGCGGGGCATTTTTGTTTTTATAAACCCCTTACTGCTTTTTTTCGCTAACCGAGCGAATTTTAGTGGATAATTTTCGCTCATTGGGTTTGCCGAAAATAGATTTTCGCTTATTTTGCATAAAAAACAAATTTTTATATGCCAGAACCCAAACCAGAAAATGTTAAAAACATATTCGGTCTTAAGCTTAAACAACTCCGCCAAAGCCATAAATTTAGTCTTTTAGATCTAGCTCGTATAACCGGGGTATCTCCCTCCTATCTCAATGAGATAGAAAAAGGAAAAAAATTTCCGAGAGAAGATAAAATAGAGTTGCTGGCCAGAGCCCTGAATACTTCCTATGAGGCGATGATCTCCCTCAAGCTCACGGAGAAATTGGGTCCTTTAAATGATCTTTTTCAGAATCGTTTTCTTAAAGATTTGCCCCTTGAAATGTTTGGGCTAGAATGGAATAGGATGGTGGACTGGATGTCGCAGGCACCCGCCAAAGTAAATGCCCTGGTAAATACAGTAATAGATATCGCTCGCAGTTATAATCTCAGCAAAGAAGCTTTTTATTTTGCCGCACTGCGTACTTACCAGGAAATGCACCAAAATTATTTCGAAGACCTAGAAGAAGACCTGCAAGCATTTATTAAAAAATATGATTTTAACCCGGCGCCTCCCGTACGATGCAGAGACTTAGAAAAAATTCTCGGTGAAGAATACCACTATCGGCTAGATACTTTTGACTTAGCAGCAAAGCCTGAATTAAGAGGCATTCGCAGCATCTATAAACCGGGCAGTGTGCCCACATTGTTTTTAAATCCAGATCTAAATACCAGCCAAAAACTCTTTGTACTGGCCAAAGAGCTGGGATTTTGTTATCTGCGTATAAAAGACAGACCGCAAGTAAGTGTATTGCTCAAAGCCGATCATTTTGATATGGTATTAAATAATTTTAGGGCTTCTTATTTTGCAGCGGCATTGTTAGTAAATAAAAATCATCTCTCTAATGACCTAGAAAGTTATATAAAAATGGAACAGTGGGATCCTGAACAATTACTCTATATGATCCGGAAGTACAATGTATCTGTAGAGACTTTGGGACATCGGGTAAGTAATATTGTACCTAAACATTTCGGGCTTAAAGAGCTGTTCTTTCTTCGTTTTCAATCAAAGAATTCCAGCTATCAATATCAGCTCACTAAAGAGCTACATTTAAAGAGAAGCCATACCCCCTGGAGCAATGAGCTGCTACAAAACTACTGCCGCAGATGGAGCGGTATAGAAGCCATAAAAGAACTAGAAAATAAGCAGGAGGACGACATGGCGATACCTCAAAAAATTCATATCCAAAGAGCGCATTTTCACGGCACTGAACAGGAGTATCTCGTGATCTCGCTAGCCCGTCCTATGGATCCTACCCCTGCGCATAATGCCAGTATCTCTATAGGTTTTGCCCTTACTAAATCTTTTAAGAAAAAAGTGGGATTTTGGGATGATCCGGCCATACCCACTACCCTTGTAGGAGTAACTTGTGAAACCTGTGCTATAAAAGATTGCAAATTGCGCGCTGCAGAACCCAGTATTCTGGCAAAAGAAGAGAGAAAAGAACAGATACGAAAAGCAGTAGAAACCCTCCTATCAGAAGATATCCCCGTACACGACCATAGCTCTATTAACGCATTATGACACCCATATACTCCCTGCCTATGCTACGCCAGCTATCCATGGTTATATCCTGGCTATTTCATCCCATCTTAGTACCCACTATGGGGCTTCTCTATCTCTGCTGGTGTAATCCCTTTCGCTATGTCCCCTATGGATCTAAAGAATTTGTCCTGCTCACCGGCGTAGTGGCAGCTAATTCTATCTTCTTCCCACTACTCATTATAGGCATATTTCGTGGCTTGAATATTATCCATAGCATACAGATGAAAGAAAAGGCAGAACGAGTATTTCCATTCATGATCATTATCTTTTTTTTCTTTTGGACCTATCTGGTGTTGAGCCGTTTTGATCTGTTTCCTATTCCCAGGGAGCTGAGTATGATATTGCTGGGTACAACTTTTGCTACTGTTATCGCCTTTGTAATAAATGTAATGTGGATAAAAATTAGTCTCCACGCCATCGGTGCCGGTGGTTTGGTGGCCATTGTTTTATTTTCCAGTTTAGTGTCCATTTTTCCAGTATCCTTGTACCTAATGGGGACCATTCTATTGGCAGGACTTATCGGTAGTGCCAGATTGCTATTAGAAGCCCACGAGCAGGAAGAAATATACTGGGGTTATTTTCTGGGATTTTTTGGCACTATCATTCCCGTCTTCTATTCGCTGGGGCATTGAAAGATACAGGCCGGGAAGCAAAGCAGTTTCTTAGTCAGCAACAAGGAGGTCTGGGATTTTTATGTGTATCTTCACCCTCTAAATTATTATGATTTATGAAATCTTTTCCATTTGCTATCTGGATAGCTATGTTGCTTATAGGACCATCCGGCTGTAAGGAGGAAAGACATAAAGCCGAACATTTAGTTAACAGCGATATACATAGCCAGAAAATAACCACAGAGAGCCCTGTCATAAAAACAGGAGGGGTAAAAATGATACCCATATCTACCCCTGCCGGCAATTTTAAGGTGTGGACTAAAACCATCGGAAACCATCCCTATAAACGGCTACTACTACTACACGGTGGCCCCGGGTGTACCCACGAATATTTTGAATCTTTTGAAAGCTTTTTGCCTCAGGAAAACATAGAAATAATCTACTATGATCAGCTGGGCTCTCTCTACTCAGATCAGCCTAAGGATACTAGCCTTTGGGTCACCGAACGGTTTGTAGATGAGTTGGAACAGGTGCGAAAAGCATTGGGACTTCATAAAGACAATTTCTATCTGCTGGGCCATAGCTGGGGCGGAATTCTGGCTATGGAATATGCCCTTACATACCAGGATAATATCAAAGGCCTCATCGTATCCAATATGATGGCCAGTGGACCTGCCTACGATAAATATGCACAAGAAGTGCTTTCTAAACAAATGGATCCTGAAATTTTAAAAACCATTAAATATCTGGAGGCTAGCGGAAAAACTGATGATCCCCGTTTTATGCAATTACTGCGAGAACATTATTATAGCCAGCATATATGCCGCATACCACTCAGCGAATGGCCCAATCCTATGCAGCGCGGACTCGATCATATAAATCCGGAAGTATATGTAATCATGCAGGGACCCAGTGAGTTTGGTCTGAGCGGTCGCCTGCTCAATTGGGATGTGAGTAAGCGATTGTCAGAAATAAAAATTCCCACCCTAGTTATAGGAGCAAAATATGATACCATGGACCCCGAATATATGAAGTGGATGGCTACTCAGTTTCCTAAAGGTCGGTTTCTTTACTGCGAAAATGGAAGCCACATGAGTATGTGGGATGATCAAACAAACTATTTTGCCGGATTAACTGATTTTATCAACAACACAAAATAAGACTGAAAAAATGGGAGCAAAAAACCCCCCACATTTATTGGGGCAAGAGTAGGAAGAGGGGAGATAGATGGGATCTTTGGTGCTGTAAAAGCTTTTTTCATTCTATATTACAGTAAGCTTTTTTTATCCATTATAATTCATTTAACATACATTTAACTCCGATAAGAATTTTCGTTTATTTTTTTTATGGCATTTACTTGGATTTATTAGAGAAATTTATTGGCTTTACGTTTTTAATCATTTGATAATGAAAAAAATATTTATACTTCTTCTCATTTTAGCCCTCATTATCTTTCTCACCTCTTCTCAGCAAGACCATATTACCAGAGGCGCTTTTAGAGAGATTTTCTGATCTTCCCTATTATTCGAAATTATGCACTGTTGCTTTTGACGATGATTCTTTTACATTAGAGCGTATAGGACAGGCTTTGGTGCTATTTATTCGCACTATACGACCCATTGATACGAAATTAGATCAAAGCCTTCAGAATGATTTTGAAAATTTTACTAATAAGAAAGTTCAGGGCAAAACCATTTTTGAACAACATTGTCAGGTCTGCCACGCCGGAGTGATAACTCGTTCGGGCGGATATCCTACCACGCTTAGCGCTTTACAAACTTTGCCCGGTGGATTTTTTCTTGCTAACATTATTAAGCCTCATAATACCGGATGAGATATCGTGAGCGAAGATCCCGAATATATGAAGACTCCCAATAATAATGAAGACCGAGGCAAGTTTAAAATCCCACACCTAAAAAACATAGCCCTCACATCACCCTATATGCACGATGGCCGAATGGCTACCTTAGAGGAAGTGGTGGAGTTTTATAGCGCTGAAATACAGGCTGCAGCTAATTTAGCTTTTACATTAAATACTTACTATACCCCTGTTTTTCCACAGCTATTTACCGGATTTAACTTTATGCCTACTGAAAAATCTGCCTTAGTAGCTTTCTTAGATACCCTTACAGATGAGAATTTTAATTCCGATGCGCGCTGGTCGGATTCATTCGTGGTGCAAGCTCCCACCGGATTCTCTAACACTGAGACTGAAGGCCTACATATAAGCCCAAATCCGGTGCTCACCTATGCCGATATTAGAATTTCCGCCGATAATGATCTGCCTAAAATTGTCCAGCTCTTTGATATAAACGGTACTAAAGTATGGGAAAACCAAATCTTTGGCCAATATATTCGCTTTTTAAGAAATGGTTTGCCATCTGGTAATTATTTTTTGAAAATACAAATCGGTAAAAAGTCTAATACTACTCGGCTTATGCTGCTATAGAAGTCCTTTGATTTATCACAAAGCAAGCTTACTAATGAGGTGGCTTTTTTTAGGGGGATCATCAAAACTCACCCACCAGATCATAAAGGTGTCCAGATTTTTATTAATGTTCTTATTATTCATTTTTGCTCGCGGTCGCCCTATCGTTAAAAGGCTCCCACTTCCCTTTTACACGCAGCCTAGTATAGCCAGAAAAGAGTTGAAATGAAAAAGGGGGATTTTGTGATTTTAAATTAAATTGCACCGTGTCCCAAAAAAATTATCTAGACGAACTCAATGAAATACAGCGGCAGGCAGTAGAAACTATGCTGGGCCCTGTAATGATTATCGCTGGCCCCGGCTCAGGCAAGACCCGTGTACTCACCTACCGTATCGCACATCTTATAAATAATGGCATAGATCCCTTTCATATCCTTTCACTCACCTTTACGAATAAAGCAGCAAAAGAAATGAAAGAGAGAATAGGTAAAATTGTAGGGGAAGAAGCTAAAAGCCTTTGGATGGGTACTTTCCATTCTGTTTTTGCACGCATTCTGCGCAGTGAAGCAGAAAAAATAGGCTATCCATCTAATTTCAGTATCTATGATACGGATGATGCTAAAAGTGTGATTAAAAAAATAGTGGCAGAGCAAAATTTTGATACCGAATTATATAAACCCAATATAGTATATAATCGCATTTCGGCCGCTAAGAATAATCTTATTTCACACCAGGCATATCTGCAGGATTTAAACCTCCGAGCAGCGGATGAAAGTGCCGGTCGCAAACATATAGCTAGTATCTATGCCCTCTATGCTCAGCGATGCTTCAAGGCAGGAGCTATGGACTTCGATGATCTGCTCCTTTTAACGTATCAGCTGCTCAAAAAATATCCAGAAACCCTATATAAATACCAGCATAAATTTCAGTTTATTATGGTAGATGAGTTTCAGGACACTAATATAGCCCAATATGAAATCGTAAAAATGCTGGGTGCTATCAATGAAAACATTGCCATTGTAGGTGATGACGCCCAGAGTATCTATGCCTTTCGCGGAGCTACCATTCAAAATATTCTTAATTTTGAAAAAGACTATCCCGATCTAAAAATATTTAAACTAGAACAAAACTACAGATCTACCCAGGCCATTGTAAATGCTGCTAATCATATCATCACCCATAATCGAGGTCAGCTGCCCAAAAAAATCTGGACCGATAATGACGGCGGCGAAAAAATTAGAATTTATAAAGCTGCCAGCGATAATGAAGAGGGTGCCATTATAGCTCATCACATCCAGGAGGAAAGACTCAGAAATCATTATAAAAATAAGGATTTTGCTATCCTATATCGGACTAATGCGCAGTCCAGAGCCTTTGAGGAATCTTTGCGTAGGATAAATATTCCTTACAAAGTTTTTGGCGGTACATCTTTCTATCAGCGCAAAGAAATAAAAGATTTTATCGCCTATCTAAAACTGATAGTAAATCCCCGGGATGAGGAAGCCCTGCACCGCATCATAAATTATCCCACCAGAGGTATAGGAAATACAAGTATAGAGCGAATAAATCTTATCGCTAATGAGAGCGGAAGAACGATGTGGGAAGTCATAGAAAACCCAGAATTGTTTGGATTAGATAAGAGAATAGCTAAGATCGTAAATGATTTTTCTATACTTATAAAAAGCTTTCGTACTAAGCTACACAGTGCCGATGCCCATGAGCTGGCCCAAATGGTGGGAAAGAGCACGGGGATCATTAAAGATCTACATACCGACAAATCTACCGAAGGCGTGAGCAGGTATGAAAATGTACAGGAACTACTCAATTCTATAAAAGAATACACAGAACTAAAAAGGGGAGCTATGGACACTGATCCGGAGGCCGATGATGGCTTAGGAGCCTACCTCCAAGAGATATCCCTACTCACTGATGCCGATGATGAAAAAGGCCAAAAGGATCATATTTCGCTTATGACCATACACAGTGCTAAGGGCTTAGAATTTCCGGTGGTATATCTAGTGGGTATGGAGGAGGAATTATTTCCCTCTAAGCTTTCCATTAATTCACGCAATGAGCTGGAAGAGGAGAGGCGCTTGTATTATGTAGCTATTACCAGAGCTATGCAAAAAATGGTGCTGTCCTTTGCCGCTACCCGCTATCGTTTTGGTAAACTTGTATATTGTGAGAGAAGTCGTTTTCTGGATGAGATACCGCCCACAGAGGTGGAGATGATAGGTGGTGCCCAAAAAAATCCGTTTTTTAATGATTCATTTACTGAGCCTGCTTCATCCATAAAGACACTGTTTAAAACTCCTCCTCATCTAAAGCCATTAAAGCAGGTCTTTACACCCGATGATAGCAGTTTTTCCGATGCAGATGCATTAGAAACCGGACAAGCTGTATTACACCAGCGATTTGGACAAGGTATAATTCTCTCCTTAGAAGGAAGCGGAAAAGATAAAACTGCCGTTATAGATTTCAGAGATATGGGTCAGAAGAAAATAATTCTCCGATTTACAAAGCTGCATATCATCCAGTGATACAAAGGGCTATCTTAGCAGGGTCAGATACCCTTTGCTAAATATCTCTTCGCCATCCGTAAAGGATATTTTAGCCCAAAATACATATACTCCCACCTCAGCCTGCTTGCCCGCTATCGTGCCATCCCAGCCCTGTCCAAAACTAGTAGTCTGGTATAGCTTATTTCCCCAGCGATCGAATACAATTAGCTCTAAGGCCGATATTTGAATTCCTACCATAAAAACATCATTATGTCCATCGCCATTGGGTGAGAAAGCTGTAGGTATCCAATATTGATTTTCTGTACAATCCTCAACGACAATGGAGGTAGTAGCAGAAATTTCCTCACAGGGATCTGCCGCTGCTGCTGTAGTATAGGAGAAGGTGTATGTGCCCGGCCCCGTCTCATCAAAATCTAATATCGGTGGCTGTATTCCATCCGGCAAGGTGCCAGACACTAATGCCCATGTTCCATTCATATAGCCACTGAATAAGAGATCGTCTAAATCTACTATGGATCCCATGGCACTCACATTGCATACGATGACCTGAGGTAGCAAATTCAGTTCCGGAAGCGGATTTTTAATGATATCTACTGAAGAAAATTCGTCCGGACAATCTTCAGGATCTCCCTGTGGAGGAAAAACTGTATAGGTAATTGCATAACTGCCGATCGTATTAGCGGAGGGTTCTATGCTATTGGAAACTATATTAATGTCGGGGCTGGCACTCCAGGTTCCTCCCGGGGTAGTAGCAAGGATTAATCATGAAGGCCATGTTCCATAAAACATATTATCTAGTCCGAGACTCTTCCACTCACTCCAGGCTTTAGTAGACATAAGTGCAAAAGCAGTAAAGCCTTCAACCTTGTTATTATTTCGCTTTATTTTTCCAATACCATAAACCAATTTAAATAATTTTGAAGGTATTTTATGGCAACGCCATGAAATCTTTGCATCCACTCACCCAATCGGCTTATCTTGTTATTAACATTTTGTACCTGATATACTTTTTCACTTACTTTTTGACCTTTTGATGCATTAATCTTTTTATGAGTCAATTTTTTCTTTTTGGCATATGAGGTATAACTCATATAACTATCTGTACTTAAGACTTAAACTTTCTCTGTCTTATTTTTTAGTACATCTTCTATATTTTGAGTAGTTATACGCCCTTTTTCAACAACTTGAATATCTGTCTTATCTGATCTGTCACAACTGGCTATTACCGCAATTTGTTCGGTATTAATCCCTCTTTTTGAAGCCTTTTTTCCTCTTTTCCTTGGGTTTCTATCTAATTTCTTATTCCCCTTCTGAGATTCTAATATAAAAAAATCATCACTTTCCATTATGCCTACAAAAGCCTCTGGGGAAACCATCGAAAAGGAGGATGATATTTTGTGCCTCCAATCGA
>Ga0209398_1000090_pt1 | contig 69106 bp, 63 predicted proteins | sample AshMeaBigSpring_FD_184125 | JGI IMG/M metagenome (GOLD analysis project Ga0209398, IMG submission 184125) | Groundwater microbial communities from Big Spring, Nevada to study Microbial Dark Matter (Phase II) - Ash Meadows Big Spring (SPAdes)... | ecosystem: Environmental > Aquatic > Deep...
TCATCCCGGGGCTCGTCCCCGGGACCCATGCATCGACGAGCCGCGACGCGAGAGATTTGCGCGGTCGCGCCCACCCACAACTGTCATGTGTGGACGGCGCCGCGATCTCGACATCGAGCGTGCGGCACAATGGGTCCGGGCATGAAGCCCGGGATGACAGCTTTTTTTTGTGGATGCGGCGCGTGACGGCGCGAGAGCGCGCGCGGTCGCTGGGAAAGGTCCCGTGCCTGCGGCGCACCGCAACGGCGCGCGCCGCGCACGGGAGGGCGAGACGCAGGACCATGCCTACCGCTTCGGCGCCGCCGGCGGGCGGTAGCGCCAGTAGCTGCCGCCCTCGGCAGCAGCCGTCTCGAACAGCGTGGTGCGCTTGTCGACCGGCCGGCGACTCCACGTGACGAGCCGGCTGATGTCGCCGAATGCCACCGGGTTGCTGGCGAAGGTCGAGTGGTTGGTGCTCCAGATGCTGCTCGCGAGGCCGGTGACATCGATCGTGTCGATCCCCTTCATGACGACCGGCTCGCCGCCCGCGCGCGCAACACCGCGAATGAGCTTCGACACCCACATGGCCTTGTCATTCTCCGACATGTAGAGCGTCTTGCCGGCGCCGACGCCGTCGAGCGCGCGGATGAGCTGGCGCATGCGATCGCGATCGACGTCCGGGTGCGCGAGCACGATCTCGCCGATATTCGGCCGCGGCCCGCCCCGTGTCGCGAGTGCGAGCTTCTCGAGCGCGCCGAGCATCACCATATTGCCGAGGCTGTGGGCGAGCAGGTGGATGCGGGTGTCGGGCAGCAGCCGGCTCGCCGTCTGCAGGAACTCGGCGAGATGACTCGTCGCAATGTCGGCGCTGTCGCGGTCGTAGCCGTAACCGAGCAGCCGCGCGCTCGAGGGCCAGCTGTAGAGCATCATCAGGCCCTGGAAGTCGAGGTCGAAGGCGATCTGGGCCGCCCGCTTGGCCGCATCGTCGAAGGCGACGTTGTAGCCGTGCACGAACACGAGCGCGTCGCGCGGCGGCACGCGGCCTTCGCCGATGCGCGCCTTGAGCTCCCCGGCGAGGTGCGCTTCGCCCGAACCGGAGGCGACGGTTCGAATGGCCAGACGCCGCTCCGAGGTGAGCGGCGCACCCGACTGGTCGAGCTGCCCGCCCGCGGTTGCCCGGCGCTCGGCGCGCTCGGCGACCTCCTCGCGGCCGGCGAGCATCACGGCAGTGCCGAAGGCGAGCTGCTCGGAGCGCTCGCCGCCGAACGACCGCGACTTTGCCGCATCGAACTTGCGGTTGGTCGCAAAAACGACGCTCACCTGCTTGATGTCGGCCTTCGGCACCGCGAGCGCGCGCTTGAAGTAGGCCTCCGCCTCGTCGTGGCGGCCGAGCTCGCGGTAGAACTCGCCGACAGCCATGAAGCTGCGCCCGACGCCAGGATGCTCGGGCCCGAGGATCCGCTCGCGACCGGCGAGGGCGCGCTTGAACAGCGCCTCGGCCTCCTCGTTCTTGCCCTGCGAGTGCAGATTGACCGCAAGGTCGCCTGCCGAGGAGACCGTCGAGATGTGGTCGGGTCCGTAGGACTTCTCATTGATCTCCAGGATGCGCCGGCGGAAGGCCTCCGCCTCGCCGAGCTTGCCGCGCTCGCGATTGAGCAGCGCCAGGTAGCCGTATGTCGAGCGCATCTCCGGGTGCATCGGCCCGAACCGCTTCTCGCGCGCGCCTCGCGTTCTTTCGAGCAGAGCCTCGGCCTCCCCCAGACGACCCGCCCGGATGTGCAGCAGAGCCATGTTGTTGATCGTCGTGATCGTCTCGGGGTGATCGGGCCCGAGCTCCTTCTCGCGGACGGCGAGCGCCCGCGTCATCAACTCGCGCGCCTCGCCGAGCTTGCCCTGAGCGATGAGGATCCAGGCGAGGTTCGTCAGGCTGAAAGCGACATTCTTGTGCCCGGCGCCGAGCGCCTTCTCGCGAACGGCGAGAGCCTTGCGCGCGAGCGGCTCGGCGTCGAGCAGCCGGCCCTGGCGCTCATAGAGCCAGGCGAGGTTATTCATCGACTGGCCAACCGCGGCGTGCTCGCTGCCGTAGGCCTTCTGGCGGATGTCGAGCGACCGTTTGAAGAACGTCTCGGCCTCGGTGAGCCGGCCCTGGAGCAATCCGACGAGTCCGAGCGCGTTGAACGTATCGCCCAGGGCCGCATGCTCCGGGCCGAGCGCCTTCTCCCGGATCGACAGCGCACGGTGCAGCAGCGCCTCGCTGTCGCCGAGATTGCCGTACTGGCGGTGCATCTCGGCAAGCCGCATCAGGACGTTGGCCACGGTCTGCGATTGCGCTCCGTGGATGTTCTCGGCCAACGGCAGCGCGCGCTGGATGAGCGCTATCGCCTCGGCGTACTGGCCGCCGTCGGCGAGCTCGCGCGACATGCGGTCGAGCCAGGCGAACTCAGTGCGCTGGCTCGCTTTCGGGTCGGCGGCCTTGGTCTGCCTGGCCCCGCCCTGCGCCTCGGCCACTTGGGAAGCGGCCACGAGAGCCACGGCGCCGGCGAGGAGCAGCAGGGAACGGGCACGCATTATCGCAGAACCTCCGCTTGAGGAGGAAATCCTAGCGGAGCGACGGTTGCCGGGCGACTGAAAAGTGGGGGCTCGCGCTACGGCAGCAGCGCCCGCGGCCGCGATGTCTCGGCCATGCGCGCGATCTTGTCGAGCGCGGCATCGACGCGGTGGCCATCGATCGCGCCGCGCAGCTCGTCGATGACGACCGCAATGCCGCCGAGCCGGCCCCAGCGCTCGACAATGCGCTCGCGCGCCGCCTTGTCATTGCGGTCGGAGATGACGTGCACCTGGCCGCTCAGCACGTTGCCGCGCGCGCCGTAGACGAGGTTGGCGATCTCCCCGTCGACGACATAGTTGGTGATCATGTGGGCATGGCGCGGGTCGAGCCGGCCGGCCGAAATCGGGTTGATGACGCGTGCCTCGATGCCGATGTCGGCCGCGGCATAGGCACAGGCGCCGCCGCCCAGGCTGTGGCCGACGCACTCGATGGTGTAGCCGGCGCTGAGGTAGCGGCGCTTGACACTCTTCACGTATTGCGTGGCGAAGAAGAACTGCTGCGGGGCCTCCGCGCGGATCAGCGCCTGCCAGACGTCGTTGGCGAGGAAATCGCGCTTCAGGTCCTGCGTGCCGGCGATCGCCACGACGACCAGGCGCTCGACGTCGTTGATGTAGGTCACCGCCGCAAAGCCCGAGGCGACCGCTGCCGCCCACTCCGGCTCGTGCATGGCCTCGTTGGCGTGCTCGAGCACGATCCAGTCGGGCGCGGTCGCGAACACGCGCTGGCCGGCGAGGCGCCGCTCCGAGTAGACCCGGCTCGAGAGCTCGAGCTTGACGAGATCGCGCCGGGCCTTCTCGAGCTCGATCGCGTGCACACGGGCGGCCGGCGTCTCGGCCGGAGCAGCAGGCGGCTCCGGCTGCGCCGACGCGGCGACCGGCGGCACCGGCAGTGCACCGGTGACGAACGGCTGCGGCGGCAGCGGCGCCGGTATCGCCTCGATGGTCTGCTCGCGGGTCCGGGTCGCGTCGGTGCCGACACGGCCGGCCGGCAGCGCCTCGATCGCCGCCGGCCATGACGCCGCCGGCGCGGAGACGACCGACGGACGCAGCGCGGTTGCGAGGCCCGCCGGCCTGGCTGGACGCGGCTGAGCGGCGCGGCGGGGTTGCGGCGCGGACGGCGCGACCGCATCCGCGATGGCGACGACCCAGTCGGGCAGCCAGCTGCCGTTGTCGCCTGCCGCGCGGCGCTGCGTGATGCGGCGTGGCGTACGCTCTCCAGACGGCGCCGCGACGACGCGCGCGCGTGCGCCCTCGTCGGCCGCCGGCTTCTCGCGATAGCGCAAACCCTCCGCAACGCCCGGCGCGGCCATGCCCTGCTGCAGAACGATCACGAGCGCAACAGCGAGCGCCGCGGTCCCCATCCGACCCATCATCACCGTCGTTCCGCTCCCCTGCGGGGTCCGAAGTCAGGCCGGACAACGCGGAACCGCCGGCACACGAATCATGGACGAGGCTAGCAAGTACCTGACCGGGAAGGTGCGACTTCCCACGGTTTCCACAGGCGCCGCCGAACGCGCGGGAAGAGGTGGGCCCGCCGCGCCACGAATCGGGCCTTGCCGCTCCCCCGATCGGATGCGACGCTCGCCTGGCCAAGCTGCTCCGGCGCCGCCGATGACCCTGTCACGCACACTGTCCACCGTCGCCCGCCATGCGTCCGACCACCCCGCGATCACGTGGGACGGCGGGGCACTGACCTATGCCGCCTTCGATGCCGAGGCCGGCCGGATCGCCGGCGGGCTCAGCGGGCGGCACGCGCTCGCGCCCGGCATGCGGGTGGCGCTCGCCATGGAGAACTGCGCGGAGTTCCTGCCCTGCCTGTTCGGCATCTGGCGCGCGGGCCTGACGGCGGTGCCGGTCAACGCCAAGCTCCACGCCAAGGAGCACGCCTGGATTCTCGCGGACTGCGGCGCTGGGCTCGTCATCGCGACACCGGCGATTGCCGACAAGCTGACGGCGCTCCCCGGCGCGCCCCTGCCGCCGATCATCGCGACGGGATCGCGCGACTATGCGGCGCTGCGATCCGCCGCGGCCATCGAGGCGGCATCGATGGACCCCGCGGCGGCGGCGTGGCTGTTCTACACGTCGGGCACGACCGGCCGGCCGAAGGGCGCGGTGCTGACGCACCGCAACCTGCTCTTCATGTGCCACTGCTACTACGCCGACATCGATCGGCCCGGCCCCGGCGACACGCTGCTCCACGCCGCGCCGCTATCGCACGGATCGGGGCTCTACGCCCTCGCCCACATCGCGCGCGGGTCGAACAACGTGATCGTGCCCGGCGCCTTCGAGCCCGAGCGCATTCTCGATGCGATCGAGCGCTTCCCGAATGTCGCGATGTTCGCCGCGCCGACCATGATCGTCCGCCTGATCGATCACCCGCGCGCCGGCACGACCGACATGCGCAATCTCGCGACGCTGATCTACGGCGGCGCGCCGATGTACGTGGCCGACCTCGATCGCGCGATCTCCCTGCTCGGCCCGCGGCTCTACCAGCTCTACGGCCAGGGCGAGAGCCCGATGACGATCACCGGCCTGGACCAGGCCGGCCACGCCGATAGCGGCCATCCGCGCTATCGGGATCGGCTCGGCAGTGTCGGCATCGCGCGCACCGGCGTCGCCGTCCGGATCGTCGACGAGGCTGGCCGCGAACTGCCGCCCGCCGAGACCGGCGAGATCGTCACGCGGAGCGACTGCGTGATGGCAGGCTACTGGAACAATCCGGGCGCCACCGCCGCAGCATTGCGGGACGGGTGGCTGCGGACCGGCGACCTCGGCACCCGCGACGCCGACGGCTACGTCACGCTCAAGGATCGCTCCAAGGACATGATCATCTCCGGCGGATCGAACATCTATCCGCGCGAGATCGAGGAGGTGCTGCTGCGCCATCCGGGCGTGCTCGAGTGCGCGATCGTCGCCCGCCCGCACGCCGAGTGGGGCGAGGAGGTGGTGGCGTTCGTCGTGCGCAGGCCGGCAGGGCAGGGCGCGCCGAATGTCGATGCGAAGGACCTCGACCGGCTCTGCCTCGACAGCATCGCGCGCTTCAAGCGCCCGCGCGACTATCGCTTCGTCGCCTCGCTGCCGAAGAACAACTATGGCAAGGTGCTCAAGACCGAGCTGCGGCGCGACCTGACGGCGGGCGGCACGCACGAGGGCGCGGACAACTGAACGCCGATTAGCGCAAAGCAGATTTTGTCAACCGCTCCATCTCGGATTTCTGTGGATTATCCGCCGAAAGATACCTACCTTTCGCCCGGCTCGGAGGAGCGGCGGCACGCGTCTCCGAGCGGCGGTATGAGGGGATCATGGCGGAACCGGGGGAGGCGCTTCGTGCGCCCGGCACGCGCTCCGGCGCGCGCAACAAGCACGCCGATCTGGCGAAGGCACGCGACCGCAGCGGCGAAGAGAAGCGGCCGGCATCGCCCTGGCTCGCCGACCTCGTGCTGGACGGCACTTCCGAAAACCTGCTCCGCCGCCTCGGCGAGTTCCGCGGCTCGGTGCATCGCGCGCTGGTAGCGAGCTCGAAGGAATATCGTGTGCTCGCGACGTTGGAGCAGGCGAGCCTTGCCGGCACCGAAACCTGCGCGCAAGCCTTGCGCCAACAATTGGCCGCGAACCCGCACTATGTCCTGGTCTGCAAGCTCGCGGAGGCCGAGGCGGCGGTCGCGGGCATCTGTGCGCGCCAGTGATCGGCACGAGCGCAGGCAGCTTCAGACAACTGGTCGACGGCGCTACGGAAGTGAAGGTCGCGTGATGAAGATCGGGTTCTTCGGCAGGCGCGGAGAGGGGCCGGGCGATGGTGCCCGCGCCGCGCCGACACTCGAGCGCACGCTGGCGGAGGCGCTCCGATCGGCTGAGCCGGAACCGACACCGCAAGTGGTGGAGCGCACAATACCGCCGCCGCTGCCGCCATCCCTGCTGCGCGAGCTCGAGAAGATCGCCGGACGCCACCCGCACGGCATCGAGGAGCCGCGTCCGCCGCTCGGGCGCGCGCCGGCCGCATCCCTCGACTATGATGGCACGATCGACGGCGACATGCTCGATGCCATCTTCGCCTGCCGTGAGCGGATCGAGTCGATCCTGGCGGCGGAGACGAAAGAGTTCCACATTCTCAAGATCCTGAACGAGACCGACCTCGGCGTCTGCTCGGACCTTGCAACCGAGCTGCACCAGCGCCTCTCGGGCCACGCGCTCTATCAGATTCTGACGAAGCTCGACGAGGCCTACCGCCTCGCGCTCCGCTACCAGAAGCCCGGCGGACAGCGGGGCTAGCGCCGTTATTGGTTCATATGCGTCCCACTCTCGCCACTTCCCTCCTCCTCGCGCGCATCCGCGCGATGCGGCGAAGGGCGATCGCATCTGAATGGGTACAGCGCCACTTCCCCCGTTCCCCTCCAGCCCAGCTGCGAGGAGAGAGTTGAAAATCGCAACCTGCTTTCACGATGGTGGCGCCGACTGCATGCGCGCGCCGAAGCGGCGCTCGAAGGCTGCGGCGAGGGCCATGTCCAGCTCCGCCATCGACACGACGTGGCCGAGGTCGGCGAGGCTGGTGACACCGTGCCCGCGAATGCCGCACGGCACGATGCCGTCGAAGTGGGCGAGGTTCGGCTCGAGGTTGATGCTGAGGCCGTGGTAGCTGATCCAGCGCCTGAGCCGGATGCCAATCGCCGCGATCTTGTCCTCCCGCCCGGCGCCGCGCTCCGGCCGGCGCACCCACACGCCGACCCGATCCGGCCGCGTCTCGCCGTGGATGGCGAAGGCCGCCAGCGTGTCGATGATCCAGCCCTCGAGTGCCGTGACGAACGCGCGCACGTCGCCGCCGCGGCGCCTGAGATCGAGCATCGCGTAGACCACGCGCTGGCCCGGCCCGTGATAGGTGAGCTGGCCGCCGCGGCCGGTCTTGTGGACGGGGAAGCGCGCACCGGGCTGCACGTCCTCGAGCCGCGCGCTGGTGCCGGCGGTGTAGAGCGGGGGATGCTCGAGCAGCCAGACCAGCTCGCCGGCGCGACCGTCCGCGATCGCCGCGACGCGCGCCTCCATCGCCGCCACCGCATCCGGATAGGCGACGGGGTGCTCGCTCACTGCCCACGCAACGGCCGGGAGCCGCGGGCCGGGGTCGTCGCTTCTTGCGTTCTCCGCCATGGTCTGTTACCGCAAACGCGCCCGGCGTCCCGATGGTGATGCCGGCCGGGGTCCTTCTGGCCCTTATGTCACGTCTTGCGGTCGTGGCGGAATTGGTAGACGCACTACCTTGAGGTGGTAGCGCCCAAAAGGCGTGGGAGTTCGAGTCTCCCCGACCGCACCATTCGACGCCCAGATTGTCGCCTGTGCAAGGGCCTGCCCGGCCTCCCGTCTGGCGTGGTCGACCGGATCGGCTCACCGCCGACACATGGACCCTGCCGGAAATTTCGGCGCCAGGCTGCTGGGCCGACGCTGCGCCTACCAGCGGAACCGGTTGCGGGCGACGAGGCGGGCGCCGGTCGGGATCTCCTCGGCAAGGCGCAGCCCCTCGTTCCATTTCGCCATGCGCTCGGAGCGCGTGAACGAGCCGACCTTGAGTTGCTCGATGCCCCAGCCGACTGCGAGATGCACGATCGTCACGTCCTCGGTCTCGCCCGATCGCGCCGAGACGATCGCATTCCAGCCGACCGCGCGGGCGGCCTCCAGCGCCTCCCGCGTCTCGGTCAGCGTGCCGATCTGGTTCGGCTTGATGAGCGCGGTGTTGCAGGCGCCGATCTCGCTCGCGAGGCGGATCCTGCGGGCGTCCGTGCACAGGAAGTCGTCACCCACCACCTCGACGCCGGCGCCGGCCGCGGCCGTGAACCGCGCCATGCCCTGCGCATCGTCCTCGGCGAGCGGATCCTCGATCGCGACGATCGGATAGCGGCGGAGCCAGCCGAGCAGCATCTCGATCATCGCGTCGGACGTGAGCTGCCGGCCCTCGCGCGCGAGCACGTAGCGGCCGCCCCGGCCGAACTGCGTCGCGGCGATGTCGAGCGAGATGGCGAGGTCCTCGCCCGGCGTGAAGCCGGCCCGCTCGATCGCGCGCAGCAGGAGGTCGAGCGCCTCCTCGTTGGTCTCGAAGAGCGGCCAGAACCCGCCCTCGTCGGCGACGCCGGCGAGCCGGCTCGAGGCATCCATCAGCTTGCCGGCGGCGCGGTAGACCTCGGCCGTCCAGTCGAGCGCGGTCACATAGTCCTCGGCCCCGACCGCGATGACCATGAAGTCCTGGATGTCGACGCGCCGGTTCGCATGCGCGCCGCCGCCGAGGATCTGGATCTCGGGCAGTGGCAGCGCACCCGGCGCCGCCCCGCGCGCCAGGTGCTGCCAGAGCGGCACGTCCTCGGCGGCGGCGGCGGCGTGGGCGACGGCCATCGAGGTGGCGATCAGCGCGTTGCCGCCGAGCCGGGACTTGGCCGGCGTGCCGTCGAGCGTTATGAGGCGGCGGTCGACCGCTGCCTGGTCGAGCGCGCTCATGCCGCGCAACGCGCGGTCGATCTCGCGGTTCACCGCCGCGACGGCCTTGGCCACGTCGAGCCCGCCGAAGGCCGCGCCGCCATCGCGCAGGTCAACGGCCTCGCCCGCGCCGGTCGAGGCGCCGGCCGGTGCAATGGCGCGGCCGCGCGCGCCGCCGGCCACCAGCACGTCGACCTCGACGGTCGGTCGGCCGCGGCTGTCCCATACGCGGCGCGCCTGCACGCGTTCGATCGTGCCGCTCATGACGCCAGCTCCTCGGCCCACATCAACCGGATATCGGCAAGCCTGTCGGACGGCTGCAGGAGGAACAGCCGCGCGATGAGCCGCACATGGTCCTTGTCCCGCTCGCGCGTGATGTACTCGACCGGCGACTTGCCGTCGACGCGCGCGAGAAACAGGCCGGGGAGCAGGTGGGCAGTGCGCGCCTCGATGGCGTCCGGCGCCTCCCAGGTCACGCCCGCGAGGTAGGCCCCGGCCAGCGCCGCGAAGCTCGCCAGCAGCGCATCGCGCACGTGCGGCACCCAGAGGCACTTGAGCAGCATGTGGTTGAGGCAGAACGCGAGGTCGAAGGCCGGGTCGCCCCACCACGCACATTCCGCATCGAGGAACAGCGGGCCATCGGGTCCGATCAGGATGTTCTTCGGCGACACGTCGCCGTGGACGAGTGCGAGCCTGGTCGACGCGGTGCTCTCGACCAGCCACGTGAGCCGCCCGGCGAGCTCGGGGTACTGGCGGCCGGCCGCGAGGAGATAAGGCTCGAGCCGGATGGCGTGGAAGATCAAGCCGGTCTCGAAGCGCCGGGCGATGTCGGCGCGGCCGGCCGTGCCGGCGTGGATGCGCGCCAGGACGGCGCCGACCCGCGCCGCGAAGATCGGATCGACGCGGCCGTCGCCGAGCTCGGCTTTCCAGAGCGGGTAGTCCGCGGGATCGTAGTAGCTGAGCGCCATGAGGCGCGCCGTCTCGTCGTAGCCGAGCGGCTCGGGCGCGGCGGTCGGAACGATGGCGCGGGCGGTGGTGATCCAGTCGTACTCGGATCGGCTGCGCTCGACGGGTGCGCGCCAATCGTCGGCGACCTTGAGCCTGGCGAGCGCGCGCTTGACGCAGCATGTGCGCCCGCCCGCTTCGACCCTCCAGATGTCCGACGAGACGCCGCCGGTGAGCCGGGTGAAGCGAGGCCCCTCATCCGCCGAAACGAGCCCGAGCCGCACGAGCGCATCGACCACCTCGGGCGGCGCGGCGGCGGCGCGTCGCTCGGCGCCGTGGCTCACGTCGGCTGCTTTCGTCGCGCGGCCTTCGCCTTGAGGCGGCGCGCCACGTCCTTCGACACGAACGTCGACACGTCGCCGCCCATCAGCGCGATCTGGCGCACCAGCGTCGCCGTGATGTGGCGCACGCCCGGCGAGGCCGGCAGGAACACCGTGTCGATGTCGCCGGCCATGGCGCCGTTCATGCCGGCCATCTGCATCTCGTAGTCGAGGTCGGTGCCGTCGCGCAGGCCGCGCACGATCAGCGTCGCCTTGGCGTCGCGGGCCGCATCCACGGTCAGGCCGTCGAAGGTCGTGATGGTGATCCGGCTTCCGGTGCGCTTGGCGATCGGCGGCACCTCGGCGAGTAGCATCTCGATCCGCTCCTCGGCCGAGAACAGCGGCGCCTTGCCGGGGTGCACCCCGATGCCGATCACCAGCGTGTCGACCAGCTGCGCCGCCCGCGCGATGATGTCGGCATGGCCGGCGGTGATCGGGTCGAAGGAGCCGGAATAGAAGCCGATGCGTTTCATGCTCTCCCCGTGCGCTGGCGGCCGCGGACGAAGGCATGCGCTATCACGGCCGCCGCGCCGTCGCCAGCACGAAGCCGCCGACCATCAAAAGTGCCCCGGCGATGCCGTCGAGCGCGGAGAGCCGCCGCGGATCGAGGGTCGCGCGCGCCCTGGCGATCGCGACCGTATAGGCGACATCGACCAGGATCAGCGTGACGATGAACAGCACGGCGAGCACGACGAGCTGCGGCACCGGATTGCGCGCGGGGTCGACGAACTGCGGCAGGAACGCACCGAGGAACAGGATGACCTTGGGGTTGGACAGGCTGACGATCAGCCCCTGCAGGAACACGCCGCTGCTCGATTTCACCGGCGGCGGCGGCAGGCCGCTACCGCACCGCTGCCACCAGCCCCACAGCTGGCGGGCGCCGAGCAGGAGCAGGTAGACCGCTCCGACCCAGCGGACGATGTCGAACCAGTCGGCCATGAACACCATCACCGAACTCATGCCGGCGGCGGCGAGCGTAATCAGGATTGTGAGACCGAGGCCGGCTCCCGCGAGCGTCGCGAGCCCAGCGCGCAGCCCCGAAGCCAGCGTGTTGGCGACGATCAGCGACATGTTCGGCCCGGGCGTCAGCCCGAGCAGGATGCAGGCGGCGATGAAGGCGGCGATGACGGTCGGCGACATGGCAGGCGCTACCCGGCTCTGTCCTTCGCGCCCGGCCCCGCGACGATGCGCGTCGCGAAATCAGCGGGCGCGACGATCTCGAGCACCTCGAAATCCTCCGAGCACGCGATCTCGCGGTGGCGGATGCCGGGGGTCTGCAGCACGCAGTCGCCCTTGCGGATGGTGCGCTGGCCCTGGCCCTCGTACTCGAACGTGGCCCAGCCGTTCATCACGAGGACGAGCTGGAACGTGCAATCGTGCACGTGCCACTGCTGCACCGCGTCCCTCGTCTTCTTGCCGTTGTGGCGAATCAGATGGGCGACGTAGTCGCCTTTCGTCGCGCTCTTGATGCCGAGGTCGCGGTACTCGAAGATCTCGCGCAGGCCCGGCGTCCAGCGCGCCTCGGCGGCGAGGTTGTGCACGAAGTCCCAGCCCCTGGGATTGGCCCTGGCCGGCTTGCTCATCGGGGTTCCTCCACGCTTCGGGCCGCCGGGCGGCGGCCCTTATGGCGCGAGGATAGCGGCAAAGCGGTCCGGCCGCGACGAACTTGCATCATGCGACCGGTGCAACGGCGGGAGGGCTGCCTTGCGCCGGCCTCGCGCCGGCGCGGGCAAGCTAATGCTCTGCCCGGTTGGCGCCGCCGCGCGCGTCAGGAATCTCGCGGCTACGAGACGTAACTATCGAGATCCTTGGTCGCAGGGGGTTGGGCGTAGTAGATCACGGCCTGACCGCCGCCGGATGACATCGCCGCGACCGTCGCATTCCTCGCCGGGCCGTCCGGGCGCTACATCACCGGCCAGACCCTGCACGTGAACGGCGGCGCGTATTTGGGGTAGAGGGAATACGACCCGGGCACCACGCCCGATCCACGAACCGGAGCACAGCCATGGCTACGTCCCGCATCGAGAGCACGGTCGCGAAGGCGGAATGGGCGATGCGGGTCGATCTCGCCGCCGCGTTCCGCCTCGTGCACGCGTTCGGCTGGTCGGACCTGCTCGCGACGCACCTCTCGGCGCGCGTGCCGGGCGGCCACGACCACTTCCTCATCAACCCGTTCGGGCTGATGTTCGACGAGATCACCGCGTCGAGCCTCGTCAAGGTCGATGCCGACGGCAACATCCTCTCCGAGACGCCATGGACGGTGAACCCGTCGGGCTTCGTCATCCACGGCGCGATTCACATGGCGCGCCCCGATGCGGCGATGGTGATCCACACCCACACACCTGCCGGCACCGCGGTCGCGACGCAGAAGGGCGGCCTGCTGCCGATCACCCAGCACGCGCTCGCCGTGCTCTCGAATACCAGCTACCACGACTACTGCGGCATCGCGACCGACACCGCCGAACGCGAGAGCATCGTCAAGGACCTCGGCATGAGCAACGTGCTCATCATGCGCAATCACGGCCTGCTGACGGTCGGGCGCACGGCGGGCGAGGCTTTCATGTGGATGTATCGCGCCGAGCGGGCGTGCCGCATGCAGGTCGCATTCCAGAGCTGCAATGCGCCGCTCGCTCCGATCTCGGAGGAGATCCAGCGCGTCACGTTCGAGCGCAACCGGTTCAACAACTCCGAGCAGGGCTACCGGCCGATCGGCAAGATCGAGTGGCCGGCGCTGATCCGCAAGCTCGACCGCGAGTGCCCGGAGTACAGGACCTGAGGCTATTGCCCGCGCGCCTTGCGGATGGCGGCGGCCAGGGCGCTTTCGGCAGGCGGCCCGGGCGTCTTCGGCGACGGCGTCGCACTCCGCGGTGGCGGCGAGGGCGCCGGCCGGCCGCCGGCATGAACCGATCCAGACCTCATCGTCAGCGCGATGCGCTTGCGGGCTCTGTCGACCTCGACGACCCGCACCTGCACTACGTCGCCGGCCTTCACCACCTCGCGCGGGTCCGTCACGAACGTGTCGGCGAGCTGCGAGATGTGCACCAGGCCGTCCTGGTGCACGCCGACGTCGACGAAGGCGCCGAACGCCGTCACGTTCGTCACCACGCCCTCCAGCGCCATCCCTGACTTGAGATCAGCGAGCGTCTCGACGCCCTCCTTGAAGCTCGCCGTCTTGAACTCGGGGCGCGGGTCGCGGCCCGGTTTCTCGAGCTCGGCCAGGATATCGGTGACGGTCGGGACGCCGAACGCCGCATCGGCGAAGGCGGCCGGCCGCAGAGTCTTCAGGAACACCTTGTCGCCGATCAGCGACTTCACCGGGCGCCTGGCCGCCTCCGCGATGCGCTCGACGAGCACATAGGCCTCGGGGTGGACGGCGGAGGCATCGAGCGGGTTGCGGCCCTTGGGCACCCGCAGGAAGCCTGCCGCCTGCTCGAATGTCTTCGGTCCGAGCCGCGGCACCTTCTTGAGGGCCGCGCGCGAGGCGAACGCGCCGTGCTCGTCGCGGAACGCGACGATGTTGCCGGCAATCGTCGGGTTGAGGCCCGAAACTCGGGCGAGCAGCGGTGCCGACGCCATGTTGACGTCGACACCGACCGAATTCACGCAGTCCTCGACCGCCGCATCGAGCGAGCGGGCGAGGCCGGCCTGGTCGACGTCGTGCTGGTACTGGCCGACGCCGATCGCCTTCGGCTCGATCTTCACGAGCTCGGCGAGCGGATCCTGCAGGCGCCGCGCGATCGAGACGGCGCCGCGCAGGCTGACGTCGAGGCCGGGGAACTCCGCGGCCGCGAGCTCCGAGGCCGAATAGACCGAGGCGCCGGCCTCCGACACCATCACCTTGGTCGCCTTGATCGCGGGCATCTTGGCCAGCAGCTCGCCGGCGAGCTTGTCGGTTTCGCGGCTCGCGGTGCCATTGCCGATCGCGATCAGCTCGACCTTGTGCCTGATCGCGAGCGCTGCAATGGTCGCGAGCGCGCCGGCCCAGTCGCGCTTGGGCTCGTGCGGGTAGACGGTCGCGGTATCGACGAGCTTGCCGGTCGCATCGACGACGGCGATCTTGACGCCGGTGCGGATGCCCGGATCGAGCCCCATCGTCGGGCGGGGACCGGCAGGCGCTGCCAGCAGCAGGTCCTTCAGGTTCTTCGAGAACACCGAGATCGCGGCGCCGTCCGCCTGCTCCTTGAGCCGCGACAGCAGATCGGCCGCCAGCGAGACGTGCAGCTTCGCCTTCCAGGCGAGACCGACCGTCTCGATCAGCCACTTGTCCGCCGCCCGGCCTCGCTCGGCGATCGCAAAAGCGAGCATGATCTTGGCCAGCGCCGGATGCGGCTTGCCCTCCTCCACCGGCACGTCGAGCTCGAGATCGAGGATGCCCTCGTTGCGCCCGCGCAGGAGCGCGAGCGCGCGGTGCGAGGGCAGCTCCTTCACCTTCTGCCTGAAATCGAAGTAATCGGAGAACTTCGCGCCTTCGGTCCTTTTTCCCCTGATCGCCTCCGAGGCCAGCACGCCCGTGGTCCACAACCACTCGCGCAAGGCTCCGACCAGCTTGGGATCCTCGCCGATGCGCTCGATGAGAATGTGGCGCGCGCCGTCGAGCGCGGCCTTCACGTCGGCGACGCCCTTGGCCTTGTCGACGTACTTGGCCGCTTCCGCCTGGGGCACGCGCGCGGGATCGGCGAGGAGCGCATCGGCGAGCGGCTCGAGGCCCGCCTCACGCGCAATCTGCGCCTTGGTCCGCCGCTTCGGCTTGAACGGTGCATAGATATCCTCGAGATCGGTCTTGGTGCCGGCACCTGCGATCGCGCGGGCGAGGTCGGGCGTCAGCTTGCCCTGTTCCTCGATGCTCGCGAGCACGGCCGCGCGGCGGTCCTCGAGCTCGGTCAGGTAGCCGTGGCGCTCGGCGAGCCGGCGCAGCTGCGTGTCGTCGAGGCCGCCCGTCCGCTCCTTGCGATAGCGCGCTATGAACGGCACGGTCGCACCCTCGGCGAGCAGCGCGATGGCCGCCACGGCCTGGCCGACCTGGCAGCCGATCTCCTGCGCGATACGCTCGGCAATCCTGTCCATCGGAGGTCCCCGCGATTCGGTGGATGAATCTAGCACCTCGAGGCCCCGGTCAGGAGCCCCGCCTCTCCGGCAATGCTGCCCACGCAACAGTGATCGCCCGTGCGGGTGGCGCCAGCGCAGTTCTGACCCTATTGTCGAGGCCATTCAGCTCGGTATCAAAGGCTCTCTCCGTGCCTAATTTGATAGCAGCGGTCCCGCGCGTCCTGCTTGCCATCGCCTGGCTTGCGCTCGCGCCGGCGGCAGGCCTTGCGGACCGGGCCGACCCGGACGCTGGCACCCCGACGATCCGTGCTGCGGACCTCTCGACGCTGCTGGCGCGCCGCGGCACCTGGGTGCTGTTCGATGCGCGCGAGGAGGTCGAGTTCACAGTCAGCCACATCGCCGGAGCGATCCGCGTTCCGAAGGGGATCGACTATGCGGCTTTCGTCACGGCCCAGAAGGAACGGGTTCGCGGAAAGACCGTCGTCTTCTACTGCTCGACCAGCTCGCGCAGCGCCGAGTTCGCGCTCGGGGTCGAGGACGAGCTCCTGAGGGCCGGCGCCGGCGCGGTCTACGTCCTCGAGGGCGGCTTGTTCGCCTGGCACAACGAGCGGCGCGGCCTCGTCGATGCCAAGGGACCGACCGAGTACCTGCACCCCTTCCAGTCGGAGCTCAAGTCGCGCATGACCCGCCCGGACCTCGCGCGCTGGGCGCCTCGCACCTGACCCCGGCCCGAGGCGCGCTGCTTCAGGCCGTGATCTTGACCGACTGCACGCGCTTGCGCACCCGCTCGGTCATGTCGGCGCGTCCGGCCTGCTTGAAATTGAGCTGCGTCGTGCCGCCGACGGTCTCGCTCACGCAGCGTACCGCCTCGTCGGCGATGCGCTTTGCGTGTGCTGGATCGGCGAGGATCCTGGCGAGCGCTGTCACATAGCCGATTGCCTCGCGGCTGCTCATGTCGGCCGGCGGCTCGCCGAGCCCCGCGTGCCGCGCCGCCAGCAGTCGCATGGCGAACAGCAGCTGGTTCTTGGCCGGATAGCGATCCCACTTCCGCGATGCCGGCACCCGCGCCAGCGCCTCGCGCGCGCGCAGGATCATCAGACCGGCGACGTGATAGGGCTCGACCGACTGATCCTTGTTGAAGATGATGCCTTTGGAGATCTTGTCGATGACCGGCTGCTTGCCGTGCACGTTGAGCTGGTCGGGCCGCGGCAGGAACGCCGACGCATAGGCGCGGGCGAGGTCATAGAGCGAGATCACCCGCGCCTTGTCGATCTCCTTGCTGTCCTTGAACTCGTTGATGCGGCGCTCGAACAGCGCGCGATTCTCGGGCAGCGCCTGTTCATCGTTGAAGATCGCGTGCAGGCGGTCGACCACGTCGCGCTCCGTGACGACCTGCGCCTCCTCGATCGGGGTCTGCCGGTTGAGCGCGAGGATGGCCGATCCGACGATCGCCGGATCGTCGGCGACGATGATCTTGACCGGGACGTAGACCTGCGAGCCGGCGGCACCCTTCAGGAGGTCGCGCTGGCTGAAGAGCGTGTGGCTCGTCTGGCAGCCGTTGACGATCTGAGCGAACTTCAGGCGCACATTGCCGCCGGGAAGCTCCTCGAGATCCCTGGCGGTGATCGCGATGCCGTTCGACCGGAGCGCAAACTGCGCCCGCTGCTTGGGGTCGCGCAGCGTGTCGGCAATCGCGGCGTTGACGCGGGCGCCACTGCCGAGGTAGCTCCGCACGTTGCTCGCGAAGAACGACGAGCGCACCTGCGGCTCGCCCTCCGACGGGTCCGACGTGATCATGTCGAGCAGGTGGTCGGCGCGGAAATAGCCGAGGTAGCAGGCCTTGGCCCCGGTCACCGCCGGCACCTTGACGAACGACGAGAGCGGCACGGTGACGTGATGGTCGACGCCGAGGATGATGTCCTCGAGCTTGACGCTGTCGAACAGCGAGAACCGCACGGCATTGAACTTTCCGGCGATCCGGGCGTGCTGGCGGATCTTGTCCTCGGCAGTGCGGATCGCTCGCTTGACGTTGCCGTCCTCCGGCTGGATCTGGCGGCCCCAGACCAGATACATCCCGCACTCGCAGCAGGCCTCGATCTCGTTCTCCTCGAGAATCGTGAAAATGCGGTTCTTGAGCGCGATCCAGCTCATGATCGAGGCGTTGATCCCGGTTGCGTCGGCACCATCGTTGTCGAGGAAGGCGAACACGCCGTCGCTGAAGCCGGAGATCTTGCCGCCGAGGCGGTCGCTCGAGGCCGGCTGGCCGGTCGCCTGCACGAAGACGAAGCTCACCGCCACCGCCTCGTCGTCGCTGACCGCGCTCTCGAGCTCGTCCAGATCCTTCTCCGTGCGCACGATCTCGCCGTTGATGATGATCGCCACCGCGTCGATCTGGATGTCGCCGGCGCCACCCGTCAGGATCCGCTTCTCGCCCTGCCAGGACTGCTCGGCGGCGAAGTCCGTCATGTTCCGGTGCGACAGCACCTGATGCGTGAAAAACGCCTCGAGGGTGCGGGGATGGTTCGGGTCCATCCGATGTTTGCGCGCGAAGGCCGCCTTGGAAGCCTCGATGGCGGTGGATAGTGGCATTCAAGGTACCCGGACGACGCAGAGCCCCGCGCCGTTAGCGCACGACACTCACGGCAATGGCCCGGTTGCCGCGGGCCGTGTTTACAGCATCGAACCACATTCTGCTCGGCGCGATCAAGCCGAACCGATCGATAAGATCATTCGTTGAAGCGTAGCATCACCGTTCGGCAACACCTGCGGCCGCAGGGGCGGGTGGCCGAGCCGCGCCAGAAGCTCACCGAGCTCGTCAACGCCGCCGCGAACGACTCCGACGATATCGAAGGGGCCGGCGAGCTGACGCTGATCGAGATTGCGCGGAGTAGTCATGCCGGCATGCGGTTCGGAGAGCCTCGGCTGCGAGTGACCGGCAGTTTCCCAAGCATGCCATGACATGCAACCCGGGCTTTGCACCGTCGAGCAGGAGCCGCGGCCGGTGTCGCGGGGTTGTGTTCTCGCGACACACACCCCATAGGATACCTGCTGGCGACCAATTTCGCCCACCGCGTCGCGCAGGCAGCCGTATGTCGACCCGCCAGGAACAGTCCGCAAGCCCGCCGGTTCGCTCACGCGACGACCTCGTCGCATGGATTGCCGCCGGCTCGAAGCCGCGCGAGCGCTGGCGCATCGGCACCGAGCACGAGAAGTTCGTCTTCAATACGGATACGCTCGCCCCCGCTCCATACGAAGGACCGCGCGGCATCAGGGTGCTGATGGAGGCCCTCGTCGCCCGCTACGGCTGGGAGCCGATCCGCGAAGGCGACACCATGATCGCGCTGAAGCGGCCGAAGGGCCAGGGCTCCGAGACGATTTCGCTCGAGCCCGGCGGCCAGTTCGAGCTCTCCGGCGCGCCGCTCGAGACGCTGCACGAGACCTGTGCGGAGACGCATGAGCACCTCGCCCAGGTGACCGAGATCGGCGAGGCGCTCGGGCTCGGCTTCCTCGGCATGGGCTTCACGCCCAAGTGGCGGCTCGACGGGATGCCGACGATGCCGAAACGGCGTTACGCGGTGATGACCCGCTACATGCCGCGTGTCGGCAGCCGCGGCCTCGACATGATGTATCGCACGGCGACCATCCAGGTGAACCTCGACTTCGCGAGCGAGTCCGACATGATTGCCAAGTTCCGCGTCGCGCTCGCCCTGCAGCCGATCGCGACTGCGCTGTTCGCGAGCTCGCCGTTCACGGAAGGCAAGCCGAACGGCTTCAAGTCGCTGCGCTCGGAGATCTGGCGCGATACCGACAAGGCCCGCACCGGCATGCTGCCGTTCGTGTTCGAGCCCGGCATGAGCTTCGGGCGCTATGTCGACTACGCGCTCGACGTGCCCATGTACTTCGTCTATCGCGACGGCAACTACATCGATGCGGCCGGCGCCTCGTTCCGCGACTTCATGGCCGGCAAGCTGACGCAGCTCCCCGGCGAGCGCCCGACCCTCGACGACTGGTCGGACCATCTGACGACGCTGTTCCCCGAGGTCCGCATGAAGCGCTTCCTCGAGACGCGCGGCGCCGATGGCGGCCGCTGGCGGCGGATCTGCGGGCTGCCGGCACTGTTCGTCGGCCTCCTCTACGACGACGCCGCGCTCGCAGCCGCCGGCGATCTCATCCGGAGCTGGACCGCCGAGGAACGGCAGGCCCTGCGCGACGGCGTGCCCCGCCAGGCCCTCGCGACCCCGTTCCGCACGGGCTCGGTGCACGATATCGCCAGAGAGGTGGTCGCAATTGCGCATAGTGGCTTGCGCAACCGGCGCCGTCTCGATAGCAAAGGACGTGATGAGACGATCTATCTGGAGTTCGTCGACGAGGTGGTCGCGAGCGGGCAGTCGGCCGCCGACGAGCTGCTCCGGCGCTACGAGGGCGAATGGCAGCGGGATACGGATCGGATCTTCAGGGAACACGCGTTCTGAGGCCGCCGCAACCTCCGGCAGCACTTGTTGTGTTCAGGCAGACCTTCGGTTCAGTTCGCGTTCATCTGTCCAGTGGTAGAGACATCGGTATGCGCTGGCGAATCCTCGCCGCGCAGTATGCTCGGGGCAGGACAGCCTCCGACCTGCGGGAACCCACCCATGCTGCGGCGGTTTACAGTTCTGGCCTTGCTGGCGACCGTGCTCGCCGGCGCCGGCCTGCCACCTGCTCCGCAGTCGGTGCAGGTGGCGCAGGACAGTTGCGCCGCGAGCTGCCGCGCCCAGCACAACCAGTGCCGGATCGCCACCAAGGGCAGCCCGAGCTGCGATGCGCAGCTCCAGGCCTGCATGCAGCGCTGTATCCCGAACAAGCGGCGCTGAACACCCCCCGCTTGGTCACGGAGCACAGCTCAGGCGCGCACGATGACGACGCACATGCGCCGTGGCCCGTGCGCGCCCATCACGAGCTTGCCGCCGATGTCGCCGGTGCGTGAGGGCCCCGAGATCATGTTGATAGTGCGCGGCATCGCGCGCGCGCCGAACCGCTCGCGCACTCTGGCCCAGGCATCCTCGTAGGTCCCGACGACGCCGCTTGCTTCGATCACCACGATGTGCGTCTCGGGCAGGAAATTGATGGTCACCGGGTTGTCGGCGCCGGACGCGAGTACCAGCGTCCCGGTCTCGGCGACCGCCGCCATGGCCCGGCTCAATCCCACCTCGTCGCCCGCCTCCGCCCGCCCGTGTCTGAGCTCGAGCGCCGGCTCGGTCGACCACGGCAGCCGCGCGAGGTAGCCGTCGGCGCCGACCTTGAGCCGCATCGGCAGATTGGTGTCGCGCAGGTACTTGGCGACGAGCCGCGGTACGTCCTTGGCGGACGCCGCTTCCACGACGGTTGCACACTGCCCCTCGAGGAAGCCGCGCAACAGCTGCATGTGCTGCTCGTGCGATTTGCCGGCGACGCGATCGGGTGTGAGGTGGCGGCGCGACGCGGCGATCCGCCGGGCGGCCGCCGCCTGGCGGTCCTGGTCATGACCTGTCACGCCGAGGCCGGCGCGGATCTTGGCAAAGATGCGGTCGCGGCCGGTCATCGGGGAAGCCCCGCCCTGTGCTCGGCCCAGAGCTGCTGGAACGTGCGTCCCTGCGGCGCCGGGAACTCGCGATGCCGCGTCCACCCCGTGGCGAAGGGGAGCCGCCGGAACGAGCCGCGCCGGCGGCCTGCGGCACCGAGTGCGGCGATGCCGAACCGGCTCGCGAGGTGGTAGAGCCGCGGCCTCAGGGCGAGCCAGCCCCAGAGCGCGAGGCCTTTGCGATAGGACCAGGAAAGCCCGCCCTGATCGAACTCGGTCTCGCGGTGGTGGCGCATCAGCTTGGGCAGCGGGATCTTCATCGGGCAGACCTGCTCGCAGCGCCCGCAGAAGGTCGACGCGCTCGGCAGATGCCCGGCCTGCTTCACGCCGATGAGCGAGGGCGTCAGCACCGCGCCGATCGGACCGGGGTAGACCCAGCCGTAGGCATGGCCGCCGATCGCGGTGTAGACCGGGCAGTGGTTCATGCAGGCGCCGCAGCGGATGCAGCGCAGCACCTCGCGCAGCTCCGAGCCGAGCAGCTCCGAGCGGCCGTTGTCGAGCACCACGATGTGGCACGCCTGCGGCCCGTCCGGATCGCCCGAGCGGCGGGGTCCGGTCGAGAACGTCGTGTAGGTCGAGAATTCCTGTCCCGTCGCCGAGCGGGCAAGCAGGCGCAGGATCGACGAGACGTCCTCGAGCGTCGGCACCACCCTGTCGATCGACGTGATGACGATGTGCACCTTGGCCAGCGACTGAGTGAGGTCGCCGTTGCCCTCGTTGGTCACGATGATCGTCGAGCCGGTCTCGGCGATCAGGAAGTTGGCGCCGGTGATCCCGACATCCGCTGCAAGGAACTTCTCGCGCAGGATCTCGCGCGCCTCGCCGACCAGGGTCGCCGCCTCGATGAGCACGCGGTCCTTGGGCAGGTGCGTGTGCCGCTTGCGGAAGTCCGCCTCGACCTGGTCCTGCGTCAGGTGGATCGCCGGCGCGATGATGTGGCTCGGGACCTCGCCGCGGATTTGCACGAGATACTCGCCGAGATCGGTCTCCACGACCTCGAGGCCCTGCGCCTCGAGGTGGCCGTTGAGCGCGATCTCCTCGGAGACCATCGACTTGCCTTTGGTGACGGTTCGCGCGCCCGCGCGCTGGCAGATCGCGAGTATGGCATCGCGCGCATCCGCCGCGGTCTCCGCCCAGTGCACCGTCGCGCCGGCGGCGGTCGCATTGCGTTCCCATTCCTCGAGGTAGAGGTCGAGATGGGCGAGCGCGTGATCGCGGATGTCGCGACCGACGTCGCGCAATGCCTCGAACTCGGGCAAGCGGGCGCGGGCGGCCGTACGCTGCGCGACGAGGCCGCCCGGCAAGCCCGCCAGCGCGCGCTGGAGCTGGGCGTCGTCGAGCGCGACGCGGGCGTTGGCCTTGAATTCGGTGGTCGTTGGTTTCATGGCCGGAAGTCGGTCTCTCGTTTGCCAAGCTAATTCGCCACCGCGATCGGCGGCTCGGCGAGCTCGCCGGCCAGCACCTCGGCGACGTGGCGGACGGCGATGGCGCGGCCCTCGCGCTTCAGCTTGCCGGCCAAATTCATGAGGCAGCCGAGGTCGCCGGCAAGCAGCATCTGCGGCTCGGCGTTCGCGACGTTTGCCGTCTTCTTCTCGACGATGGCGTTGGAGATGTCGGAATACTTGATCGCGAAGGTGCCGCCGAAGCCGCAGCAGATCTCGCTTTCGGCCATCTCGACGAGCTCGAGTCCGGCGACGCTCGCGAGCAGGGTGCGCGGCTGCTGCTTGATCCCAAGCTCGCGCAGGCCCGAGCAGCTATCGTGATAGGTAACACGGCCGCGAAAGGCGGCTTCGACCCTGCTCATCTTGCGCACGTCGACGAGGAACGAGACGAGCTCGTGCACCCGCTCGGCGAAAGCGCGCGCGCGCCCGGCCCAGGCCGCGTCGTCGGAAAGCAGCGCCGGATAGTGGGCTTTCAGCGTGCCGGCACATGAGCCAGACGGCGCGACGACGTAGTCGAGCCCCTCGAAGGCCAAGATGGTCTGGCGGGCGAGTGCGGCGGCGGTCGCGCGGTCGCCGGAGTTGTAGGCCGGCTGGCCGCAGCAGGTCTGCCCGGCGGGCACGATCACCTCGCATCCCGCCTGCTCCAGGAGCTTGACCGCGGCAAAGCCGATCGACGGCCGCATCAGGTCGACGAGGCAGGTGACGAACAAGCCGACGCGGGGGCGGGCGGACAGGGGACCGGACATGACGCGGGGTGGAACCTCGGCAACGCGGCGGTTGTAGCACGCGCTCCTTCCATGTCCACCCGGCCAGGCCTACCCGGCCGAGCGCACCCGGCGGTCCGAGTCGGCGCACTCGCGACCAGCGTGCCCGCTGCTTCGAGCCCGCTACTTGGTGAAGGTCTTGAGGTAGGCGATCAGGTCCTTGCGATCCTGCTCGTCCTTGACGCCGGCGAACGCCATCTTGTTCTTCGGCATGTAGGCCAGCGGGTTCTCGAGATACTTGAACAGCTCCTCCTCGTTCCACACGAGGCCCTTGGCGCCCGCCTCCTTGTTGGCGTCGGAGTAGTTGAACCCCTCGATGGTGCCGGACTTGCGGCCGAAGAGGCCGTTGAGCACGGGCCCGACCGCATTCTTGGCGCCGTCGCCGACCTGGTGGCACGCGCGACACTTCTTGAAGACTTCCGCGCCGTTCTCCGCGTTCTGGGCGTGCGCGGATGGCAGGGCGGCGAGCAGGCAGGCGACAGCAAGCATTGGGCGCAGCATCGATCGGGAACTCCCTTTGGCGACGGGCAGGCCGCGGTTCTGGAGCCGCGGCTTCGCACGCGACCAACGTAAGGGTCAAAGCAGGCCGATTGCAGGCGTCAGCGTGCCGCAGCCGCCGGGCGGGACTGGCGCTGATCGCTCGCGGCACGCTTGGCCGCCGGCTTCGGCGTCGTCTTGGCGACCGGCGGCAGCTGAAGCTGCTTGTCCCAGTAAGGCTCGTCGCCATAGAGCTGGATCAGGAACTGGATGAAGACGTTGACTTTCTCGGGCATATAGTCGCGGCAGGGATAGACCGCGTAGATCGCGAGACTTGTGGAGCCCCGGTACTGCGGCAGCACGACCTGCAGCTTGCCGCTGGCGATCTCGGGTCCGACGTCCCAGGTCGAGCGCAGGCCGATGCCGAGGCCCGAGAGCAATGCCTCGCGGACGAACTCCGCCGAGTTCGAGCGGATGTTGCCCTTGAGGCGAAGCTGATGGGAGCCGTCGGGACCATCGAGGCGCCAGAACTCCTGCGCGCCGGCCGAGATGCAGTTGTAGAGCTCGAGATCGTCGAGCGACTTCGGCACACCGTTCTGCTCGAGGTACCTGGGCGAGGCGCAGATCACGCGCGATTCCGGCGCGAGCTTCTTGGCGACGAGGGAAGAATCCTCGAGCTCGCCGATCCGGATCGCCACGTCGAACCCCTCGCGGATGATGTCGACGAAGTTGTCGGTCAGATGGAAGTCGAGCTCGATCTCAGGATAGCGCGAGACGAAGTCCGGCAGGGCCGGCGCCAGATGCAGCCGGCTGAAGGAGGTCGGTGCGGTGACCTTCAGGAGGCCGCGCGGCTTGGTGTTGCGGCGCGAGACGAAGTCCTCCGCCTCCTCGATCAGGCTCAGCACGTCGACGACCCGCTTGAAGTAGCCTTCGCCGGTCTCGGTCAGCGTCAACTGGCGGGTGGTACGCTGGAAGAGCCGCGCGCCGAGCCGCTCCTCCAGCAGGCTGATGCGCTTCGAGACGACGGCGGGGGACAGGTTCATCTCGCGGCCGGCTTGCGACATGTTGCCGGTACGCGCGACGCGTGCGAAAATGTCGAGATCGCTGATGGCTGTCACGGCATGACCTCTTCGAAGACGGGTTGCAGGCACTCCCCTGCACAATGGCGCAGGTTCTGTTCCCTTATGTAGATTACAGACCCCACGGGCTAAAGTGCGTCGTCGTTTACGCTAAAGAATAACAGACTTATGTGGATTCGTTGAAATTCGGCAACCGGCCATTTCTCATTTGAATTCGCTGAGATTTCTTGGTGAATGAGTGGCTGCACATAAGGACCGCGCATGTCGTCCATCGCCCTGCCCGAGCCAGATCCGACCATCTGCGCCAACCGCAATGCCATCGTTGCGGCGCTGAGATCGCTCGTCGGAGAGGCCGCCGTGATCGCCGACGACGACGGCCGCCGCGCCTTCGAGACCGATGCGCTGACGGCCTACCGGCGCATGCCGCTCGCCGTCGTCTTGGCGACAAGCACCGCCGACGTCGCAAAGGTCCTGCGCTACTGCAGCGGCGCCGGCATCAAGGTGGTCGCGCGCGGCGCCGGCACCTCGCTCTCCGGCGGCGCGCTGCCGGCCGAGGACGCCATCGTGCTCGCCGTCGCCAAGATGAGCCGCGTGCTCGAGATCGACACCGCCAACCGCACGGCGACGGTGGAGGCCGGCATCACCAATCTCGCCATCACCGGTGCGGTCGCGCCGCACGGCTTCTTCTACGCGCCCGATCCCTCGAGCCAGCTCGCCTGCACCATTGCCGGCAATCTCGGCATGAACTCCGGCGGCGCGCACTGTCTCAAGTACGGCGTCACCGTCAACAACGTGCTCGGCTTCAAGATCGTGCTGATGGACGGCGAGATCATCGAGGTCGGCGGCAAGCACCTCGATGCGCCGGGCTATGACCTCGCCGGCCTGATCATCGGCTCGGAGGGCCAATTCGGCATCATCACCGAGGTGACGGTGCGCATCCTGCGCGCGGCGGAGGGCGCACGGCCGATGCTGATGGGCTTCAACTCGAGCAAGGCGGCCGGCGCGTGCGTCTCGGCGATCATCGGCTCGGGAATCATCCCGGTCGCGATCGAGTACATGGACAAGCCCGCGATCCACGTCTGCGATGCGTTCGCCAAGGCCGGCTACCCGATGGACGTCGAGGCGCTGTTGATCGTCGAGGTCGAGGGCTCCGAGGCGGAGATCTCGGCGCTGCTCGAGCGGATCACGGCGATCGCCAGGCCGTTCGGCCCGACCGTGATCCGCGTGAGCGCGAGCGAGGAGGAGAGCGCCAGGATCTGGAAGGGCCGCAAGTCCGCATTCGGCGCCATCGGGCGCATCTCCGACTACTACTGCATGGACGGCACCATCCCGCTCGGGCGGCTGCCGGAGGTGCTGGTCAAGATCGGCGAGATCTGCGGACGGCACGGGCTCAAGGTCGCCAACATCTTCCACGCCGGCGACGGCAACCTGCACCCCTTGATCCTCTACGAGGCGAACGACGCCGAGCAGGTCCGGCGGGCCGAGCTCGCCGGTGCCGAGGTGCTCACGCTGTGCGTCGAGGTCGGCGGCTGCTTGACCGGCGAGCACGGTGTCGGCATCGAGAAGCGCGACCTGATGCGGGTCCAGTTCTCGGACACCGACCTCGCCGTGCAGATGCGGATCAAGACCGTGTTCGATCCGGCCTGGCTGCTCAATCCGGCGAAGGTGTTCCCGCTCGAGGGCCGCGAAGCCGTGCTGCAGGCGGCATGAGGAAGCGCTGAACGTGATGCAAGTCGTCAGGCCCGCGGTCGAGTGGGAACTCGCGAGCCTCCTTCGCGAGGCTGCCGAGAGAGCGATGCCGCTCGAGATCATCGGAGGCGGCTCGAAGCGCGCCTTCGGCCGCTCCGTGCAGGCCGCCAAGGCCGTGGTGACCTCGGCGTTGCGCGCGATCTCGCTCTACGAGCCGAGCGAGCTCGTGATGTCGGCGCTCGCCGGCACGCTGCTCGCCGACGTCGAGCGCGAGCTTTCGGGCAAGGGCCAGATGCTGCCCTTCGAGCCGATCGACCTCGGACCCGTGCTCGGCGCGGAGACGGGCCTCGGCACCATCGGCGGCGTGTTCGCGACCAACCTCTCCGGATCGCGCCGCGTGCTCGCAGGGGCGGCCCGCGACCACCTGCTCGGCGTCCGCGCGATCAATGGCCGCGGCGAGGCTTTCAAGTCCGGCGGCCGGGTGATGAAGAACGTCACCGGCTACGACCTCGCCCGTGGGCTGGCGGGAAGCTGGGGTACGCTCGCCGTGATGACCGAGGTCACCTTCAAGGTGCAGCCCAAGCCCGAGACGACGGCAACGCTCGTGCTCATCGGGCTCGCCGACGAGATCGCGAGCGAGGTGATGTGCCTCGCGATGGGATCGCCCTACGAGGTGTCGGGCGCTGTGCATCTGCACGAGCCCGTGGTCGGACGGCTCTGGAATGCGACGCTGCGGGGCGCCGGCGGGTCAGTGACGGCGATCCGCCTCGAGAACTTCGCGAAATTCATCGCCTACCGCAAGGAGCGGCTCGGCAAGCTGCTCGGACCATACGGCGAGGTGCATGCCGTCGACGAGGCAACCTCGCTCGCGTTCTGGAGCGAGCTCCGGCAGCTTTCCGCACTGCAGCGCCAATCGACGCCGCTATGGCGCCTCTCGGTCACGCCGACGAGCGGGCCGAAGATCGTCAAGGCGATCGCCCAGCACATGCAGGTCGAGGCCGTCTATGACTGGTCGGGCGGGCTCATCTGGCTCGGCGTGCCGAGCGCGGCCGATGCCGGGGCGAGCGACATCCGCCGCGTCATCGCGCACCACGGCGGCCACGCGACGCTCGTGCGCGCGGCACCGGCCGTGCGCGCGGCGATCGAGGTGTTCCAGCCGCTGGAGCCGGGCATCGATCGGATCAGCCGCGGCCTCAAGGCGGCCTTCGACCCGGCCGGCATTCTCAATCCCGGCCGCATGCACGCGAGCTTCTGACGGCCACGATCGCACCTCACCGGATAGCCATGCAGACCAACTTCACGCCCGAGCAGCTCGAGGATCCGCGCACCGCGGAGGCCGAGCGCATCCTGCGCCGCTGCGTCCACTGCGGGCTCTGCACCGCGACCTGCTCGACCTACGTGCTGCTCGGCGACGAGCGCGACAGCCCGCGCGGGCGCATCTACCTCATGAAGGACATGTTCGAGCAGGGGCGCAGAGCCAACGCGGAGGTGCAGCTCCACATCGACCGCTGCCTCTCGTGCCTGTCGTGCATGACCACGTGCCCCGGCGGGGTCGACTACATGCATCTCGTCGACCTCGCGCGCGCGCACATCGAGGCGACGGGGCGCCGCAGCCTGAAGGAGCGCCTGATCCGCCGGCTGCTGGCCGCGGTCGTTCCATACCCGAGGCGGTTCCGCTGGGCGCTCCGAGCCGTGCCGCTCGGGGTGCCGCTCGTGCCGCTCTTGAAGCGGCTCGGCCTCGCGCCACTCGCCGCGATGGTCGAGCTTGCGCCGAAGGGCCTGACCCGCACCGCCGACTACGCCGGGCCCGGCACCGCCGCAACCAGTGCCGAGAAGCGCGGCCGCGTCATCATGCTCGCCGGTTGCGCGCAGCAGGTGCTCCGCCCGGACATCAACGACGCGACGATCCGCCTGCTCGCGCGGCGCGGCGTCGACGTGGAGGTGGCGAACGGTGCGGGGTGCTGCGGCGCGCTCGTGCATCACATGGGCAAAGAGGCGGCCGCGATCGAGCATGCCAGGCGCAACGTCGACGCCTGGTCGAAGCTGATGGACAAGGGCCCGGTCGACGCCATCGTCATCAATGCCTCGGGCTGCGGGACGACGGTGAAGGACTATGGCCACATGCTCGCCCGCGTGCCGGGCTACGCCGAGCGCGCGGCCAGGATCTCCGAGCTGGCGCTCGACATCACCGAGTTCGTCACGCGTTTCAATCTCGGCGCGCCAAAGCGCTGGTCGAGCCTGCGCGTCGCCTACCACTCGGCCTGCTCGCTCCAGCACGGCCAGCGCGTCACCGACGAGCCGAGGACGCTGCTGAAGAAGGCCGGCTTCACGGTGCTCGACGTGCCGGAGGGCCATATCTGCTGCGGGTCGGCAGGAACCTACAACATCCTGCAGCCCGAAATCGCGGGCCAGCTGCGCGAGCGCAAGCTGGCCAACATCTATTCGGTCAAGCCCGACCTGATCGCTGCCGGCAACATCGGCTGCATCACCCAGATCGGCCATGCTTCGTCGGTGCCGATCGTGCACACCGTCGAGCTTCTCGACTGGGCTTACGGCGGGCCTGCGCCGCGCGGGCTCGAAGCATTCGCGGGCTTCCTGACCGACGTGCCGGAGCCGAAGCGGGTCGTCGAGGACTACGTGCGCGGCTGACTCTTCCCGCCCGACACCGCCGCGGGACCGGTCCGACCCGCGCTGGTGTTCTGCCGCAAACACTCGAATCCCGTTTTTCTGCTCCTCCCTTCCCCCTTGACGGCAGGGGAACCGCATATGAACCGTAGATCGGGCTGAGGCAGGCCTTCTCGCCGGACGAAGCCCGACGGACGGCGCCGCAACATCGGGCTTCGCGCAAAAGGCGCTCAGCACCGACCTACGTGCGGACGTCATGTGCGATAGCCCTGCCCTTGACGGAAGAAGGGCCGGGGAAGGGGGTGGTGCGCAGGCCTCTCGGCGATGGCGCGCGTCCCCCCGCTCCCCGCAGGGCGGAGAGAGGGTCGGGGTGAGGGGCTTGCACCGACCAAGAATTGCACGGGTCGCTGACCGAGGATAAGCTGCCATCTTCGGGACACACGCGGCTTGCTCTGAGAGCGTCGAGATTGACCCACTCGGACATCGAGGGCATGCGCGATCCCGCCCACTTGAGAGGCGCGGCGGGTGGGGTAACGGCTCGCGATTGTTAGTAGATCAGCGCGGCCAAAGGTCGACCGCAACAGTCTCGACGGCTCGTCCGCGCATTACCAAGCAATTCACGACGTAAGCTGGAATGTTGGGTGACGCGCGGCACAACCGTTGATCCAAGACAATGAGCGTGGTGCCCGCACAAACCAAGCCCGCGGACCGTGCCCCACGTCACCTACTCGACGATCAGAACTTGTAGTTGACGCCGGCGCGGACGACGTGCAGGGCGAAGTCGGCCGAGTGCGCGATCGATTGCGGAACGCCACCGACTGTTGACACAGTTCCGTCCGAGCTGAACCAAGTGGTGGTACCAGACACTTTGCCAAAATCGACGTATAGGTATTCGCCCTTGATGCTCCAGTTGCCACCGAGCATCCACTCGCCACCGCCCCCGAGGGTCCAGCCCGTCCGTGTCGACGACGAGCCGCCGTGGTCGCACATATTCTCTCCCAACACTGGGGGCACGCACGGCGGCCGGGGGCCAAAACCGAACTCGCCGGCGAAGTGGGAGTGCTTGAGATTCGCGAAAGCTGCACCGCCGGTGAAATACACCAGCAGATTGCCCATGGCATAGCCGAGGCGCCCCCGGGCCGTGGCGAGATAGCTGGCGCTGATCGTGTCCGTGAACGTGATCCCGGAACTGCCGGCGGCAGAATAGGTCGTTGATGCCGTGCGAGTGACACTCGTGCGCAGCGAATTGAAATCCGCCTCGACACCAAGCACCCACACACTGGTCTGCCAGTTGTAGCCGATCTGGCCGCCGCCAGTGAACACGGTATCGCGGAGGTCACCGCTGCCTACGGCATTCACTCGATCACCGAACCCAGACGCCCAGAAGCACGCCGTGACCGGGCCGGTGCAAACCGTGTTACTGACATGGGAGTCTGTGATGCCGGCACCAGCATTGGCGCCAAGATAGAGACCCGTCCAATTCTGCGCCCGAGCGGAACCGGAGGCTGCGAGCATGGCAGCACCTGCCACCGCCAAGCCCATCGCACTCGAACGGAATTTTGCCACAGGTCAAAACTCCCCACCAAAGTCAACTCGGTGACCGAACGTTCCTCAGGGGATTCAAGTAGTGGGTTGTCACCCCGCCCCAACAAAGCAGCGAATTGGATATCATTCCTACATTCACCTCAGCAAACCTCAAAGGCTATTGGGCTGACGCTTCCAAGCGGGTGATGCGCGAAGGCCACACTCAGACCCGCAGCGATACATCGCCAGGTGCTGCTTCGGCCCCTGGCCTATTGCCACCACCCGCGCTCAGTGCGCGGAGAGGGACTCAGCTGATAACCGGTTGATCGATGAGCCGGTGACCCTGACGCGGTCCCGCATACCGCCACGCCACCGGCGCCAGGGCTTGAAGTGTGGAGCTAGACTTCTGTCGCAAACACTCGAGTTCCGTTTTTCTGCTTCACCCCTCCCCCTTGACGGGGCAGGGGTGGTGCGCAGGCCTCTCGGCGATGGCGCGCCTACCCCCTCTCCCCGCAGGGCGGAGAGAGGGGCTTCGTGCGGCGCCTCGGGTGTCTCTTGTTGGCCCATCGCGTCGCTTGGCCGTGGATAGCCGCGGGCGGCGCGACGTGGGGACGAGCGGGCGTCGCCGCCGGCGCTGAGCAGGTTGCTGCCCCTCACCATGCGAGGCTGCCGCTCAGCGCGCGTCGAACAGCCGGAGCTGGCGCTCGTCCTGCCCCTTGGTCTCGCGCGCGAGCTGCTCGATGCGGTCGAACGGCACCTGCTCGGCCGAGATCAGCGAGCGCTGCGCCTTGATCGCGCGCACCAGACCCTCCTGCACCAGGTGGAACTCGCCGACCGTCTGGCCGGGCAGAACCGCCGTCGGATCGAGGCCGCTCTCGCTCTGGAACGCGGCCTTGAGCTTGCGCAGCGCGGTGTCCTCGCGCACGCGGCCGATGAACCAACTCGTGATCTGGTCGCGGCTCTTGTAGTCGAGGTCGCCCGGCGACTGGGTCGCCAGCATGATGCCGAGGCCGGCCGAGCGGGCACGCTTCAGCAGGCTCTGCAGCGGCTCGGCCGTCGCGGGCTTCGCGGTCGCCGGAATGTAGAGGTCCGCCTCGTCGAACATCACGACGGCCTGCAGCTCGTCGTTCGGGTTGCGCTGGCAGAAGCGCAGCGCCTCCGACAGGAACTGCGCGACCCAGAACAGGATGTTCTCGTTGTCGCCGAGGAATCCGGTGTAGATCACCGAGAGGCGCGTGCGGCCGCGGCGCTGGAAGGGGCCGAGGCCGAGCAGCGATTCCATCCGCATCGGCTCGCCGCCGCCCTCGAACATCACCGAGTTGCGATGCCGGAGGCTGTCGAGCTGGGCGACGAGATCGCGCCGGATCTTGCCCGACGGGTCCATGCGCTGCGTGAGGTCGGTGAGCTCCGGGTCCTCGTCCTCGAGCAGGTGGATGAGGTCGCCGAGCGTCACCTCGGCGCGCGACCGGCTGCCGAGGATCTTCAGCGCCACCGACAGCGTGCCCGACTGCTTCTGGTGGGTCGCCGAGTTCTTGAGATGCAGCATGTCGCCGAGCGCCGCGGAAGACAGGTTGGCGAGCAGCTGCTGCTCGTGGTCGGCGAGCTCGCTGATGCCGGTCGGCAGCAGCGTGATCGAGATCGGCCGGCCCGACATGCGGCCCGGCGTGTAGACCGCGACATCGATCGCATCGGCGAGCTTTTCGCGGTCGCCGCGGCGCTCCTGGTACTCGTTCTCGTTGGCGCGCCACACATCCGGGTTGGCGTAGCTCGCGAGGTCGCCCTTGCGGTCGATCAGGATCGCCGGAATGCCGCGCAGCAGCAGCTGCTCGATGAGGCTCAGCGCGAGCGTCGTCTTGCCCGAGCCCGATCCGCCGAGCACCGCCGCGTGCCGCTTCAGGATGCCCTTGTTGAGGGTGATCGGCTTGCCGCGACCACCGTGCGGCCGGCCGGCGATGATCGAGTTCAGGCTGTCACCGCCCTCGTTGAGGATCACCGACAGCGGCAGCTCGTCGTCGTTGGCTGGCGCCGGAACAGGCTCGGAGGCGCCCGGACCCCAGCTCGTGTGCTCGGTCGCGGGCATGCTTGCCGCAGTGGACGAGCCCGGCGTCGCCGGAGCCGCTCCAGCCGACGGACGGACGAGCGCGGCTCGCGCCTGCTCGAAGGGCGAGGTGTCGGCACGCGCCGGCGCACGCCCGAGCAGGTCGAGCCGCAGCAGATTGACGATCGAGACGAGGCCCGAGAGCAGCTTCGCCTGCTCGTACCAGCGGTCGAAACCGGGATCGCGGCGGTGATGGGCGTGGAACTCGCGCACCGTCATCATCCGCTCCCACTCGGGGATCGGCACGAGCAGCGAGCGGCCGCCGCCGTCACGGAACTTGCGGAACGCCTGCGCCGTCTGGTTCTTGCGGTTCGGCGGAAAGTCGCTGGCGCGCAGCATGAAGCAGGTGCGATTGGTCATCGACCCGAGCGCGCGGTCGAGCTGGCGCTTGAGGCCGCCGCCTTGCGTCGGCCGGTTGCACAGGAACACGCGCGCATCGAACGCGTGACCCGACTTGTGGCGGACCGAGACATCCATGGCCGGCAGCTCGTCGCCGAGCTCGAGCCGCTCGATCGACAACTGCATTGCGTCGCCCCACTCCTCCTTGGCGAGCGTGAGAGCGGCCGCCAGCACGTCGATCAGCTCGCGGTCGTCGGCCGGCATCTCGGCCTCCGACGCGCTCGAGAAGCGGTCCCAGGTGTCGCGGAAATCGACGTCGAGGCGTGCCGGCTCGTCCTCGGCCGGCTCGTCGTTGTCGGCCGCGAAGCCGAGCGCCGCAGCCAGCGTCGAGATGAAGCCCCCCTTCTCCTCGGCGACGATCGCGGGCGCAGGCTCGTCCTCGGTCTCCTTGGCGCGGAGCCGGCTCTGCGCGTGCTCGAGCAGGCGCCGGGTCGAGAGCCCGCCGAACTCCTCGAAGAACTGCGGCCCGAAGAATGCGGAAGCGTCGGGGAAGCTCGCGCCGTCGGCATGCGCCTCGGCATAGTGCTCGAGCCGCTTGGCGATGATCTGGCGCGCCTCATCCTGCGTGCGCGACTCGAGCAGCGCCACCGGCCCAGACTTCTCGATGCGATCGATGTAGGACTGGGTGAGCACGCTGCGCACCTGGCCGTAGAAGTCCTCGAGGCACGAGACGATCACGATCGAGGTCGGCACGCGGTTGGCGATCTGGTTGAGGTCCTTGATCGCGCGCTGGAAGCGCTCCTCCGGGTCGTCGAAGAAGCGCAGGTCCTCGACCTGGTCGATGCAGAACGCGAGCGCGGCGCCGTCGACCGCCCACATGATCCGCCCGATCGCCTCGATGATCTCGAAGGCGCGGCCGTCGCCGTTGTTGGGATCGAGCGCGCCGACCGCCGCCTGGCTCAGCTCGTTGAGCGGGCGGCCCTGCAGGTACTGGCGTACGCGCTGGTCGATCCGCGGGTCCGATCGCTGCAGGTAGAGCAGCGCGCGGATGACGTTGGCATCGAGGCTCTGGTCCGCGAAGCGGGGGCTCGCAATGATCTCGTCGGAGAGCCTGTGGACGAGGACGCCGAGCTGGCGGTCGTCGAGCGCGGCCTCCCGCAGCTGCTCGAGCTGATCGGCGGCCAGCGCATCCGCCTCGCCGACGAGCCGCCGGGTCAGCCGCGCGAGCCCGCTCTCGCCGCCGACATCCGGATTGTAGGCCTTCTCCAGCGAGGCGACGAGCCGGCGCAGGAAGTAGTCGGCATAGCCCGCGACGTCCGGCGTCATCTGGGCATAGCCGAAGTAGGCCTTCGAGCGGCGGTGCGCGCCCGTGCGAAGCGCGCGGATGAGGTGCGTCTTGCCGGCGCCGGACTGGCCGTGGAACAGCAGGATGCGCGCCTGCCGGCCGCTCGCACGGCCCTCGGTCACGGCTTCCAGCAGCTCGTAGAACTTGCGGCGCGCCTTGGCGTGGACGGCCTCGACATCGACGGGATCGGCCCGCCAGATATCGTCCTCCCACGTGATCGAGTGCTCGAACGCGGCGGCGAGCCGGTCCGCAGCCGACGCATTGAGTGCGGCAGATTGCATTGCTCGAATGTCCTCGGCGCGCGGATGCTGGTGTCGCGCTCTCTTCAGTCCTCGACGCGCACGAAGTGCCAGACGGTGTTCTTGTAGGCGATCGCGGATTCCTGGAAGTCCCTGATCCGCTCCTTGTCCTTGAAGTCGGCATTGGCGAGCACGACGTGGCCCGTTCGGTGCGCCTCGGCGAGCATGCCCTTGAACTCGATCGCTGAAAGACCCCAGTGCGGGTGCTGCGCCTGCATCGCCTGCCAGACGTGCGAGATGAACGCCTTGCGGTTGCCGGGCCAGCCTTCCGCGCGCCGCCGCGCCGCCTTCTGCACCTCGCGGGCAAAGCCCTCGAGATCGGGCCGCATCGCCGCCGGCGGCCGCGGCGCGGGCGCCGGGACGGGCAATGCAAGCTCGCGATGTCCGGGCTCAGCGCGGGCGCGATCGATCGGCGGCGGCAGCAGGTCGGCGAAATGGCGCCGGTGCAGCGCGAGCCGCAGTGCTTCGTCCGAGTTGCCGGAGACGCCGACATGCTCGGCGGCGAGCGCCGCAATGAGGCGGCTGTCGGTGCCGAAGTCGCGCGGCTTTCGCGCGAGCTGACCGGCGAGCATGCGTCCGGTCTTGGCGGACAGTCCCTCGCCGGCGCCGAGGCCGGACTTGACCTTGTTGCCGAACGCCCGCTCGAGAGCGATGACGCTCAGCGCCGCGCGCAGCCGCGACGGACTCGGGTTTCCCTTGATGGTGATCTTGTAGGCGTTCTGCACGATCGCCGCGCGCAGACCGTCCGGTTTGGCGAGTGCCGCGAGCCGCGACGCCGGCTGCCGCGCGATCCCGAGCGTCTGTGCGACCAGCCGCGTGTCGCGAATCTCGGCCCACGACCTGGGCAGCACCTTGCCGCCGAGCGCCGAGACCGCGGCCGCACGCCCCGCCTCGGTCAATGCGAGTCGCCCCTTCTGCTCGACGACGAGCGCCTCGGAGCGGAGCGCCGCGATGATCTCCCTGATCCAGGCCCGCGCCTCGGACTGGCGGGCGGGCGGAACCAGTGCGGCGACGTCCCGCGCGACATCGGCGTGGCTCGCGCCGGCGACGTCGGCAATTCGTGCGAGCGTCGCCGAGCGCAGCGCAGCCGGCGCCGGCTCGCGCACCACCTCGTGACAGGCTTCCATGATCGCGACCGACATCGGCCGATCCTCCTGGTGACGACCGGCCAGCGGCGCAGTCGCAAGCGCGGGGCGCCTCGGAAAGCGCCAGGTCCACCGACCCTCCGGACGCGCGAATCACCGGGAGTGCGGCGCCCATAGTGCGCAATTCGTCGGCGGCGTCCACGCCCGGCCGGTCCGACCGGCATTCCGGCGCGAGCCGGGGTGCCGGGGGACAACAGTCCGCACGCCTTGGCGGAACATACTGGTGCAACGCACAGAAACATCTGTCCGCCACCAAGGCGCCCGCGCTCGGTCAAATTGGCGACACGGTTCTGCGGCCAACATGGTTTCAGCGCTGTGAGGGGCGTGCCGAGGGGTCGATGCAGGACGAGCGCGTCACTCCTTCGGTGAGGAGTTCGGGTCCACCGGAATTTACGCAACCTTAACCGGTTTACGGAATGCTAAGGATCAGATCCAGTCTGACCCTGGCGGGAGTAGCTTGTATGTATCGCGTTGTTCTGCCTGCGTTTTCGGCGCTCGTGCTGCTTGGATGCAGCCTCGGCTCGCAATCCCTGACGCAGGGCTTCGCCTCCAACACCACCGAAACCAAGACCGTCAAGCGCTCACCGACCACCACCCTCGGTGGCGAGCCGACGGCCGATCGCGCCGCGCCGACCTCGGGAACGCAGGTGGCGGCGATCGACAAGGCGCCGAAGGGCGCATTCGAGAAGGCGCCGCAGGGCTCCCTCGCTGACCGCGACTACACCAAGACCACGCTCCAGGCCGAGCAGGCGCGGGACCTGATCAACGCCTATCGTCGCGAGAAGGGCCTCAAGCCCGTCAAGCTGAACTCGGAGCTGACCGCGGCGGCCAAGAACCACGCGAAGGATCTCGCCAAGTGGGACCGCATCTCCCACTACGGCTCGGACGGCTCGAACCCCTGGGACCGCGTCAAGCGCTCCGGCTACAACGCCCGCCTCGCGGCGGAGAACGTCGGAACCGGCCAGGCGACGATCGACGAGGTCATGAACGGCTGGAAGGAAAGCCCCGGCCACAACAAGAACCTGCTGCTGCCCGATGCCGAGCACATGGGCATTGCGCTGGTGCAAGACCCCAAGACCGAATTCAAGACGTTCTGGACGCTCGTGATGGCGACCCAGATGTGATCGCCACCACCCGATCCGCGATGACCGGCGGCGGGCCCATGTGCCTGCCGTTTCCGTTTCAGCGTCGCCACTCGCCGGGCAGATTGGACCAGATCGAGATCTCGATCTCCAGCCGGCGACGGGCGACGAGAAAGTTCATGAGCGCGGCCGCGGCCATCGAGATCGAGGTCGCGAGCGCGGCGCCGATCATGCCGAACGCCGGCACCAGCGCGAACAGCAGCGCGATGTTGAAGGCTGCCGTCAACGCGAGAATGGCGGCGCACAGATGCTGCTCGCCGAGCATGTTGAGCAAGAACTCTGACGGGCCCATCGCGGCGCGCATCAGCAGACCGGCGACCAGCACGAACATGACCCTATAGCCGTCGACGAACTGCGCACCGAACAGCCTGAGCAGCGGCCAGCCGAGCGCCAGGATGATCGCCGCCGCGGCGAGCGAGGGCCAGAACGTCCAGTTCACGGCATCGCGGACGAAGGCGCGCAGCGCCTCGTGCTCGCCGCGCGCATTGAGCGAGGCGAAGCGGTTGGCGACCGCGCTGCCGACGGCATAGTGCACGAACATGACCAGGCTCATCGTCTTCGCTGCGGCGAAGTAGATGCCGACCTCCACCGGCGAGAGAAACCGCGAGATCACCAGGACGTCGGCATTCTGCAGGATGAGCTCGCACGTGCCGATCACGAGCAGCGGCCAGGATGTCGCGAGCCAGCGCCGGAAGTCGTAGCGGCGGGGCCCGTGCGAGACCTCGCGGCGGAGCTGGCCGTCGACGAGGAGCAGCTGCACGAGCGCGGCAATCCAGGTCGCGACGATCGCCGCGCCGGCCGCCGTCGCGGCCTGCATCGGCCAGCCGGCCTCGTGGGCTACGACCATGCCGAGGAGCACGAGCAGAGGCCGGAGCACGTAGGGCGGCAACAGCGCGAGCGTCATCCAGGCCTTGCCGCGGCCGATGCCATCCTGCACGTCGGTCAGCGCGTACATCGGCACGCAGACGAACGCGAGAAGCACCGGCAGGACGTAGTGGCTCGCGACCCGCTCACTGAGCAGCCACAGCAACGCCATGCCCGTCGCAGCCACCGCCGTGCTGAGACCGACTGCGAGCCAGCGCCCGCCGAACAGCAGGCCCCGCAGCAGGTCGTGCTCGCCCCGTTCCCGGTGCTCCGGCACGAGGCGGATCATCGCCATGTTGAGGCCGAGGTGCGACACGCCGCCGAGCACCAGCACCCAGGTCCACACGAACACGTAGATGCCGTACTCGTAGCCGCCCATCCAACGAGCGAGAACGACCTGGGAGATATAGAGGATCGCGGCGCTCGCGACGCGGACGAGGAAGGCCGTCAGCGCGTCACGCTGGGCGCGCGTCCGCGCGTCGCCCGCCCGCAGGATCGCGAGCACGGCGCCCGGCAGTGCACGCACCCGTCCGGCGAGATCGGCCGGCTCAGTCGCCTCGGCGTGAGCGGGAGTGGACATTGAAGCTTGCGGGTACCCCGGATTGCTGCGAGCCGTCTCCGAACCAATCGAGGTCCGGGCCAGAACTACCGCGGTTGCAGACGCACCTGTTCGCGGCGGCGCACGATCTCGGCGACACCTGCCCAGGCCCAGCAGCGGCCGGCGTCACCCTGCTGGCTGTGCACGGCAGCGAAGAAGTCGGCGACCTCGGCCGCAAGCACGCCGTGACGGCCCTCGAGGACGCTCGCCATGGTCTCAACCTCGGCCGGCGTCGGCGTCGCGTCCTCGTCGGGGTGCCAGGTCGCGGTCATGCTGCTTCAGTGTCCTAAGAAGGGGTTAACGCCCAGGTGCAGCAAGAATGGCGCCAAACCGATAGTTGCAGCTCCACGTCGACAATCGTGCTATCATCGGCCAGATTCGCTCGCAGGATGCGTCCTCGGCTCGGGACTCGAGCAGCGGTCGAGCTGGCGGAAAAGAATCGCCTCTGGGATGTGCGGCATGGGCTGTTTCTTGGATCCCGACAAGCGCGCGCGCGGCCGCTGCACGGCCGTCGCCGCGGCTGCCTGGCTAGGCCTGATCGCGACCGGCACTGCGAGCCTCGCGCAGAATGCCGCCGATCCATCGCCTCGGGATGGGGCAACCGCCGGCGCAGCACCTGCACCGCCCGCGCCGGCCGCCCCTCCGTCGATCCCCGGCATCATGGTCGAGCCGCGCGGATGGAGCCGGCCGAACCCAAACCTCCCGGGCCCCGGTGGAGGCAGCACTCAGGGCTGCCCGCTCAACGGCGAGCAGAAGCTCGAGTTGATCGTCTGAGACTGGACAAGAAGCGAACAACGCTTCGGTTGCGCCGGATCTGATCTGCGCCCGCGCGCGCAACGCCGCGTCCCGGCCCCGCTTGCGTTCCGTTCGCGGGCCTGTTCCTGTGCCGGCGACCAGACCCGACAGGGGACACGCCACCTTGCCCTCCACCGTCTACGACAGCACGATCTTCCGCGATGCATTCGGCACGCCCGCGATGCGCGCGGTGTTCGCCGACGAGGCCTACGTCGCCCAGTGCATCCGCGTCGAGGTGGCGCTGGCGGTGGCACAGGGCCGGCTCGGCGTGATCCCGCGCGAGGCGGCGGCCGCGATCGCCGCCAAGGCGACCGCCCGGGGCATCGACTACGCGACGCTCAAGGCCGAGACCGACAACGTCGGCTACCCGATCGTCGGCATCGTGCACCAGCTCCAGAAGCAATGCGGCGAGGCCGGCCGCTACCTGCACTGGGGGGCGACGACGCAGGACATCATGGACACCGCGACCGTGCTGCAGGTGCGCGAGGCGCTGGCGATCGTCGCGGCCGACCTCGCCGCGCTCGACAAGACGCTCGCCGGCCTCAGCGCCAGGCACCGCACGACCGTGATGGCCGGGCGCACCCACCTCCAGCAGGCGTTGCCGACCACCTTCGGACAGAAGACCGCCGTCTGGCTGTCGATGATCCGCCGCCACCGCGCCCGCCTGCGGGAGCTCGAGCCGCGCGTGCTCGTCGGCCAGTTCGCAGGTGCCGCCGGCACCCTCGCCTCGCTCGGCGACCGCGGGCTCGCCGTCTCCGACGCCCTGATGGACGAATTGAAGCTCACCCGGCCGGACATGCCCTGGCATGTGGCGCGCGACGGCCTCGCCGAGACCGTCGCCTTGCTCGCGCTCGTCACCGCGAGCCTCGCCAAGGTCGCGACCGACGTGATGCTGCTGATGCAGACCGAGGTCGGCGAGGCCTTCGAGCCGTTCGCGACCGGCCGCGGCTCCTCGAGCACCATGCCGCAGAAGCGCAATCCGATCTCCTGCGAGCTGATCATCGCTGGCGCCAAGGCCGTCCGCCAGCACGCCGGGCTGATGCTCGACGCAATGCTCGCCGACCACGAGCGCGCCACCGGACCCTGGCATCTCGAATGGATCGCTGTGCCGGAGAGCTTCATCGCGGCCGCCGGCGCTCTCGAGCAGGCGCGGTTCATGCTCGACGGCCTCATCGTCGATGCCGAACGCATGCGCCGCAATCTCGACATCACCGGCGGGCTGATCGTCGCCGAGGCGGTCATGATGGCGCTGGCGGTGCACACCGGCCGAGGCGCCGCGCACGACCTCGTCTATGGCGCCTGCCGCGCCGCCATGGAGAACCGGACGCCGCTGCTCGCCGAGCTCGAGAAGCTGGCGGAGGTGACACGGCATCTCGATCGACCGGCGCTCGTCCGGCTCGTCGACCCGGCGAACTACATAGGCACGGCGCCGGCGATGGTCGACCGGCTGCTCGGCAAGAGTTGATCGCGGCGGGCCCGAACGAGAGTGCACGACCCCATGCCAGGCAAGAAGACGGCTTTCATCACGGGCGCCAGCGCCGGTATCGGCAGGGCGACCGCGCTCTATTTTGCAGCGCAGGGCTGGCAGGTCGCCGCCACCATGCGCGCACCGGAGAAGGATGCGGATTTCGCAGCCGCCGACGGGCCGATGCGGGCCTTCCGCCTCGATGTCACGGACCCGCGCTCCATCGGCCGGGCGGTCGAGGAGGCGATCCGCGCGTTCGGCCAAATCGATGTGCTGGTCAACAACGCCGGCTACGGCCTCGTCGGCCCGTTCGAGGCGATGGAGGAGGCCCAGATCCGCCGCCAGCTCGAGACCAACGTCATCGGCCTCATGAACGTGACGCGCGCGCTGCTGCCGCACTTCCGCGCCAACCGCGCCGGCACCATCGTCAACGTCGCCTCGGTCGGCGGGCGGCTGACGTTTCCGCTCTACAGCGTCTATCACGCGACCAAATGGGCGGTCGAGGGCTTCTCCGAGGCGCTCACCTACGAGCTCGCCGAGCACGGCATCCGCGTCAAGATCATCGAGCCGGGCGCGATCAAGACCGAGTTCTACGGCCGCTCGCAGGACACGGCGACAAATCCCGGGCTCGCGGCCTACGATGCCTTCGTCGCGCGCGTGCTGCCGCGCATGCGCCGCGTCGGCGAGACGGCACCCGGACCCGAGATCGTCGCCGAGAGCATCTGGAAGGCGGCGACCGACGGCACCGACCGGCTGCGCTACAAGCCGAACGGCGCGCCACTGATGGCCATGCGCCGCCTGCTGCCGGACCGCGCCTATCGCGCCGTTGTCGGCCGCATGTTGCGCGTCTGATCGCGCCCCTCGTCGCCATAGTCGACACGGGTGAGATAGAGCCCTTGCGGCGGCGCGACCGGACCGCAGGCGGCGCGGTCGCGGGCCGCCAGGGCACGCGCGACATCGGCCGGCGTCCAGCGGCCTTCGCCGACGAGCTTCAGGCTGCCGACCATCGAGCGGACCTGGCTGTGCAGGAACGACCGCGCAACCGCGACGACACGGATCTCGTCGCCCTCGGCCGTGACATCGAGCCGATCGAGCGTGCGCAGCGGCGACCTCGCCTGGCAGCCGGCGGCGCGGAACGTGGTGAAATCGTGCCGTCCGACGAGCGCCCGCGCGCCTTCCTGCATAGCCGGCAGATCGAGCGCGATCGGCAGCCACCACACGCGGTCGCGCGTGAGAGCGGGCGGCGCCCGCCGTGCCAGGATGCGGTAGAGATAGTGCCGCCCGGTCGCGCTGAAGCGCGCATCGAAATCCGGCGCGGCCTCGGCACAGTCGACGACCACGACGGGTGCGGGCTTCAGGTGGAAATTGAGCGCGTCGCGAACGCGCTGCGGCTCCCAGCTTTTCCCGAGGTCGAAGTGTGCGACCTGGCCGCTCGCGTGCACGCCCGCATCGGTGCGGCCGGCGCCGCGCACGCTCGAAGCCTCACCGCAGAATGCGAGCAGCGCGTCCTGCAGCGCGCCCTGCACGCTCCGGCCATCGGCCTGCACCTGCCAGCCGACGAACGGCGTGCCGTCATATTCGACCGTGATGCGATAGCGCGGCATGGCTCGCGACATGAGAAAGGGGCGTCGATCGGACGCCCCTCAGGTAGCTTCAATGCCGCTGGCGATCAACGCTTGACCGGCGCTCCGCCGAACGACGTGGCCTTGCGCGGGAAGGTGTCGCCGCCACCTTTCGAGCGGCGGCCGTCCTTCATCGCACCGCCCGGCTTGCCGTAGATCCCGCCGCCATAGCCGTACACATTGCCGTATCCGAAGTCGTCGGATCTGCCATAGCGATAGTCGTGATTGTAGTTGTGGTTGCTGGAGTAGCTGTAGGAACGTTCCTCGTTGTAGTTGATGCTGACCGAGGCCTTGTCGCCGGGATTTATCACCACGTGGCGGGTGACGGGCAGCGGGCGGAACACGCGCACGCCTTCCTCGAGCGTCACGGTCGCGCCGTAGAAGGCGCGGGGCTCGATGCGGGTCGTGTAGGCCTGACCGGCGAAGGCATCCGAGACGGGAACCAGCGCCACAGCGGCGGCAGGAAGAAGAAGGCGAAGGCGGGACATCGTGACACTCCTCGACGACGCGACGGGACTCGTTGCGGCGAGCTTAGCGCCGCTCCGGAACGGCGCTTTACGATTCGGTAAGATTGATTAACCCGCAGGTTGCCGGCGCATCTCACAGCCGGTCGCCCGGCGCGATGGGGTAGCCCTTGAGCAGCTCGGCGACCGGCATCGGCCGCTTGCCCGCCCGCTGCACCTCGACGAGCCGCACCGCGCCGGCCCCGCACGCAACCAGCAGGCGATCGTCGAGCACCGTCCCAGGCGCCGCCGCCGGGCCCGCAGCGACAGCGAGCTCAGACCGCAGCACCTTGATGCGCTCACGCCGCCCCTCAGGTCCCGCCTCGAGCCAGGCGCCGGGAAAAGGCGAGAGCCCGCGAATGCGATTGTGGACCTCGATGGCCGGCCGCGCGAAGTCGATGCGCGTCTCCGCCTTGTCGATCTTGGCGGCATAGGTGACGCCTTCTGCGCGCTGCGGCACCGCGACGAGGCTGCCGCGCTCCAGCGCGGCGAGGGCACGCACCATCAGCCCCGCGCCGATCCGCGAGAGGGTGTCGTGAAGCTCGCCGGCGGTCGTGTCGGGGCCGATCGGCGCGCGCTCGGCGAGGCAGACGGGACCGGTATCGAGCCCCGCCTCCATGCGCATCACCATGACCGCGGTTTCAGCGTCGCCGGCCATCACCGCGCGCTGGATCGGCGCCGCGCCGCGCCAGCGCGGCAGGGCGGACGCATGCAGGTTGAAGCAGCCGAGCCGCGTCGCATCGAGCGCTGCCTGCGGCAGGATCAGGCCATAGGCGACCACCACTGCGGCATCGGCAGCGAGCGCCTGGAGTTGCGCAAGCTCGTCCGCCGGCTTGAGCGACCGCGGCGTGCGCACGGGGAGCCCCGCCTGCTCGGCGAAGATGTGCACGGGAGACTTGCGGTGCTCCATGCCCCGCCCGGCGGGGCGCGGCGGCTGCGCATAGACCGCCGCGACCTCGTGACCGCTCTCCAGGATCTCGGCCAGCGTCGGCACCGAGAACTCCGGCGTACCCATGAAGACCAGTCGCAGCGGCATCGCGGTCGCCTCATCCCATGCCTGTTCGCGCGTGCTCTACCGCTCGGCCGCGCATCACGCAAATCATGCGGAGCCCGGCCTGCGCAACTTCGGCCGGATCGAGCGGGTCGCATCACGGCCCGCGGCGCCGGCCGCCGCCTGCAGCTCGCCGCGGAAGCCGTCGCGCTTCTCGTGGATCGAGGCGATCACCGGTCCGGTCGGGATGCCGAGCCCCACCAGCGCCGCCTCGGAGAGCTGCAGGCTCGCCTCGACCGTTTCGGGCACGGCGTCGGTCACGCCTTCGCTGTAGAGATGGCGCGCGTGAGCGGCGTCGCGCGCGCGCGCGATGATCATGATGTCGGGGCGCAGCTCGCGCACGAGCGTGACCATTTCATCGATCTTGCGGCGCTCGTGCGTCGTCACGATCACCGCCGAAGCCTTCTCCAGTTCGCAACTTTTCATGAGCGCCGCGCTGACCGCGTCGCCGAAGTAGACTTGGTGCCCGGCCCGCCGGCCCTCCGCCACGGCAACAGGATCGGGATCGAGCGCGATGAACGCCACCTTGTGCTCGGCGAGCATTGCCGCGACGACCGCGCCGACGCGGCCGTAGCCGACCACGATGGCGTGCCCCTGCCGGCCGGCCGCTGTGACACCGAGCTCGGCTGGTTGCGCGACCGGCAACTGCGCCCGCGCCGTCAGCCACCGGGCGAGCAGGGACAGTGCGGGGATGAGCGCCATGGTGAGCGAGGTGACGGTCAGCACGAAGCTCGACACGCCGGCACCGATGAGGCCGAGCGTGGTCGCGGAGCCGATGCCGACGAATGCGAATTCCCCTCCCGGACCGAGCAGCAGCGCCGTTTCGACCGCCGCCGCCCACGGCTTGCCGAACAGCCGCGCGAGCACGAACAGCACCGCGACCTTGACCGCGATGACACCGGCGACGGCGCCGAGCAGCCGCACCGGCTGGTAGGCCAGCTCCGCGATGTCGATGCCCATGCCGACCGTGAAGAAGAATACGCCGAGCAGCAACCCCTTGAACGGCTCGATGGTCGCCTCGATCGCCTTGCGGTACTCGGTCTCGGCGAGCAGCAACCCGGCGACGAACGCGCCGAGCGCCATGGAGAGATCCGCCAGCGCCGCGATCACTCCGGTCGCCACGATGACGAACAGGATCGCCGCGACGAACAGCTCGCTCGCGCCCGTCGATGCGACGAGGCGAAACAGCGGCCGGAGCACGACACGGCCGACCACCACGATCACCCCGATCGCCAGGGCCGCGTTGGCCAAGGCGAACAGCACGGTGTTCACGATCGAGCCGCCGGAACCTGCGCCGAGCATTGCGATGAGCAGCAGCAGCGGCACCACCGCAAGATCCTGCGCGAGCAGCACGGCGAAGCTCGCACGCCCGGCGGCAGTCGTCAGCCGGCGCTGCTGCGACAGCAGCTCGACGACGATCGCCGTCGACGACAGCGCCAGACAGGCCCCGATCACCAATGCCACGCCGGGCTTGCTCCCGAGCAGCCAGGCGCCCGTGCCGAGCAGCGCCGTCGAGACCACGATCTGCAGCCCGCCGAGGCCGAACACCAGATGGCGCATGGTGTGCAGCCGCTCGTAGGAGAGCTCGAGGCCGATCAGGAACAGCAGGAAGACAACACCGAGCTCGGCGATGCCGGCGACGTTCTTGATGTCGACCACCGTCACCCAGTAGAGGAGCGGGAAGATCGTCTTCAGCGAGCCGAGGCCCAGCGGCCCGAGCAGCGCGCCGGCCCCGAGGTAGCCGAGCACGGGGCTGAACCCGAACCGGCGCACCAGCGGCACGACGATGCCCGCGGTGCCGAGCACCACGAGCGCGTCGCTGTAGGCGGCGATGTTGACCGGCGCAGTCATCGCGTCTCACCGCGGCTGGACCCGCCATTGCTGCAACGCGTGGCACGGTCGGGATCGATCAGATCTTGATTCCCAGGTGCTTGGCGACGGTGAAGAGGTCCTTGTCGCCGCGGCCGCACAAATTCATGACGAGCAGGCTGCTCTTCTTCAGCTTTGGCGCGAGCTTGGTGACCCAGGCGAGCGCGTGCGCGGGCTCGAGCGCCGGGATGATGCCCTCGAGCCGGGTGCACAGTTGCAGCGCGGCCAGCGCCTCCTTGTCGGTCGCCGGCACGTAGGTGACGCGGCCGGTGTCCTTCAACCACGAATGCTCAGGCCCGACGCCGGGATAGTCGAGCCCGGCCGAGATCGAATGGCCCTCGAGAATCTGCCCCTCGCCGTCCTGCAGCAGGTAGGTGCGGTTGCCATGCAGCACACCCGGCCGGCCGCCGGTCATTGAGGCGGCATGGCCGTTCGGCACATCGATGCCGTGGCCGCCGGCCTCGACGCCGTAGATGGCGACTGCCTTGTCGTCGAGGAACGGATGGAACAGCCCGATCGCATTCGAGCCGCCGCCGATGCAGGCGACGAGCGTGTCGGGTAGCCGGCCCTCGGCCGCCAGCATCTGCTCGCGCACCTCCTGGCCGATGATCGACTGGAAATCGCGCACCATCGCCGGGTAGGGATGCGGGCCCGCCGCCGTGCCGATGATGTAGTAGGTATCGCGCACGTTGGTCACCCAGTCGCGCAGCGCCTCGTTCATCGCATCCTTGAGCGTGGCGGCCCCGCTCTTCACCGGATTGAGCCTGGCGCCGAGCAGCTTCATCCGCGCGACGTTCGGCGCTTGTCGCACGATGTCGGTCGCGCCCATGTAGATCTCGCACGGCAGATCGAACTTGGCGCAGACGGTGGCGACCGCGACGCCGTGCTGACCGGCGCCGGTCTCGGCGATGATGCGCGTCTTGCCCATGCGCCGGGCGAGCAGGATCTGGCCGAGGCAGTTGTTGATCTTGTGGCTGCCGGTGTGATTGAGCTCGTCGCGCTTGAAGTAGATTTTCGCGCCGCCGAGGTGCCGGGTGAGGCGCTCGGCGAAATAGAGCGGCGATGGCCGGCCGGAATAATGCGTGTTGAGGTGGTCGAGCTCGACCTTGAACTTGGGGTCCGCCTTGGCCTGGTCGTAGGCCTTCTCCAGGTCGAGGATCAGCGGCATCAGCGTCTCGGCGACGAACCGGCCACCGAAGAGGCCGAAGAAGCCCTGCTCGTCGGGGCCGGTGCGATAGCTGTTGGGCCGGGCCGGCGCGGGCTTTCGCGCCTTGGCGGGCGGTGATTTGGCGACCGTGGCCTTGGCGGTCCGGGTGGGCGAGGGCATGGGCGGTTCCGGGCGTTTCGTGCTCGCTGCGATCTAATCTGCTTTGCCGGGCTGGATCAACGGATGCGAAGTTCCCGCACTCTGCCATAAACACGGGACGAGCAGTGGTTAATTGCCGTCCGCACGCTCCGCGATCGGCTGGATTCCGACTTGACTCGGTCGGCAGAGCATTCTTCGATCAGCCGTCGCCGCATCCCCGGCGAGCGCGACAGTAGAGGTAGAGTTCCATGAAATTCCACATCTTCAAGGACGGCAAGGGCGAGTTCAGATGGCGGCTCCGCGCGGCCAACGGCAAGACCATCGCGGACTCGGGCGAGGGCTACAAGGACGAGAAGGATTGCCGCGCGGGCATCGCGCTCGTGCAGTCGGCCTCAACCGCGCCGATCGAGGTGGACAAGCCGGCGAAGAAGTAGGCGGCGGTTCGGATCAGGCCGCGGCGCTGGATTTCGCGGCCGCGATGAACCGGCGAATGAGCCCGGGGTCCTTGACCCCGGGCCGGCTCTCGACGCCCGACGACACGTCGACCGCGGCGGCGCCGGTCAGGCGGATCGCGGTCGCGACGTTGTCCGGCGTGAGTCCGCCCGACAGCATGTAGTCGAGTTTGCCGCGCACGCCCTCGAGCACGTGCCAATCGAAGGTCAGGCCGTTGCCGCCGGGCAGCGCGCCGGCGAGATCGTCCGGCGCCTTGGCGTCGAACAGGATCATGTCGGCGGCGCCCGCGAAGGCGAACGCGGCCGCGGCGTCCCCGGCCGTTTCGACCTTGATCGCCTTCATGATCCGAGCGCGGGCGAGCGCGCCGATCGCCGCGGCACGGGCCGGCGTCTCGCTGCCGTGCAGCTGGATGATGTCGGGTGCGATCTGCTCGGCCGCCCGGCGCACCAGCGCATCGTCGGGATCGACCAGCAGCGCGACGATTGCTGCGCGGCCGCGTGCGCACGCGGCGAGCGGCGCGGCGGCTTCGGCCTCGATGTGGCGCGGGCTCGGCGGATAGACGACGAGGCCGACATAGTCGGCGCCGGCCTCGAGCGCCGCGTCGAGCACCTCGCGCGTTTTCAGCCCGCAGATCTTGACCTTCGCCGCCATGGCGCGATCAGTGGCGGCGGCGGCGGCGGCCGTCAAGCCCATCATGCGCCCCGGGCAGAACATCGAAGCGCCGGGCATCGGACCCGGCGCTGCTCAACTCACGAACATGCCGGCGATCTCAATTCAGCCGGCCCTTGAGCTCCTTGATGCTCTGATCGACGAGCGCGGAGCCGGCAGCCCCGGAAACCTTTGTCCTGATCAGCTCGGCGGCGGTCGCCACCGCCGCATCGACCGACGCGGCCCTGACCTCGCCGATGGCCTGCGCCTCGGCGCGTGCGATCTTGTCCTCGGCGAGCCGGGTGCGCCGCTCGAGCGTTTCCTTCAGGCCCTGGCGGGTCTCGGCGGCGAGGCCCTCGGCCTCGATCCGCGCCTGATCGACGATCGCCTTGGCCTCCTGCTCGGCCTGCTGAGCCTTGCGCTGGTAGTCGGCGAGCAGCGCCTGCGCCTCGTCGCGGAGCCGGCGGGCCTCGTCGAGCTCCTTGCGGATCGCCTCGGCGCGCTCGTCCAGCATCCGTGTCACGAGCCGCGGCACGCCGTAGTAGGCGAGCAGCGCCATGAACCCGAGGAAGGCGACGGCGACCCAGAACTCCGGCGTCTGGAACATCGAGCCGCCAGCGAGCATGGCCAGCATGTGACTATCCCCCCACCACGGGCTTCATGGCCCGCCGCGCCTCGTCCACCGTGACGGCCTGGCCGGTGAGCTTGATGACGATGGCGCCCGCCGTCTCCGCCGCGATGTCGCGAACCTGCGCCAGCGCCTTCGACTTCATGTCGCCGATGCGCTTCTCCGCCTCGCCGACCTTGACGGCGACCTGCTGGTCGACCCGCGTCCGCTCGGCCTCGACCTCGCGCGCGAGGCGGTCGCGTGTCTCCTTCGCGATACCGCCGGCCCTGCTGCGCGCCTCGGCCAGCGACTGCTCATAGGCGGCGAGCGCCTTCTCGGTGTCGCCCTTGAGCCGCGCCGCCTCATCGAGGTCGCGCCTGATACGCTGGCCGCGCTCCTCGATCACCTCGCCGACGCGCGGCAGCGCCACGCGCGACAGCAGGAAATAGAGCAGCCCGAAGGTCAGCGCGAGCCAGATGAGCTGCGGCGCGAAATCAGGCAGGTGCAGCTGCGGCAGGCCGGCCTTCTTGTCGGCCGCCGCCGCTGCCGCCGCGGCGAATGCGGTGAGGCCAGCGTACATGAGACGTCTCCGACGCGCCGATCAGCCGAACAGGATGATGAGTGCGATGAGCAGGCCGAACAGGCCCGTCGCCTCGGCGAGCGCGAAGCCGATCAGCAGGTTGGTGAACTGGCCCGGCGCCGCCGACGGATTGCGCATCGCGCCCGACAGGTAGTTGCCGAAGATGTTGCCGATGCCGACGCCGGCGCCGATCAGAGCGGAGCAGGCGAGGCCCGCGCCGATCATCTTTGCTGCTTGCAGTTCCATTGTCTCGTCTCCCGTTGTGAAGATGTTGCGTCGCGTCAGTGATGCATGTTGATCGCGTCGTTGAGGTAGATGCAGGTGAGCACCGTGAAGATCAGCGCCTGCAGGAAGGCGACCAGGAACTCGAGGCCGGTGAAGACCACCATGAACAGCAGCGGCGCGATGCCACCGAGCGAGATGACGCCGCCGACGCCGCCGATGCCGACGACGAAACCGGCGAAGACCTTGAGCATCGTGTGGCCGGCCATCATGTTCGCGAACAGTCGCACCGAGTGGCTGATCGGCCGGATGAAATAGGAGATCAGCTCGATCGGGATGATCACCGGCATCAGCCAGATCGGCACCCCATCCGGCAAGAAGAGCCTGAGGTAGCCGAAACCGTGCCGGGCGAAGCCGACGAGCGTCACGACCGTGAACACCATCGCGGCCAGCGCGAAGGTCACGATGATGTGGCTCGTCACGGTGAACGAATAGGGCACCATGCCGAGCAGGTTGAGCACCAGGATGAACACGAACAGCGCGAACACGAATGGGAAGAACTTCATTCCCTCCGGCCCGACGTTGTCGCGCACCATCTTCGCGATGAACTCGTAGGTGATCTCGGCGATCGACTGCAGCCGGGTCGGCACCAGCGCGCGCGCGCGCATGGCATAGAGCAGGAAACCGACGATCAGCAGCGTCGCCAGCACCATGAAGACCGAGGAGTTCGTGAACGATGCATCCCAGCCGAAGACCTCCAGCTTTTGCAGCCGGTTGATCTCGAACTGATGCATGGGCCCGTGGGCCCCCTCCGCTGCGCCAGCCGCCACCTCGCCCCCCTACCTCTCGTCCTCGTCGTCCCTGACCGACGGCGCCCTTCGCTGCAGCGGCTCGGCCTGCGCCTGCAGCCGGCGGGCGGAGCGGATGACATTCATCATGCCGGCCGCGAAGCCCAGGAGCAGAAACACGATCAGCAGCCAGGGCGCGGTGTCGAGCTGGCGATCGAGCACCCAGCCGATGAACCCGCCGACCGCCACGCCGACCACGAGCTCGATCGCGATCTTGAACGCCTGACCCATGGCCGCGCCACGCGCCGAGCTCTCCTGCCGCTCGGGTTCGCGGCGGGCCCGCACCTTGTCCAGCCGATCACCGAGGTCGGAAGCGCGCTTGCGAAACGCCTCCCGATCCTCCGGGCTGATCTGGCCATGACCCGGATCGAAGTCCTTGCCGCTTGCTGACATGAGGTCGCCTGCCCGAACGCGCTGTTGGGCCGCTCGCCGGCTGGCTCGTCGACGGCGCGGACCTTAGGTTCGGAGGGGGTGGCATGTCAAGAAATCGGCCCCGAGGATTCAGCCCCGCCAGGATGGGGCGAAACCGCGCAGGCCCCGGCCCACTTCACCGCGCTCGAGTTGTTGCCCAAACACTGCACTGGTCGTTCGCCGAGCCGTTCAGCGCACAAATTCCAGTCGCAAGCCGAACCGATGGACGTTATGCGCGTAGGACGCGTGCTTGCGTCGATTCGGGGCGGCCTTCGCCACGTGCTCAGCGAGTACGACATCCTGTTCTGGCTGCTGATCGCGGTGCTGGCGGTGCTCGCCTACGCCGTCGAGAGCGGTATTGCCTCGCAGAACCGCCATCTCGTGTTCACGACGATGCTGTCGGTCACGGTCTCGGCGGTCTACATCATGTTTCTCGTCGAGGACAAATCGAGCCTCGAGTTCGAGCGTCCGGCGCCGCCCAATCAGACGGAAGGCGAGGGCGGAGCCGAGCTCGGTGTGATGCCGTTCGGAGAAAAGCAGAAGGGCGGCGGCGCCTCGGGATCGGCCGCTGGCGGCGGCGGCCAGCCGGCCGGGCCGGCCGACAAGGCCAAGACCTCGCAGGGTCCGTTCACCGACTGCGACGTCTGTCCCTCGATGATATTCGTGGAAGGCGGTCGCTTCAGCATGGGCTCGCCCCTGACCGAGCGCGGCCGTACGGCGGCCCACGAGGAGCGCCGTGCCATGACCATCGCCAAAGACTATGCCATCGGCCGGTTCGAGATCATGCGCGACGAGTTCGCGGCGTTCGTCACCGAAACCAGGCATCCGGCGGCTCGGGGCTGCCTCGTGGACGGCAAGCGCGCCTCGTCGGCCAGCTGGCTCAACCCCGGCTTCGAGCAGGGCGGCAGGCACCCCGTGGTCTGCGTCAGCCATGGCGACGCCAAGGCCTACGTCGCCTGGCTCGGCAAGAAGTCCGGCAAGAAATACCGGCTGCCGTCCGAGGCCGAGTGGGAATATGCGGCGCGCGCCGGCTCGGCCGATGCCTACTACATGGGCCCGAACATCGGCGCATCGCACGGCAACTTCGGCCGCGTCCGAGAAGGCACGACCCCGGTCGGCTACTTCGGCTCGAACCTGTCGGGTGTCTTCGACGTGCACGGCAACGTCTGGGAGATCATGGACGACTGCTGGAATGCCGATTTGAGCTTCCTGCCGCAGGACGGCCGCGCGCTCGGCCTGCTCGGCAATTGCGAGTACCGGGCGCTGCGCGGCGGCGGCTGGGACAGCCCGGCGACCGACGTCCGCTCCGCGATGCGCGCATCCGCCGGCAGCGCCGCCATCTCCAACACCGTCGGCTTCCGCGTCGCCCGCTCGATCGATTGAGCGGCTATTCCGCCGCATCGACCGTTGCGACGACCAGGCGCTCGGCTGCCGCAAGGTCCACCGACACGAGCTGCGAGACACCCTTTTCACCCATGGTGACGCCGAACAGCCGGTTCATGCGCGCCATCGTCATCGGGTGATGGGTGATCACGAGGAAGCGGGTGTCGGTCTCCTCCGCCATCCGCTCCATGAGCAGGCAGAACCGATCGACGTTGGCATCGTCGAGCGGCGCGTCCACCTCGTCGAGCACGCAGATCGGAGACGGGTTGGTCAGGAACACCGCGAAGATCAGCGACAGTGCCGTCAGCGACTGCTCGCCGCCCGAGAGAAGCGAGAGCGTCGCCGGCTTCTTGCCCGGCGGCTTGGCGATGATCTCGAGCCCGCCCTCGAGCGGATCCTCCTCGGACTCGATCATCTCCAGTCGCGCCTCGCCGCCGCCGAAAAGCGTGGTGAACAGCCGCTGGAAGTGCCCGTTGACCTGCTCGAACGCCGCCTGCAGCCGCTTCTTGGCTTCGCGGTTGAGCTGGCCGATGCCGTTTCGCAGCTTGGCGATTGCCTCGTCGACGTCGGCGCGCTCCCGATCCATGCCGTCGAACTGCTGCTGGAGCACCTGCAGCTCGTCGTCCGCCTGCAGGTTGACGCCGCCGAGCCGCTCGCGATCGGCCTTGAGCCGCCCCATCGCCCGCTCGCTGTCGGCGAGCGTGGGCAACGCCGCACCGGCAGCGAGGCCCGCGAGCGCGAGGCAGCCCTCGGGCGCAACGCCGATCGCCTCGCCGATGCGGCGCGTCTCGTCCGAACGCCGCTGGCGCGCCGCCTCGAGCCGGGTCTCCGTGCGCACGCGCTCCTCGCGCTCGGTCGCGAGTGAGCCCTGCGCCTGCCGCAGGGCCTGAGCGGCCTGCCGCACCTTGCCGTCCTGTGCGGCAAGCGCATCCGCGGCCAGCTGGCGCGCCCGCTCGGCCTCCGCCGCCGTCGACAGGAGCCGCTGGCGATGCTCCGCGATCTGCTCGGGCAGACCGTCGAACTTGGCGAGCTCGGCGAGCGTTTCGGCCTTGCGGGCGTCGAGGGCGGCGATCTGCTGCCCAGCCCCTTCCGACCGCGTGACCCAGCGCTCGCGATCCGCCTGCGATACGCCGAGGCGCTCGAGCCTGATCTGGTGCTCGCGCTCGACGCCGGCGAGATGGGTGCGCGCGTCGGCGACCCTGGTGCGCCCGGCCGTCGCCACCCCCTGCGCGCGCTCGAGCTCGGGCTCGCGGCTCGCCGCCTCGCTCAGAAGGTTGATCGCCGTCTGGATGCCGTCGATGCGCTCGTGCTCGGCGAACAGGCTCTCCTCGGCGCCGGCCCGCGCCTCGTCGATCGCAGCGAGCCGCGTCTCGGTCTCGCGGGCGGCCCGGTCGATCACCGTCAGCAGCTCGCGCGTGCGCGAGAGCTCGGCCTGCGTGTCGCGCCAGCGCTGGCGCAGCGCGCGCTCGTCCATCTCGGCCCGCCGGTGCGCCTCCTGCGCGGTCACGACGGCGACGGCGGCATGTTCCGCCGACGCCCGCGCCTCGGCATCGGCGGCGATGATCGCGGAAAGCCGGTTGCGCTCGGCAAGCCGCTGGGCCGCCGCGGTCGGTGCATCCGCCGCCGCGACGAACCCGTCCCAGCGCCACAGGTCACCCTCGCGCGAGACGAGCCGTTGCCCCGGCCGCAACCGGCCCTGCAGGCGACGTCCGTCGGCGCGGGCGACGACACCGACCTGCCGCAGCCGCCGCACCAGTGCGGCCGGCGCCTCGACCCGGCCGGCAAGCGGCTCGGCCTCGCCCGGCAATGCGCCGTCGGCCTCGCCCGGCTCGACGAGGCGCCAGTGGACCGATGCTTCCGGCGCGAGCGGCGCATCGAGGTCGTCGCCGAGCGCCGCCCCGAGTGCCATCTCGTAGCCGGGCGTCACCTTGATCTGATCGACGACGGGCGGGAACGCGCCATCCCCGACCGGCAGCAGCAGCTTGGACAGCGTCGCCAGCTCCGTCTTCACCTGCTCGGAGACGAGGCCGGCCACCTGGCTCGCCTCACGCCGCGTCTTGAGCTCGGCCGCGGTCTGGCGCACGCGCTCTTCGGCAGCTGGGCTCGCCGCCTCGATCGCCTCGATGTCGGCGACGAGCCGCTGCCCGAGCTCCTGAGTCGCGGTGAGCTTGTGGATGTCGGGAGCCTTGCCGGCGATATCGCGCGCCTGGGCCTCGAGCGCGGCAAGCTGACGCTGCAGCTTCGCCTTGTGGTCCTGCCGCTCGGCGAGGGAGGCATCGAGGCTCTTGCGGCGCGCGCGTTCCTCGAACACGAGGCGGGTGATGTCGGTGAGTGCGGCCTCGGCGGTTGCAAGCTCGCTCTCGACCGCGCCGAGCGCAGCCCGCGCCGAGGCTTCAGCCGCGTCGGAGCCGGCATTCGCCTCGGCGAGCACGGCGATCTCGCTATCGAGCCGCGTGACCGTCTCGCGGGCCTCGGCGATCAACGCCGCCTCGCGCTCGAGATCGCCCTGGAGCTGCGCCTTGCGGGCCTCGAGCTCGGCCTGCCGATCGGCCGCGCGCTTCGCCTCGCGCTCGAAGCCCTCCTGCTCGAGCTTCACCCGCGCGAGCGCCGCGGCCCGCTCGGCCTCCACATCGCGCAGCGGCTGCATCGCATCGGCGAGCTCGGCCTCGGCGCGGAGTGTCCGGGATTCCGTTTCCGTCGCCAATCCGAGCCGGCGCTCGGCCTCGGCAAGTGCGGCCTCCTCGGCATCGACCTGCGCCTGGGCCTCGGTCCACGTCAGATAGGCGACGACCGCCTCGGTCTTGCGGATCTCGGTGGAGATGTCCTTGTAGCGCCGCGCAGCGCGCGCCTGCCGCTTCATGCTCTCGATCTGGGCGCTGATCTGGCCGAGCAGGTCGGAGAGCCGCGCGAGGTTGCTCTCGGCCGCCTTCAGGCGGAGCTCAGCCTCGTGCCGGCGGCTGTGCAGTCCGGCGACGCCCGCCGCATCCTCGAGCACGCGGCGGCGCTGCTCGGGCTTGGCGTTGACGATCTCGGCGATCTGGCCCTGGCGCACGAGTGCCGGCGAGCGGGCGCCGGTCGCGGCATCCTCGAACAGGATCTTCACGTCGCGCGCGCGGACCTCGCGGCCGTTGATGCGGTACGCCGAGCCCATCTCGCGCTCGATGCGCCGCGTGATCTCGATCGAGTCGGAGTCGTTGAACTCGGCCGGAGCCTGCCGCTGGCCGTTGTCGAGGAAGATCGTCACCTCGGCCGTATTGCGCTGCGGCCGCGTGCTGGTGCCGGAGAAGATCACGTCGTCCATGGCGGCGGCGCGCATCGACTTGTGCGAAGTCTCGCCCATCACCCAGCGCAGCGCCTCGAGCAGGTTGGACTTGCCGCAGCCGTTCGGCCCGACGACGCCGGTGAGACCCTTCTCGATGACGAGTTCGGTCGGCTCGACGAACGACTTGAAGCCGAGCAGGCGCAGGCGCGTGATCTTCATCGGCGGGCGGTTCCCTGTTGACCTGCCATTCGAGCGACGCCGGAGACGCGGCGAAATACGCTACTGCGCTGGCTGGGACGAGCCGGCAACGCGACCGGCCAGGATCGGATCGATCAACTCGCGCAGCTCCTTCATGTCGATCACCTTCTTCACGAGGCGGCCGTTCACGAAGAAGTTGGGCGTGCCGATCACGCCGAGCGAGCGCCCCCGCTCCTTGACCCACTGCAGCCCGCCTATCATGCCGCGATTCTGCCGGCAGGCGTCAAACTGCTCGCGCGTCATCCCCACCTGACTTGCGACCTTGAAAATGGGCTCGGTGCGGACCTCCTGCGAAACCCAATTCGACTGCTGGGTCAGGAACTTCTCGTAGAGCGCGAAGTGCTTGTCGGGGGCCGCGCAGCGCAGCGCGATGGTCGCGGCGCCGGACTGGAAGCCGATCGGGAACTCGCGCAGGATGAAGCGCACCTTGCCGGTGTCGATGTACTGGCGCTTCAGCTGCGGGAAGTCCTCGAGCTGGAACTTGCGGCAGTACGGGCACGTCAGCGACATGTACTTGATGATCGTCACCGGCGCGTCGGCGCGGCCGAGCGACATCTCGGGCAACGTGCCGGCCTGCATGATTTCGGCGATCGAGGGGTCCTTGATGACCTCGCGGCCGCCGACGGCAGCCGAAGGCTGCTTGAACGGGTCGAACACCTCGGCCTTGGCGCTCGCATGGGTCTCGAGTGTTGCGCCATCGCCGATGCCCGACAGGCCCTGCGGCGTCAGGCTCTCGCCGGCGCAGCCGTTGAGGGCCATGCCGGCGACCACCATCCAAAACAGGTGTCCACGAAGCACCGTACCGCCTCGCTCAGCTCTTGAGGAGCGCGCCGAGCGCCTTGTCGAAGCCCTCGATCGTCGGCGCCTCCGTCATACGCTTGCCGTTGATGAAGAAGGTCGGCGTCGATGAGACCTGGAACTTCTCGCTGGCCCGCGTGCGCACCGCCGTCACCTGGTCCAGCAACCTCTGGTCGGTGAGGCACTTGTCGAACGTATCCTGCGTGAACCCCGCCTGCTTGGCGATCTCGAACAGGTTCGGCACCGGATTGCCACGCACGAACGCCCACTGCTCCTGCTTCTCGAACAGCACGCCGACGAGCGCGTGGGACTTCTCGCCGCCGGCGCAACGCGCCAGCATCGAGGCCGCCGCCGCCAGATTGTCGAGCGGGAACTCGCGCATGATGAAGCGGACCTTGCCGCTGTCGATGTACTTCTCCTTCAGCGCCGGGAACACCTTGTTGTGGAAGTTGGCGCAGTGGCCGCAGGTCATCGAGGCGTACTCGACGATGGTCACCGGGCTGTCCGACTTGCCGAGCACGAGATCCGGCAGATCGCCGGGCTTCATGAGCTCCTCGACCGACACCTCGGCGGGCGCCGGGCCCTTGCGCTGCGCAAGGGCGATCGACGGCAGGGCCGCAAGCCCGGCCGCTGTCGCCGCAAGCAATCGCCGGCGGCTGAGCAGCGGACTCGCGGTCGGTAACTCGGAATTGGTCACGACGATCTCCCTTCGCGGCGTGCGCAAGCGATCCATGCCGCTGCGGCACGGGCGCCCTGTCCTGCCGGTGCATTTAGGCAGTTCGGCGCTGAATGCCAACTGAACGTGGTGTGATCGGGCCACAGGCCCGCCTCAGCGTCCCCGCTCGGCACGCAGGCTCGCCTCGAGCCGGGCGAGCGCCTCGCGCAGGCCGCTGTCGGCCACCCCGGCGAGCTCAGGCGAGGGATTGCGCGGCGGTACCGGCAACGCGGGTCGCCGGCGTGAGACCGGCGGATCCTGCATCAAGGGGCCCTGGATCAGGCGCAATTCCGCAACCGCCCCGTAGCCGAAATAGGCGTTGATGCGGTCGATGATCGTCTGCGCCCTCATCTGGACCTCGATGGCACGGGAGCCCTCGACGCGCAGCAGCAATGTGGCGCCTGGCCGGCCCGCCGCGCCCTCTTCGACCACCCCGCTGGCCGCGACGCAGCGCTGCCAGCGCAGGCGCTCGGGCGCCGAGTAGGACGCGAGATCGGCGCCGACGATGCCGGCCCAGTCCGTGAGCAGCGCGGCGGTCGAAAAACCGTGCTTCTCGAAAGCCTTGCGCGTGAGCCCGGGCACGAACGAGCCGACCGACCGCGCCCCGCCGAGCTTGTAGGACCGGGCCCGGCCGGCTGCACCGACGACATGACGCGGCAGTGCCGCACTGCCTGGTTTTTTGTTGACGATGCGCCCCACGCCACCCTCGCTCGCGTTCCAAACCGATCGGGTCGTGCTTAGCATCACGAAAGTGATTCGCGCCCCGCACAAGCCGAAGCCCCGGGGGAGCCATGACTGCTGTGGCGAAAAAGCAACGCGCTGGCAGCCCCCGCAAGTCGGACCGGGCCCGCGGCGTCGTGCCGGCACTCGAGACCGCGGCCCAGCTCCTCGCCTGGTACGACGCGGAGCGGCGCGAGCTGCCCTGGCGCTGCGCATCGACCGAACCGGCCGACCCCTACCGCGTGTGGCTCAGCGAGATCATGCTGCAGCAGACGACGGTCAAAGCCGTCATCCCCTACTACGACCGGTTCCTGGCGCGGTTCCCGACCGTTCGCTCACTCGCCAAGGCCGACCTCGAGGAGGTGCTGAAGCTCTGGGCGGGGCTCGGCTACTATTCCCGGGCACGCAATCTGCACGCATGCGCACGCCTCCTCGTCAAGCGTCACCGGGGCAGGTTCCCGTCGACCGAGGCCGGGCTCCGGGAGCTGCCCGGCATCGGCCCGTATACCGCTGCCGCGGTGGCCGCGATCGCGTTCGGCGAGGTGGCGACGCCCGTCGACGGCAATGTCGAGCGCGTGGTGGCGCGGCTGTTCGCGATCGCCGAGCCGCTGCCTGGCGTCAAACCGGAGTTGAGGCGCCGCGCCGCGGAACTGACGCCACAGCTTCGCCCCGGCGACTTCGCGCAGGCGATGATGGACCTCGGCGCGACCGTGTGCACGCCGAAACGGCCATCCTGCCTGATGTGCCCGCTCGCCTCGGGCTGCGCCGGACGCGCGCAAGGCATCGCCGACACGCTGCCGCGCAAGCAGGAAAAGGGCGTCAGACCGACCCGGTTCGGCGTGGCATTCCTGGCGCTGCGCGAGGACGGCCACGTCCTGTTGCGGGAGCGGCCGCCGACCGGCCTGCTCGCCGGCATGCTCGAGGTGCCCTCGACGGAATGGGGCGATGCGCTACCCGCCCGGGAGGCAGCGATGCGCGTCGCGCCGGTCCGTGCCGACTGGTGGCCGGTGCCGGAGCGGGTCGTGCACGTCTTCACGCACTTCCGGCTCGAGCTTGCCGTCTATCATGCGATCGTGCCGGCGGACGCCTCGCTCAATCTTTGGGCGTCTCCCGATCGTTGCCGCTGGGTGCCGCGGTCGAGGCTCGCTGCCCAAGCGCTGCCGAGCCTGATGCGCAAGGTGATCGCCCACGCGATGCGGTCGACCTGACCGCGCATGCGGTGCGGGCCTGCGCCGTCGCCTTGCATTGCGGCCCGTAGTATTGAGAATGGTCGAGACCTGCCGCTGGCTGCAGACCGCGACGGCGCCATGATGCGACCAGACCCCAAGCATTATGCCTACGACCTGGCTGGAACGCTGAGTGCCATGGTCGGCCTGCGCGCGCGCATCCCCGACGACGCCTTCACCGCCGACGTGCTCGGCACCGAGCGGCTCGGCCACGGCGTCTTCATCGAGCGCGGCATCGTGCTCACCATCGGCTATCTCATCACCGAGGCGGAAACGATCTGGCTGACGCTCGCGGACGGGCGCACGGTCCCCGGCCACGTGCTCGGCTACGACCAGGAGACGGGCTTCGGCCTGGTGCAGGTGCTCGCGCGCATCGACACGCCGCACATCCCGCTCGGACGATCCGGCAAGGCCAGCATCGGTGAGCGCGTCGTCATCGCCGGCCACGGCGGCATCGAGCGCGCGGTCGCCGCTCGCATCGTCGGCCGCCAGGAGTTCGCAGGCTACTGGGAGTACGTGCTCGACCAGGCGATCTTCGTCGCGCCCGCGCACCCGTTGTGGGGCGGCGCCGGCCTCGTCGATGCCAGCGGCAAGCTGATCGGCATCGGCTCGCTCAATCTCCAGCACAAGCCCGAGAACGGCGAGCCGATGGACCTCAACATGGTCGTGCCGACCGATCTCCTCGCACCGATCCTCGACGATTTGAAGCGTTTCGGCCACCCCAACAAGCCGGCGCGGCCGTGGCTCGGCCTCTATGCCATGGGCATAGAAGGCTCGATCGTCGTGTCGGGTGTCGCGGGAAAGGGTCCCGCCCGATCGGCGGGGATCCAGCGCGGCGATATCATCACGGCGGTGGGCGATACGCGAGTGGGCGTGCTCGCCCGCTTCTTCCGCGCGGTGTGGGCGCTCGGCGATGCCGGTGTCGAGGTACCGCTGACGCTCATGCGGCGTGGCGATATCGTCCGGGCGATGGTTCGCTCGGGTGACCGGCGCAACTTCCTCAAGGGGCACAAGCTGCACTGAGTTGCGCTTCTCAGCCACGCGCCTCGTGGCGTCGCGCGGGCGACCAGAGCTTGAGCCCGGCCCGGCGATACTGCGGCGGCAGCGCGACCTCGGCGCCGAGCCGGATCGCGGCGTGCCAGCCCCAGTGCGGATCGTCGAGGAAGCCGCGCGCGAGCATCACGAAATCGGCCTGGCCTTCGGCGACGATCGCCTCCGCCTGCTCCGCCTCGGTGATCATGCCGACGGCCATCGTCGGGATGCCGACCGCCTTGCGGATCGCCGCGGCGAACGGCACCTGATAGCCGGGAGCGATCGGCGGCTTGATCGCCGGGTCGATGCCGCCGGACGAAGCGTCGACGAAATCGCAGCCGCGTTCTTTCAGCGCGCGCGCGAACGCGATCGAGTCCTCGATGGCGATGCCGTGGTCGAGCCAGTCCACCGCGGAAATGCGGATGCCGAGGGGCTTTGCTGCCGGCCACGCCTTGCGCACCGCCTCGAAGATCAGCAGCGGCGCACGCATGCGCTTTTCCCTGTCGCCGCCGAACGCATCGGTGCGCCGGTTCGACAAGGGCGAGAGGAACTGATGCAGCAGGTAGCCATGCGCCGCGTGGATTTCGATGAGATCGAAGCCGATCCGTTCCGCGCGGGCCGCCGCGCGCGCGAAGAGTGCCGGCAGCGCCTCGATCTCGGCTGCCGTATAAGCCGTCGGCGTATGCCAACCCTCGCCGAAGGCGATTGCCGAGGGCCCTTTGGTCGGCCAGGCATTGTCCAGCTCGGGATCGTTGAGCGTCTTGCCCTCCCACGGCCGCTTGGCCGATGCCTTGCGTCCGGCGTGCGCAAGCTGCAGGCCGATCCTCGCCGTGCCAAAGCGCCGGATCGCGGCGACAACCGCGGCCATCGCCTGCTCGTTGGCATCGGAGTAGAGCCCGACGCAGCCATGCGAGATGCGGCCGGCCCGTTCAACCGCCGTCGCCTCGACCATCAGAAGCCCGGCGCCCGAGTTGGAGAGCGAGCCGAGGTGCATCATGTGCCAGTCGTTCATGCTGCCGTCGTCGGCGGAATACTGGCACATCGGCGCTACCACCAGCCGGCTGGCAAGGTGCAGCTCACGCAATCGGGTCGGCTCGAACAGCTTGCTCGGCATCGGCGGCCTTCCCTGAGGGGTGACATATGGAATGGCAGGGATCGCCCTACATCTGCCCGCGTCCGTTCGAGAGATCAACCATTGCCGCCCCCGCCTTGCCTGTGCCGGGTTCTGCCCGTTGCCAGGAAGCGGGCATTGGCGCCATAGTCCCTTCTGCGGCCCATGCCACGGACCCTCAATGTCGACCCGCACCGATCCGCGACCCAAAGCCAAGCCTTCGAGCATCCGCGGCGCAGCTCCGCGCAAGCCGGGCATTGCGCATTCCGCGGCCGCGCAACTCGGCGCCATGGGCAAGGCATTCTCGATCATCGAGATCATCACCGCCGCACGCCAGCCGCTGACCATCGCCGAGATCGTGCGCAGCACCGGTCTGACCAAGCCGACCGCCCACCGCATAACCACCATGCTGTCGGAGATGGGCTTCATCGAGCGTGATCCGCAGCGGCGTGGCTTCATCGAGGGACCCCGGCTCATCCGCCTCGCCATGAATACGCTCGCCTCGGCTGCGCCCCGCACCATGCGTCATGCAATCCTGCGCGGCGTATCCGAGCAGATCGGGGAGACCTGCAATTTCGGCGTGCTGGTCGGCGCGGAGGTCGTCTATCTGGACCGGGTCGAGGCGAAATGGCCGCTCGGCTTGCGCTTCGAGGCCGGCAGCCACGTGCCCGCCCATTGCACGGCGATCGGCAAGCTGCTGCTCTCGCTGCTGCCGCTGCGCGAGCGCGCGCAGGTGGTCTCCGCCATGCACCTCGCGCGCTATACAGCCGCGACCATCGTCGATGCCGTAAAGCTCGGTGCAGCACTCGACCGGATCCGGACGGCACGCATCGGCACCGACGACAAGGAGTTCATCGAAGGCGTCGTGTGCGTCTCGGTGCCGGTGGTTTCCGACGATGGCGTCGTCGTCGGCGGCATCGCCGTGTCGGCGCCGGAAGCCCGCGTGACGCTCGACCAGGCGATGCAGTTCGTCCCGCGCATGAAGGAGGCCGCGGCCAAGCTTGCGGCCACTTTCCGCGCACCTGGTCGAGCGGCTTGAATGCCGCTTTGAAAAATGAGACGATAGGTTCCAACTGGAGAAGCGTGCGGCATTGAATCGTGCCGCGCGCTCACTCCTTCGCATCGAAGCGACCGGCCAAGAAGTCACCCCAACCCTCGGAGGAAAATCGCATGTCCCTGATCAAATGGGCGTCCGGCGCCGCCCTGGCGCTCGCCGTCGGCTTCGGGGCGGTTGCCCCGGCTGCAGTAGCCCAGGACAAGCCGGTCAAAATCCGCATTCAGGCGGTGATCCCGAAGACGTCCGATGAAGTACGGATGTTCGAGCAGTTCGCCGAGAACGTGAAGCAGCTGACCAACGGCTCGGTCACCTTCGAGGTGCTGCCGGCCGGCGCCATCGTCGGCATCCCCGAGACGCTCGATGCGGTCGACAAGGGCCTGATCGAGGGCGGTCTCGCCTGGACGCATTTCTGGTCCGGCAAGCATCCCGCCGCCATGCTGTTCGGCTCGCCGATCGCCGGCGCCGGCCTCGGCCTCGACAACTTCGCCTGGACGTCCTGGTTCATGAACGGCGGCGGCAAGAAGCTGTACGACGAGCTGTGGACCGAGATGAAGGTGAACGTGAAGGGCATCATGCTGCAGCCGGTCGGGCCGGAGGCACTCGGCTGGTTCAAGACGCCGATCAACAGCATGGACGATTTCCGCAAGGTTCGCTTCCGCACGCCGCCCGGCATTCCGGCCGAAAGCTACAAGGAGATGGGCGTCGCTGCGGTCGCATTGGGCGGCGGCGACATCCTGCCTGCGCTCGAGAAGGGAACGCTCGACGCAGCCGAATGGTGCTGCCCGAAACCCGACATGACATTCGGCTTCCAAAAGGTGCTGAAGAACTACTACCTGCAGGGCCTGCATCAGGTCGTCGTCAATGCCGACATGTACATCAACAAGAAGGTGTGGGACGGCATGTCGCCGTTCCAGCGCAAGGCGATCGAGGTCGCGGCCGACGCCTCGCTGATGCAGACCGTCTCCTACCGCATCTTCGAGAACGGCAAGGCCTTGAAGGAGCTGACCACCCAGCACGGCGTGGTGCTGCATGACACTCCGAAGGACTACTTCGTCGAGTACAACAAGGCGACCAACGCGCTGATCGCCAAGTACTCGGCGGCCAATCCATTCTTCAAGAAGGTGCACGACAGCATGCGCGCCTTCGCGGAGACCTCGATCCCGTTCTGGGCGCAGATGCAGAAGACCAACCTCTACGTCGCCGAAGAGTATCTGAAGACGATCAAGAAGTAGGCGCAGAGACGGGTACCGGCGGGACGGCAGGATGCGCCGACCCGCCGGCTCTCTGTTGCGGGGGGAAGCGGTGACGGACGCGCAGAAGCCGGAGCTGATCGACGCCTCGCTCGCCGAGGCGCGCGTGATCGGCAAGCTACCGGACGACATGCCGCGCGGGATGGCGGCCATCATCCGTCTGATCGACAAGATCAATCTGTGGACCGGCCGCATCGTGTGCTGGCTCATCCTGCCGCTGATGCTCGGGATGGTCTACGAGGTGGCGGTGCGGAAGTTGTTCACCTCGCCGACAATTTGGGCTTTTGATCTGAGCCGGATGCTTTACGGCGCGCATTTCATGCTGGGTGCCGCCTACGTTCTCTCCCGCGGCCTGCATATCCGATCCGATTTCCTCTATCGCGACTGGGCCGTAACCAAGCAGGCGCGCGTCGATCTCATTGCCTATCTCCTGTTCTTCTTCCCCTCGATGCTGCTGTTCTTCTGGGTATCGCTCGACTACGCGTACCTGTCGGTCATTCGCGGCGAGCGTTCGACCGAGACCGCATTGATGCCGCTGCTCGGCCCGATCAAATCGTGCATCCCGTTAGCCGCCGCCCTGCTGGTGCTCCAGGGCATCTCCGAGAGCCTGAAGTGCGTCTATGCGATGCAGAAGGGCAAGTGGCCGCACCAATGAGCAACGAGCTGATCGGCTTCGTGATGATCGCGGCGATGATTTTCGCGATCTTCATCGGCTTTCCCATATCGTTCACGCTGATCTTCCTTGCCATCGTGTTCGGCTACTGGGGCTTCGGCGATCTCGTCTTCTACCTGATGACGCTGACGTTCAACTCCACGATGATGGAGCAGACGCTCACGTCGGTGCCCCTGTTCGTCTTCATGGGCATCATGATGGAGCAGGCGAACCTGATGGAGCGCCTGTTCGATTCGATCCAGAAGCTGATGTCACGCACGCGCGGCGCGCTGTTCTACGCCGTGATGTTCGTTGCGACGATCTTCGCCGCCGCCACCGGCATTGTCGGTGCGTCGGTCACCATTCTCGGCATCATGGCCGGAAAGCCGATGATCCGGTCCGGCTACGACGTGAAGCTGTCGGCGGGCCTGATAACCGCCGGCGGCACGCTCGGCATCCTCATTCCGCCGAGCGTGATGCTGATCGTGATGGGCCCTGTGCTGGAGGTGCCGGTGCCGGTGCTGTTCGCCGCCGCCGTGGTTCCAGGGCTCATGCTCGCGGTGATCTTCACGGCTTATGCACTCGCCCGATGCTGGCTCGATCCCTCGCTCGGGCCGATACTGCCCGACGACCTGCAGCCGACCGACATGCGGCAGGTGTGGTCCGACTTTTTCGCGGGCATGGTGCCGCCGACGACGCTGGTGCTGTTCTCGCTCGGCTCGATCTTCACCGGCTGGGCGACGCCGACGGAGGGTGCCGCCTGCGGCGCGATGGGCGCGGTTCTGCTCACGCTCGTCTACGGCCGACTGTCGATGTCGACGCTGTTCGACGCGCTGATGCGAACGCTCGAGATCTCGGTGCTCATCCTGTTCCTGGTAGCGGCCTCGAACCTGTTCGGTGCGGTTTTCGCCAAGCTCGGCACGCCGACGATGCTGACGGAGTACCTGATCTCGCTCGATCTCAACCGGTGGGCGATCCTCGCGCTCGTCCTCGGTTTGATCTTCGTGCTCGGCTGGCCGCTCGAATGGGTGCCGATCGTGCTGATCGTGGTGCCGTTCCTGCTGCCGCTGATCACCAAGCTGGGCTTCAACCTCACCTGGTTCGGCATCCTGGTGGCGGTGACGCTGCAGACGGCCTGGCTTTCGCCGCCGGTCGCGCTCTCGGCCTACTTCCTCAAGGGCGTCGTGCCGCAGTGGGATCTCGGCGACATCTACAAAGGCATGATGCAATTCATGGTGCTGCAGATGCTCGCAGTCGTGCTGATCGCGGTCTTTCCCGAGCTCGCGCTCTGGCTGCCCCGGCGAATTTACGGAGATTGATCGGGCCGGAGAGCGCTTGACGCGACTTCGCTCCCGTGGTCTCGGAGATCGGGGAGGATTCTGGACCCGCGAGCGAGCATTGCTTGGGCGAGATCATCACATCGACCGATGGCGCACGGCACCCCGCCGACCTCGCGGCCCCGGTTGCGCTGGCGCCGCAGCCTGCCCACCCGGGGGATCGCGTGCGGGGCCGGGCCAGCCTCGTCGCCGCGCTCGCAGGCCACGCGGTCGTGATCGGCCTGCTCGCTCTTGCCAGCCGCGACATCACGATCGGCGGCCCGGGCGCCGATTTCGAGGCCATCGGCGTCGACATCATTCCGGCGACCGCGCTCGACACCGCCTCGGCCGCCGACAACGCACGCGCCTCGAGCCAGGCGGCGATCGATGCACGCGAGGGCGCGATCGAGACTGCAGAGAGAGCGCCGCCGGCCGCCGACCGGCGCGAGACGCCCCCGCTCGTCCCCGAGAAGTCGGAGCCCGCGGCACAGGTCGATCTCGTCCTGCCCGACTGGGTCCAGCGGTTCGAGCCGCCCGACCCCGAGGCGCTGCGCCTTGCCATTGCCGCCGAGCGTGGGCCGGGCACGGACGACAACCCGCGTCCCCTGCCCGCCGCGCGACCCGCTCCGGCTCCTGCCGCCGCCGCGCCCGCCGAGACGGCGGCCGAGGCCGGCGGCGCACCATCACAGTCGCTCGATGCGGTCGATCCGGCGAGCTCCGCCCGCGCGAAGGCCGCGACCGGCGCCGATCTCTCCGCCTACAACCGCGAGCTGCTGGCCGTGCTCGGCCAGCTCCGCCAGCACGTCGAGAAGGCGGCGATCCGATCACCCGCCGGTGCCCGCGGCCGCGTGGTGCTCCGCCTGACCATCGGCATCGACGGAGCACCATCGGACATCGGCGTCGCGACCTCGAGCGGCAGCCGCGATCTGGATACGCGGGCGATGGCCGCCGTGCAGACGTTCCGCTTCCCGCCGCCGCCGCGCCTCGCCTCCACCCGCGAGCGCACCTACGATCTGCCGATCCGGTATCGGTGAGCGGTGGGCCTGTTTCGGGGTCAGACCCCTGGCCCGGCCGTCTGAACATGGCAACCCGCGTCGCGACCAGGGGTCTGACCCCGGCAGTCTTGGCCCGCGCCTCAACCCCGCGCCCCGAAAATCGCGCTGCCGACGCGCACGTGCGTCGCGCCGAGCTCGATCGCGGCCTCGTAGTCGCCGCTCATGCCCATCGAGAGGCCTGAGACACCGGCCTCGCGCGCGAGCTTGGCGAGGAACGCGAAGTGCACGGCCGGCTCCTCGTCCACCGGCGGAATGCACATCAGCCCGGCGATCGCTAGCCTCAGGTCCTCGCGGCAGTGGCGGACGAACGCTTCCGCCTCGCGCGGCATGATGCCTGCCTTCTGCGGCTCCTCGCCGGTGTTCACCTGCACGAACAGCACGGGCGAGCGGCCCAGCCGCGCCATCTCGCCAGCAATGGCCTGGGCGATCTTCGGCCGGTCGATGGTGTGGATCGCATCGAACAGCTCCACCGCCTCGCGTGCCTTGTTCGACTGCAGCGGCCCGATCAGATGCAGCCTGATGCCGGGATAGCGCTGGCGCAGCGCCGGCCATTTCGCCTTCGCCTCCTGCACGCGGTTCTCGCCGAAGACACGATGCCCCGCCTCGAGCACCGGCTCGATCTCCGCGGCCGCGAACGTCTTGGTCACCGCGATGAGCTCGACCCCGGCGGGATCGCGCCCGGCCGAGCGGGCGGCCGCCTCCATCCGCGTACGTGTCTCGGCCAGCGCCTTGGCGGCATCGTGGCTCATGCGGTGCGCTCCGGCCCAATCTTGTCGCTCGACGCGCACAGGTCCGCGACGAGGCAGCGGTGGCACTCGGGCTTCTTCGCCTTGCACACGTAGCGGCCGTGCAGGATCAGCCAGTGGTGCGCATGCACGCCGTGCGCGTGCGGCACGACCCGGAGCAGACCTTCCTCCACCGCGAGCGGCGTCTTGCCCGGCGCGAGATCGAGCCGGTGCGCGAGGCGGAACACGTGGGTATCGACCGCCATCGTCGGCTCGCCGAACGCCACGTTCAGCACCACGTTGGCGGTCTTGCGGCCGACGCCCGGCAGCGCCTCCAGCGCGTCCCGGTCGCGCGGCACCTCGCCGCCGTGCTCGGCGAGGAGCTTTTCGGACAATGCGATCACGTTCTTCGCCTTGGCGCGATAGAGGCCGATCGTCTTGATGCAGTCCTCGAGCCGCGCGACGCCGAGCGCCGCCATCCTCGCCGGCGTGTCGGCGATCTTGAACAGCGCGCGCGTCGCCTTGTTGACGCCGGCATCGGTCGCCTGCGCGGACAGCACCACGGCGACCAGCAGCGTGAACACGTTGACGCTCTCGAGCTCGCCCTTGGGCTCGGGGTTGGCTGCGGCGAAGCGGCGGAAGATCTCGGCGACCCGCGCCGGATCGGGACCAGGTGTGCCGCGCCGCCTCGCCGGATCCGGTTTCACGCCCCTTGCCGGCGCGCGCTTCCCCCGAGCCGGTGTTTGCGGTGGTCGTGCCGTCGTGCTGGACTTCGATGCCACGGTGAGCTCGGCGAGGTTGGTTCGGCCGCGGAGAGCGCTTTTGCCATCGCTGCAACGCAGCTACACTCCCCTGATGACCGAAAACGCCCCTGCCGCGCAAGAGCCGCCGTTCCGCGCGGTTCTCACTCCGCACCGCTCGCTCGGTCCCAAGGGCTTTCTGCTGCTCATGACGCTGTTCGGCGCCGTCTGCTTCGCGACCGGCATGGTGTTCTACCTGCTCGGCGCCTGGCCGGTGCTCGGCTTCCTCGGGCTCGACGTGCTGCTGCTCTATGTGGCGTTCAAGCTCAACTACCGCGCGGGCCGCGCCTCGGAGACCATCGAGATCGGCCCGCGGGCATTGACGCTCACCCGCGTCCACCCCTCGGGCCGGCGCGAGACGTTCCAATGCAGCCCGTATTACGCCCGCGTTCATTTCCACGAGTGGCCGGACGGGCGCACGACCCTCGATATCGCGGCGAAAGGCGATCGCATGGCGCTCGCCCGCTTTCTCAATGACGCGGAGCGCCGCGACCTCGCCGACGCGCTCGAGGCGGCGCTGCTGGCCGCCCGCGGCGGGCCGAGGATTTGAGGGTCTCCGATTCCGCATCGACCACGCGTGGCTGGAGCATCTCACCACAACCCCGGTGTCATCCCGCGGCTCGGCCGCGGGACCCATTGATCAGCGGGCGGGATGTCGACGCGGGAGTGGCGATGCGGCAGCGGACGCTTCGACAGCGCCGTCGCGGCTGCGGCTCGCGTGGTCGCACGCTCCACGCCCGCGGCACGATGGGTCCCGGCGACGAGCGCCGGGATGACACCGTTTGTGTGGAAGCACCCCATCACGACACTTCTTGTCTGGCAGCATCTCACCACAACCCCGGTGTCATCCCGCGGCTCGGCCGCGGGACCCATTGATCAGCGGGCGGGATGTCGACGCGGGAGTGGCGATGCGGCAGCGGACGCTTCGAC
>Ga0209398_1000091_pt1 | contig 69026 bp, 76 predicted proteins | sample AshMeaBigSpring_FD_184125 | JGI IMG/M metagenome (GOLD analysis project Ga0209398, IMG submission 184125) | Groundwater microbial communities from Big Spring, Nevada to study Microbial Dark Matter (Phase II) - Ash Meadows Big Spring (SPAdes)... | ecosystem: Environmental > Aquatic > Deep...
CGACCTTGCCTTGGCTGTCAATGTCCTTCTTTACCTGTCTTTAAAGTGCAAGTAGTTGATTTCCCAAAGAAAAAGGCCGCCAAGTGGTCATCCTTGGCGGCCTTTAAACTTGCATATGGTGGAGCTAAGGCGACCCCACGCGGCCTATCAAGGATACGCCCACTTTCATTTGCCGATTTTCGACGCGAATGGGCGGGCGTTGGCCTTGACAGCCCGTGATTTCACTTGCCAGACATGGGTTTCAGCGCCTTCATCGTGACCATTCACCGGAGGTAACGATGAGCGAACAATTCCTTTCCGAAGTCGATTTGGCCGCCCGCTGGGCGATGAGTAGCAAGACCCTGACACGCTGGCGCGGTAAACGACGCGGGCCTCCCTTCGTCAAGTTGGGCGGCGCGGTGCGCTACGCGATGAGCGACGTGCTCGAGTTTGAGCGCACAGGCCTGCGCAAGCCCCTGCCTAGACAGGTCACGCCATGCGAACCAACCCCGCCCGAGGTCATCCAAAATCTGACTGTCCGCGATGTGGTGGCAGTCCTCCGCGCAGACGTGCAGTGATCACGTCCGGACCCAGGGACGAAGAACCCAGCTGCAATAACTGTGGACGCGGGTTCAATTCCCAAGCACGAATCGAACTGCATTTTTGATCGGGCTTTAACGAGCTATTTTTCTGACTCAGCCCAACGGCTCACTTCTTTTGCCATTGCCGCATCGAGCGCCGTGAGTGCTTCGCTGGCTGAATCAAATTCAGCAGTTTCCAATGAATCTGCATCCACAACGGTGACGTTGGCGCCAATGGCCCTAAGATTCTCTATAAGCGTATTTGCCAATTTCATCCTTCGGCCACCCTCCCAGCTGTATGGCTTGCTCAGAAGTACATCGATCGGAATCTTATGGCTCACAGCATATTCGGCTGCAAATGTCACCATCGCGCTACCAGCCTTCCCTCCTGCGCCGACAACCAATAGCACAGTCTCAGCATCGTCGAGCAGCGCTTTCAACGCTTCGCGATCAAAGTCCCAGCCGTCAAGCCCAGTCATATAGGCGTCGAGTGTTGAGATGCGAATGGCGTGATGGTTGGCATGCACGAAAGAATCGGCTTCATACCCTTGGATCAACCGTGTTGCTCCCGTGCCGAATCCCAAAATGAGGTGCGTCTGCATAGCGGATTTATTCATCATTTCGCTCTCCCCCAAACTCCAACGTTCCCGATGCCACCATAGGGATACCAGCCCAAGTGGTTCGAGTACCCAGGCCATGGTGCTGGGTGATTTTTGTGAGATCCCATGCCACCAAAAACGAAAACGTCTGGCACACCAGCAGGATTGCCCATAACCACGCGCGCCAGTACAGCCTGAGGATCTGTAAAGTCAGTCCAGTTAAAGCCAAACCCGTGTCCTGGCTGTATGACAGCAATGGCACCTGCGCACAGCGCGTTCCCGGTGTACAGAGCCTCATAGGCTGCAGCACCATCCGCGTTGAGGTAGAGCAAGCTAAATCGCGCGGGTCCATGATTTTCAGGTGCTGACGCATTCCGTTCCATAACTACCCACTCGCAAAATGGTTCTCCTGACCTGCGATCTGCGTATTGGGTCGCTTGCTCAGCCTCCGTCTCTGTCAATCTTGGCTGACTCCACCCATTCGGTACCAGCTCGCAAAGTGAGACGCCCCGCCGTCCCAAAACTTGATACTTGCTGAAGGGTCTCGTTTCCAACTCATTGATGAAATTTTCACGTCCATATCGATAATCGACGTAGACGAAACTGTGAAACCATCGCCCCAAATATTTGACCGGCCCACCATCATTTCCGCAAGCCGGGTAATAGAGCGAACCAGCCAATATCTCCCGCAAAGGGAAGGGTTCGTCCACGATCGTTTTTTCATCAAGACACGCCAACCACTCTGGCAAAAATAAAGGAGCATCACCCAGAGTGAGTTGTCCAGATTTAGTCTTCTTTGCCACGCGATATTCCAAAAATGACTCACGCAAACGCCTGAACCAAAGCCTTCTCAAAAACTTCCTTCAGCGCAGTCGATGTGACGCAGATGCGCACACGCTGCAGTGGAGATCCGTTTGCTGAATGCCATGCCAGCGCGCGTGCGGTGTAGTCGGCCGACAGCTCAGGTGGGCAACGGAACACGCCCGTTCCTATGGCAGGCATCGCCAGCGATTGAATGCCATGCTCAGTGGCGAGTCGAAGCGCAGAGTCAATGGCCAACGCCAGCACTCGATCCGCTTCTGGGTTGTCTAGGAAGGACTCAGCTACTGTGTGAATCACCCAGCGGTTAGGCAAATTAAAGCCAGGCGTTATAACCGCCCTGCCACGGGCAACGGGTGCAAGCGTTTCACAGTAGTCCTCCAACTCCGGCCCTGCAGCCATGTGAATGGCTCCAGCCACACCCGAGCCCATCCGCAGATTGGGATTCGCGCTGTTGACCACCGCCTCAATGTCGGCCTGGCGGGCAATGTCCCCAATGACGACTTCGACCTTCATGCCCATTCAGCCGCCTTCGCCTTACGGTACGCCAAAGCCCCCAGCAACCACAGGCCACGCAAAGCGTACACGGCAACGGCAACGATTCCCGTCAGAAAAAGAGAAATCGCTGGCAAGGCTGTTTTTGATACACCATGTGTGATCAAATCTTGGTCCATCATTCCAGCGGTATCTGTTGCATACCACTGAAAGTACCCGAAGACTATTAGCGCCAAGTTCGTCAGAAGGTAGGCCCAGAAGAACTTTTTGTGGAAGCTCATGGCTGGTCGAGGTATTTTGTCAAGAGACGTCATAGGGCTACTAAGAAGATGCAGTGTCTTTGGACTGACCGACACTGCGGGGCGGAGGTCGTTCTAATATCGGAAATCCTATCCCGCGACATTTTGAACGTCAACACGCCCTGCGCCTTCAAATGAATTTCAGTCTCTTGCCCGCCCGCCTATGGATCACTGCGGTTCTTTTCATACTATCCTTGATGGGCATGGCTGTGTTTGTAGTGCCTGCAAGCCTGGAAGTACTGCAGCATGATCTGCGGGCCGCCCCTCAACGACCTAGACCTGGCCTGCGGGTGGTTCAACTTTCGGACCTGCATTTACACGGCGTGGGCGATCATGAGCGGAAGGTTGTTCAACATATTCATGCTCTGCGACCGGACCTGTTGGTGCTGTCGGGTGACATGGTCGATCGCCCCGATGCCTTGCCAGTGCTGACGGAGTTTTTGGCGGCGGTAGGTCCTGTGCGCACGGTGGCCGTCCCGGGTAATTGGGAGCACTGGAGTGATGTGGATTTTGTGGCTCTGCAAGCACTCATCCAATCACGCCCAGATGGGCGATTTCTACTCAACGAACGCTGGTTGTTCAAGCATGGCGGTCGCACCGTCGAGGTGATCGGGCTGGATGACTTCACTGGTGGCCAGCCAGATCTCCAGATGCTCGCACCAAGTGGCGGATCGGATGTGTCGCTGCTGGTTCAGCACTCGCCGGGTTTTTTCGATAACGTCGAAGTGGGCCGGCGCATGGGTGGGGTGCGATTTGACTTGTGCTTGTCCGGGCACACCCACGGCGGCCAGATTGCATTTTGGGGGTGGGCACCATTTCGGCCCGTGGGCAGTGGCCATTTTGTGACTGGCTTCTACGATGTGCCCGGCTGTCGCCTATTTGTGTCCAAAGGCGTGGGTACCTCGGTGCTACCTGTGCGTTGGGGGGCAGCGCCCGAAGTGGTGGCGTTCGACCTCTGATCTCTCAAAGCTCGGATGCCTTTTGCGGACGCCGGTTCAATTCCGAAAACTGAATTGAACTGACTCCATTACTTCAGCCCATACCACACGCCGCGCCCGCTGCCGTGCTGCTCCAGATGGTTGCGCTCGGTCAGGTCACGGAAGTGCTGCTTCAGGGTGTTCCGGCTGGCTCCGGTCAGTTTGATGGCATCCATCATCGTGACGCGTCCGTGCTCGCGGGCGAATTCCACGATCTTCAGTGACAGTTCAGGCAGTGCGGCCAGCACGATCTTTTCGCGCTCGACCTTCTTCTCCAGACGCCGAACCTGCTCGGCCAGTGAGCGCAGGAAGAACACCAGCCACGGCTGCCAGTTGGGCGCCTCCGTGCGGATGGTGCCCTGTGTTTGGCGCAGCGCCAGGTAATAGGCCTCCTTGTTCAGCTCGATCACGCTTTCCAGCGAGCTGTACGGCACATAGGCGTAACCGGCCTGGATCAGCAGCAGGGTCGTCAGCACCCGACTCAACCGTCCGTTGCCATCCTGGAAGGGATGTATTTCCAGAAACACCACCACGAAGATCGCGATGATCAACAAGGGGTGCAGATGCCCGTTTTCTCTCTCGCTGTTCACCCAGGACACCAATTCGGCCATCAACCGTGGCGTGTCAAACGGCGTGGCGGTTTCAAAGACGATGCCGATCTGCGTACCGTTTTCATCGAAGGCGGCGACGCTGTTCGAGTTGGTCTTGTACGCCCCCCGGTGGCGCACATCCTTTTCGCTGTGGCGCAACAGGATCTGGTGCAACTGCTTGATGTGGTTTTCGTTGAACGGAATGTCCTGCCACGAGCTGAACACCAGATCCATCAGCTCAGCGTAACCAGCCACTTCCTGTTCGTCGCGGGTGTCGAAAGACTGAATGGCCAGGTTGGAGAGCAGGCGCTCCACCTCCCGGTCCGTCAGCTTGCTGCCCTCGATACGGGTTGATGAGCCAATGCTTTCGATGGTCGCCACCCGCCGCAGCGCTGAAAGACGCTCGGGCGCGAGCGTGCCCAAGGCCCGCCAAGCGCCTTTGAACTCGTCGATCCGGGCAATCAAGCTCAGGATCTCGGGGTTGATCTGGAGAGTATCTGCACGTAACATGCAACCAATACTACACCCATTAACACCCATTTTAAAGCCATGAGACCTTGCAATGGGCGTAAATGGGTGATCTTTTGGTTTGCTCTGGAACGAACGCGCTACGCGTCGGTTTCGTCAAGGTCGAAGTGGCTGTCGTCGACACCAGCGCCAATGTCGAGCTCCATGTCGTTCATGAGACAGACCCGGCCGGCTTTCCAGACCCGCACAACACCTTTGACCTGGATGTTGTCACCGCTGAAAGGCTTATCAGGGTCTTGATCCATGCCAACGTTGCCTTCGACTGGGATCTCCCAAAACTCGCGGGAGTCCTTCAATGCCTCCTCGGGCTCAGTCGCCTCGAGGTAGGCCCCGTCGAAATAGGCGTTCGTATTGGCGGCCGCGTCGGACACGGCATCGTGATCCATCACCGTGTCGTTGGCAAACCGGCCTGCAACATCCTCGATAAAGTCAAGCGGGGTCAGGAAAACGGCTGGCGGTTCAGGATCGCTTCTGATGGCGGAGACAACCGCACCGGTGATCTGATCCGATACAGAGCCCAAACCAAGGGATGCCGCCCGAGCGGTCAGGCCTGCAATATCAAGAATGACGAAGTCTGCCCCCTCGAGACCAGGTACTTCTTCGGTGGATGCTTGAATGGCTGCCAAGCTGCCATAGCCAAGGCTGGCGGCAAGCAGTTGCTGAGTATGACCAAGCGAGATGGAAACACCGGACGCCACGAGGTTTTGGCGGACGACAAACGCGAGGGAACTGAAGTCGGATTTCATTGAAATTCTCCAAATTCTGCGCGGGACGTTGAGCGATTACGCATCCAGCACAGTGGGAATCCCAATGATCGGATGAAAACTTCGGGGTGCAAGATCCTTTTTTGAGTCGCTCACAACTCGGGCGGGTGCCTAGCTGAAATTCTACCTCCGAGATGGCAAGTCCACAAACGCGCTCAGTTGGATCGTCCACCGCTGAATCAGTTTTATCACAATCCTTGCGACGCCGGGTGTAGTGACATTTGGTCGGAACGAGCACAGCCATGGCATCTTCTACCGACTGGTCTGTCAGATCACTTTATGGGAGAATTGGCAAAACATGGCAACTAATAATCAATGTCGGCAAAGGCAAGGTGATGGCGAAAGCTATAGATGAAATCCTGACCCTGGACGAGGTTGCCGCCTACCTGAAGGCTGGCAAGCGCACGGTCTACAGGCTGGCTGCGGCCAAGAAGATCCCTGCCTTCAAAGTCGGCGGGACATGGCGATTTTCGCGTGCAGACATCGACCGCTGGATCAAACAGCAGTCGATGGAAGGGCTTGCCACCGGCAGTGACGGGGATGACAAGGTCGATGGTCAATCGAACGATGGGGAGCGTAAGTAATGCTTGGACTGACTCTACGGGATGAATTTCGGGGCAAGCGCCTCAAAGGGACGGCCATTGAGCTCTCCAACGACTCCAACACTGGTGCCACGCAGATCGCCGCGCAGCAGTTCTTGGAGATCACGTATCCAACCCATGACCTTTTGAAGGGTATCGAGGCCGTCGGCCCCAACCAAGGCCGACCAGTAGTCGTGATTGGCGAGCGTGGCTTGGGTAAGTCGCACTTGATGGCCGCGCTCTACCATGCCGTCAGCGATGCCACATCAACCGGCGCATGGCTGAAATCTTGGGCCAACACGCTGGGTGACGCCAACATCGGCAAGATTGCCTTGCGCGATGGAATGCTGGTTATCGGCGAGAGCCTGCACCGCCAGCGCTACAAATTCCTGTGGGACTTGCTGTTCGAGCGCCATCCTCGCGGCGAGTTCATCAAGGGCAAATGGGAAGGCATGGGCTCGGCCAAGACCGACATCCCCTCCGACAAGCTCATCATCGAGCTCCTGGAACACGCGCCAACGATGCTACTGCTGGATGAATTCCAGACCTGGTACGACGGCCTGACCAACACCAAGCAGTACCCCTGGAAGAACTGGGCGTTCAACTTTATCCAGATCCTCTCGGAGATTGCCAAAGAGCGGCCTGATCTGCTGGTACTTGTGATCTCCGTGCGCAATGGCGGCAGCGATGCCTACCAGCAGGTTCACCGTGTCAATCCGGTAGCCATCGACTTCAAGGCGGGTGGCAATGCCGAGCGTATCCAGCAGGATCGGCGTCGGATGTTGTTGCACCGTCTGTTCGACAACCGCCTGCAAATCGCCGACGGCACCATTGAATCACTGGTTGCCCAGCACGTCTCAGAATATTTCCGTCTGCTTGATGTGCCACCTGCCGAGCAAGATCGCAAGCGTCGTGAGTTCACCGAATCCTGGCCTTATGCACCGCACCTATTGCGTCTGCTGGAGGAACAGGTTCTGATCGCTACTGACGCGCAGGAAACGCGCGACATGATTCGTATCCTCGCCAATCTCTACAAGAGCCGTGGCGAAGCCGTGCCCGTGCTCACAGCCGCCGATTTCCGGCTGGATGACGATACCTCGGGCATTGGTGCACTTCTAGATTCGGTCTCCAACGAACACCATCGCACACTGCGTGAAAAGGCTCAGCACAACATCATCTCGGTGACCGAGGCGGTGTACGACCACGCCAATCTTGCGCCACACCTGCAAGAAATCGTGGGAGCACTGTGGTTGCGGTCGATTGCTGTTGGCAACTTCGCGGGTGCCGACCCGGCCACGCTGCAGGTGGACGTCACCCGTAGCAAGCCAGTGGACAGCAATGCCTTCCAGGTTGAGCTGGCGACGATTGTCGAGAACAGCTTCAACATCCATCAAGACGGCCCGCGTCTGGTCTTCCGTGAGGAAGAAAACCCACGTGCCAAATTGATGGCTTGTGCCCGTAACGACAAGCTTTTCACCGATGGCTCCGATCAGGCGCAGCTGGCCAAGCAGGTTCGCTATGTCATCGGCGGCAGTGACGAGGTCGCAAAAAACTTCCGCGTGATCGCATTGCCGAGATCCTGGCAGACAGACCCATGGACATCACTCGACGAAGCCGAACAGCCAGATCGCTGGGATGACCGTTTGCCTGTCCTGGTACTACCGGAAGAGCCGGAAAAAACCGATCAGACGTTGGGCCGTTGGCTTAAGGATCACCTGCAAAAGCGCCGTAACACCATTCGCTTCCTGTTGCCCCGATCTGGTTCCACCAATGCATTCCTGGATCGAGACCTGCTCATCCTCGCGCGCGCCGAAATGAAGGCGCAGGAATGGAGTGGCCAGAACCCAGAATACAAAAAGCTGCACAAAGAATTCGAAGGCACCCTGCGTGATAACCTGAAGAAACGCTTTGACCGTTTCGCTGTCCTGCACCGCTACGATCACCAGAACCCGCAGCAATCCCTGTTCAGTGTCGAGCACCTGAAAAAGCAAGGCGCACAAATCCCCGAGGGAATTGAGGAAACACTGACCAACGATCTCTTCGTGCCTGAAGACTTCGAAGACCTCGTGCTCGAGGCAGCCTCGGAGAATGCGCCCCTTGGCAAGCTGCTGCGTGAATTGCAGGAACCGCGTCCAGCAGGCCAGGACTGCATCCCTTGGCTGGGGGAAACCGCGATGAAGGAGCGCATCCTCCGACTGTGCGCACGCGGCAAGATCGCCATCAACCTGCGTAATCTGGAACATCTGCAAACCCACGCTGGCGAGGACGAGGAAACTGCGTGGCGGCGCTTGCGGCCCAAACTCTCCTACACCGGGCGTCAGCTGGATGAGGTTTTCCTTATGGAACCCTCGGCCGTGCCTGCGACCGGTGGCACCACACCACCCGTGTCGGTGCCGCCTGCTGATGGAAACGGTGGCTTGATCATTGGCGGCGGCAACGCTCCCGGGGTACACGAACCGCAACCCGGAACTACGCCCACGCCCGCTCCAGCACCGGGTGGAATATTCGGTAGCACCAGCAGCACTACCAAACCGCGCATCCCGCTCTCTAACCCACCAACCTCGCCGCTCAACCTAATCGGTAAGCTTGAAGGATGGGGTATTGGCCCGGCCACGCCTGTGGCAGAAGTCTCGATCAAGGTGTCTGCCGCCACCGGCGCGCAGCTCAAGGAACTGCTCAAGAAGCTGCCCGACGGCATGACCTTCGAGCTGAGCCTTGAGAAGGAGGACAACTGATGGCGCTCGATGCAGCAATATTGCAGCGCCTGACTCAAGGCACCGCTGCGGATGCGTGGAGTTTCATCATCGAACGCACGCTCGATATCGCCTCACGACCATTGGCCGAGGGCAATGCCCCGGGCGAGGTCGTCAAGCGCGACCGCGAGATCGGCGAGCTCGATCTGTTTCTTGCATCCAGTGGCTGGGATCTGTGGCGGTGTTTCGGCCAACCCGAGATCAGCGGTGTGGAGCGCACCTCGGATCGTCTTGCGCGTTGGTGGGCTGAGCCTCAGTTTGGCAACAGTGCTGCCCGCGCTGTGCTGGTTCTGGATGCCCTGAGCCTGCGCGAACTGCCCTGGTTGCTGCAAGGAGCCAAGGAACGCGGCTTCACCTTGCAGGGCGTTACAGCTACCGCCTCCGAATTGCCCGGCGAAACCAACGAGTTTGCCCGAGCACTGGGCTTGTCCAGCCGCAGCCAGTTGCAGGCCAACGGCGGTGGTCTGGCGCACAAGCTGCAACCAGCGCAGACAGAAACCATTGATCTTCCGTGGAAGGATTGCGAGGGCTTGGTGGGCATTGCTTCAGGCGCGAAGAACTGGGTGTTCTGGCATCACTGGCCAGACGCCAAGCTGCACGACTACGGCGCGGGCCAAGGTCTGGAATTGCTGACCAAGGATGCCGCGCAGCAACTTTCCAGTGACGACTTCTGGGCCTTTGTCGAGCGCCTTGCCACTGGGCGGCGCTTGGTCATCACCTCGGATCACGGCTACGCAGCCACCGGCTATTTCCCTGATGCCGATGGTGAGGTTGCCGCCCACCTCAAGCAGACTTTTTCCAGTGGACGCAGTAAGGCGGGAATGGGCGACGTGGGCCCCTTCGTTCCGCCGGTAGCACTGCCAATCGACAGTCCGCACGGTGCACACCTGCTGGCGTTGGGCCGCAGAAAGTGGCGTAGTCAGGGTGGTTACCCAACGTTGACGCACGGCGGCCTCTCGCTGCTGGAAGTGCTGTCGCCGTTCGTTGAACTATCGAAGTAGATCGATATGACAGCCGCCGAATTGCCAGACGATTTTTTCGCAGATATCCAAGGGGTTTTTCGCAAAACCCCGGTGCTGCTCGTCGGTTCTGGCTTCTCCTGTGGCTATGGCCTTCCCGGCATGGGAGCTTTGGCGGAGCACTTGGCAACTGCTGTTCGCGATGCGGTTTCCACCGACGGGGCAAGGAATGCCTGGGCGCAGTCAGTCGACGCAATCAAGGCGAATCTGGAGGCTGGCCTGAATGGCATTCCGCTTGGCATGGCGGAATGGGGGGAGATCGTGTCGGCCATACGCGGAGAAACCGCGAAGCTGATTCTTGAGAGAGCCATCGCCGCAGAGGCGAAAATTCTTGGCGAAAAGGTTGCGGGTGGTCATGCGCCGTCACGCCTCCTCATCCGTTTGTTTAGTGGCTCACCGCAGAACACGGACAGCATCCATGTCATTACGACCAACTACGATACGCTGTTGGAATTGTTTTGCGATCTCGCGGAAATTCCTCTGGACACAGGATTCACCGGTTTCCGTCGGCGTAAGCCACGCCCCCGGCCACTCTTCCAGACGCAATACAGCCGTGTTCTGGTGGCCGAGAAACGCCAGCAGCAGGTTGATCACCGCATCTGTAAAACAGTTCGTCTGTATAAGCCTCATGGCTCAATCAGTTGGTTGACAACGGATGAGGGGCCAGTGGAAGTCCTCAACGATGTTTCCGCCGCGGAACGAGCCATCGTTGTTCCAGGCCCCTCGAAATACCAAGACGCATTGGTCAACATCTTGTTCGACGAAATGCGTACAGCGATGAATGCGGCGCTTGCTGATGCTCAAGCCCTGTTGTGTATCGGGTTTGGCTTCAACGACGACCATTTGCAAGGCGTCATCAAACGCCGACTGGACGCAGGCATGCCCGCAGTCATTATCACGCGCGATTCGACACCGAACATTGAACAACTACTTGGCGAACACCCTCACGTGATCGCCGTGTTCAAAGATGGTGACGGAGCGGTTTGTCGCTGGAACGGGAATGCGCTGAAGTCTCCAGAGCCACTCTGGCAGCTGGATGACTTTTTGAAGAAATTTGTGGAGTGAGGCGAGGATGAGCATTTTCAATTTCATCGACGAGCAGTCATTGGGCGAAGTCCGCAGTGTTGAAACCTCGCGGATCACCGTGCGGGTAACGGACGGTCAACGCCTGCAAAAGGCACGCGTCGGTCGATTGGTAGCCATCCAGTCGATGGGTGATGAATGGCTGATCGGCATCATCGAAAGGGTTTGGCGACATCCGGTGGAACTTCCGACGCTGCCTGAGACTGATCCGCCAGCGGATCTGGCTGGCGTGCCTCAAGAAGAAAACGGCGTGTCGATCAGCTTGGTCGGCACCTATCGTGCTCGGGATGGGCAGCGCAAGGACACCTTCACGCGTGCCGTTTTCCTCTTGCCTGAAATCAACCGGTCGGTGTTTCCCATTGAGGAAAAGTCTCTCGAAGACTTCATGGGCATATTGAGCACGTCGTCCAAGGCGGACGCGGCTGCTCCGCTCAAGGTTGGCACCTACACCCTGGATGGCAAGGCCAGCGCCTACATCGATGGCGACAAACTCTTCCAGCGCCATGCCGCGCTACTGGGCAGCACGGGATCGGGAAAATCTTTCACCGTCGCCTCCATCCTTGAGCAGTCCGCACAACTGCCTCACGCGAATATCGTCGTGCTCGATTTACATGGCGAGTATTCGAGCATGAAGTTCGCCTCGCATTACCGCATCGCAGGTATTGGTGATATCAAGACCAAGAAAAATGGCGCTATCTTCCTACCTTTCTGGCTGCTGACCTATGACGAGATGCAGTCGGTGTTTGTAGACCGTTCTGGGGACAACGCACCCAATCAGGCACTTGCCCTGATGGATTCCGTTGTTGAAATGAAACGCACTGCGATCAATGTGCTTGGCAAGCCAGAGCTGCTGGAAGGTTTCACGGTCGACACACCTGTTCCCTACAAGTTGAATGACTTGGTGGATTCCCTCGACCGAAAAAACGACGAAGTCATTCCCACTGGCGAGGAATACGTCAGCGGTGCGAAGAAGGGCCAGCCCAAAACAGAGAAAGGTCCTCTGAATGGCAAGCTCTCGCGCTTCCTTATTCGCTTGAAAACCAAGATGAACGACCGCCGCTATGCGTTCATGTATCAAGCGCCGGAGGACTACGAGACTTACGAGGCGCTGCACGATCTAGCCAAGAAATTGCTTGGTACAGGCAACATCAAGGATGGCGTTAACCCCGGCATCAAGATCATCGACTTCTCGGAGGTGCCCTCGGACATCCTGCCAGTGGTGGTGGGCTTGGTCGGGCGGCTGATCTACCAAATCCAGTTCTGGAGCAGTCCGGGCGAAGATGGCGATGCGCGCCACCCGATTGTCATCGTCTGTGATGAGGCTCACCTGTATCTACCAAGCAGTGCCGCCTCCACCGGCCCGCTGGAGAAGCGCGCCTTGGAGAACTACGAGCGCATCGCTAAAGAGGGCCGCAAGTACGGCGTTGGACTGATGGTGGTCAGTCAGCGGCCCTCGGATGTCAGCACGACCATTCTCAGCCAGTGCAGCAACATCATCAGCCTGCGCCTGGCGAACAAGACCGACCAGGCGGTGGTCAAGCAGCTCTTGCCAGAAAGCCTAGAGGGGCTGATGGAGGTGCTGCCGACGCTGGATGTGGGTGAGGCTGTGGTGGTTGGCGATGCCACCCTGTTGCCGACCCGCATCAAGATGGCCAAGCCCAAACACGAACCGCGCAGTGCAACGATCCCCTTCTGGACCCGCTGGGCGACGCCCAAGGCAGAAGTCGATCTGGTGGCCGCCGTAGAAAACATGCGCAGGCAATCCCGCGCACAAGAAGATTAAGGAAGCTTGAATGGCCACAAAAAAAGAACTCCTCGCTCAAGAAGTCGCCAAAGCTGTCGGCGCAGGCAAGACGGTCGCGCTTGAGACCGTCGACTTCAACGATCCGAACCGCCCTAAGACTTGCCTGGAGGTGGACTTCCCGATCCTTCCCGTCAATCAGGTGGCAATCATCGAAGGCAACGCGGGCAAGCCGATCTACCAGATGTCGAAGTGGTGGGCGCGGCGTCGCTCCAGCGTATTCCGCTCGATGTTGATCGCGGCGGCCACCAAGGCACCGGAAGACAAATCGCACGCGGCCAAGCTGGTGTGGGACAACTACTACGCCAACCACCAGAAGAAAGGCGCGTTCAAGCACCTGAAGGTGGCCGATATCTTCATGGGCGGCGGCACCACACTGGTGGAAGGCTCACGCCTCGGCATGCAGATGGTCGGCAACGACCTTAACCCGGTCGCGTGGTTCGTGGTCAAGCAGGAGCTGGCCAACGTCGATCTGGAGCAAGTGAAAAAGCTGCTCGCCGACATCGAGGCCGAGGTCAAGCCGCAGATCATGCCGTACTACTACTGCGACGGCCCGGAAGGTGAGAAAGGGGCGTGGACGCACCTGCCGACCAAGAAGGTGATGCCTGCCGATTTCGACCCGCTGACCATCCCGCGCGACGAGCGCAAGGACTACCGTTACGAAGGCCCGGAGATCATCTACACCTTCTGGGCCAAGCACGGCCCTTGTCAGGTAACGGGCTGCGGCCACCGCACGCCGATCATGAGCAGCCCGGTGATGGCGGTCAAAACCATCAGCGTGAAGCACTGGGAGCACACCTGCGGCAAATGCGGTGGCGATTTCCACGTTGAGGAGGACGCCGCGCGGATGGCTCCGGATGCGCCACTGTATGTAGCACCTTCCGAGCATCCGTTCTCCGTGCTCGACCGCAAGAAGGGAGTGATCTGCCCGCATTGCGGCCATACGGCAATGGTCAACCTTGGCAAGGGCACGAACAAGAAGGTCGAATTGAGCCTGTTAGTGCATCCACAATGGCTGGCCGGTTCGCCCAGGCAGGATGCCAACGGGCAGCCCTATGGCGGCGCGGCGCAGGATGATGCCGCTTCCACTGCTAGATGGAATCAAGAGCGTGCCGCACAAATTCGTTTGCTGGAGGTGCGTGGCACTCTGCCAGAGCAAGTGACTTGCCCGGAAACAAAGGTCACGTTTCCGACAGACCGTGCCAATAAGGCGGGCAATGGAAAATTTACTTGTACAAAATGTGGCACCACCCAAGACATCATTGCTGCATTGCGGCCAACCGAGAAAACAGCGCCTTTCGGTGCTTACGCTGTGCAGGGCTACGCCCCCCTGCGTGATGAAGCGGGCAAGCCTTACAGCGGTCGCTTCTTCGCAGCCTTCGATGTAGGGCATGCGAAGCAGTACGACGCAAGCGTTGCGGAATGGGAAGCGCGTAAGGAGGCCGACCTCAAGGACTACTGGCCACAATCCGATATTCCACCAAGCCTGCGTGCCATGGTCAAAGATCTGATAGCCAACGGGCACGGCTATAAGCAATGGGCCGACATGTTCAGCCCTCGCCAGCTTTTGGTGCATGCACAGCTGCTGAAGGCAATCGTCAATATCGGGAACTACGACTGGTCGGTGCGCGAGTATGTGCTGGGTGCTTTCCAGCAATATTTGCGTAACCAGTGTTTGTTTAGTTTCTGGAATCCACAGCGAGACACGCCAGAACCGATGTTTTCGAACAGCAACTACCATCCGAAATTAACGGTAGTTGAAAACTGCGTATTTCCCGCATTGGGTCGTGGTAATTGGGCGTCCAGCACAGAGGGCATTCTCGAAGGCCGAGAATGGGCTATCCATCCTTGGGAAGTTGTCAGCATCGAAAGTCTGAGTCGTCGTGACCCTGTTCTAGCCGAAAAACTGAGCGGCAAAAGTGAAAAGGTCCAGCCGGGTGACCCGGTGTTGGATGTGGCAGTGCATCAAGGCTCATCCACCGATCTGACCCAGCTTGAAACTGCCAGCCTCGATTTAGTCATCACCGATCCGCCATTCGGCGACCTTTTGCAGTATTCCGAGCTGGCCGACTTTTTCTATGTCTGGCTGCGTCTGGCGCTCAAGAGTAAGTACCCGCAGATTTTCGGTGCGGAGTACACGCCCAAGTCGCTGGAAGCCGTGGCCAATAGCTTTCGCGAGCCAGAAGATTCCAACGGTTTCTACCAACGACTGCTCACGCAATGCTGGCGCGAGGCGCATCGCCTTTTGAAGCCCAGTGGCATTCTCGCCTTCACCTTCCACCATAGCGAAGACGAACCGTGGGTTGCAGTGCTGGAGTCCCTATTCGATGCAGGCTATTACCTCGAAGCGACCTATCCGATCCGCTCCGACGAAACCAAGGGTGATAACGCTGAGTTCGGTGCACAAAAAATCGAGTACGACATCATCCACGTCTGCCGCAAGCGCACGGAAGAGCCCAAGCCGGTGAGCTGGGGCCGGATGCGCCGCGAAGTAATGGCCGATGTGCGCCAACTGCAAGCGATGCTGGAAAACCACGCCAAGGAGGGTCTGCCCGCTGCAGACATTCAGGTGATCCGGCGCGGCAAGGCACTGGAATATTTCTCCCGTCACTATGGCAAGGTCTACGTCGATGAGGGGCGCACCATCTCCGTGAGGGATGCGCTGGTCGGTATCAACCAGCTCATCGACGAAGACGCCGACAAGGGCAAAGAACCGCCGCCGGTGAATGCCGAGCCGATGACGCGTCAGTTCCTGCGCACCTTCGGTGCGGCCACCGAGATGAAACGTGACCAGTTGCAAAAGTTCCTGCGCGGCACCATCACCACGCCGGATGACTTTGTGCAGCGTGGCTGGTGCAGCGAAGAGAAGAAAGTGTTCACGCGCACCAATCCGCTCGATTTCGCCCGCGATTGGTCAGGCAAGCACAAGCGCAAGCTCACCTCTGACCTCGATCAGGCACTGGTGCTGATCGGCGCGTGTGTCGATGGCAGCGGCATCAATGCCTCGGACACGCTGAAGAATGACAACTTCAAGCCACACGTGGCGCTCAAGCCTCTGCTGGAGTGGTTGCAGAAGAACGGGCCGGATCAAACCACCCGTAACGCCGCGTCGCGCGCGGTGTCAATCTTCTCCACCTGGCAAGCCAGCCAGGCACCCAAGCCTCAGCAGGCTTCGCTGTTCGATGACGATGGGGAGTATGCGTGATGAGACAGGTGCTCGATACGGTGTGGCAACGGCGCGGCACCAGCTGGCTGTGGGATGAGGAAGCACGCAATACGGTGTGTGCGGCTGACGAGGTGTGGAGCTTGCGGCAGTTCTTGCAGGCCGCAGCACCGAATGGGAATCGGTGGCCGGATGATCTACCCAGCAACGATAATCAGACGCTGGTGGTGGCCGGGCTGGAAGGCAGCCTTGATCTGCTGGCTCCCGATCAGGGCGAAATCTGGCTGGGGGACACGATCAAACGCGCCATTCTCTCGTTCCAGGACGCCTACGCGGGCGAAGCAGCGCTGATCTTCTGGTTGCCACAAGGAGATAGTCGTCTCAGGGTACAGGCATCCACCGATGCGGTGTCGTGGTTGTGCGATGCACCGCACCGGGGTAGCCAGCTCGACTTTGGCCGCCTGCTCTGGGGCGAAGCCCACGAGTACCCGCAGGAAATTCTGCTGCGCGAGGGCGGCAAGCCTGCGGGGCTCTTCCATTTGCGAATTACTTAGGAGGCTGCGATGAAAACCTTACGCAAGGTCAAAATCGAGGGCTTCAAATCCATCGCGAGCGCCGAGCTGAAGCTGGGGGACCTCAATGTGGTCATCGGCGCGAACGGGTCGGGAAAATCGAATCTGATCGGCGTGTTTCGCCTCTTGGAGCGTGTGCTGACGCACAACCTCCAGCTTTACGTGGCCAGCGAGCCGGATCGGTTCCTACACCACGGGCGCAAAGCCACGCCCGCGTTAGCACTCGATTTTGCCTTCGACCAGAACTCCTACGGCTTCAAGCTCAAGGCCGCGCAGGACACGCTGATCTTCGAGTACGAGCGTGTGGAATACAGCGGTTACTGGAACTATGGCGAGCCTATCGCTGTGGGGCACAAAGAAAGCAAGCTGGAGGAGGCAGCGCAGTCATATCACAACAAGATTCCGAAGCACGTCTTCCCAAAGGTGCGGAATCTGGTGGTCTATCACTTCCATGACACGTCGGACACCTCACCCGCCAAGCAGACGGGAGACGTGGATGACAACCGCTTCTTCCGTCCCGATGCCGCGAATCTGCCCGCTTACCTTTACTGGTTGCAGGAAAAGCATCCCGTGCAGTTCCGCCATATCGAGGAGCACATCCGGCTGGTGGCCCCATTCTTCGAGAAGTTCGTGCTGGCTCCAAGCAAGTTGAACGAGAAGAAGATCAAGCTGGAATGGCGGCAAAAAGGCTCCGAGGCGTATTTCGACGCCTACTCGCTGTCCGACGGCACCTTGCGTTTCATCTGTCTTGCCACGCTGCTGTTGCAACCGAATCCACCCGCGCTGATTCTGCTGGATGAACCGGAGCTAGGGCTGCATCCCTTTGCTATTCGCATCCTGGCCGAGATGCTGGAGGCGGCATCGAAGCGTGTGCAGGTGGTGCTGGCCACGCAATCGGTAACGTTACTCAATCTTTTCGCGCCACAGGATGTGATCGTTGCGGAAAACGATGGGCAGAAGACCACGTTTAGTCGGCTGGACGAAGAAAAGCTCAAGGGCTGGCTGGATGAGTTCAGCCTGGGCGAGTTGTGGGAAAAGAATGTGCTTGGAGGCCGCCCATGACGAGGTTGTTGATGCTGGTGGAAGGCCAGAGCGAGGAAATCTTCGTCAAGCACACCCTGACTCCATATCTCGCGCAGCACGGCGTGTATGTGCAGTCGCCCATCGTGCTGTGGACGAAGCGCCTACCTAGTGGGGGCGGATTTCGTGGTGGCGTGTCGAACTGGAGTCAGATCCGCAGAGATCTGTTACCGCTGACTCGAGATGGCGATGCGTGGGTAACCACGTTGCTGGATTTTTACGGATTGCCGGAGGATTTTCCGGGCTTGCCGGAAGCGTTGGGAGCAGGCAATGCCCAGGAAAAGATCATCGCATTACAGGAGCGATTTTCAGCAGAGGTCAACCATCAGCGGTTTATCCCCTTTCTTGCGCTACATGAGTTTGAAGCGTGGCTGTTCAGTGCCCCGGATGCTGTCGAAGCGCATTTCGGAAAGGCCCATCTTGCGGAGAAGTTGCAAAGTGCTGTGCAGGAAGCAGGTGCGCCAGAACTGATCAATCACGGGCCAACCACACACCCCAAAGCACGCCTGAAGAATCTTGTCGGTGCTTACAAGGAAACATCGGATGGTCCCACATTACTCGAGAAAATCGGGATCGCGGCGGTGCGTGCTGCTTGTCCGCATTTCGATAGCTGGCTACACCAGCTAGAAGCTCTGGGTGGGAATGTGCAGTGACGGACGTGGAATCCTTGTTTCAACCCGGTGAACGGATTACCCACCCAGAATTCGGTCAAGGTGTCGTTCTTGACCCGGTGCGAGATGGTTACTTGCGCGCTTTTTTCAGTGTGGGCGAGCGCCGTGTGCCAGTGGGTGCAGTTCGCCGCCAGCTTTCTCGCACCGAGCGCATCCTGCGTGCCGTCGGTGGTGGCACAGATCGGGCGCGCAAAGCGTGGCTGTGCTACGAGGCCCACGCGCTGCCTGTCATGGAAAGCTCATCGGCACTGACCTCGGCCAAAATCGACCTGCTACCACATCAGGTGGTGTTGACGCACCGCATTGCCACTGCATCTCCCCGGCGCTATCTGATTGCCGACGAGGTGGGTTTAGGCAAGACCATCGAAACCGCGCTGATCTTGCGTGAGCTGGCCAGCCGGGGCGAGCTGAACCGCGCTCTGATGGTGGTGCCTGCTGGACTGGTGAACAACTGGCACCGTGAGCTGAACGAAGTGTTCAACCTCGACTTCGAGGTGTTCGGCTCCGAGGGCGACATCACCGACCGCAAGACGAATGCTTTCGCCAAACACGACCGGCTGATCGCGAGCATCGATACGCTCAAGCGCCCGGCGCGCATCAAACGCCTGCTCGACGCGCCGCGTTGGGATCTAGTGGTGTTTGACGAAGCACACCATCTGACTGCCTACCGCACTGGTGGCAAGGTCAGGAAAACCGAAAACTACAAGCTGGCCGAGGCATTGAAGGATCATTCGCGTGATCTGATGCTGCTATCGGCCACGCCGCACCAAGGCAATCACTTCCAGTTCTGGATGCTGGCGCAGCTCTTGAACCCCACGCTGTTCGGCAGTCCCGAGGATATGCTGGAAAACCGTCACCGCTTGAACACCGTGATGTTCCGGCGTACCAAAGCCGATGCTTGTCAGCCAGATGGTTCGCCGCTGTTTGCGCGGCGCTGGGTGCATACCGAGTCTTTCCTGATGAATCAGGAAGAGCGGCTGTTCTACGAGAAGCTGCGCGAATATCTGGAGGATGGCTTCGACCTCGCCCGCCGTCAGGGCAATCAGGGACGTGCGCTCGGCTTTTTGATGGCGATCTTCCAGAAGATCGCGGCATCCAGCTTTGCGGCTGTGCGTCGCACGCTCAAGCGCCGCCTGCTGATGCTGACCCTGCACGAGGCGCTGCTGCGCGACAAGGAGCTTGATATTGAAGGCCGTGAGCGCCTGATTGAGGAAGCGCGGGCACTGATTCACGAGGAGTTCGGCCTGCCTCAGGACAGCATCGGGCGCAGCGAAGTAGATCGCGTGCTGGCCGACCTCAAGTACCGATTAGTCAAAAAGCTGGATGAGGAGGCGCTGGAAATGGCCTCCGACCCTTACGGCAGTGAATATTCCGCAACGCATGCCGAGGAAGCTGCGTCGGCTGTTGTGGAGCTCCATTTGCCCGAAGAGCGCCTGCGCATTGGCGATCTGCTCAAAATTTTCCCGCAACAACGGGAAACCAAGGCGCAGAAGCTACTCGATGGTCTGGGCTATCTGTGGCGACAGAATGCCAGCGAGAAGATCGTGATCTTCGCCACCTACCTCGGCACGGTCGATCTGATTGCCCGTGAGATTGAGCAGGCCTATCCCGGCCAGGGCGTGGTGGTGCTGCGCGGCGGTGACCACGGTGCCAAGCTGGCTGCAGAGCGAAAATTCCGCCTGAAAGATGGGCCGCGTGTTCTGGTGTGTACAGCGGCTGGTCGCGAAGGCTTGAACCTGCAGTTCGCGCGCATTCTGTTCAATTTCGATTTGCCGTGGAATCCGATGGATGTGGAACAACGCATCGGGCGCATCCACCGCTATGGACAGAACCACACGGCACAGGTCTACAACCTCGTCCTGTCCGACACCATCGAAGGGCGAATTTTCCTGATGCTCGACGAGAAGCTGACGGAAATTGCCAAGACGGTCGGTAAGGTCGATGACCAAGGAAACGTGGCCGAAGACCTGCGCGCGCAGATTCTTGGCCAGCTATCCGAGCGTCTCAATTACGACCGCCTGTACCAGGAGGCTTTGTCCGACCCTGAATTGAAACGCACACAGGTGGAGCTGGAAGCGGCGCTCTCGAATTCACGTGAAGCACGGCAGGTGGTGTTCGATCTGTTCCAAGACCTCGAAGGCTTCAGTCTTGATGACTACAAGCCGTTCTCCGACGTATCGTCCAGTCTGGATCGGCTGGTGCGTTTCCTGTCGGCAGCAGTGACAGATCGTCAGCAACGCTTGGTCAAGATCGACGACGAAACCTACGACCTTGTGACGGTTGATGGCGCACGTCGGGCACGATTTACCTTGAGCCGCGATACGGCTACGAGCAGCGATAACGTGGAACTGATGGGCTTGGATCATCCGCTGATACAGGAAGAGCTTGGACGATGGCGCAGCGTCCCGCCAGAGGATATTGGCATTGCTGTTTCAGGGGACGTAGACGCTCCCGTGCTTCTCTCACTCTGGATGGTTGAAGCTTCCGCTGGTAACGGCGAACGTCGTGTCGTCGTTCAACCCATTGCCGTGAAGCAGGATGGCACACGGGCTCCGGCGATCGAGCGACAGGCTGAACAATTCCTGCAGGCACCAGTAGCCTCACCAAGGTTCGCGCCGGAGCAGCGGCAAGAATTATTCGAGCAGGTGGTTGAGCCGACACTGCAGCGGGAACTTAAGCACAAGGGCGCAGCGAATGGTGATGGCAGCTATTCGGCTGAGCTGATTGGGTACGTTGAGATCGTGAACCAGGGGGCGTGATGTTGGACGAATACTCCATCGAGCAGCGCGCGACGCAAATTTTCGATGCGCGCAGCAAGGAATATTTTGCCGAGGTGTTGAGCTGCTATTCAGCAGGGAACCATCGGTCAGCGGTCGTGATGCTCTGGTCGGTCGTGGTCTGCGACCTGCTGTTCAAACTTCAGCATTTGGTTGATCTCTACGGGGATGCCAAAGCCAAGAGCGTCCTGGCCGAGATTGGACAGATGCAGCAGGATAACGAGCGGTCGCCCGTGTGGGAAACGAAGCTGGTGGAATCGGTGGCCGGACAGACCCAGCTACTGGACATTGCCGAACGTGAGAATCTGCTCCATCTGCAACGGCAGCGCCATCTTGCAGCACACCCAGTGGTCAACGCGAATTTTCAGTTGCATCGGCCAAACCGTGACACATCCCGTGCTCTGATTCGCAATGCACTCGACGGTTTACTCACCAAGTCTCCGATCTTGTCGAAGCAGATTGTGGACGAACTTTCCGAAGACCTTGAACAGGCATCGGGCATCCTGATCGATGACAAACGGCTGAAGGCGTACTTGGAGAGCAAGTATTTCTCGCGCTTCAATCCGGAGGTCGAAAAATCCGTATTCAAAGCCTTCTGGAAATTCGTTTTCCGACTGTCGGACGAAAAATGCGAAAAGAACCGCGCCATCAACTACAGCGCATTGAAACTGCTCTTTAGCCGCAACACTGGTCAGTTTTGTGCACAGATCGACGCCAACAGGGATTACTTCAGCACGATAGCAACTGGCGGCGCAGCGCTGGTCTGCCTGATCCACTTTCTATCGCGTTCAGACCGGATATACGGATTGTTGGCCGACCATGCCAAGGCAGCAATTCAGCACACAGCCGAAAGCAACACTTCGGCACGTTGCTTAGCGTGGTTTCTTGCCGATTCGTTGCAAGAGCATGCAATACGTTTGTCAGACTGGATAACCGGTCCCGGTTGCCATGAAAAGATAGACTCATGGACGTGGGAGGAACTAAAAGGAATCTCTGACTCACCCGAATGGGAAAAGACAATTCGGCACCTTGCAAACAAGTACTACGTGGCAAGTTTGAGTTACGACACTGCCGATTGGCGATTTACTGAAGCCATTCGTTCCAACATTACGAAATATGAACTGGATGATTGCATCGAACTCATTGAGGGAATACAAGACAACGATCAGACATGGTCTCGAGGGCGCGCCCGAAGCGATCATCAGTTATTGAAAGATCGAGTTATTTCTCTCGAAGCAACGTTCGACTTTGGCCAGTACAAAGTATTCAGCAAGTATTTAGACTGAGGCGTCGAATCGACAAAAAGGTAGAAACAGTATGGCTCGCATCGAAAACCACAAATACAGCATTGTGGAAGCCTTCAGGGAGTGCTTCTACATCGTCCCGGACTACCAGCGCGAGTACGTCTGGACGGACAAGGAAGTGCATCAGCTGCTGGAGGACATCGGCGAGCAGATCGATGCGGGCACCACGCGGGAATACTTCATCGGCACCGTGCTGGTGTCGCCGACCGATCAGAAGAACCACTACGAGGTGATCGACGGCCAACAGCGCCTGACCACCTTCTTCCTGCTGCTGTGCGCCCTCAAGCATCTGTTTCAGGGTGAACCGCAGCGGCAGATGATTGCCGGGCTGATCTCGACCAGCTACGTGGATAGCGACGGCGAGGTGTGCACCACCCTGAAGTTGGAGCCACGTTACGAGAGTGCTGGCGAGGTGATGGCCAAGCTCGTGGAGCTGGACGCCGAACCTCTGGCCGTGCGCGCAGGCATCCAGGCTGCGGGTATCGCCAGCTTCGGCTCGCTGGAGAATCTGGTCAACGCCTACAGCACGCTGTACCGCTACTTGAAGGACAACTACGACGACGTCGCCAAGCTGAAGAAGTACTGGGGCTATCTAGCCAACAACGTGGTGTTCATCCAGATCTCCACGGATGTCAGCAGCGCGCTGAAGATTTTCGAGACCATCAACGAGCGCGGCGTGGGCCTGAACCCGATGGACTTGCTCAAGAACCTGCTGTTCACGCAGGTCAAGCAAACGCAGTTCACCCAGCTCAAGGACGAGTGGAAGAAGATCACCAAGCCGCTGGAGAAGGAGAAGGAAAAGCCGCTGCGTTTCTTGCGCTACTTCCTGATGGCCAACTACGTGATCAAGAACGATCGCAGTGACTCGGTCGTGCGCGAGGACGAAATTTACGACTGGTTCGTGGCAAAGGACAACGCGGCGCTGTGCGACTACGAAGGCAAGCCCTTCGAGTTCGTTCGCAAGGTGATCCGCAACGTCGAGCAATACTTGGCCTTTGCCAACGGACTGGGCAATGACGGCAAGCCCAGTCTGGCGATGGACAGCCTCAAACGGCTGGCCGGTGGTGCATTCAGCCTGCACTACGTCTTGCTGCTGGCAGCGGCCAACTTTCCGAAACAGCTGTTCGATCACTTCGTGGCGCAGCTGGAGAGCTTCCTCTTCTACTACATCTTCACCAAGACGCCGACCAAGGATCTGGAACGCAGCTTCTCGCAATGGGCCGACGAGCTGCGTGCAATAGCCGAGGCCAGCGATCCTGTGAAGCAGAAGGTGCAGCTCAACGCCTTCGTCGCCGACCGCTTCGAAAAGAACATGGCGGGCAAGTCGCAGGAACTGGCCGACGCCCTCAAGCGCTTCACTCTGCATTCGATGCAGCAATACCGCACACGCTACTTGCTCGCGCGACTGACCCAGCACGTCGAGATGGCGTTCAGTGGGCTGAAAACCCCGGGCAGTCTGGAGCCCTTCACCAAGCTGGAAATCGAGCACATCCTGCCCGACAACCCGAAGGCGGAACTGCGCGCCACATGGGCGGCAGAGAACCCGAATGCAATATACGACGACTACAAGAATCGCCTCGGCAATCTGACATTGCTGGAGAAGCCGATCAACATTGTCGCAGGCAACGATTTCTACACGGCCAAGCAGGCTGAGTACGGCAAGAGCGGCAACTATCTGACCCGCAGCCTGGTGGCGCTGACCGATGTCGGGCAGAACACGTCCATCTCGCGGATCAACGCAAAGCTGGAGGCATTCCCCGCCTGGAATGCGGCGACCATCGAGAAGCGGCAAGCAATGCTAATTGCATTAGCGCAGGATGTTTGGAAAACGACGCTAATAGACAATTGATTGGAGTCAGACCATGGAAATTGAACGCTGCAGCAATAAAGCCTGCAATCGACCATTCGAAGTTTCAGAATACAAACTCTCGATGCCTGGCACAAAAGAAAGAGAAGATATTTCTTGCCCTTATTGCGGCCACACGTACACCAGGGTTAGCAATGGTTTTTTCAGGACGCATGAGCTTACGCCAGAGCAGGAAGTGGCTTTCAATAAAAAAAACCCATCCTAGCGCGACACGGCGATCAAGGGCAGCTCCGATGGCGGGAAAAGTTTTCGAATGGCCAGATTATCCTTGCCCCGATTGCGGGTGGCATAACGCATGGGAAGTTGTACGGTGTAAAAATCAAGGTGGTTCCATCCAGTATGTATATATGTGCAACTGTGGACACCGAACAACTCATTTCATCGCCAAAAAAGTTATTCTGTCCGCAGGTATTGAAGCACGTGAGATTGACCCGCGACGGCCCCGGCATAAATGCGAGGTATGCGGATCTGATGGCGCAGAGAATCATCACTGGGCACCATTCCATCTTTTTGGAGACGAGGCCAACCAGTGGCCACAATCCTTTTTATGCCCCTCATGCCATAAACGGTGGCATGCTCTCGTAACTCTAAATGCCAGCGGAACTCGTTAGAAAATACTACCCGACGAGCAGAAAAACTTCTTCTTGGCGTCGTCTGACTAAACCAGACAGTACTCTCCCACCACCATAGACCCACCGGCGTAATTCCTGGCTGCTTGCAAGCCAGTCACGCTGGTTGACCCGCCGTCTCAACGTCGAGGTCTGAAGACGCCCCGCACCAAGGTTGAAAGTGAAGTCCACAATAGCCGCCAGCCGCCCCTCCGGTTCTGTGGCCAGCACCGGACAGAAGCGCAGCGTCGCAGCGAGCGCAGTTTGGAAGTCGCGCGCCAGATAGACCTCGGCTTCTGCCTCCGTGATCGGCGGGTGCTTGGGGTCGCAGAGATGGCCGTACCCAATCGTCCAGAACCCTGCCGGGCAGATGTAGGGGACGGCAGTGATCTCGATTCCGCGCTTCACCCTGCGCTCGAATCCCTCGAAGCGCTTGGCCAGATCAATAGCCGCTTGTGGAACTGCGATCACGGCCGCACCCGGTCAAACACACGCCCCAGAAACCAGAAGTTCAACACCCCCGCCCAAAGCGCCTGGTCAGCCTCTGTCCAGGCATGCAGGATGGCCGTCCCCCAGCCAGCGCCAGCGGTCACGGCTGCCGCAAACGCTGCAGTCTTGGCAGCGCAATACAGCGCCATGAACCAGTAGGTGATCACCGGCCTCACACTGACCGACAAGGCATCAGCCCAACCGACACCCGATTTCTGACCCTGCGCCGCTACCGCATCCCGCAAGGCCTCGACAACGCCCACGTTCCAGGCCGCATCGGAGGCAGCACCAATTTCGGCCATGCGCTGGGCTCCGCGCAACTTTTCGAACTCCAGTGCTTTGTCCTGCATCGCCAGTTCATGGCCCCGTTCGCCCTGGCGGTCCAGCCACTTAAGGATTTCAGGCGCGAGACGGAAGGCCCCGCCAAGGAGGCCACCAAGTAGAGTCTCGATCATTGCGGGCCTCCCATCAGTTTGAGCTTGATGGCGGCACCAACTAGCAATGCGGCCAGGATGCAGGTGGTGATGACCTTGACGGTGGTCTGCCAGGCAGTGCGGCGGGCATCGCGCCAGGCTTCGAGCAGGCCGCGCAGTTCGCGGATGTCCCGCGCGGCGTGGCCGTTTTCCAGGCCGAGATGGGCCAGGCAACGCTCGGCACCACGCTCAGCAGCGCGGGTGAGCAGATCGTCCAGATCTTCGGGGCGCAGGGTGATGGACTGCGCTACGCCGGTTTCGTCTACGTTCTCCATGGTTGGGTCTCCAAAATGCAAAATGCCCGCACTGGATCTCTCCAGGCGGGCGTAAATAACGGGGCTTTGCTTCAGGCGAAGTGATCGGCCTTGGCCAGTGGCTTGATGAAGTCAGGCAGATGGTTGGGATTGATACCCGCCGGAATCATGGCGGGATCAACGATGTCCTCCACCCGCTCGCCATCACGCAATGCGTGAATACAGGCCGCTACCGTGCCATCTTCCAGCGCCGTGAGGGTATGGGTCTTATTGCGGGCAATGAAGATGATGTGAGGCGCTGTAAACTCCGACACAGCGCCATCCACATCCACCTGCAGCCGCCCCTTGACCAGCAAAGTGGGGTGATCGAATGCGTGCTTGTGGCCCTCGTTGACGTCACCTGCGTTTTCAAAAGTCATCAGCTTGATCCAGAGGTTGCTGATCAGGCTCAACTGAGATTTAGGTGGGGATTTAGGGCTGGCCATTGACACCTCCTGGTTGTGGCTCTGTTGTGATGGGTATGGATGGGTAGGTGATGACCGGATCAAGACGACCGTCAATGGCTTTGAAGCTGATCATCTCCATGGTCACGTCGTCTGGAATGTCCGCATTCGGGAAGCTGGTTTCGTCCTCGATCGCCGGACAGTCCGCCAGGGGTACGAGCCGAACATCCCCTTTTTGGAAATTGAAATAAAGTCGTTGCATCACTCCTCCTCAAACGAACTGGATGTAAGTGGCCGTGAACGAGTTCACATAGATCGAGTCGCCACTCGACCCACTCAAAATCGAGCCATACAGGTCAAACGTGACCGTGCTGTTGGGCGGCACCGTGAACGTGCCAAAGTTGTAGGTCTGCACACCCCGGGCCGAATACGTGCCATAGGTGCCGACGATGGAGCCGTTTTGGCGGATCTGAAACCCGTAGGTGTCGTCAGCCGCGAAATTGATCACCGCCGTCAAATTGATCTGCATCGACTTGGTGGTGCTGTAGTTCCATATCGTGTGCCGACAGTTGCCCACATTGACCTGCACAGAACTCTTGCCCTGCGCAGCCATGTAGAACATGTTTGTGTAGTAAGTGCCGCGTGACCACTGCGTGCTGGAATAGCTCGACCAGATCATGTAACTCGGCGAGCCAATCGAGCGGCTGGCTCCGGATGCCAGCGAGCTGAACGTCTGGAACAGGCTGAAACTCTGCTTGACGTATTCGTCTGTGGCAAAGGATGTTGTGAGCACTCGCCCGGATGATCTCCAGGCAGTTCCGGTGCAATACAGGTCATAGGCTTCGCCTGGTGCGAGTGTCACGGTGGAAACCCCATCGATCAACTCGGCTCCGCTGGGATCTAGCGTCACGTCGCCAGTGCCTGAATTGCGCACAGCGATGGTGAAACCCGCACCCAGCGTGGCGGCAGCGGTCAAGTTCAGCGTGAATGTCCCGCTGCAGTCGATCATGCGGCCCCGGTCGCTTGAAACCACAGTGTAGGTCGCTGTCTTGCTGTCATAACCGGACCCCAGAGAACCCAAGGTGGCCAGCGCGGTGGCTGCGCTTCCGTCTGTCCCAAGCAGTCCCGCCAAGTAGGCGCGCAAGTCGTTCAGCGCTGTTTTGAACTGGCCCTCGGTGACTGTGGAGCCCGTGAAGTTAGAAATCGGTGGCAAGGCTGGCATGTGCGTCTCCTTGTCACTGCGTCCACATCAAGGTGTTTTCACCTTGAGAGGCGGTCGAGGCGGAAACGGCCACGATGGACTCGGTCCCGCTGACGTTCTTCTTGAAGTAGAGCTTGCCGTCGGTCGTGTTGAGCGCCAACTCGCCCAGTTGGAGTTGCGCCGTGGTGGGCACCTTGCCCGCCACTGACGACTGCTTGACTTTGATCACTTGAGCCATAAACAGGCCTCCTTTTCTCTAAGCAGAGGGGTTGAAGAAATTTCAGAACGTGCCGCCATCGATGGCAGCGCTCGTGGACAAGGCGTCCGTGATGCCGTAGCCCGCCAGCGTCGTGGGCTTGCCCGTCACGCTGGACCAGGCTGGGGTGTTGGTGGTGGTGCCCGCTGCAGTGAGCCGGCCCTTGGCATCCACGGTGAAGGTGGGAACCAGCGCGCCTGAGCCGTAACTGGCGGCAGCCACACCGGTGCTGGCCAAGGTGGCAGAACCCGTGACGTTGGCCGAGCCATCAAAGGCGGCGGACGTCCAACTCACATCCCCCGTCATGGCGATGGTTCGAGCCGTCAGTAGCTTGGTGGCGGTGCCCGCATTGCCCGTGATGGTGGTGATGGTCACGGCACCCGTGGCACCGTTGACGCTGGAGACCGAGTCGGTGTTGTCGATCTTGTCCCAGGCGGATCCGTTGCTGACGATCCAGTCGCCAATCTGCCAGTCCGTGGTGCCGCTCACGTTGGTGGCACCGGCCGTGGCGACCTTGTAATAAAAGCCCTTGTTGCTGCTGGACGCCGTTGGAATGGTGGGGGTGTTGGTACTGGCGTTCCAGGTGCCTTGGTAGTTCAAGCCTCCGATGGCCACATCCGGCAATTGGGACGTGGGGACCTTACCATCGGCGCCAAGCCCTGCCACGCCATTGGCTGCGCCCACCGCAGTGGTAGCCACCGCACCAATGGCAGCGGGCGTAGGCAGCGCATGGACGTGATCTGCTCGAGCTGCGGTAGTGGCCGTGCCAACCGATGCGCTGGCCGCCAGGGCACTGGGGGCAGCCGAGGTCAAAGCCAAAGCATCGGTGATGCCGTAGCCAGACAACGTGGTCGGCTTGCCGGTGATCGAAGTCCAGGCGGGCGTGATCGTCACATTGGCCGCTGCCGTGAGCCGACCCTTGGCATCCACTGTGAACTGGCCAACCTGGGTGGCACTGCCGTAGCTGCCAGCCGTGACACCAGTCGCTGGCAAAGCCACCGCCACACCGGCAGACACGGTTCCGGTGCCAGACACGTCCCCGGTGATGGCCAGGCTATCCGCCTTGCGGGCAAAGGTACCTGGCCCTGCGATGGCTGCGATAACGTTCCCGCTTTCGCCAATGAACAAGTTCTCAGAAACCTCGGACCAGGCCAATTCGCCCACGGCCAGTGTGGGTGGCGTGGCGGTGGTGGTCGAGCGTTTGATCTGTAGGGTTTGGGGCATGAAATCGCTCCTTGATGGGTAAGTCGGGGATTCAGAAGTAACCGGCGTCGATCACAGCGTTGGGGTCAAGCACGCCTTGATCGCCTTTGTCACCCTTGGGGCCAGTGGGACCTGGCACACCAATATTGGTGAGCACCGTGCGCAAGCCTTGCGGCTGCACGCGTACGGTCTGGGTGCCGGTTTGCACCGTGACGCCCGGCTGGCGCGGCGTGGTGATGGAGATGCGGATGGCCATGGGTCACTGCTGTTCAATCGCGCGTGATCCGCATGGACACCAGCACACTGCCTTTGAGCAGCTGGGTGCGAATCCCTGCCGGGCTGGTCATGAACAGGTCGTACACGCAGGCGCGCACCGGCAATGCACTGGTGACCGACGCGGGCAAGGTGATGGCCACCGTGCCACTGGTCAGCCGACTTTCATCAAAACCAAAGCTCGCCAGCACCCTTGGGTCTTCTGGCGTGGCGCGGATCTGGCCTTCAAAGACATAGCCCGTCAGGTCCATCACCGCCCCACTCTCATCGAGCGTGAGCGCCGTGTAAAAGGTTTCCCCTTGCGCCAGCTGGATGTCGTACTTCGGGGCGCTCATCGTTGATCCTTTTTTGAGTTTTGGTTAATCGGTCAATAGCGCCACATCGGTGACGCTGCATCGGTCTGCCACATCAGCTGGGCGTCACTGACCCACATGTAGTCGGCACTGCTGCCGTAAAACAGCGCCACCCAAGGCCCTGCGGTCATGCCCACGCCACGCACCCGGATCAGGGTTTGCGCGCCATAGAGGGATGTGACCGCGAAGTTGTTGGCTGAGGTTTCCCCCACCCGGGTCCAGACCAGGTTGGCGGCGTAGGGGTTGCTGCCCGCTGCCATCTCGATCTGGTAGGTCTCGGCACCCGGTGCGGGCGTCCAAGTAAGCAGCGCCTTGCTGTTGTCCGTGGTGCTGGAGCGCAGCGTGAGATCCGCGATCAGCGGCGTGGTGTAAAGCGTGGTCAACTGGCTCGTCACCACCGCCGGGGCTGTCACACCCTGATCGGCGCTGTGCACAGACGGGTCCTCGTTGATCGCTTCGATCTCGATCTGGTGCAGGCCGCGCGGGCGCACGGCAATCACCTTGGCCAACTGCCGCCAGGTTTCACCCCAGCCAAACGCGATGTGGGTGCGCTCGTAATCCTGTCCGGTGTATGGCACGGTCACGGGCTGGGTTGTCAGGACCAGCTCGTTGTCTGCTGCCCCACGGCTGACGGCATAGGGTCCGTCCACGCCACCGGCTTTGGTCCTAAATCCAATGTAATGATTGGCAGTGCTCCAGGTCAGCGGCTCCGACACCGTGAGCGTACGACTTGCCGCATTCCAGCTTGTGCATTCGGCAAACTGGCCCCAGGCCGGCATGTCGTGCTGGATGGCGATCAGGTCGCCAAACGCAGGGATGAAACCTTCCATCTCGGTGGTGAATTTCACCAATCGGCGGCGGTATCGGTTGCTCGCTGCCTGGTACAACCCTTCGCGGTAAGCCTGCTGGCGACTGGTGACACCGAACAGCTCGATCCGGGCGGGTTTGGCGGCTGTGCTGCCAGTGAGTTTGGCCGTCACACGGCGTGTGGCCCAGACCTCGGCGTCCCAGTAGCTCACCTCCACCGCATCGGCCATATCGTCCGACGGAAGAAGGTACTCCACGCCGAAGCTGCCCCGCACGATGTTGCGCATCGAGAACATGGCCACCGGCAGGCTCTGCGCGCCATCACGGGTGAACCGGATGATGCCGCCGAGCATGTAAGGCTTGGCTCGCCCCGCCTGCGCGATCTTGGTGATCGCCTCCCAAAAGTTCAGCGCCGAATCAAACCGGGCGTTGAACTCATCGCCACGGCTGGCCCAAAGCGCATCCAGCGCTTTCAGCCCGGCCAGATCCAACCGCGCATCGGGCAACTTGGCCCCGTAAGTGGTGTTGCGACAGGCGTCAGCCAGCGCCCAGGCAATGCTGCGGGTGGCCACCGGCGTTGACCAACTGCTGCCATTCCACACCGGCAGCTTGCGAGTGCAGACCACATTGATCTTGCGCGAAGCCTGGGCCGAGAGGTTGTTGGACGCCCGCATGCGCATCGCAATCAAGGTCACATTGCCAAAGGTTCGCGTCTCAGGCAGGTAGGCCCGCAGGCCACCCCAGAGGATTTCATGGCCAAAGCGGGTGTCGGTCTGCTTGGCATCCAGGCGACGTACACGCACTTCGTAGCGGCCGCCCGCCACCGTGAAACGCTCCGAGTAGCGCTGCGGCGTGGTGGTTTTGGCCGTGTAAAAGCGCTGACCCAACACGGACCAGTTGCCCGTTGCCACGCCCAGATCGTTGACCGTCCGCGCCTCAATGGCGAGCGACAGCGTCAATTCGCTCAAGGTGCCGTCGTTTTGGGCCTCATACAGCCCGCGCGAGAGCACGAAGTCCAGCCCCAGGGTATTGGCCTGGGTGCCAGCAGCATTGGCCACAAAGCCACCGATGTAGTGCTGCAGGGTGACATTTCCACTGGTCGAGAGACTGCTGGCAGCCGTCACCGTGAAGGTGTCTGCACTGGGCACCGTGACAATGGTGTAACCGCCATCGACTGAAGTTCCAGACGTGACATCCAGGTACAGCACCCGGCCCACGGCATACCCATGAGCGTTCAGCGTGACCGTGATCGTCGTGCCGGACTGGGTGTAGGTGGCGGCAATGCTGCCAGCCAGCTCCTGGCCAGAGACTTCTACCGAACTGACCACATTGGTTGGGAACTTGGTGATCGCGCCACCGGGTGGAATCACCTCATAGTCGATCTCGGCAAAGTTCGCGACCGGGGTGTCCTCAATCCGAACCGCTTCAATCGCGTACTCCCCCATGCCCAGGCATAACAGCTGGTACAGGTACTGCTCGTTGCCCGCGTATTCCACATAGGGCTGCGCGGCGAAGTCCGGGTAGGCGCAGACCCGTCCGTACTGCACCGGAATGGCTTGGTCCAGCCGGGCCATGTTGCCCTGCGCTTGCAGGTTGTAAGTGGGCGACGGGGCCGCCAGGCTCGCGGCTTGCTGGGCGGTGGTGGGCTTGGGTGGCGGAATGACTGCATTGACCAGCGCCATCCCTGCCATGGTGATACCAGCGGTGGCCACCGAGACGAAGGCGTCGAAAGCCGCCACCGAGCCAATGCTGCCCGCAGACACCCCTGCCCAGGCCAAGTTGCTGGCCAGCATGGGTGCATACACCATCACCGCCAGCATCAGCACCATGCGCAATGGGTTGGAACCACCACCGCCACCGCCTTGCGGCAGCACGATGATGGCGATCAGGTCCCCGCAGCGCACCGGCTGGTCCCAGGTGGCACGCAATTGCGCTTCACCGTTTCTCAGTACCAGGATGGGCTGATCCATCTCAGGCACCAGCGCACGCAGGGGCACTGGCCCCGGGATCGCCGTGATCTGGCGGTCCTGGTGCGGATGGAACGGATTGCGGACGGTGATGCTGTGGGCGAACGGCTGGCTGGGTGAAATCAGCGCCGTCGATGCCATGACAGCACCCTCAAGCCCACGCTGGGCAACGCGGCCACCGGGGTGAATACAACCCCGGCGGTTTCCAGGGAATGTAGAACCCCACCCCCATCGGCCTCCAGGTAGATGCCAATGTGGCTCGGGCGTTCGGACTTGCCCATCAGGCAGGCATCGCCTTCACGCGGCTCGCTCACGATGTGCCAATGGCCGTATTCCGGATGGTCGTCAAAGGCACGCAGCGAGGCCAAACGACTGGTCGCATCCACATCAATGACCGCGACGTCCCAGCCAAATCGTTCACGCCAGACGCAACGTGCAAACCACCAGCAGTCACTGCTGCCCGCCACCCAGGGCAGGCCGATGTACTGGCTGGCCCAGTGCGGTGCGCAGTCATCATGGTTTGAAGGATTCATTGCGCAATCAGTCCAGGAAATACTTCGGCCGTGTAGTCCAGGCCGGGGAAGCGCCGGTTGGCGAGGTTCGGAAATCCACAGGTGGCACGCACCCGAAACACCGTGGCGGAAATCGACATCACAGTGAGCGTGAGCGGTGGGTCGTTCTGCGGAGCGGTCAGGTCCGACGACAGGAATGCCCGGTAGGTGACGGTGATCAGCTCGCTGCTACCAGACTGTCCGTTCATAGACGCCTCCACGTTGGCCAGGATGTCACGGCTGACGTTATCGATCTCAATCACGCATTGCGGCACGGCGGTGTGCGTGACCTCGGGCGGCACCACATCAAAGGCATAGCCTACAAAGGTGACGTACTGACCGGCGTTGCGCGGCGCACTGGACTCCAGCTTGGCTGTGAGATCCACATGATCACGCACAACCCGGATGGGCGTGGTGAAGTTTGGATGCCAGATCTCCAGTGTGTGGTGGATCACCAGGTTGGAGGGTGCACTGGCGTAGGCCTCCTTGATCGCCAGGCTCAAAGTGTCATCCGGCATCACCGCACCTCCAGTTTGGCGCTCACCTGCCAACGCGGGCCAGGCTGCATCTCAGATTGCCAGGGGCCGACGAAGCGGGCCTGGACCGAACGCAATCCAGCGTCCCCGGTGTTCAGGTCGACCGTGAACCAACTGGCTCCATTGGCGCAGTCGCCATCGAACCAAGCGCGAAACGCTGCCATTTGGGCATCGGAGAAGCGCCAGGTGACACTCACTTGGTCATTGCGCGCAGCACTGCGGCGACGCACACGGGGCATTCCAGCCTCCATGTCGGTGCGAACGGTGGCATCCACGGGCGCGATCGCATAGCCCGCGACCAAGGGCCGAGGCAAGGTTGTGGGCCAGGTGGCCATTTTTGTCTCCCGATCAGTACGCGCCTGCGACGCGGTTCAGGCCATAGGTGTTGGCCAGCACGCCCGGGCCAGGCCCGGCTCCGCGCGCCACATCGCCCCAGACCTTGGCCGTGATCTGCTCGACCCAGACGTCGATCACCTGGTTGCCGTTGCTGTCGGTGCGTTGCTGTTGCTGGCCGCCTTTGCCGGCGGCCTCGATGACGTTGACAATGACGGTGCTGCCACCGCCATGGACTTTCACACCCAGATCGCCATCGCGCATGCGGGTGAGCGGCATGATGGCCTCACCTGGGCTGCCGGGTTTTTCTCCCATGAGGCCGATGCGAGGCACGCTCGCAAAGCCTGCGCCCTGGGCAAACGGGAACAGCGTCGGGCGATCAACCACAGTGTTGCGGTAGGCCGAAAGGGCTGGGCCTTCGAACACATTGCCTTGGGCCGAAGGGAACAGGCTGCCCCACATTGAGCCAAAATCCAGCCCAGCCATGGCACTGTTCATCACATTAGCCAGAGGCAGTGTGATGGCGCGCTGGATTTGAATGCGTACCAAGTCAGAAATGATCGAATCGGCCAGGGATTTGAAGTCCAGCTTGCCGGTCATGACGAACTGGGTCAGTGCCGTCTCCATCCCCTTGAATGCATTGGCCGTGACTTGCTGCGCTCGCTTGGCCGCGTTGGTCGCATCGTCAATGTAAGCGCGCAGCGCAGACTTGGTGCCGTATTCAAAGCTGCGCTGGTACTCGCCATTGGCGCGCACCAGGTCTTCCACGATCGGCAGTTGCCGAGCCAGTGCGTCGTTGATGGCTGCAATGGTCTGCGCCCGCAGGCCTGGATCCTCAATCTGGTTGGCTTCCTTGCGGGCAGCGGCAGCCGCTTTTTCCAGATCGGTGCGGGCTTGCAGGGCAGCTTTTTCTCCATCGGTCATGTCCAGCATCTGGCGCTGCAACTGCAGAGCTTCGATCCGTTGGCGGTTGCTGCCGATCAGGCCTTCAGTGATCTTGCGCGAGGCGACTTCTTCTTTTTCAAACGCATCGAAAGCCTTGTCTTTTTCTTTCTGGCGCTCAATCGCTTCTAGGACCTGGATGTACTGCTCGGCTTGGGCAGCCACACCCTGGTAGCCCTTGGCCTCGATCTGCAGCGCACGGGCGCGCAACTCAGCGGCTTCGCCGTCTTGGGTGCGGGTCAGGCGTGCGCGCAGTTGGTTCAGGAAGGCTTCGCCTTCGTTGAGTTTTTCTGCAGGCTTGGGCTTCTCGAAGCCGGAGAGATCCAGCGATGGGAGGGGTTTGCGCGGCAGGGTTGGCAGGAACTTGTCGTAGATGGCCTGGACTTCCTTGGCCTGCGCCTCGGTGTCCAGCACGAACTTTTGGCCCATGACGCGCACCGTGCGGCGCTGCTCGTCGAAGAATTTCTGGACCCGGTCCACATAGCCAGGGTTCTGGTTGATGTTGAAGAGCCGGTCGTTGGCGGCCCGGACATAGTCGTCGCGAGCACCCTGCAACTTGGCAATCTCGGCATCAATGACCTTGGGGTCGTAGCCCATGGACTTCATCGATCGCAGCAAATCCGTCTTGAACCAGGTCTCAATATCTTTGCCCACCACCGACAGGCTGTCAAACGGCTGGGCAATGACCCGCTTGGCCAGCACAGCCGATTCGGCAATGAAGGCCAGACCCGAGGCGACCGATTCCAGGAATCCGAGCGTAGCTTCCCGGTTAGAAGTGATGCGCTGCAACTCATTGCTGAAACTGCCCGTCTCGCCTTGAGCCAGGATCACCTGCTCAGTGAAGTCGGCCAACACCGGGATGACAGCCGCACCGATCTGGCGCTGCACGCCCTCGAAGATGGCCGACAGGCGCGTGAGGTTGTCGTTGAAGACCTCGGACGCGCGGGCCACATCTTCGGACATGACCAGGCCCAGACGCTGGGCTTCTTCCATCAAAGCTGTGATGCCTGCGCGTCCCTGGTTCAGAAACGGGATGATGGACAGGCCTTCTTTTCCGAACAGTTTGACGGCCAAGGCTGCCTTGTCCGCGCCATCGGGCATGGCAGAGAACTTGTCAGCCAGATCCAGCAGGACCTGCTCGGTGGGTCGGATTTGGCCATTGACATCGGTGGCCGACACCCCCAGCGCCCGCAGAGCAGCACTGCCTTCTACGCCATTGATCTGGGTGTCGAACATGGCCACCGACAGCTTTTGCAGGGCCTTGGTCATGCCTTCGGTGCTGACATCCGAGAGCTTGGCGGCGTAATCGAGCGCGGTCAGGGCCTCGACCGAGACCCCTGTCTTTTGCGAGAGCTTGAAGAACTCGTCACCGACCCGCGCCACCGGCATGACCAGGGCGGTGATGCCCACACCCAGCGCGGCGATGCTGGCTCCGGCAAGTAGGCCAGCGGGGCCCAGCTTGCCCAGGACCGAGCCCAGCATACCGAGCCGGTCAGTGGCGGCCTGCAGTTGGAACTTGGCATCGTTGGCGGCAGACGACAGCAGTTTCAAACCGCCGGATGCTGGCGTGGCCGCCGCCTCGATTTTTTTGAGCGAGCGCTCCCCCTTCTCGCCGATCTCGGACAGCTCGGCCTTGACCTTTCCGCCGTCGATGACGGACAGGCGGATGGAGAGATTGCGTTCAGCCATGGGGAATCCGTCTTCGCTTTATTCGTCTTGATGAAATGCGCTCATGAGGCCCGCCTCTGCTGCTGGAAAAAGATCAATCGCCGTGGCCTTGTCCAATTCAAAGCACTCGCAAGTGAGCATCCAGGCGTTGAGATCTAACCCGACCACGCGGCCCTGCGCCATGCGCAACTGGCTGGCACACAGCTCAACGGCACTGGCGGCTTGCCAGCCTTCCAGGCTCAGTGGCGCGTTCATGGTGTAGGGACACTCAGGGCACGGATTGGGGCAGGCGTTGCAGTAAGCAGGCCCGCCACCGAAGTGCCACGCGGTGCGGGCCTTCAGACGTTTTTTTCGGAGTCCAGGGCGTAGAGGCCAGCCAGGTACTCGCGCTCGAAGGCATCGGCCAAAAGCCAGTGCTCCATCAGGGCTGCCACACCGTCTGGAGTGACGGCAGCGGCTTGCCCCTGGTCATCGGCAACACCCTCCCAAGCGAGCACCGCCAGCTTGGCCAGTTCTGTGATGAGCGTGGCGGTGCGTTCGCCCGCAGCGGCGGTATCGGTACCGGCCACTTTGGAGGCGGCATGGCGCGCTGCCATCACCAGGGCAGTCGTGGCAGGGCGGACCTGCAGGCGCACGCCTGCGGCCAGCGTGATCCAATGCGGTTCACGTGCAATGTTGAGTTTGATCATGAGAGTGTCCTGGGAGTGAATCAATAAGTGGTCACGTCGTTGAGCAACTCGACGGTGAGCATCTTGTTGGCTGCGACGTTCTTGGCGGCTTGCCATTCAAAGGTGGCCTGAATGCCGCCCGGCCCAGAGATGGAAACCTTGGGCTTGGGCAGGTAGACCTCATGCGCAATGAAGGTCAGGCGCTTGGTCGCATCGATCGTGTAGGCGAAGGTCAACTCCAGCGGCGTGTTGTTGGTCGCCGCATCGATGAGCTGGGTGTCGGCAAACCGCACCTCCAAGTTGCCAGTGAGGCTGGCCACTGTCGGGTCGGCTCCATCAATCTTTCCGTCCGATCGGATGGTCTCAATGCGCTCGAGGTTGTTCGAGTAGGTCAGTTGAGCCGAGACCACGTTGCCGAGCGCCGTGCCGCCCTTCTTGATGGATCCCTGGAACTGGTTGAAGCGCAGGATGTCGCGCGTCGTCGGGGTGGAGTCGATGGTGGCAGCCTGCTTGACCTCACCTTGGGCGATCAGGCCGACTGTGGCATTGGCCGCACCCGAGCGGGCAAAACCCACCTGCAGGCTGTTGACCATGACGCCAGAGGCCACAAACCATGCCGGAATATCGGGCAGACCCGTCTCCAGACTGAGGCTGGGCAGACTGGACTTGCCAGAAATGAAGGTGTGGGTCAGCGTACCGGTGCCTGTGGTGGTGGCACTGCCCAGAAGGGCTTTGAGCCACATGCCGATGTTGCGCACATCCACAGGCACGACCATGTCGCCTTCGACCTTGATCACATCTCGAATCGGCGCATTAGGCTCACGACCCAGGCCGATCAGGTCGTTGGCAATCAGCCCCTGTTCGGAGCCAAGTGTTGTCGATACAAAAGGCAGCTTCCAGTAGTCGCCCACTGGGTTGCTGCCATAGGTGGTTTCGAACGCGGCCAAGAGGCTGGCGTTCGCGCCATAGGCACGGGCCATGATGACTCCTTCAAAAAATGGGTGTGAATGGGTGTCGAAATGGACTTCGACGGATCAGTTCAGCGGCGTCAGTGCAAGGGACCTGAACTGCTGTAGTGCAGGACCACAGTCAGCAGGCAGGCCTTGATGCCACCGGTGCCATCGGGGGCCAGTTCGTCGAACTTGGGAGGGCCGATTTCGGCGTATTCGATGACGCCACCAAGCGTCCGGTCGGCTTCAATCAGGGTTGCCAGTTCAACCAGCAAGCCGTCCATGCGGGCATCACGCGCGCTGGCATCTGGGTCGGCGACAAACAGTTCGATGGCTACCTGGTGCTGCCAGTGGTAGGTCAGCGGCGAGAGCGACACCTCGGGCTCGCCCATCTCGCCGTCGCGCAAGATGGCCATGGCTTGATCTGACACGCGCTCAGGTAACGCGGCGTTGCGTTTGACCGTGGTGCCGAGGGACAGCTGACCAAGCACAGCGAACAGTGCGGCGATGGCGTTTTCTCGTTGGCTCATGACGATCCACCTTTTCGGTTGGCTTCATCGAAACGGTTGGCGATGCGGTTGGCCAGGGTGCTGATCCAGCGGCGCGAGCTGCTGTCGATGTCGAATTTCTTCTTCAGGGTCACTTGGGGTACGAGCAGGAATATCGGGACTGTCACGAGCCCTCGGCCTGTGGCCTGAGCCTTTTGCGAGGCGACAGAGAAGCCACCGCGTTGGCCTTGGCGGGCGCGCTGGTTTTCTGCGATGAGGAGCGAGGGCTGGCCCCGGCGGTAGACGAAGCGCAGGCGCTGGCCGCGCATCCGCTCCCACAGACCCGGCGTCATGCGTTTGCCGCGCGGGCCCTTGCCAGCGGCCGGTAACGGAATCGCCAGCCAGAACCCATCCTTGGAACGGATGGTGGCGCCCTGGTCATGCGCCCCCACCACCACCGGCGCCCTGCTGTAGACCAGACCTGCTGCCTTGATGCTCATCTGACCCTTGGGATAGACATCGCCGCGCCAGGTGTTGGCAAGGCGCTGCCCCAGGCCTGCGCTGGTGATCTGGCTGCGCAGCTCGGTCTTCAGCCCATCGGTGGCCTCGCGGATGGAATGCGTGACCGCCTGCTCGGCGATGCGCACTTCATCAGCCAGCATCTGGTCCAGATTGCCGGTGAGTGCCGCCATGAGCTTCACAGCGGTGCTCCGGTCAGCGTCCAGATCAAGCGATCCCGATCCTCCAAGGGCTCACCCACCACCTGGTAGGTCTGGCCAGCAACAGTAAAACGCTCGCCCTCGCGGGGCAAAGCCACGACGCAGACCATCACATCGAAGCGGTTGGTGGCCAGTGCCAGGCGCGTGTCGCCGAAGGACTCGACGACATCGGCCTGCTTGGCGATGAACCGCGCAGCGATCTCACGACCATCGGCCAGCCGGTAGGTGCCGGGCACCCCCAGCCGGGCAAACAGTCGCGAGACCGCCCTCTCAAAGGCGTGCTGCATGTCCCTGTTTACGCCGAGGTGAGTTTCACCAGTACACCCGGGCGGTGGCACATGGGCAGCGGGTTGCTCTGCGTGTGCAGGTCGGTGCCACGGTCGAACTGGCGCGGCGCCTGTTTGGCGTACAGCGACTGGCCCAGCGTGTTGACCGTCTCGTTGAAGTCGGCCGGGGCAAAGTAGGTGCCAAAGGTATCGACCGTGCCCAGCGGGAAGGCGTGGGCTTCACCGGCTGCAATGAAGCGGCGGGTACCCAGATCCCCATTGGCCTGCAGGTAGGCGGCCTGGCCCCGGTATTCCTCGAAGGTGACTCCGGCGTAGGTGAAGCCCGAACGCACATCGTTGATCAGCACCGCGCCTTGCTGCCAGTTGGTGTAAGCGGTCTTGACCTCCTTATGGGTGGTCAGCGCCCGGAAGAATTCGGGTGAGCACAGCACATGCACGCCAGTCATGAATTCACCCTGCAGGGCGTCTTCGATCTTGGTCAGCAGGTCATAGCAGTGGCCCTTGACCTCGCTGTTGGCATTGGCCAGGTCGAAGTTGACCGACTGCGGCGTGATCTGGAATTCGTTGAACAGGTTGCTGATCACGCTGCCATCGGCGTCCAGGATTTCGCCTTTCAGGGCACCCATGCGCAGGTGCTCCAGCGTGATGGCGTGCTTGTTGCGCATGGTCTCCAGGTGCCGGGCCAGCACACCAGAGATCGCTTCCATCTCGGTCTCTGAACCGAAGGCACGGATGCCCTGGACTTCCTCGGGCAGCACCACATCGTCGTGCGGGATGTGGGGGATGACGAAGGAGCGCAGCTTGCGCTTGCCCCGCTCACCCACGGTGCCTGGCGAGCCCGGTGGCTTGGTGGGCAGCAGGTTCAGGCGACCGGCGTACTCCTCCACGATGATCTGGCGGGTGCGCACAGGTTTGGCCGGAAACAGGTTCAGGGCTTCCAGTCGGCCGTAGCGGTTGGGGATGAGGTTGATGGCAGCGGTGAGGCTGGCCATCGAGAAACCGGGGTTCAGAAACGGGTTGTTCATTCGGGGCTCCAAGAATGACGAAACCCGCGCAAGCCAGATGGCCAGGCGGGTTCGGGGATGAAAGACGGGTAGGTTTAGGACGTGGATCAGGCGGAGTCACGCACCAGCACACCGCGCTCGGCCAGCTGCTGCTCATAAGCCGTGCGCTGGGCACCGGTGAGCGCGATCGGCCAGACCAGCGCAGTCTTGGCAACGATGGCGTGGCGGGCGATCAGGATGGCGTCGCTGCGGTCGGCGTTGGTAGCATTGATCGCGTTGGCGAGCACCCCGATGGCGTCCTCAGTGCCGTCGGTGGCGGCCGGGTCGATCGCATAGTGCTTGCCATCGCTGGCATTGCGGCCAAGCACCGTGCCCAAGGGCAGGTTCTGGCCAGCGGCGATGGTGGCGACGTCACGCGAATAGCGGTTGGGGGCTTCGTACTTCAAGAGGTCGCCGAGGTTGTTTTGTTCGGTGATGGGGGTCATGGTCTATTCCTTTCTCAGGCGGTGGCAGTGAGTTTCTTCACGGCGGCCACAATGGGTGAGGCCTCCGGGCGATCAAGGTTTTGGGTACCGGCATCCACGGTGATGGTCGAGCGGATGTCATCGGCCTCAGACCGTGCCGCACGGGCGTCGATCAAGACGCGCCGGACATCGGCCTCGGTCTTGTCAGCGGCGATGAACTCGGCCGCGCGGTCGGGGCAACCGGCAAGCAGACAAACCTCGGCAATCGCCTGGGCAGCCTGGGTCACCTCGCGGCGGGCTTCAGCCACCAGCACGGCGGCTTCGTCGGTGCTGATGGTGTCGACGGTCTCGATCACTTTCTCTTCTTCGTTCATGGTCATTTCCTTCTTCAAGGATGCCGCCTCAGCACGGATGACGCCCCGCACCTGAGACGGCGAATGGTTACGGGCGTTGATGAATCGATGGAGTTCGGCAAGGGTGGCGTCCAGCGTCTGGACACCATCAGCGAGCCCTTGGGCCACGGCATTGGTGCCGAAGTACAACCCAGCCTCGGTGGCGCGCACAGCGTCCAGATCCATGCCGCGCATGGCGGCCACGTGATCGGTGAAGATGGCGTAAAGCCGATCCACCTCACCTTGCAGCTCCGTCTTGGCAGCATCCGACAAAGGCTCGTGTGGCGAGTAGTCGTTCTTGTGAGCGCCCGCCGTGATGGCGGTGAACCGATAGCCTTCCTGGGCATCTTTGACCGACTGGTCGACATGCAAGGCGATGACACCGATGGAGCCGACACCACCCGTCTCGGTCACGAACAGGCGCTGGGCACTGGCGGCAATCGCATAGGCCGCTGAATACGCGGCATCGTTGGCCACCGCCCAGACGGGTTTGACCGCAGCCACCTCGCGCACGCGGCGGGCCAACTCGAAGCTGCCCGAGGCTTCGCCACCCGGAGAGTCGATGTCGAGCAAGATGCCGCTGACCTGGGGATCAGCCAAGGCCGCATCCAGCATGGTGGCAATCTCGCCATAGGAGGTCAGGCCCGAAGCGGCTTCCATGCCGAGCGAGCGCTTGACCAGCGAGCCGTGGATCGGGATCACCGCAATGCCCTCGGGGGCTGCGGCTGCAGGTGGCCGCTGGTACACGGCCATGTCCATGGCTGGCATGACCGGAACATCGGCCATGCCGATGCGCTGGCCGACCACCGACAGGATCACATCCAGCTTGGGTCGATGAATCAGCAGGGGCGTCCCGAACAGGCGGGAAGCAAGGTAAGTCATGGTTGGGGGTCCTGGTTATTGGGTGGCGCTGCCTCCGGGTCACTGGTCTGTGGATCCGTGGGCTGCGCGTCTGGGGTTTCGATGGGCGGTGCAGCGGCTAACTGGTCATGCCGGGCATCGGAGTCAAAGACCAAGCCCAGCGCATCGGCCCGGGCGTTGTCCGCCGCGATCTCGCGGTCCACGTCTTCGGCGTCGTAGCCATTGCCGGAGATGGCTTCCGACCGGCTCATGAGGCCGGCGCGGATCGCCAGCTTCATGGCGTTGAATTCCTTCTGCGGATCGACCCAACTCCAGCCCTGCGGGATCCACTTGGCGGCCTGATAAGTGCGGCGGTCCTTGCGGTAGCCGGGAAGATCCAGTGCCCCTTCCAACACCGCCTGGTCCATCCAGGCTCGCCAAATCGGCCGGCACAACTGGTGCACGATCACACCGTGCTGCAATGCTTCGCAGCGGCGGCGGAACTCCAGCAGACCCGCCCGGATGGATGAATAGTTCACCTGCGTCAGGTCCCCGGTGAGCATCTCGTAGGTGATGCCCATGGCAGCGGCCACCGCGCGGAACTGCTGGCGCATGAACTCGGCATACGACGATCCCACATCGGCAGGAGCCGAGAACTTGATGTCTTCGCCGGGTTCCAGGATCTGAAGCGTGCCCGGCTCCATGCCCGCGAGTGCCACCCCGTTGCCATCGGCCGCCGACTCGCCCATCAGGTTGTCTTCCGGGGCCATGCGGGTGATGAAGCCAGCGAACATAGCCGCCGTCTTCTTGCGGACCAGCTCGGCATCGTCGTACTGGTCCAGCTCGTTGAGTTTCACGAGCGCCCGGGTGAGCCACGGCTCGCCCCGAATCTGGCCGGGGCGCAGCGGACGGAACAGGTGGATGACTTCACTGGCATCCACACGCACGGTGTCCATGCCACCGCCACCGGCACTGCTGGACATCGGGGCCAGCAGGCCATCATTGGGGTGCGAGCGGTACAGGTGGTAGGCCACCCGGCGACCCAGCCGATCGAACTCAATGCCGGAGCGGATGACGTTGCCACCGGGCAGATCCCGGTTCATCGTGGTTGGCAGGTGCTCCGCTTCCAGCACCTGAATCTGCAGCGCCACCGGCAGACCATCTTCGGTGCGGCGGTAGCGCAGTCGTACAAGTGCCTCGCCGCCTTCGAGCATGGCGCGGGTGGCCAGGGCCTGCAAACCGTAGAAATCGGTCAACCCTGCGGCATCGGCCTGCTCGCACCAGTCCCACCACAAGCTGTGGATGGCTTCGCGGGTGGTCTGGTCTTGCACCATGCTCTGCGGCTTGATGCCGGTGCCGATCGCGTTGGCCACAAACGCTTCGATGCCGGCGGCAGCCCAAGCGTTGCGCCTGACCAGGTCACGGCTTTTGGCGCGCAGTTCGTCTTGGGCGAGCGACAGGGCTGCTACCGCACCAGGGTTGCTGGGCATCCAGGCCAGGGCACGGCGACCAACGCCGGTGCCGTCATAGACCGGCGTGCCACCGAACATACGGCGACGCAGATTTTTGAGCCAGGCCATCAGAGTGCCTTGCTCGTGTTGACACAGATCTGGCGCGATTTGGGTGCGCCAGATTGACGAGCCATGGTGGCTTCGACCTCGGCAATCGCGGCCTTCAGATCGGCCACGCTGCGGTACTCGATGCTTTTTCCATCGTAGGTCACGCGGTGTTCGCCGCTGGCCAGGGCTTCGCGTAAGGCGTGCAAGTGTTCTGGTGTGTAGGTCATGCTTATTTGTTCACTCAAGTCATCCATCGGCTGCGCACCACGCGCCGAGCGGGCGCTGGCGTGCTGCCAGAAGTGCTGAAGCCACCGTCGAATTGCTGTTCTCGGGTGACCTCGGGGGTTGTGATTTGCTTGGCAACGACCGGAGGGTCGGTGCCGATTTGTTTTTCCAATTCGAGCCAGTGCCGGTCTTCGAACCGGTCCAGGCCTGCTGCCGCTGCCGCCGCGCGGGCGTAGACGTAGCAGTCCAAGGCCTCATTGCGCTCGCGCATCTTTTGCCACTCACGGTGGGCAAAGCCGTTGCGGTCGCGCCGGGTGATCAGCTGCTCGGCACACAGTTGCTGCAGATATTCCGCATCGACCTTGGGCAGGTGCACGAAGCCAGCCGGATAGATCGGCGTGATGCCGTCTTCAGCCACCTCTGCGCTCTTGCGCAGGTTGTTGTAGAACTCCAGCTTGGCGATGCCGCCAGCGACCGGGAACACCTTGATGCCCCGGCGCAGCTTCTTGCCACTGGCCGTGGCATCCACCGCAGTGGGGATGCCGATCAGCGCCGCACCCCCAGCAATGCCCTTAATCGGCATGAGTCGTGTGTCACGGACGCTCCGCACAAAGGCATAGGCTTCCTGGGTGGCGTAACCGGTGTCCAGCGCTAGGCGCGCCAGACTCAGTTGACAGCCACTGCTGTGGGTCCAGGTCTCGCCCATCAGCTTGGCCAGTGATGACCAAACTTCGGTTCGCGCCGTGTCGCCCATCAGCACCCGGTGTTCAACAAGCCAGGATTCCTTGCCGCGACCGAAGCCCCAGACCGACACTTCGATGCGGTCCTTCTGGACGTCGGCACCCGCAGTGAGCAGCAAGCCTCCCACGGGCACAGAGCCAATTCGGTAATCCTCTCGGCGCTCGAGCAACCGTTGCCAATCCGGCACTTCGCCTTCCTCGACCCAGGTCTCACCCAGTTCGGTGTTCTTGAAGGTCTTGATGGCCGAGGCCGATCGGGAATCCGACATCGCGGCCGACTCCCAAGCGCGGGCAATCTCGATCCAGCTGCGCCAGCCCACCGGGCTGTACAGGCTGGAGAGGTGAAACCCCGCCGTGCGCCCGGCTTGTTCTGGTGCGCAGGCCTGCCACTGGCCGTTTTCCAGCATCCAGGTCTTGTGGTGCTCAGCGATCGGCTGGCTGCAGGACTCGCAGATGTAGGCCGCCGTTTCCGGCTGGCCGCGCTCCCAGCGCAGTTGCTCAAACCGCAGCCACTGGCGGTGATCGCAATGCGGGCACGGCACAAAGTAGCGGCGCTGGTCCGATGCTTCGAACTCGCGCTCCACCGCACTGGCCCCGGCAATCGTCGGGGTCGAGACGATCAGGATCTTGCGTCGGGCAAAGGTGCGGGTGCGGGCTTCGGCCAGCGAGATCGCATCGCCTTCGCCTTCCACATCCAGCGGGTAGCCATCGACCTCGTCCAGAAACAGGTAGCGCACCGGCATCGAGCGCAATCCCACCGCGCTGTTGGCACCAGTCATCACCAGAACACCACCGTGGAACTCCTTGGCGAGAATCGTGTTGCCGGAGTCGCGGCTGCGGGCCCGGGCAATGCGCTCCTGGATGGCGGGGCTTTCCTCGATGAGCGCGTCGATGCGCTGCTTGGACGCGCGCTTGGCCATCTCGACCGTGGGCCACACCGCCATCATCGGACCCGGGGCGTGATGGATCACGTAACCCACCCAGTTCAGTCCCAGCTCCGTGCCGCCCACCTGGGCGCCTTTCATGAACACCACCCGCTCGATCGGCGACATGGGTGACAGGCAATCCATGATCTCGCGCAGGTAGGGCGTGCGACTGGTGCGCCAGCGGCCAGGTTCTGAGGCGGCCTTGCTGGAGAGCACCCGATGCTTGTCGGCCCATTCGGACACGGTGAGCAGTGGATCGGGCGTCAGGCCTTCGCGCCAGGCACGCTCGATGGCGTCCCAGCCTTCGTAGTAAAGCTCTTCCATCATCAATCCACCTTGGCCTGCAAGTCGCCCAGGTCCTGCAGTAGCTGGCGCACGGCGGCGTCGAGCGCCACATGCAAGGCATGCGGATCGACACCCAGCCCTGCGGCCATCTGCGAAGAGATGCGCGCCGGCCAGTTCAACCAGGCATCGCGCTCGGCCCGGGCCAGCTTGAACACATGGGCCACGGCCTGTGAGCGATCGACCAGTTCGCCCTTCAATCGGGCCAGGCGCACCTTGTTCGTTTGCGCCTTGACCACCTCGTTGACGGTGCGGGCCTGCAGCAGCGAAGTGCCACCCGATGACAGCGCCGGGGTGGGTGGCTCTGGCGCGTCACGCACAACCTTTGCGGAAGCCTGCGGAGCCTCGCGGCCAGGGGCGGAAACCTGCGGGGCAGGCTTGTCACTGGCGACATCGCCCACCGACCGCCGCGTCGGCGTGGTGTTGGCCGCCCACTGGGCATCGGCCACCACCTGATCGATGGTGCCGTCCGGCAACTGGCTGATGCGTCCGGTGTCGATGGCTTTCTTGACGGCCACGTGCGACACGCCTCGGTGGCGCGCGTAGGCGCGAATGGACAGTCCCATGGTGTTGATCTACTCAATGCAAGTGGGTGGCCTCCGGAATGCTGGTTGTCATGCAAAGGCGAGTGAATCACCCGGGATAAGAAAGAGCTTGGCTTCGGTTGCGAACAGCGCGTCAATCACATCGTCCTCAACACAACAGGCAATCGAAAGGCCAAGACGATGAAGAAACAAAACACCCAGCACAACCAAGACCAGCTTGAAAAGATCGCCCTCGATCACCTTTTCATCCAGACCCTGGAAACCCAAATGAGCGACCGCCTCGACTTTCATGAGGTCAGCGTCTGGGCTGTCAAAAGCGCCCTGCAAGCAGCCTTTGAAGCAGGCCGTATGGCAACAACGCAATCCCCCACTCAAACAAACCGCACCTGAAAGGATCAACATGACCACCCAACTCACACCCGCCCAGCACGCCATCCTGGATCACGCCCATCGGCACACCGAAGGCAAGATCGAATGGTTCCCTGACAACATCAAGGGCGGCGCCCGCCAGAAGGTGATCGATGGTTTGTTCAAACGCGGTCTGATCACCTATGACGGCAAGGATTGGTTCCTGGCCGCCGAGGGCTATGACGCGCTGGGCGTACCTTGCAAGGCACCCTTGAACGTCCAACATCTGGATACGGCCATCGAAGCTGCACAGCAGTCCAAGCCACGGACCCGAGACAACAGCAAACAAGCGCAGGTGATTGTCATGCTCAAGCGCCCCGAAGGTGCCACCATCGCGCAGATCTGCGAGGCCACCGGATGGATGCAGCACACAGTGAGAGGGACGTTTGCCGGCGCCTTCAAAAAGAAACTCGGCCTGGAGATCACCTCGACGAAGGAGGCTGGTGGACAGCGGATTTACCGCGTCGCCTGAACAGGAGCCAGGATATGAAAACAATGACCATCACAATTGATCGCAAACCCCTGACCATCATGTTCGATGGTCAGCAGGTGCAGGTTGAAGAATTGAGCATCCGTTTGCCCTTTGGACGCAAGCCCACAGACATCAACGACATTGCGGCCAGTGGCAACGACGTGGTTTACGTCACGGAAACCAAGACCATGACGCCGGAGGAGTTCGATGGCTTTTCCATGAACCTCTACAAGTCACGTGACTGGCTCAAAGGCAAGGGCGGCTATTTCATGCAAGGCCGCCTGTGCGTGGAAGTCCACGCCCCTGGTCGACCCTATTTGTTCATCGACCCATCTGGCGGGGACTACCCGAGGTACGTTGCCAAGATGGGGTAGTGGTGCCACGGCCACGGTGTGAATCTTCTTCGTTCAGGACCTTGGCTTTTTGATTGAAGAGCGCGTTACTAAGGGTATCGCAACGATCCACAAAAGGCAGAACCCCATGAACACCAGAAAACAGATTCCCGCCCCCACCGTCACGGATTGGGGCTACTGGGGCACGATGCAAGACCAGGCCGAGGCCGCCTGGCCCATCGCCATGACGGCGATTTCGGACGCCACCAACCAGCCCCTCGAATCGGTTTGCGCATTTTTGGACAGCCGCCACGGACGCCACTTTGCTGACGATGTGCACAATGGGTTTTTCGCCGGGGCAAAACTCCAGGATGCCATCGAGCAGGCCACCCAACGCTGGATGGGATGGACCATCGGTCGCCTGACCAGCAAGCAATATGGCATCCCAAAAGGGATTCCCTATTTGATCGGCTTTGTGATTCACTGCGAGATCATGCAAGAGTCGTTGTCTGAGTGATCCCGATGCCGCGTTGGTAGCGGTAGCCAGGAACAAAGTGCTTCTCAACGTCGCGCAAAGCCTTGAACCCGAACCCGTGAATCGTCAGTAGCTCTTGAGCGAAATATCGCTCGACCACTTGTTGTACTGTGTTCAGCTCTGACAACTTCAAGATGCGGGCGGTAGTCGGCAGTATTTTTTCGAATGGATTGGTACTCCGCTCCATTTGCTGTTGCCGTTGGGTGTACTGAATTCGCTTCCTGACGTTTTCCAGACTCATGCCAAATTCCCGTGCGATGTCGGCATATGACTTGCCCGCAGCACGCAAAGCCATCATGGCCTCATCGCGTTGACGAAGAAGCTTGCGTTCGCGGTCAATTACATCAACGATCATGGTCACCTACAGCTGTGGCGTGGACTTTGGACGTCAGGGTCGCCTGTTCAAGCAGATCATCAAAGGCCACACCATCGGATTTGCGTACTGTACGTTGCCCCGTCCAATCTTGCCAGCGGCGCACGATCACATCGACGTACTTGGGATCGAGTTCGATCAGCCAGCCGATGCGGCCGGTTTTTTCTGCGGCGATGAGGGTGGTGCCCGAACCGCCAAACGGGTCCAGCACGATGTCGCCTGGACGGCTGGAATTGCGGATCGCACGCTCGACCAATTCCACCGGCTTCATGGTCGGGTGCAGGTCGTTTTTCTGTGGCTTCTTGATGTTCCACACATCGCCCTGGTCGCGGTCACCGCACCAGTGGCGGTTCTCTCCTTCGGGCCAGCCGTAGAGGATGGGCTCGTACTGGCGCTGGTAGTCAGCGCGGCCAAGCGTGAAAGTGTTCTTGGCCCAGATGATGAAGGTGGACCACTTGCCACCGGCAGCCCGGAATGCAGACTGCAGCGTATCGAGTTCGCTGGAGGACATGGCCACATAGACGGCTCCGCTACAGCGCGCCAACATTGGAGTCATTGCCGACAGCAAAAAGTCGTAGAAGCCATCGCCAAGGTTGTCGTTCAGGATCGGACGGTCTTTGCCGCGCATCTTGTCCTTGGCGCTGTTGGCGTAGTCCACGTTATAGGGCGGATCTGTCACGATCATGTCTGCCTTGGCATCGGCCATCAGCAGCTCGTAGCTCTTGGGGTCCGTGGCATCGCCGCACACCAGCCGGTGATTGCCCAGCTCCCAAACATCACCCGGGCGGGAGATGGGAGTGGCCGACACTTCGGGCACCGCATCGTCATCCGTCTGGCCATCGACCGTGGTCTCTTCGCCCGCCATGATCTCGGCCAAGGCTTCGGCGTCAAATCCGGTGATGTCCAGGTTGAAGCCGTCTTCTTGCAAGGACTGCAGTTCGATGCGCAGCATGGCGTCGTCCCAGCTGGCGTTTTCTGCGATGCGGTTGTCCGCAATGATCAGCGCGCGCCGCTGGGTCGGCGTCAGGTGATCGAGCACGACCACCGGCACGGTGTCCAGACCCAGCTTTTGCGCGGCGGCCAGGCGTCCATGACCAGCAACGATCACGCCGTCGGACCCCGCCAGGATCGGATTGGTGAAGCCGAACTCGACGATGGAGGCGGCAATCTGCGCCACCTGCTCCTCGGAGTGAGTGCGGGCATTGCGGGCGTAGGGCACCAGTTTTTCGGTGAGCCAACGCTCGATGTGTGTGGAGAGCCAGGGTTCAGACATGGGTGGATTCGCTTCGTCGTTGTTGGGCGATGGCCTCAAAGGTCTCGCCTGTGGCAGCCAGGGTGACTGGCACACCGGGGAAGTTCTGTTGGAAACGGATCAGCGCCACGTCGACGTACTCCGGCGCGATCTCGACGGCACGGCCGATGCGTCCGGTGCGATGGGCTGCCATCAGCGTGGTGCCGCTGCCGCCAAAAGGCTCGAAGACGATCTCAGCCTCGTCGGTGTAGGCCTCGATGACCTCGACCGGCAGCGTCACCGGAAACACGGCTGGATGATCAATGTCCTTGCCGATCTTTCCCTTGTGGCGCATGACCCGGATGACCGAGTCGGGGATGCGGTGGTCCTGGGTCGGCTGACCTGCGGCGTTCCAGCCGTTGACCTGGCCGTCCTTGCCACGCATCGCGGTCGAGGAGCCATCGGCACGCAGGTGGGTCTCCTGACCAGCGAACTTGCAGGGCACCGTCTTGTTGGGTTTGCGGGTCTGCCGGTTGAAGTGGAAGATGAATTCGAAGCTCGGTGCGAGACGTCCTTGCCAGTCGCCGGGCATCCCTGGCCCCTGGTCCCAGACGTACCAGGCAAAGCGCCGCCAGCCTTGGCTGCGCATCCATTGCAGCCACTGATCCCAATACGGGATGAACTCGTTGTCGCGGTGGATCAGACCCAAATTGACCAGCACCTGACCGTCGGCGGCCATGGGCACTTGCGCAAACACGCCGCGCATCAGGACATCCCAGTCGGCGATGCCGCCAGAGGTGTAGTCGCGCTGGTTGCCGTAGGGCGGCGAGGTGAAACACAGGCTGGCCTGCTCGCCCTGCATCAGGGTGGCGACCACTGAGGGATCACTGGCGTCGCCACAGATCAGGCGGTGAGGGCCCAGTTGCCAGACGTCCCCTGGTCGGGAGATCGGCTGCTTGGGTGGCTCGGGGATCTCATCGTCCTCATCGCTGCCTGGTTCGTCTTCAGGACTTTGGCCATCCGAATCATCGATTTCGGCCAGCATCTGGGCCAACTCGTGATCGTCGAAACCTGTGAGCTGCAGGTCGTAGCCTGCCTCAGACAGCTCTGCCAGTTCGAGCGCCAACAGCTCGTCGTCCCAACCAGCATCCAGTGCCAGGCGGTTGTCGGCGATCACGTAGGCGCGCTTTTGCGCACTGGTCAGGTGCCCCAGTTCAATGACAGGGACCTCGGCCAGTTCCAGCTTGCGCGCGGCTGCCAATCGACCGTGGCCCGCAATGATGCCGTTGTCGCCATCGACCAGGATGGGTTGCGTCCAGCCAAACTCCACGATGCTGGCTGCGATCTTGGCAATCTGGGCCGGCGAATGCGTGCGCGGATTTCTAGCGTACGGCAGCAGCGCATCGATCGCGCGATATTCGATCTGCAGGTTTGGCGTCATGGAATTGAAAAACCCGCCGAGCGTTGCCGCCGGGCGGGTGAGAAATTTTGTGGGGGTGGTAACTGTCAGGGGCGGTGGTAACCACAGGCCGGTAACCTGGCCGGGTGGTAACCTCATTTCAGGGGCAGACGCTATCGAAATCTCGCGCTGTTGCCCCCCGCATAGCGGAGGCGACCGGAAGGACCCATCAAATCTGCGTCGGATGCGTCAGCGATTTGATGGAATCTGCGTCTTGCGCTTCTTTCCTGACCGTAGCCGAGACTCTACCCTCAAATCGGCCTTCATGCTGCACGCCCAAAAACCGCCCATGGGTGCGTGTTGCAGCTGATTGATGCTCACACACGCCCAAAGACATCAGAACACCCTGCGTCGACGCTGGTAAGAGGTTTGATCACGGACATTGCCGTAGGAAATCTTGCCAGCATCAACAGCTGCCCGATCAACCAGAGTTGAGCCTGTATGCCACCAACTCCATAAGCCGGTGCCAGCGCCGGGAAGCCGTATTGCGGTCACAGGCAAAGCGCCTGCCGATCTGCTGCCACTCGTAGCGGTTGGCGCGCATCCAGACCAGATGGCGCTGCTCCAGGTCCAGCCACTGCACCCAGCGCATGGTCTCGAGCATCCGCTCTACCGCTTGTGGGCTGGGTGGAATGGACCGATACAAACGCTCGGGATCGGGATAGCGTTCAGGTACCTGCATGGCCAGCGTCATCCAGGGGTTGAAGTAGCCCGCGGGGCGCACGCGTGGCAGCCTGTGCGCGGTCTCAGCAGCTTCTGCGAACCGGGCCGCCACGGCATCAGCCGTCCATTGGGTCATGAGCTCAGCCATGGCACTTGCCTCCATCGCCGTACAGACGCTCGCCCAGACGACGCACGAACTGCTTCTCGATCCAGTCCAGGCGTTCATCCTCTTCCGAGACCACCAGGATGTGGTCGTTGCGCCAGCCCTCGCGTTTGACAGCGTCCAGGTCCGGCGTGGTGGGCTGCAGATTGCCCAAGGGGCAGCGGTAACGGTGTTGTGGAATTTTCATGTCACAACCCCTCCCGATCCATCTGTCGGGCCAGGTACAGCAAGGCGATGGCGTCAGCCTCGTTGTCATCAGCCGGGGCATGGCCACGGGCACGGATGGATGCCATCATCTCGTCCTTGCTGGCATTGCCTTTGCCGGTGGCGTGCTTCTTGATCGTGCCGACTGGGATGCCCTGGTACGGGATTTGGTGGTGCTCACACCAGGCGGTCAGCTGGCCCATGAAGCCGCCGTACGCATGCGCCGCGTCAACACCAATATGGCGGCGAACCTCTTCAAAGACCACCTGGTCAATGCCGTCATTGCACTGCTTGATGTCGGTAAGCCAACGCTTGAAACGCAGGAAGCGCATGCCGCCGCCTTCGAAGCGCTGGGGTTTAAACGATTGGCTGCCACTGGTGATGCTGCCGTCGCGGCAGGCCAGTGCCCAGCCCGTGGTTGTGCCCAGATCGAGGGCGAGAATAGTCGTTGCGTTCATTTTGTCAGTCCTTTTTTGATCGGGTATGACGCAGCTGACACGGTTTATCGATACCCTCCGTGAGGCGCGCACACACGCGCACGCGTAGGAGTTACGACAAACTGCGTCAGCTGCGTCAGACCGCATGGTTTTCATGGGTATCAGTCGTCCGCATAGGGGGTATAGGCTGGCGTCGGCGGGTGTTTGAGGCCAATGCCCTGGAACCCGCGCACGCCCAGCCCGTTGCGCCATTTGTCCAATCCACGCGTGATGAGCAGATCGGAAAACCGGCGTTGTGCGCCGACAAACTCACCCGCGGCTTCAGCCCACTGTTTCCAGTCGTTGAACAACTCGGCGGTCAGCGATTTGGCGTTGGCCTCGCGCACACAACGCTCATCAAGCCAGCGACCCAGGGCGTCCTCGGCTTCGAAATATTCCTCGGTCGCCTCCACCACGCGATGCGGCGGGGCTAGCCGTCCGTGGCGCTGCCAGTCGAGACAGCCCTGCACGGCCCACGCGAGGATGCCGTCACGTTCGGCCAAGAGTTTCTGCTGCAAGTTCTTGTCGCGGCGATCAGGCGGCACGGTGATCGTGAAAGGGATCAGGTGCAGCCTGCGTTTCATCGCCTCGTCGATGTTGCGAATGGCGGGCTTGTGGTTGCCTGCCACGAACAACTTGAACTGCGGGAAGAACTCGAAGAAGTCCTGGCGCATGAAACGCGCCGAGATCTTGTCGCCACCGGTGAGGTTCTTGAGCTTGGACTCGGCCCAGCGTTTGCCCTGTTCGGTTTCGATCGCCGCCACGAAGCGCGCGCCGCGCAGTCCCGCCATATCGGTCGGGTGCCGGTCGGTGCGCGTCTCCATGAAGGTGTCCATCGGCGCATTGGTCGCGTAATCACCCAGGATGGTGGCCAGCGTGTTGACGAACACCGACTTGCCGTTCGCGCCTGTGCCGTACAGGAAAAACAGCGCGTGCTCCTGCGTCGACCCGGTCAGCGCGTAACCGACCATCCGTTGCAGGTAGGACTGCAACTCCTTGTCGCCACCCGTGACCTCGTCGATGAATTGCCTCCAGGTCGGGCAGTCGCCGCTGGGCGTGGCTGTGGTGATTTTGGTCATCCGGTCGACACGCTCGTGCGGGCGCATCCGGCCTGTCTTGAGATCGACCACACCGCCCGGCGTGTTGAGCAGCCACGAATCAGCATCCCATTCGTCGGTGGTGGCCGCGTGCCTGCGATCTGCACGCGCCAGGCGTTCCACACCGCCGACCGTTCCTGCGCTGGCCAATTTGGCGGCGACCTTGGGGTTGTCGGCGCTCACAGCCATCTGGCGGCAGACGCTGCGAATCAAATCCGTGGCCGCCAGCGTGTCCTCGGTGCGCCAGCGTTGCCCGTCCCACACCAGCCACTTGCCCCAGCCGGACACGTATCGCCAGTCGCGGTGGTAGCGGCGCGTGAAGGACAGCGCCAGCGCGTCCTCCGTACCCCAGACGGATTCGTCACTGCTGACCACCGGATCAACGTCATCGGCCACGTCGTGCATCTGCAGGCGCGGCCCGTGTGTGAGGAAGGTGGCGACATCGAAGCCCTCTGCAATGGCATCGGCCACGTCCCAGCCTTCTGCAGCCTCTTCGGGTGGATAGAGGACGTGACAGGACTTGGCCCCCGCCGACAAGATGGCCTGTGCCGCCTGCGTGGCGTACTCCCAGCCCGGCTTGTCGCGGTCGGGCCAGATCAGCACGGCCTTTCCGGCCAATGGCGACCAGTCGGTCTTGTTGACCGGAGCGTTCGCGCCGTGCATCGCCGTGGTGGCATTGACGCCCGCGTCGATCAGGGCCTGCGCGCATTTCTCGCCCTCGACCAGCACCACCTGCGCGGCGCTGATCATCCCCGGCTGGTTGTAGAGCGGGCGCGGGTCGGGCGGTGCCATCTTGCGCCGCTTGGCATCCCAGGGCCGGAACTGCTTCTTCTGCCCAGGCGGGTCGAAACGGTAGACGACGGCGATGAGATGGCCCGTCGCATCGAGGTAGTCCCACTTAGCGGTGGCTGGGCCAAGTTCGTCGACCGGCACGTCCTTCTTGCCGGATCGGCGAACTGGCATCTCGCGGGCGCGACCGAGCAGATCAGCCGCCGCATCCAGCACACGATTGAAATCGGTGTGGATGTCAAGCGCCGAATGTCCAGCGATCAAGGAAAAAATGTCGCCGCCATCGCCCGTCGCGCGATCCGTCCACAACCCGGCCTTCTCACCGTCCAGCACCACCTCGAGGCTGTCGCCGGGACTGCCCAACACGTCCCCGATCAGGAACTTGCCCCGGCGTCCCTTGCCAGCCGGAAACATTGTGACTAGCACCGAGGAAAGGCCAGCGATCAGCCCAGCACGCAGCGCCTCGCGTTCACTGTCATCGAGGATGCGTCCAGGCTCGACTGGTTTTGGGGTGTCATTGAAGTCAAGCATCGGTGGCCCCCCCGATCACATCGGCAATGCCAGCCAGTTCGTGCGGAATACGAGATTCGTGTCGCAGCTTTCGCAGCGCCTTACCCTCGATCTGGCGGACGCGCTCGCGCGTGACCTCCATCTTCTCGGCGACCTCGTCGAGCGACGATCCGACAAAGAAGCGCTCACGGATCACGTCCGCCTCACGAGGTGTCAGCGTATCGAGGGCATCCTGAATAATGCGACCTGCCTGCGCGTGGCTGGCCAGCTGCAGTGGGTCGGCGGGTGCCGTTTCACTGGCTAAGGCTTGCACGCTGTCTGCATCCAGATCGATGCTGGAATGGTTGGTTTCCAGAGGCTGGAGCTGGGCATCCGACCACAGATCGGAGGGAGATGCGTTCAGGAAGTCACACAGGTTCCACGCACATTCCCGCAGCAAGCCATCCGGCCGCAACGGCGAACGCGTGAGGTTGATGTAGGGCAACAGCGCCCCGTAGTAGCTGATGCCGACGACGGCTGCGAACGGAGCGCCCGGCCTGTGGCCCGCCCGTTCGATGGCACGCAGCAGACGGGCATTGCGCACGGTGACGCGAACACGGTAATCACTCATGTGCTCCTCCTTGCGTGACTGCCCATGCCCTGAGCTCCGACATCCGGAAGCGAACCATCTGGCCGACCCGGTAGTGCGGAATGCGATTCGAAACGCGGCACTGCGGTTTGGTGAAGAAATACGGCGGAAGGTTGAGCAGACGCGCCGCGTGGCGCGCCCCCACCATCGGTTCCGCCGCTGGTGCTTGTGATTGGTTTTGGTTCATTGCATGCTCCAGCAGCGGTCTTGCCAGGCGCACATCCGGCATTCGAAGTGGGTTGAGTCGTGAAAGGCACGTGGCAGCAACTCGCCTGCCTCGGTCGCCGTGATGACCTTCACCGCCCGATCCGACATGCGCTGGGCCAGTGCCGCGTCAAAGGGCACGAGCTCGGTGTAGATCTCCATCGTGTCGGCGTTGAGCGCCGTGAAGATCGCCGGGTGCTCGTGCAGTTCGAGATAGGCTTGGTAGATCGCCACCTGCGCGGCGTAGACGGGCTTGGAGATGGCCAAGCCCTTTTTCTCGAGATCGCTCCATGACTTGTTGCCCAGGCACTTGCACTCCCAGAGCGCGGGGTAAGCGAAGCCCTCAGGGCCCGCTACGACAACGCCATCGACGTGGCCTTGCAGGCGACCGTCAGCCACCGAGAAGCCGAACTGCTCGCCGTCGGCCTTTCGGGTGCGCAAGTCAAAACCTGCGTCCCGCAGCCACGCGACCATGCAGTCCTCCATGACATGGCCACGCTCGAAAATGCGCAGCATCCGGCCCGGGGTGTCCCGCCCGTGATCGATGGGCGCCTTGGCATACTCGAACTGCAACGCGCGCTCGCAGGCCACCCCGAGGCGCGAGGCTCCGAGGTACTGGCGCTCAGACTGGCGGGCGCGAGCCTGCTGCAACCCGGCATCGACCAGGGCGGTGACCTGACCCACGATGCTCGATGAGGAGTTGAAGTCCATCATGACTTGCCCCCCTTCGGTTCTTCCCAGGGCAGGTCGTCCTCCAGATCCGCGAACGGATTGGTGGCATCGGGTGCCAGCGGATCGGGCGTGGGCGGCAAGCCCCGCACGGGCGGAAACTTGCTGGACTCGTGGTGCGCGACCATTGCGTCCGACCAGCAAGTAACGATGGCGTCGATCACCCGCAGGGCCTCCGCTTCGGAGTAATCGCCCAGTGGCTTGGTGAAGCCGATCTCGCCCGCTACCTCGCCAAACGCCTTGAGGCACTGGCGCATTGCGGCCAGTTCGACGTCAGACGGATCGATCATGGCGACCTCCGTCTTGTCGATGCGACCTTCCTTGGCCCGCTGCCAGTTGCCGTACAGCGCGTGAAATGCGTCCTGGCAGCGACGGGAGCAGAACACCCAGTCGATGGGATAACGCCGGGGGTCGCCCACACCGTGACGGTTGTCGGTGTGGCCGTAGCCCCGAGCCTGTCGTTTGCAGACCCAGCATTTCACGCCCCCTCCTCGAGTTCATCGAGCAGCAGGCCCAACTGCAAGGCAGCGCCAGCAAAGGCGGCCTCACAGCGGCGCTTGAAATCGGGGTAGCTCATCGAGCTGCGCGCAATCGCCGTGACCGCGTGAATCTGCGATTCCAGATGCGCGAGTCCCTGATCGGACAGCCACTGGTGGTGCTTCTGCGAGATACCCTTGCGATTGCGGATCTCGCCCAGCAGGTCCTCTGGGAGCACCGGCCCGTAGACCCAGCGCAGCGTGATCTGGCCTACAACGTGCGGTGGGTTCTGGTCGTGGCCCTGGTATTTCCAGCCGAACAACCGATAGATGGCGCGGTAGTAGTCGGGATGGAAGCGGCGCTCCCACGATGCGCAGGACTGGCGCAGCAACTTGGAGATCAGCTCCTGCAGCGCATCCGGTGCGCGGTGGTGCTGGTAGCCAGTGGCCTCGTCGATCAGCGCGACCTCGCCGGTGGTTGCGAGAGCCCGCATGATCTTCATGCAGTTTGGCACGAGCTTTTGCCGGGCACGGTGCAGTGTCCGGCTGAGCGCGGCGTCGATTACGCCGGACGCAATCATGGTGATCACACCTGCAGGGAAAAACTGCGCCCGACGACCGTTCGGAAGGCAAATCGGTGAGTCAAATTTATCTAACTCTGACAATGAGTTAGGCGCGTAATCGGCCAAAATTTGCCGAAAACGGTGACCCGTGTTGTTTTCGTGAAAACCGAGCAGCTTGGCCAGTTCCTTGCGGACGTAGCCGCGCTCGCCGGTGGTGAGCACGACCGCTTCGCAGTCGAGATCGCCGAAATGCACGACGCCGTAGTGGCTGGCAGTGAAGATGGGGGTGTTCATGGCGACCTCCCTTACTGCGCCCACGACGGTTTGCCCGTCACGGGTGCGCGTTGCGGGGCCGGGGCCTGATACGCGGGTGCTGCCTGCGCCGGAGCGCCGGAAGTCCCGCCACCCGACGCCTTGGGCGGCACGCCCATCAACTTGGCGTAGTCGGGGTGATCGGGTTCGACCGCGACCTTGACCACGTTGCGGTCTTGGCCTTTGCCGTCCTTTTCGATGTCCACGCGGGCCAGGAACTCCAGACCATCCAGCTCGTGGAAGCCCTGGATACGACGCGCGGCAGCGGCCTGGGGGCTGTTGTCCTGCGGGTGGACATTGCGGGCGCTGTTGAGCGCAGCACGAATGAAGCTGCGCCCCATCTGCCCCCAGGTCGGCCCCTTGGGCGAGGACAGGCCGATGTTCGACCACAGCTTGCGCTTCGCGTATTCACCGCCGGTGATCACAAACTCGGCAGAGAGGAAGACCGCACCGGTATCGAACGACTGGGTGGCGTAACCACCCGTCCAGCCCTGGCTCGGGTCGTCAAAACCGCCAGGTTTCACGCTCATGCGCATCGGCGCAATGACGCCCTTCGGGATCAAATCGAAGCCTGACTGTTGGGGATCGGCATCCTGAAAATCAAAATAGTTGAAAGACATGGCGATTACTCCTGGGATTCGGTGGGGGTCGTGGTGGCGGCACTGGCGGGCGTGATGGATGTGCCTGCGCACTTGGCGATCAGCGCGCCGAGATGCGGTGGCTCCAGCAGGTCAAGGCGACCGCTGCGGTCTTTGGCCGGAAAGCCGTGGGGATTGACGGTGTGCGTGACGAAGGCGCGGTAGGAACTACCGTCATCGGCCTTGATCTCGGCCAGGGTCACGACCTCGTCGACGATGCCGGGCAGCTCCAGGCTGGTTTTGCTGCCTTCGATCTGCGGGACGAACACCTTGCGATTGAAGTCATCCAAGCGCTCGTCGAGGATGGCCACGAACACGACGTTTTTGCCCCGGGCGTGCTGCAAATGAGTCAATGCGCTGATCATTTCCTGGCCGAGCAGGCCATAGGCCGCGCGCAGGTCGGGCTTACCGGAACGGTCGCTGACCGCGCCCGGTTGCGTCTTGCACCACGCGAAGCACTGGCGGGACAACTGCGTGATCGAGTCGAGGAAGAAGGTCTGGTAGCGGTCGAGTTGCGCCGGGTCGCCAAACTTCTCGATAACGTGGTCGTAGTGCGCCTGTGAGAACGCACTCTCCGGCGACAGAGACTTGTCCGGGCCCGCGAGAAAGACGAAAAGGTCGCGGCTATCGGGCCAGGATGTCAGCCGGATGGTGTCACCCGGCCAGTCGGCCACCGCCAAGTCACCCGCCTCGCCATCAAGAAACAGGGTGGTAACGGGATCCAGGTCTTTGAGCCGGGATGTCTTGCCGATACCGGATTTGCCAAGCATCAACAGCTTCACACCCTTGCGCTCGGCCATCCGCTCCAGGGCGGACACGATGGGGAGCTTGTTCATGCGGCACCCCCATCGAGCGTCAGGGTGATGGTCGGCTTGCCCTCTTCGACCGTGCGCGCAGCGGCAAACTGCTGTTGCAGCGCCTGTGGCCAGTTGGTGTAGCGGGACTCGGACACCGACAATTTGATGTCGATGTAGTCCTCGACCTTGTCGCCCGAGGCAAGGATGCGCTGGGCCATCTCCTTGAGGATGATCTGGCTCCAAGTCACCTTCTTGGGGAGCTCATACTTGACATGCAGCAAGCCGTCGTTGACGTGGGCGGTGCCAAAGTCACGACCGGCATCGCGCAGTGCGGCGCGCGCCTGCTCGCCAAATCGCAGCACCTTGGCGGCATCCAGCTTGGTTCGCAGCGGCTTGAGGTATGCAATGGCTTCATCGACATTGCGTTCGGCATCCAAGAAGTCCTGGATTGGTGCTGCAGCCAGTTGAGCAACAGACATGCTTGCGAGGTCAGCGGGGTAAATGGACAGTTCTTTCATGGCCATCTCCTCACACCGGCACGCGTTCGGATGTCGAGGCGTAGACGTGACGCTTCTCGTAATCGAGCACGCCGTTCTTGCCATCGAGGGGATAGGCCACCTTCTTCGAAAACTTATTGAAGACAGGGCCCCGGCCCATACCGCGCCAGCGCGTGAGCGTCTTGGGGGACATGCCCCAGCGACTGGCGAGTTCGACCTCGCTGAGGAACCGCCGCTGTGACAACGCTGCGGATTCAGGGGTGGGCGTCGAAGTGAATCCGACGCCGGAATTGAGGCCCGGTGTGCCACCGAAGCCTCCTGACAGTGCCATTGAATAGGCCATTGCCGTGCTCCTTCCCGTTCAGGGATTGGGGCGCGACCGGTGGCCAGTCCTGTACTGGCCGTTGACGCCGATCACGCCTTCATCTGGGAAGGCGCTACATCCGGCGTAGCAACAGCTACTTTTGGCGTAGCAGAAACTTTTTTTGCGTGTCCCTCCGCTACCCGAGTGACGCAATCAACCGGCGTTGCTCATTCCAGTCCAAGGGCACCGTAGCCCGCCAGATGGACTCCAGCGACACTGCCCGCGGCAGCCGTCCTTCGTAGGCCGCCTGGACAATGTCGGGAGAGAGAAGCGCAAGACGCAAGAAAACGTTGACCGTGGAGCGGTGGATCCCCTCGCGTTCGGCGATTTCGGTACCACTGGCCACCGCACCGCTATCGATCAGTTGCTGCCAATAGATACCACGCCCCAACGCTTTGAGCAGGGGTTGATCCTGTTCCGGTGTCAGCACCGGCGTCTCCGTGACGGCGACCGGCTGGCTGACGCCCTCCGGGGCAACGATCACTTTCTTGATGCCGCGCTTCTTGAAGTGAAAGGGCACAAAAGTCGTGATCCGGACACCACCGCCCTCCAAAGGATGGCGGCGTTCGTGGGGTTTGCCATCGCCGACCAGCTTCTTGGACGATCGGTTCATGCCGCCACCTCCATGTCCAGCATTTCGCCGCCAATGCTGTCCGGCCGCAGTTCACCGGCGAGTTCCCGCCAGCCGGACTCGCGCCAGACAATGTCGACGCCGTCGGAAAGGAGTTGCACACGTTCGATCAGCAGGTTGACCAGCCGCACCTGCTCTGCAGGGAACAGTTGCTTCCAAACTTCACCGATGCGGCGCATCGCCAGCACAGTGGTCGGCTCGTCGATCTCAGGATATTGGCGGCGCACGGTGTTCCAGACACCCTGGATGCTTTCGGGCGACTGGAGTGCGCCAACCAGCAGGTTCACCACCACTTCTTCAATCTGGTCGGCAGGAATCATCCCGGTGGCACTGCTGCGGTAGCCGTACCGGTTGTCCGCCTTGGGGATGTAGTAGCGGTACTTCTTGCCTGAGGGCTTCTTGCTGTAGGTGATGTGGTACTTTCCACCGTCGGGCCCATACATCAGCCCGCGCAGCAGGGCATCGGTTTTGTGCCGGGTCTGGGTTTTGCCCATACGCTGGTGAGCATCCTCGCCGAGGATGGCTTGCACCCGATCCCACAACTGGCGGGTGATGATCGGTTCGTGCTGGCCAGCGAATATGGCATCTTTGTGGCGAATCTCGCCGATGTAGATGGGGTTGCGCAGGAGTTTGGAGATGTACTTTTTGTCCATCGGCGTGCCATTGCGCGTGCTGCCGTCCTTCAGGCGGTTGGGCTTGGTGGTGATCCCTTCCAGGGACAGTTCCCGAACGATTTCCGTGATGGACTGGATTTCCGTGAAACGGGTGAAGATGCGCCGGATGGTTGCGGCGTCCTTCTCCTCGATGACCAGCTTGCGGTCTTTGACCTCGTAACCAAGCGGCGTGTAGCCCCCCATCCACAGGCCCTTGCGTTTGCTGGCCGCAATCTTGTCACGGATGCGTTCGCCCGTGACCTCGCGTTCGAATTGCGCGAAAGACAGCAGGATGTTGAGCATGAGCCTGCCCATGGACGTGGTGGTGTTGAACTGCTGGGTCACCGACACGAACGACACCTTGTGCCGTTCGAACACCTCCACCAGCTTGGCAAAGTCGGTCAGGCTGCGCGTCAGGCGGTCGATCTTGTAGACGACCACGATGTCGATCTGGTCAGCAGCGATGTCCGCCATCAGGCGTTTCAATGCCGGGCGTTCCATGTTGCCGCCGGAGTAGCCACCATCGTCGTAGTCGTCGCCCACCGGCAACCAGCCCTCAGCGCGCTGGCTGACGATGTAGGCTTGGCCTGCCTCGCGCTGAGCATCCAGAGAATTGAAAGATTGGTCGAGGCGTTCGTCCGTTGAGACGCGGGTGTAGACGGCACAGCGCTTTTTGGTCACAACGGCGTTCATTTGGCACCTCGCTTCTGTTTGTTTTTGGTGATCCCGAAAAACAGGGGCCCAGACCACTGGGTGCCCGTGATGTGACGGGCGACGGCAGACAAACTCTTGTAGCGGCGACCCTCGTATTCGAAAGTGCCGTCGGCCTGCGCTGTGACGCGGTGCTCACGACGGTCGAATTCGCGCACCAGCACCGTGCCGGGCACGACCTGAACTTCGACGCCGCGTTGCGTCTTGATCCGCGATTGGGCTTCGCCAATCCGGGCCATCTGGGTCTGGACGACCAGCTTGGTGCCAAGGGCTTCTTCCTGGATCTTGTAGGCCACCCGGCCTTCGACGTAGGCGCGGTTGTTGTGCGGCGGACGGCGCGGGAAATACCTGTCCCAAAGCACCCACAAATCATTCATGGCCAACTTGGGCAGATTGGCAATTTGAGCCGCCAAGGATGGGGCGGCTGTCGGTACGTTCATTTGCAAACTCCTTCTGTAGACGGGTTTGTATGAACGCGCTCGGGTGCCAAGAAGCCAAGAGGAATCTCGCTTTCTCGGGGACAAGTGGAATGCAGTCGGGCGATGGCGGCGGCCAGGATTTCTGCGGCTTCGCACGCCCTTTGGCGTGGTGACATCAATTCAGGGAGTGTTTGTTCGACGATCATTTCGGTAGCCAGTAAAGTTGTCAGACCGTCACAGAGAATAGGCGTACAAGGCGGTCGGAGTATCCCGTTTGGGCGGTCTACAACATGGGTGAGCGAAGGATGAGATCGGCCCGAATCGGTCTGACGCTTCCCTGACAAAAACGGTAATGGCGTTTTTGCCGGGTCGCCTCCATTGACCTGATGTTTATCAGGTCATATATTTGAACCATTGGCCTGGAGCGATGCCATGAGCAAAAAGAGGACCGAAGGCATTACGGAGCCGCAGGCAAGAACACTGAATGTGATCTGCCAACTCCTTGACAGCACCGGCCTGCCGCCCACCGTCAAGGAATTGGCCGAGGCGCTTTGCATCAGCCACGCCAGTGCACACGAGCAGATCACGCAATTAGTACGCAAGGGGTATTTGAGGAAAGAAGTAAAGAAAGCGCGGAGCATCGTGGTCGTAAAACGGAATGAGTGACCGCGATGCGCTGATATCAACAAGGGGAATCCTGGATGGGGCATGTTCGGCTTGGGCTATTGCCAAGGACAAGGGCGTGGAAGGAGGTCGTCGGGCTGATTGCAGCCGGGGCGGACGTTTCCCAAATCGCCAATGCCACCATCACGGCGGCGGAAAAAGCCTTCTCCTTCGTCATGAAGGATGTGGGCTATACCGAGGCCGTCTGGTTGATGACACAAATGGCGATTGCCGCCAAGAAGCCCGACATCCTTCAACACCTTGCGGCGGCAGGCATCCGCCTCCCCTCTGACCCCTCCCTGATTGATGTCACCACGGCCATCACCGAGGCGCTAGACCGTCGCGTGGAGGGCAACCGCGAGCGATCCGACCTGGGCGGGCTGGCCAATCGGGCCATCGTCGGAGCCGTCAACGATGTTTTGTCCCCCAAGCTTCACTCGCTGTTCGCCTCCGACCCGGACACGATGCGGGCGGCTCTTGCGGATTTGGGCAGACCGAAGGAATTCGGCGAGTTCTCGCGGCGTTTCTTTGCCCGACTGGCTAACGAGGGGCTGCAATATTTCCTGAGCAAGGTCGTCAACACCCAGCTCGGCGACGGGATGCGGTTTGCGACGATGAATCAGTCCGCTGTTTTCAACGCGGCGCTGGAAACCCATACCCGGGAAGCGTCGGTGATCGTTGAGCAGTTTTCCAGCGAGTGGTTTTCCAAGCATCGCTTTGAGGAAGGTGGCGACATTTCCAGGAAATCATCAGATGGCTTTGCGAGCTACGCACTGACCAAGATGAAGGACGAATTGAAGGCGGGAGCACGCAGCGATGCAAGATAAACGGTACATCCTGTGCGGCAACGCCTCCGCCAAAGGCGTCAGCGAAGATCCGGAACGCGATTTGAGGTTGCGCCTGTCTGGCAAAGAAGGCAAAGGCAACATCACCCTGCGCATCGAGGATGTTCACCGAAAAATGTTCCAGCCGGTGCCCTCGCTGTTCAACGATCTGCTGGAGGTCGCCACCTACGTCTACAGCGCCGACCAGGTCATCCGGCGCGGCGCAGATGATGTCGACACCTTCGGCGACGGCTGGCGACGCGATTTGCATTTCGTCGTACCAGTGCGGAACCCGGATTTCTGGAACAGCGCGCAGGTTCAAGAAGTGCTGTGCGCGACGCTCGGCTTCCTGTCTGATGACCAGTACCAGTTCGACTTCATCAAGCTGGATCAGGATCATCCGTTCCAGGAATACCTCGGGTTCGACGATACCCAGCAGATGTACCGCAAGCCTGAGCAGGTGGTGATGTTCTCTGGCGGCCTGGATTCGCTGGCCGGTGCCATCGACGAGGTGGTCAACCAGAAACGGCGTGTGCTGTTGGTGACGCACAAGTCCACGAACAAGCTCAACAAGCGCCACCAAACCCTTGAGAACCTCCTGGCCGAGAAGGCCAATGGCAATGCACCGCCCCGTATTACCGTCCGGGTGCACAAGAGCAAGGAAATGAACCATGAATACACCCAGCGCAGTCGGTCATTCCTGTACGTTTCCATCGGGGCGACGATCGCCAAGATGCTGGGCCTCAACAGCGTGCGTTTCTACGAAAACGGCGTCATCAGTCTGAATCTACCGGTGTGCGCCCAGGTGGTCGGTGGTCGCGCCACACGTACAACGCATCCCCGGGTAATGAAGGGTTTCCAGGACATTATCTCCCTAGTGGCCGGCGAATCCTTCACCGTCGAGAACCCGTACATCTGGAAAACCAAGGCCGATGTCGTCAAGGTCATCACGGATGCGGGCTGCGAAGACTTGATCAGGCATTCGATGACCTGCACGCATACCTGGGAGATGACGAACCAGCACACCCATTGCGGTGGATGCTCGCAATGCATCGACCGGCGCTTTGCGGTGCTTGCCGCCAAGGCCGATCAGTATGACCCGGTGGATCACTACAAATTTGACGTGTTCACCCAGAGCCGCGATGCCCAGGACCAGAAGAAAAATGTCGACAAGATCATGGCGGCGGCCTATCTGGAGCGCGCTAACCAGGTGCGAAACCTGACCGATGTCGCGCAGTTTGTCAGCAGCTACCCCGATGTGGGGCGGGTTTTCAAATTCCTGGGCGGTGACACAGCTCAGGCCGCTCAGCGTGTGTTTGATCTCTACAAGCGGCACGCCAATGAGGTGATGGGGGCGTTGGACGAACTGCTCAGCCGGCACCGCACCGCCATCCGAGAGCGAACACTGCCCGGCGATAGCCTGGTTCGGACAGCCTACGAGTCCGGCTCAGTAGTCTCCATGCCCACCATGGTGTCGGCCGAAAAGCTGCCGGACAACCTCTTCCGAAAGCGCGGCAACGTCTGGGAGGTACGTTTTCAAGGACGGGGGCGACACCCCATCCTGATCCAGGGCGTTGACAAAGGGGCTGAATACATCAACCTGTTGCTGGCGTTCCCAGATCGCGAGACATCGGTTTATGCGATCGCTGTTGGCAGCGCGGCCAACGCCATTGATCTACCCGCCAACACCGGAGTGGCACCGGAAGACATTGAGGAAGGCTTCCAAGTCACCCAAGGCATCCCTCTGGGCGATGCGGGAGACGTTGCAGACAGGCAAGCCCTCCGTGAATGGTAGCAGCGCGCCCGCGAGTTGCTGGGCGAAATTGAGGAAGCGCGCGAAGCCGGTGACCACGCCCGTATTGAGGAGATCGAGGAAGAAATGGCCTTCCTGACCAAGGCGATGGAGGGCGGCAAAGGCCTCGGCGGGCGGCAACGCAAGGCCGGCGACAAGCGGAAGAACGTCCGTGACGCCTTCCGCAACGCCGTCGACCGTGCGATCAGGCAAATTGAGAAGTACGACAAACCGCTGGGCGAGCACCTGAAGGCCAGCATCAAGCACGGCAACGAGGTGGTCTATCGTCCAGGAGTGCCTATCGTCTGGGATGTGCGGCCTGTCACAAATGGTTAAGGAGGAGGATTCATGTCTTGGGAGAACTTGGCGGCAATCTCCAATTCGGCGTTCACGACATCTCTCGTCGGGGCGCTTGCTGGCGCCTACGCAGGCGCCTACGCAGCTCATAGAATTTCCGAGCGCAGCAAAGAGCGTGCTGATTTTCAAACACAGATTCGAAATACGAACGCTGCAATTACTCTTTCGTTCATGGTTTTCAATGCAGCGATCTCATTAAAGAAACAGCAGACCAAAGGGCTGTGCGACACCTATTTCAAGAAGAAGGCGGAGCTGGAGGGCTTCTTACAAAAACGTAAGGCCGGAGAGATCTCCCCCGACATTCCGTTCGAATTCCAAGCCGACCTTCGAAGCATTCCGTTTCCCGACGTTCCAATAGATGCACTACGCTCTCTTGTCTACGAAAAGCTCTCAATTTCGGCACGGCCAATAGCGCTTGTCGCCACTATAGCCGGAGCTCTCTCGTCGCTCGCAGACACAACTGCAAACAGAAATAAGCTTATCGCGAGCTTCAAAGAGCTACCGCCGCAAGTCCGCGAGGTAGCTTTGCCAGCGCTCTATTTCGGCCGTCCCTATGGTGAGGGTCACGTCAGCACGGAGTACCTCGACACAATGACGGGCCTACAAAATCTGACCGATGACGTAATCTTCTTCAGCCACCTGCTGTGCAAGGATTTAACAACCCATGGCAATAAGGTCTTGGGTAAATTTAAATCGCAATTCAAAGTCGTCCTTGAACAAATCCACGCTATTGAGCTATTGCCGGAGAAGACTGAGAACCTAATTCCGTCCGACGAGCAGTACTCGGAATGGCTGAGTGGGTTTCGCGAAAGGGAATAAGCAGTGAACGCCAAAATCAGACATTAGCCATCGGAAACCACAGATGGAACGCGCGACTAGCATTGAGGTACTACTGCGGAAATCTCAAACCGTTTTCGACGGCCTCAAGAGGGCATACGGCGCATCTCTTCAAGACAAGCCGCTGGCCGAGTAGCTGAAGGCCAGTATTAAGCATGGCAACGAAATGGTCTATCGGCCCGGGATGCAAATCACCTGAGACGCTCGTTCCATCCTGAACTCTTATGTCGCAAAATTACATAGAGGCAATCATGACCAGAACAGATATCAAGCAAACTGAAAACAAGACCAAATCCGATAGATTCTCTGTGCCGTGCGTCAAGTGCAATGGTGCAACGAAGCACCAAGTTCTAGCCTCGATTGATGTGGATGGGGAGGCCTACGACCAGAGCGAAGAGTGGAGCGTTAACTGGGTTGATCACTATCAGGTCATCCAGTGCGGTGGGTGCGAATCGATTTCATTCCGCCACACAAGCTGGTTTTCGGAAGACGCTGATCCGATGTCGGGTGAGAGCGGCGAGACAGAACGGCTGTACCCCAAACGAGGACTGGAGACGCTCCCGACGAAGCCGTACTACAACGTGCCCTCCAATCTACGGAGGATTTACAGTGAGCTAATTGACTGCTTTAACAACGACAGTCCAACTCTCTGCGCTGCTGGTCTCAGAGCAATTGTCGAAGGAATTTGTGCCGAGCGAGGTGTCCTGGATGGCCCTGTAGAGCAAACCTTGAAGGACGGCAGCAAAAAGATCGTAAGGAAAGATGATCTCCGAGGCCGAATTTCAGGTCTCCAAGAAAAGGGACTGCTTACCCAAACGAGCTCAGACACCCTTCATGAACACCGATACCTTGGCAATGACGCAGTGCACCAACTTGCGCGCCCATCAACAGATGAACTTAGGCTTGCGATTGAGATCGTCGAACATACGCTGGAGCAGTTGTACGAGCTGCCTGAGAAGGCTGAAGAATTGAAGCGCGCAAAGGCACTGCGACAAAAAAAGCAGTCAAAGGCGCATCCCTAAAGTCTGACCACTGGTTTGCATGGAGTCTCCAGCGCGGCGGCGGCTTCCGTGACGAACAAGGAGCCGGAAACCCGCGTCATCGCTGGTTTGGACGCGGCGGCGTCCGTCGCAGAAACAGAGAATGGGCGGAAACTGAGAACGAAAAGCCGCCCAAAACGGGGCTGTCCGGGTCAGCGGCGTCCGTCGCACCCTTGCCAGAAACCGCACCAACACTGGGGCGCAGCAAGAAAAGAAAAGGGGAACAGAACTAGTCTGTTCCCCGTATATGGTGGAGCTGGGGGGATTTGAACCCCCGTCCACAAGCCTTCTTCGCGCAGTTCTACATGTGTAGTCGTCTGATTTGAGTCTCGCCAGCTGCGCCGCGCAGCGACACGCTACGCAACCGGCCA
>Ga0209398_1000092_pt1 | contig 68929 bp, 64 predicted proteins | sample AshMeaBigSpring_FD_184125 | JGI IMG/M metagenome (GOLD analysis project Ga0209398, IMG submission 184125) | Groundwater microbial communities from Big Spring, Nevada to study Microbial Dark Matter (Phase II) - Ash Meadows Big Spring (SPAdes)... | ecosystem: Environmental > Aquatic > Deep...
GAGGGGCCTCGAAAAGGTTGTCGGTCATTGTCACGAACGGTTTGGCCTTCGGCTCGATGTCGTTCCACGACGGGCAGTCGATAAAGATATTCCTGGCGACCACGACGCCCTTGGGGGCCATCGGCTCATCCGAAAGCAGGGTGACGAGCTGCGGATAGCGGGTAAGCCACGGTTCTTTTTGATATGGCCAGAGCTCGAGCTTTTTCTTCAGCTCGTCGAATCCAAAGGCCCGCCATCCGAGCCCCCGCGCATCGATGTGAAGCGCCTTTCGGCAGTCGACGAACAGGTTGTTGAGCACCTGGTGGTCCCGCCCGCCGCCAAGGTGGATCGCGCGCTCGACTCCCCGGAAGATATTGCCCTCGATCGTGGCCGCGGAAAAATTGTCGTCCAGGTAGATGCCGTTCGCGCCTTTGCCATGCAGCCCGGAAATGTCGTGGAGGTAGTTGAAGCGGATCGCGTGCCCGCGGGCCGCCCAGTCGTTCCACGCGTAGATCGCACCGGCGTCGTTGGTTTCCTGGCAGACGCGGTGGATCTCGTTGAACTCGATGACATGGTCGTTTCCGGCAAAGTTCATCGCCTGGTGGGGGGCATCGTGGATCAGGTTGTGAGCCGCCCGGCACCCGACGCCGTTCAGGCTGATGCCCGGCTGGTATGTCCGGTCCCAGCGGCTGTAGTCGTGGATCCGGCAGTTCTCAACCGTGTGTCCGCACGGAGTGAGCGTCGCGCGATCGCCGCCGCTGAGGCTGACCCCGCCGTCCCCCATGCCGGAAATCTCACAGCCGCGCACCGCGCAATGACGTCCCCCCGCAACACGCACCCCCCATTTTCCGCTATTGCGGATCGTGCATCCGGCAAGTTCGACGCCCTCGCAATCGTTCAAGGTAACGGCATGGTCCCTGGCCCCCTCGAGGACGAGTCCCCGTAAGGAGATGTGCGCCGCCTTCTTTAATGTCACGACAGACGGCAGAAAGGATACCATCGTGCGGCGGGGGGCCAGCTTCTCCGGCGGGAGCAGGTAGAGCCGGCCGGTTTCGCGATCGAGATACCATTCGCCGGGCGGTCGATTTCGCAGAGAAGATTGAACCCGTAGAAGTATTGCCCCTTACGGTAGCCGTAGGAGTGCCCGCGCCCCGCGAGCGTGAGCACGCCGTTTGCCGGGTCGATTGATGCGATGGCCTGCCGCTCGTCCGCCCAGTCCCAGAACCAGTAGCCCATGGCCATCGGAGCTTTCTCCTTCGCCCACCGGGCCACGCGCCCGTCGCCGGCACGGATCACGCCCTCCCTGGTGCCGCGGATTCCCCGCACATTTACTTCCGTGGGCCCCAGAACCTCGCTGATCGTTATGAAGCCGCCGTCCGGATACCGGGAGATCGACATCGGAACATCATCCATGAACAACTCCAGCCCCGCGTTGCCCGCCTTCCCGAAGCCGCCGCTCATCGTCCCGTAGTCCGTGATCCCGGCCCCCTTCAGATCCAGTTCGAGGACGCGATCCTGCGCGGCGGGATCAAGCCGCTCGCGCACCGCAGCATCCGACACCGGCCGCCATCCCGCGACTGTGCGGCCTGCGCTCAGCCGGGCCTCCTCTCCATCGGCAGCGCGCCAGACAACCGGGGCCTGGCGTGTTCCCGAATCATCGACCCCGAGATCGAGAGGAGCTTTCAGCTCATAATTTCCCCCGCGCAAAACAATCTCCACTCTCTGCCCGGCTTGGATCTGCGCGCGCGCCAGGTCCCGTGCGCGGCCGGGCGTTGCAATCGGCAGATCCTTGGTCCCCGGCGCCGAATCGTCGCCGGCGGGCGACACCCAGATCTCCCCGGCGATCGCGGAACCTGCCGCCACCAAAAAAATTGTCAACGCCCGCCGTGCCGAAGCCGCTTTCATCCGGCATAGTTTCCGCCTTGTCCGGGACAATGGAAAGCAGATTGGACGCCCGCCCGCATCCTCACCCGCCAGATTTTTTCGGTTCCCGGTTGCCGCGGGTGGGCCGATGTGTTCTAATGACCGACTGCTCATGAATGTTGTTTTGGATCCTCAACCGAATTGTATCGTCAACCTGCAGGTCGAACTGCCCTCCGACCGCGTGACGAGTGAATGGCAGGCGATTGCCAAAGATTTCCAGCGCCAGGCCCGTATCCCGGGCTACCGTCCCGGCAAGGCCCCTCAGGCCCTGATTGACAGCCGCTACGCCAAGGACATCCGCGAGGAGGTGCAGAACAAGCTCCTCCGCGAGAGCCTCAACGAGGCAATCAAACAGAAGAACCTCCGCGTGCTTTCGGTCGCCAATGTCGAGGACGTCCAGATCAGCAACGACAACACGATGCGCTACCGCGCCAGCATCGTCACCGCCCCGGAGTTCGAGATCCCTGACTACTCGGCGATCACCGTCGAGCTGGCCAAGCGCAACGTGACCGACGAGGACGTGCAAAACTGGGTCGAGCAGCTCCGCGAGCCCCACGCCTCCTACGAGCCCGCCGAGGGCCGGCCGCTCGCCATGGGCGACTACGCAGTGCTCACCTACGAGGGCAAACTGGACGGCCAGCTCCTCTCGGAAGCCCTCCCGAAGGCTCCGCAGCAGCTGCACGGACGCAAGAACTCCTGGATTCTGGTCGACGAGGGAACGCTCGTGCCCGGCTTCGCAAAGGCGATCGAAGGAATGGCGATCGGCGACGAGCGCGCGTTCACGCTCGACGTGCCGGCCACATTCCCGCTGGCCGACCTCCAGGGCCGCCAGCTCGCCTACACGGCCACCCTCCACGGGATCAACGTCAAATCCCTGCCCCCGCTCGACGATGCCCTCGCAGAAAAGATCGAGCCCGGCAAGACGATGGAGGCGCTCCGCGCCGACATCCGCGAGCGGCTGGTCAACATGGCCGAATCCCAATTTGAAAACGGCAAGCGCAACGAGGCGCTCAAGGCGCTCCTTTCGAAGGTCGATTGCGAGCTCCCCGCGCAGACCGTCGACCGCGAGGTCTCAAGCATCCTGCGCGAGATCGTGCAGGAGAACCAGGTCCGCGGCGTGAGCGACGACGAGCTCCGCTCGCACCAGGACGAGCTCGTCGGCATCGCCCAGCGGAGCGCCCGCGACCGCGTGCGCGGGAACTTCCTCCTCCTCCGCATCGCCGAGAAGGAGAAGCTCGAAGCCACCGAGACCGACCTGATCATGGCCGTGAGCGAGATGTCACGCCGCTACGAGATCCCGGTCAAGAAGCTCATCAAGGACCTCCAGTCGCGCGAGGGCTTCGGCCCGATCCGTGAGCAGATCCTCATGGGCAAAGCGCTTGACCTCGTTGCAAAAAACGTGACTGTGAACGAGCCTTCAGCCACCAAATAAATTCTATGCTAGTTCCCATCGTTGTTGAACAGACCGGGCGCGGCGAGCGCAGCTACGACATCTACTCGCGGCTCCTCAAGGATCGCATCATCTTCATCGGCACGCCGATCGACGACCATGTGGCCAACCTGGTTATCGCCCAGCTCCTGTTCCTCCAAATGGAGGACGGCAAAAAGGATATCAGCATCTACATCAACTCGCCCGGCGGATCGGTCACGGCGGGGCTCGCGATCTACGACACGATGCAGTTCGTCACGTGTGACGTGAACACCTACTGCATGGGCATCGCCGCCAGCATGGGGGCCGTCCTCCTCTGCGCGGGAACGAAGGGCAAGCGCTACGCGCTGCCGAATTCCGACATCATGATCCACCAGGTCTCCGGCGGCGCCCAGGGCACGGCCAGCGACGTGGAGCGCCAAGTCGAGTTCATGTACAAGCTCAAGAAGCGGCTCAACGGCATCCTCGCCCACCATACCGGCAAGCCGGTCGAGCAGGTCGAGAAGGATGCCGACCGCGACTACTATATGTCGGCCGAAGAGGCGAAGGCCTACGGACTCGTCGACGAAGTCGTCCAGTCCCGCAAGGAGATCAAGGATCCCGCGCCCGCCAAGCCGTCGGAGTAGGAAGACCCCCCGCCCATGGCCCGCGCAAACAACCTCACGATGTGCTCGTTCTGCGGCAAGAGCCATGCGGAAGTGCGCAAGCTCATCGCCGGACCCGGCGTCTATATCTGCGACAGCTGCATCACAGTCTGCAAGGGGATCCTCGACAAGGAATTCAAGGAGGAGGCAAAGAAGGTCAAGACGGCTATCCGCGTTCCGAAGCCGGCCGAGATCAAGAGCCAGCTCGACCAGCATGTCATTGGCCAGGACCACGCCAAAAAGGTCCTCTCGGTAGCGGTCCACAACCACTACAAGCGGCTGCTGCAGGACAGCCAGACCACCGTGGACTTTGAAACGCTCTCCGACGTCGAGATCGAGAAGAGCAACATCCTCCTCATCGGGCCGACCGGTTCGGGGAAAACCCTGCTTGCCCGCACGCTCGCCCGGGTCCTCGACGTGCCATTCGCGATCGCCGACGCCACCTCGATCACCGAGGCGGGTTATGTCGGCGAGGATGTGGAGAACATCATCCTCCGCCTCCTCCAGAATGCCGACTACGATGTGAAGCGCTGCGAGATGGGGATCGTCTACATCGACGAGATCGACAAGATCGGCCGCAAGACCGACAACGTCAGCATCACGCGCGACGTCTCAGGCGAGGGCGTCCAGCAGGCTCTCCTCAAGATCCTCGAGAGCACGGTCTGCAACGTCCCGCCGCAGGGCGGGCGCAAGCACCCGCACCAGGAATATATTCAGGTCAACACCGAGAAGATCCTCTTCATCTGCGGCGGCGCCTTTGTGGGCCTTGACAAGATGATCCAGCGCCGGCTTGTCGGACGCTCGATGGGCTTCCACACGCAGGACGAACCCTCGGCCGAATTTCTCAAGCGCGAAGCGCTCCACAAGGTCGAACCGGAGGACCTGCTCGGCTTCGGGCTCATCCCCGAGTTTGTCGGACGCCTCCCGGTCGTCGCAACGCTCGACGAGCTCACCGAGGACCAGCTTGTCACGATCCTGACCGAGCCGAAAAACGCCATGATCAAGCAGTATACCAAGCTGCTGGGCATGGACGGCGTCTCGCTCAATGTGACGAAGGACGCCCTCCGCGCGCTCGCGTCGGAAGCCGTCAAGAAGGGGACCGGCGCACGCGCGCTCCGCTCGCTCATCGAGCGGATCATGCTCGACGTCATGTTCGATTCGCCAAGCCGCGAGGACATCGCCGAGATCACGATCAACCGCGCCGTGGTCGACGGCAAGCGCTCGCCCCTCATCCGCAAGAAGCAGGAGAAGGACGCGGCGTAATCAGCGCTCGAGCCGCGCCTGCCAGATCCAGCTCCACGGCAGCGCTCCGTGCGAAAGCATCCAGTCGTTGAACCGCTTGAGCGACCAGCCCTCGCCTTCCACCAGGTGCCGGTGCAGCTTCTCCACCTCGATCCGCCCGAGCAGGTAGCTCATCGGCACGGTTGGGCTTGAGGAATACCAGTTGATGTCGCCGGCCGCGCGCGCCCGCGTGAAGCCGACGCCGTCCTGCAGCCTGCGCGCCGCGGCGGAGGGGGTCAGCGAGCCGTCCTGCAAGCCGCAGTCGATCACAATCCGGTGGGCGCGCCAGAGGGCGTCATGCAGCTGGATGAGGTTCGCATGGGGCACCTCGATCATCCCCCGCTCGACCGCCATCTTCTCGCACCACATCGTCCAGCCCTCGTAAAAAATCGCATGCTCGCAGAGCCGGCGGATCCGGCTGGGATGGCGGAACTGGACGACGAACTGGAGGTGGTGGCCGGGGTAGGCCTCGTGGACGCTCGTGAGTTCGAGGCCGAAATGCTGCCGGATCTCCTCGCGCTTTTTTTCCGGATCGGTTTGCGTGAGGCTCAGATCGTTGACCCAGAAGATCCCGGCCTGGCTGCGGGCAAATGGCGGCGGGGCATTGTAAGCGGCGGTCGGGAACTGGTGCCGCAAGAACGCCGGCACAGGCAGAACCTTCAGCGACTCGCCGGGAGGAAGCGTCACCAAATCGAGCCCGGCCAGCTGCGCTTTGATGTCGCGGGTGGCCGACCGGTAGGCTTCGAGAAGCGTGCCCTCGGGCTGCCAGGCGGCGGCGGCTTCATCGATCAGCGCGCGCGCGGATTTGTTCCCGAGCTTCGCAGCGGCCTGCTTGAGCAGGAACTCCTGCCGCGCGATCAGCCGCTCGCCGGAGGCCCGGGCCTCGGGCAGCGTCAGCTCGAGTCCGAGACGCTCGCGGATCAGGAACTCGAACCGCTCGCGGCCGATCGCAAACGATCCGGCAGCGCCGGGCGTTTTTTTCCGGATCGCCCTGGCATAGTCGGCGAATGCCGCGGCGGCGGATCGCAGGAGCGAACGCGTCCTGGCCGGATGCGGGGAAACGTTCCCCAGCTCGTCGCTGAGGCCCTCCAGAAACTCGACGCTGCCGGCGCACGCCCGCTCGGCCAGCGACGTCCACAGCGGCACGGGAAAGCGGATGCACGAGGCGCCCGCGGCGAGGAAGTCCGGAATCCGCTTCAGCCGCGCCTCGATGGCCGGGAGCGCGCGCGCCGGCCGGCCGGCCGAGCGGACAATGAGGTCGAAGATCGCATCCACTGCCGCGTCGCAGTGGACCTGTGGGTTTGTGCGCCAGTTTGCCAGGTCGCGGGCAAAGACGAGCTCGGTTCGCAGGCGCGACAGAAACCCTCTTCGGTCCAGCCAATCGTCGCCGCGGAATGCTGCCGCCGGAAGGGCCTCCACGGCCCGGAGGGTCCGCTCGAGCAGCGCGATGTGCGCCCGGTGGATGGCAGGCGTATTCCCGCCGAGCAGCGGTTCAAATTCCTTGAATCCCATCCGGCTCGCCTGCTCGGGAAAGAGCGCGCACGTCGCCTCCAGCCAGGAATCGGCGGCGGCACGGAACTCCCGCACGGCCAGGCGGTCGGAGGTCTCCGGGGCTCTCATTCGGCGCCGGCGGGCAGCATCAGGATTTCGCGGCCTTCAGCAGATCGCGGATCTCCGTGAGAAGCTCCTCCTGCGTGGGTGGCTTGGGAGCGTTGGGATCCGGCTTCTTCTCGGAAAGCTCACGCAGCTTATTGATCGGTTTCACGAAGACAAAGAACACGACCGCCGCCAGAAGAAGGAAATTCAGAACGCCCGTGCCGAAGCTGGAAAGCCCGGCCAGGATTGTGGACGGATCCCCCCGCCCGCTGATCACGGCCACGATCGGCTCGATGATCCCCTTCACGACCCCCTCGACCAGCTTGCCGAACGCCCCGCCGATCACGACACCGACAGCCAAGTCGATCACGCTCCCGCGGGAGATGAACGTTTTGAATTCCTCGATGATTTTCATATCCCGCGTGTTTGCCAACGAATCCCCCCACTGCCAAGACAAAAGGCGCTGGTGCCCCGTGCGGGGTGCGCGGGTTTCGGAAAAAACCGGTTGCACACAGGAAGCTCCGAAGGTATTTAGCCGCGCATAGGCGGGGGTCGACCCCGATGGAACCGGAGGACCTCAATGAAAACAAAAGCACTGGTTTTTCTTGGGATGGTGGCGGGTGCGGTGGGGCTGGCCGCGCAGTCGAATCCCCTCAATGGTTATGCGGGAACCGAATATTACTCGATTCCCTACGTGAATGCGCAAGGGGATCCGCAGACTGTATTCGGAACCGGGTCGGCGGCTCCCGACCCGCGGATCAAAGTGGAGATCGCAGGCGGCGAGCACATCCTGCCGTTGGATACCGGCTCGCGCGCGCTCTACCTCAGCGCCCCGCAGCTCCCTGCCGGCCTTGTGCCCGATGGCCCGGACGGCCAAGTCTACCTCAACAGCAGCGCCCGCATCTACCTCGGCAAGTGGTCGACTCAGACGATCACGTTTTTAGGCGCCACCGGGACCGCTGCCGGAAATGCGACTGCGACGCTGCCAATCCTCGTGGTGAGCGCTCTAACCGCCTCCTCGACCCCCCAGCCGGGCACTTCGATTCCAGGGACCACCTTCTCCACGCTCACCGCCTCGGGCTCTGTCAACATCACTAACCTTGAAGGCGCTCCGGCAGGCACGGTCCCGATCCAAAGCGGTCCGGGAGGCGGTGGCACCATCTTCCTGCAGCCGGGTCAGGTCGCCCCCTACAGCCTCAACCCCGGCGTGCTCGGAAACGTGGAAAACTTCGGCGTGGGGTTCGACCGGACCGGTCAGGGAACAACCCCCAACAATAGTCAGTATAACCAGCAATACAACGCGTTCCTCAACGTCTCGCAGATGCAGGCTGGTACGATGCACGCAGGGTTCTTGCTGACCGACGATTCTGTCCAGCTTGGGCTCGCGGCAAACCTCGGCGGCGGGTTTGGCTACACGAACCTGGCCCCAACGGGCTATGCGACCGTGCCTGGCTCCCCACCCGACTGGCAAGCACCGACGGGCAACCTGGTCTACGATGGCGCGCCGACGGGCGACGGGCAGCTCGTGATCGATATCGGAATCGCCACCGGAATTTTGACCCTCCCCGGAAAATCCCCATCCTCGACGGTCCTCACGCCGTTCTCGGTCAACCTCCTCAACTCCGGCGGCGCGATCTCCTACGATGTCAACTCCAACCCGGAGAACCCGCTCAACCCCGAGCTCTCCGGAGGCATACCCGACGTCGCATTCTTTGATCCGCTCGCAGGAAACTTCTCCGAAAACCAACCGCCCCTCAGCGGGCAATTTTTCAACACCGGACGTAACCCGCTGAACGTCTTCGACTACCTTTACGATGGGCAGAACGGCTACATCGGACTGCGTCCGCGGACCGCGATCGACCCCGCCGACAACCCCGGAAACGTCTCATTCACCGCGGGGTTTTACCCCTCGCCGGTGCCGGAGCCCTCGGCGGCTGGTCTTGTTGCTGCAGCGTTTCTGTGCGCGGTCCTCTGGGGGCGGCGCACCGCCCGCCGGCTGGCCGGCTCCGGGCGCGCGGCGGCCGCCTGCACATGTCTGATGCTGCTCGCTGCCTCCGGCGGTGTCTCGGCCGAGCCCTACGTGATACCGATTTACAATGAGGGTCCAACCTCGGGGCTCCGCATCTACGCGGCCATGGGGGACGGCGGCACGCTCGTGCCATACCTTCTTGACACCGGCTCCCCGCAGTCGTTTGCAACCTACGGGACCTGGTGGGGGAACCCGCCCGCCGAGCAGACCGTTCAGGGCGCGAATGCGTTCACATTCGCCGCAGGCATCACGTATTACTGGAACCCCATCTCGACCACAGTCACGCTCGGAAACATCGACGGCCAGCCTCTCGTCTCGACCGGTGCCCCGGTCAATGTCGGCTACATCACAAACATTTCATCCGGCGGGCTCACCCCTCAGCAAAGCTACGAGGCCTGGGCAGCCGACCATGCGGCCGGAACCCCGCCGCTTGCCGGCGGAACCTCTTACGGAAACTTCGGGGCAGGCCTCTACGGGAACACCACCCAGGACGGCAACACCTCGCTCGCCACCATTCTCGCCCAGATCCCGCTCAGCCCCGGACTGAAAAAAGGGTTTGTGATCAACACCGGCGGGATCACCGCCGCCAAGGGCAACCTCACCATCGGCCTCGATACCGCCACCATCGATGGCTTCTTCAACGCCCCGGGTGCTGTCGTGCTCCCGATGGCCAAAAACATGAACGGCGGGTCGCAGGTCATCCTCCCGGGGGGCGCAAAATCCTACCTCGCTACCCAGCTCGCGAATGCGACCGTCTCGCTCAACGGCTCGGAATATTCCGCCTCCGGCGTCCCGGTCATCTTCGATACCGGAGGCGGCGAGAAGGTCGTTTTCTACCAGGACCAGTCGGGACCGGCTGCCGTCCCGCCCTCGCTGATCACGGGAAATGCCACGTTCGGCTTGGTCGAGCCGGGGACCTCGTTCCTCCTCTCCGCAGCCGACACCACCAGCCAGCCGGCATCATTCCTGGGGTTCGACGTGCTCAACTCACTGTTCGGGCAAAACTACCTCGACGTGGATGCAAACCTTTCTTCCGGGATTGGCGGCGTCCGGGTGAACACCGGGATCCAAGCCTTCTACGACTACGAGGTGCTCTTCGATCTGGACGACGGATGGATCGGACTCAAGCCGATCACGCCGGTCCCCGAGCCGTCGGCGTTCTGGCTGGCCGCCGGCGGGCTCGCCGCGATCCTGACCTGGAGGACGGCGCACAAGCTGTCCGCTCGCAGGTCGCTCCACGCTGCGGCCGGAATCCTGGTCGCGCTCGCCGCCCCGCTCGGCGCCCAGGAGATCGCTTGCGTCCCGCTCCAGCTCACCAATATCGCCTCCGGCGACTCCGCGCCCGAATACAAGCTCGGGATCCAAATCGGCTTCGACAGCCAGCCGCCCAAGCTCTATGAGTTCGACACCGGTGCCGCCGGCTTCTTCCCGGCCTACCTTCCCGGAGCAACGCCCTGGTGGGATGGCGGCATGCCGACCGGCCACAGCATCACAATGAACTACACGAGCGGCATCTCGTATAACGCCTCGGTCACCACTACAAACCTCTCGCTCTACGCGCCGGGCGAAGCGACTCCGCGCGTCTCCGCATCCGGTGTTGCGGTGGGCCGGATCAACAACACGAGCGGCACGCTTCCGGACTGGGACACCGACCTGCAATCCGGCTCAGCGCCCCTCCAGGGTGCGTTCTACGGGGATTTCGGGATGGCGCTCTATAAAAACTATGGGTTCCCGCCGACTCAGTCTGAAAACAGCGGTCTCTTTGCGATCCTCCCGCAGCTGCCAGGGAACCTGAGCAGCGGGTTCATTGTTCGGACCGGCGGGTATGGAAACGCGACACCAGAGCTTCAGATTGGCATCCGTCCGTCCGACCGCGCGGCATTCCCCTTTTCTGTCCCGATGAACCAGGACGGCACGGTCACGTTTCCCGTCAGCGGCGCGCCCTCTTACCGGCCCAACTCGATGAACGGAACGCTCACGCTGGAGGCGTCCGGTGGGCCCTCGCAAAACCTCGGCTCTGTCCCGGTCATCCTCGATACCGGGGCGACCTCCACAGCGATCCACGAGGGCTCGCTCCTCGCCGTTGACCCCGCGCTGCGCTCTGGCGGATCGCTCGCCCCCGGCGTCCAGTTCAGCCTTTCCGATGGTCCTTGGGAGTTCACGCAGTCCGAGGCCGGCGTGCCCGGACTCAGCAACGTCACCGTCTCGCCTGGCACCACCAACATTTACGCCCCCCAAACCGGATTCGTGAACTCCGGCATCACCCTGTTCTTCCAATACAATGTCATGTTCGATCTCGAGGACGGCGTCGTCCGGTTCCAACCGATCCCCGAGCCTTCCGGTACAGCGCTCCTGGCGTTCGCCGCAGCTGTAGCCGCTGCGGTTGCATTTCGCAGGATCGGCCGCCACCCGGGCGCTGCGGTCCTCTCAACACTCGCCGAGCAGTCCAAGCGCCTCGCCAGCCAGGAAGAGAGAGCCCGTGATCAGGATGCGGAGGGAGCCGGCTTTGGCTTGCTCCAAGGCAGATGCCAGATTCGGAAATCTGGCCGAAGGCACGGACACAAACTGCTGGAAGAAGGCTGGATCGGCGGTGCGCGGGCTTGCGACCGGGACAAATAGAAACTCCCCTGCAATCGGTGTGAGCGCTGCGATCATGGCCGCATAATCCTTGTCGGCGAGTGCGCCGAAAACCACGGTCGCCCTTTCCCGGCCGAATGCCTCCTGCCAGGTAGCGGCGAGCGCGGCAGCTGCATGCGGGTTGTGCCCGCCGTCGAGGACGATCAACTCGCCGATCCGCTGGAACCTTGCCGGCCAGACGACCGCGCCGAGCGCCGTGGCGATCGTTTCCTCCGGAACGCCCGCGCCGGATGCTCGGACGGCCACAGCGGCGACGGCGGCATTCCAATGCTGGTGGAGACCGGGCAGCGATACCGGGCCAGACCATGGCTCGCCGACGAACGTGATCGGGGCCCGTTCGCTTTTGGCTTTTTCGCGAAGAATGGCGACGGCTTCCGGAACCTGCGGCGCCGAAACGACCGGGATGCCGGCCTTGATAATTCCGGCTTTCTCTGCGGCGATCGCTTCGATCGTGTCGCCAAGCCACTCGGCATGGTCCATCGCGAGCGGAGTGATCACCGAAACGACCGGCGTAACCGCATTCGTGGCATCGAGGCGCCCGCCCATCCCGGTCTCGAGGACGACATAGTCGCACCCGGACTCCGCAAAATGAGAAAGGGCCAGGACGGTCGAGATCTCAAAAAATGTGGGCGAGTGCTCCCAGCGGGCGCAGGCTCCGCGGAGACGCGTGAGCCCGGCAGCGGCAGCCTCGGGCGGGATCATTTCGCCATCCACCCGGATGCGCTCGCGAAAGTCGACGAGGTGCGGCGATGTGTAGAGACCCACCCGGTAGCCGGCCGCACGCAGGCACGCGTCGATCATCGCGCAGGTCGATCCCTTGCCGTTTGTTCCCGCCACATGGACGATCTTGAGCCCCCGCTCGGGATGGCCCTCGGATTCCAGCAGGAGCCTCGTGTTTTCCAAGCCGAGCTTGATGCCGAAAAATTGCGTGGAGTGCAGCCACGCGAGCGCCTCGTCGAGCGTCACTTCTTCGCGAAGTAGCCGAGGAGAATCCCGAGCGTGTCGCGCATTTTCTGCCGCGGCACGATGATGTCGATGAGCCCGTGCTTTTCCAGAAATTCGGCCGTCTGAAAATCGTCCGGAAGCGTCTGGTGGGTCGTCTCGCGGATCACGCGGGGACCGGCAAACCCGATCATGCTGCCGGGCTCGGCGATGATGACGTCGCCGAGCGAGGCGTAGCTGGCCATGACTCCGGCGGTCGTCGGATTTGTAAGCACAGCGATATAGGGAAGCCCGGCCTGGGCATGGAGTGCCAGGGCGCCGCTGGTCTTGGCCATCTGCATGAGGCTGAGCATGCCCTCATACATCCGGGCCCCACCGGAGGCGCAGACGAGGACGACAGGGATCTTCCTCTTGGTGGAGAGCTCAATAATCCTGGTCACCTTCTCACCGACGACCGAACCCATGGTGGCGGCGAGGAAGTTGAAATCCATCACGCCGAGGCCGAGCGGATGCCCGTCGATCTTTGCTGTGCCGGTGGCGATGGCGTCGACGAGGCCGGTCTTCTCCTTGTAGCTCCTGAGGCGGTCGGCATAGGTGGCCACGCCTTTGAACTCGAGCGAGTCGATCGACGAGAGCGACGCATCGATCTCCTCAAAGGTCCCGGGGTCGACGAGGCTGGCGATCCGCTCGCGCGAGCCGAGCGTGAAATGGTGGTTGCACTTCGGGCAGACCTGGAGGTTCGACTCGAGCGCCAGATTGTGGGTGACCTCCCCGCAGGACGGACACTTTGTCCAAAGGCCCTCGGGCATCTCGCGCTTTTGGGAACTCCGCGAACGGAGGATCGGTTTTTTGAAAATCGCCATGGTTTTCCTTTCTATCCGCGAGCCACGGTGAGGGCGCGCACGGAACCCGCGCCGGCTTCCAGCAATACGGCGGCACAGGCATCCAGAGTTGATCCGGTGGTCAGCACATCGTCGACCAGCAGAAGGTTGTTGTCAGTCACATCCGCATTCTTGCGCAGAATGAACGCATCCCGCAAGTTTTGCCTGCGGGCATTCCGGTCGAGCCGGGTCTGGGTCGTCGTGTAGCGGCGGCGGGCCAGCGCCTCGATAACGGGGATTCCGGATGCCCGGGCGAGCTCTGACGCGAGTAGCGCAGCCTGGTTGAACTCGCGCTCGCGAAGGCGCCGGGGATGCAGGGGCACGGGGACAATGCCGTCAAATGCCATGCCCTCCAGGCGCCCGTCGCGCAGGCCGCGCACAAGGATCCCGCCGAGCACGCGGGCCAGCCAGAGCTCGCGGGCATATTTGAGCCGGTGAACCATATCGCGCACCGGCCCCCGGCTCAGCGTGACCGCGACAGCACAGTCGAACGAGAACGCCTCGCCGCGGCAGTTCGGACACGTGAATTCCGCCATCTGCCCGCTGAACGGCTGCGAGCACACCTCGCAGCGGGGCGCCCGGACATACTCGATCTTCTCCAAACACGCGTCACAGAGGTCCCCGCCCTCGCCGATCGATCGGCCGCAGCCGGCACAGTGCGCGGGAAAAAACAACGAGCCCAGCGGCTCAAGAATCCGGGAGAGAACGCTTCGCATGCCGCAGGTAGAGGAACACAAATCCGGCCGTCGCCAGCAAAACAGCGGCAGGCACCACCCCGGTCGGCACGGCACCGCTCACCACATTCGGCCCGACCCAGGGGAGCAAACTCTCCGGCGGCTTGGCCCGGAACTTAGCGACCAGCTGGAGTCCCTGCTGGCCGAGGATCCAGCCGGCATGCAGCCCGATCGCAAGGAACAGCGACCGCGTCCGCAGCGTCGCAACCGCAAGGATCAGGCCTGCGACTACAAGGGAAAGAAATCCCCACCCGAGCAGCGGCCACGGCGGCGCACTCGAAAAGGCAAGCGGAAGTTGCTCGAACCCGCTCAGCCAGCCGACAGGAACCGGCACCGCCGGCTTTGCCACCCGCATAAAATGGACCGCTCCGAAAAGCGCCGAGGAAGCCACCGCCGCCGGCCACAGCCCAAACGCCCGGACGCAGAGACCGAGCAGCACGCCGCGGAACAAAAATTCCTCCAGCACGGCAACCGCCGATGCCGTGAGCAGAACCTTGAGGACCGCGGCGGCGGCAAAACCGGATTTCAGCCGGTAGACATCAAACCCGATGTAGCTGGCGGCCAGGCAGGCGACCGGCACGAACGCGATCGCCAGCCCGGCAGCCAGATCGCGGCGCCAAGAAGGATTCCGCTCGATCCCAAGCGTCGCCAGGCTCCGGATCCCCGCCAGCCGAAACGCCGGCCAGAGCAGCACGAGGGTCGATATTTGCAGGCACCTGCTAAAATACCGGTGAAACGGAAACCCTTGCAACCCCGGCAACACTCCCTGCCTCGCCAGCGCATCGCCCGCCCAATACAAAGGCGGCGCAACCACGCACGCCAGCAGCACCACACCACACAGGTAGGCAACGAGAATCACAAGCGGGTTCTTGGCAGCGGGACTCGAGTTCACTCCCGGAATCTATGCCCCACTTTTGGCTGCGAGGCGAGACGTTTGGGCACCTTCGTCTGGCGGGCACCGAATCGAAGCGAGTGGTTGCCAAGCGGTAAGCGCCCCCGATAAGCTGGCCGCCCTATGAGCCAAACTGCCTGCCCCCTCTGCGAGATGACCGAAATTCTGGAGCATGCCGAGCGCTGGGAGTGCGTGACGTGCGGGCACGAATGGCCGCGCGAGGAGCAGCCCGCCGGAGACCGCGTGGTCAAGGATGCCTTCGGAACGATCCTCGCGGACGGCGACACGGTGGCCCTGATCAAGGACCTCAAACTCAAGGGATCGTCCCAGGTCATCAAAGGCGGGACGAAGGCCAAAGGAATCCGCCTCGTCGATGGCGATCACGAAATCTCCTGCAAGATCGATGGCAGCGCCATCGGACTCAAGGCCTGCTTCGTCAGGAAGTCCTGAGGCTTGCAGCCAAACCTCGTCATCCGGGAGGATGGGCAAATGCAGCCTCTTGGCGCGGTTTAGATTTCGGTAGCCGGGTCAGTGTCGGCAGCCGCATCCGCCTTGGGCGCGCGCAGCGTCACAAGAACCTTGTCGATGCGCTGCCGGTCCATGTCCATGATCTCAAAATCGAAGCGGTCCCAGACCAGCTTTTCGCCCTCGCGGGGGATGTGGCCGAGGCGGAACAGAATAAAGCCGCCAAGGGTGGTAAAGCGGTTCTCGTCCTCGCCGGGAAAGTTGTCCTCGATCCCCAGGCTGCTCTTGGCCTCGTCGACATCCAGCATCCCGTCGATCAGCCAGGTCCCGTCCTGGCGCAGCAGGGCCTTCGGGTCGTGGCGCTGCTCGCGCTCGGGCAGGTTTCCGACGATCGCCATCATCACGTCGTTTAAGGTCACAAGACCCTGCAGGCCGCCGAATTCGTCGACCACAAGCGAGATGTGCTTGCCGGATTTTTTAAATTCCTCGATGAGCTTGCCGGCCGGCATCGTCGTCGGCACGTAAAGCGGCGGTGTCACGAGCGCGCGCAGCTCGACCCGCCCGGCCAGCGAGAGGTTCGCCCAGAGCGACTTCACCGAGACCATGCCGATCACGTTGTCGCGCGTGCCCTGGTAGACCGGAAAGTGCGAGTGCCCGCTGCCGGCGATCCGCCGCCAGTTTTCATCGTCGGAATCGTCGAGCGAGAGCCAGATCATGCGGGCGCGGGGGGTCATCAGATCGCCGGCGATCTGCTCATCGAGCTCGAAGACGCCTTCAACCATGTCCTTTTCGGCCTTCTTGAAGATGCCCGCGCTGAGGCCCTCGTCGATCAGGACCCGCACCTCCTCTTCCGACACCGAGGATTCCTTGGTCTTCTTTACACCGAGGGCAGCCATGAGAAAGTCGCTCGAGTGGTTGAGCATGTTGACCAGCGGCGAGGTCATGACCGAGAGCCCGTTCATCGGGCGGGCCAGGGCGGAGGCGATCTTCTCGGGGTTGTTGAGAGCCAGGCGCTTCGGGACCAGCTCGCCAATGATCACCGAAAAATACGTGATGATCGCAACGACGACAAAGAGTGCGGCATTCTCGGCCATGGGCTCGGTGAGCCCGGGAATCTTCATCAGGATCGGGGTCAGGTGGCCTGCCAGGCGGGCTCCGCCGAATGCGCCGGCCAAAACCCCGACCAGCGTGATGCCAACCTGCACGGTCGAAAGAAACCTTCCAGGGGTCGTGGCGAGGGCAAGGGCGAGCTTCGCGCCGGAATGCCCGTCATCGGACAGGGTTTTCAGGCGCGCCTTACGCGAGGCGACGAGCGCGATCTCGGCCATCGCAAAGACCCCGTTTGCAAGCAACAGGACAAAAACGACGACGATCTCCAGTGTTAATCCAGACATATGATAAGCCCGCGATAGTATCGGATACAAACCCCCTCGGCAAATGGAACGTTCGACCGGCGCAGCCGCAAAGGCTTGCAAAAGCCTGAGACACGGACGCTGTCCCTCACAAACATTTGGCGATTTTTCCGGTATTTGTGCATACGTTGCCACCCGGCCGCCCATGGATATCCATTCAAAGACAAACTCCGCCGATCCCCGCCGAGCAGATGCCTTTCGCCGGTCGCTCGACCGGTGGTTCCGGTGCCAGGGACGGAGCCTTCCATGGCGCAGCACGCGCGATCCCTACGCGGTGATGGTCTCGGAGTTCATGCTCCAGCAGACGACAGTGGCGGCGGTGGTCCCGTTTTTTGAGCGTTGGATGAAACAGTTTCCGGACGTGCAGGCGCTGGCGGCCGCGGACGAGCAGTCGGTACTCAAGCTGTGGGAGGGGCTCGGCTACTACTCCCGCGCTCGCAATCTGCACCGGGCGGCGCGCGCCATCGTCGCGCAGGACGGAATCATCCCGCGCAGCGTTTCCGCGCTCCGGGAACTGCCTGGGATCGGCCCCTACACCGCTGCTGCCATCGCAGCCTTTGCCTTTGACGAATGCGTTCCGGTGCTGGACGCCAACATCATCCGCGTCGTCGCCCGGCTGTTCGACTTCCGCAATCCGGTTAACACCGCTGAAGGACGGATCTTCCTTGAGCGGGCCGCGCGCGTGCTCCTGCCCCGCCGCGGCGGATGCGCCCATGCCTCGGCGCTGATGGACCTCGGCGCCACCGTCTGCCGCGCGGGCCAGCCGGATTGCGCAGCGTGCCCGGTGCAAAAATTCTGCTCGGCAACCGACCCGGGCACCATCCCCCGGAAGCCGGCACGGGCGCAGACGATCGCTGAGACCGACTGCCGCATCTTTGCTGAACGGGCGGACGGCGTTTGCCTTGTGCCTTCCGACGGACCGCGATGGAGAGGCCTCTGGCTTCTCCCGCCGGGGCCGCCATCGGACGCGCCAATCCATATTTCGAACTACGTGGTGACGCGCCACCGGATCCGTCTGGAGGTCGCCCGGGCGCGCGCGCTCAAAGCGTGGCGAGCTTTTGCTGCGGACGCACTGCCGCCGATGCCCTCGCCTCACCGCCGCGCGCTGGAACAGATTCTCAGCGGCCGTTCAAACCGGAAGCGGCCGCCTCAGAAGAATAGCGAACCGGCGTAGGTGAAGACGCCGAAGATGCCGGCCGCGATGAGCACACCGGTCACGCGCGCGACGGCCGGCAGCCCGTAGCGCTCGCACAGCGAGGCGAGCGCCACCCAGGCGATCGGGATCGCAAACATCCACAGCCCGTGCCGGCCCAACTGCACCGCAAGGTCGGGAAATTTGGAGGCGACATTCGGAGCATAGCCACCGGCAGCGAGCAGCACGTTGAGCGCGAGGATACCGAGGGACAGAAACACAAATTGCGTGGCGGCAATGGAGATGATCATGAGATTCCGAGAAGTGCCCGGCGCATCGTCTCTAGCGGCGCAGGGCGGTTGAACCAGATTTCAAAAGCCAGCGCCCCCTGGTGGAGGAGCATGCTCAGCCCGTTGGCCGTGCGGGCTCCGGCAGCCGCCGCATCCTCGATGAGCCGCGATGAGCCGGCCGCGTAGACGGCATCGTAGACCATCAAGTTGGGAGTCAGGAGGGACGGCGGGATCAGCGGCGGATCGCTCCGCTTCATCCCGACCGACGTCGCGTTGATCACAAGATCCGCATGGGCAAGCTGCTCGCGGAGCGCCTGCTCCTCGAAGGGGATGGCGAGGATCCGCTCAACCGGCCCGACCAGCCGGTCACTCCGGAAGGAGGACGACAGCTCCTCAGCAAGCAGCCGGGCCTTCTCGAATGTCCGGTTGACCAGCACGAGGCGCTCGCACGATTCCATCGCGCACTGCACCGCAATCGCCCGCCCCGCGCCACCGCCGGCTCCAAGCAGGACCACCCGCAGGTCCCGCAGGTCGACAAGAAAATCCTCACGGATCGCCCGCACGAAACCGGGTCCGTCGGTGTTGAACCCTGCCAGCGTGTTCCCCTCGACAACCAGCGTGTTCACAGCCCCGGCACGCCGCGCAAAATCATCCGCACGGTCGACACTTGCAAGAGCGATCGCCTTCAGCGGAAATGTCACGTTCGCACCGAGAAACCCCGCTGCCGGCAGCGCGCGGAATGCCTCGGCCGCCAGTGCCTCCGGCACGTGAAGGCGTCCGTAGCGCGCCATAATCCCGCAGGCCTCCAGAGCGGCATTCTGAAACACCGGGGACTTCGAGTGGATCACCGGATCGCCCGCGACCGCATAGCGCACCGCGGGATCCAGCTTCAAAAACTTCTCCGGGGAGCTAATCAAATCCTCTGCGGAGAAAATGGCCGGTTCGTTCATGGTCTCCCCGAAGCCAAACAGGCCCCCGCCCCGCTGGCAAGATTTCGATTGCCACACGCTTCCTCACCCCGCTGCCCCATTCATGCCGCACAGCGATACATGTCTCACCGGAGACAATGTTGTTGATGGGTTTTTCGCGTGAATGTGGGCGGGGAGTGGAAAACCGGGAGCCTAACGGGAAGCGTCGGCGGAATTTTCCCGAAGAGCTTCTTGAAAAAAACTGCGAACTGCCCGACGATGGCCGCCGCCTGTGAATATCACGCTCTTTATCCCCTGCTTTATCGACCAATACTACCCGAATGCCGGGATTGGCATGGTCAAGATTCTGGAAAAGCTCGGGCACACCGTCATCTATCCCGAGTCTCAAACCTGCTGCGGGCAGCCCGCGTTCAACTCCGGCTACTGGCCGGAGGCGCGAGCGGTCGCCGAGACGATGCTTGATGCGTTCCGCGATGCGGAGGTCGTTGTCGGGGTCTCTGGCTCGTGCGGCGCGATGCTCAAAGTTTTTTATCCGGAGCTTTTCCACGGGCATGCGCGCGAGGCTGAGGCGAAGGCGCTGGCGGCAAAGACACATGAGTTTTCCTCGTTCCTTGTGAACGTGCTGGGCGTGGGCGATCTCGGCGCGGAATTTCCTGTCAAGGCGACCTTCCATGACGGGTGCCACGGGCTCCGCGAGCTCGGGATCAAGAAAGAACCGCGGGCGCTCCTCAAGCACGTGCGCGGGCTGGAACTCATCGAGATGAAGGAGGCCGAGACGTGCTGCGGGTTCGGCGGGACGTTTTCAGTCAAATTTCCGGAGATTTCCACCGCGATGGGCGAGGTGAAATGCGCGTCGATCCTCGAGACCGGGGCCGACCTCGTGATCTCGAACGACTCGAGCTGCCTCATGCAGATCCAAGGGCTCCTCGACCGGCAGGGCAAAAAAGTCCGCAGCATGCACCTTGCGGAGGTGCTTTCCCACTCCCTCAAATGAGCTCGCCCCAGGCCCGACAGTTCCACCACGACGCCGACCGGCTCACGCACGACCTGCGACACCGCGGCCTCATCCAGAAAGCCCTCGGCGGGTATTACGTCAAACGCGACGAGCAAAAGTCAAAATACACCGACTGGCAGTCCGCCCGCGCCTCCGCGGCCGCCGCCAAATACGAGGCGATCAACCACCTCGACAAATACCTCATCGAGTTCACCGACAAGCTGGCCGCGCGGGGGACGAAGGTCTTCTGGGCCGCGAACGGCACCGAGGCCTCGGACTACATCGCCTCGGTCGCAAAAAGCGCTTCCGCGAAGCGGATCATCAAATCCAAGACGATGACCGGCGAGGAGATCCACCTCGGACCGGCTCTGGAGAAGGCCGGGCTGGAAGTTGTCGAGAGCGACCTCGGCGAGTTCATCGTCCAGCTCCGCGAGGAGGCACCCTACCACATCGTTTTCCCGTCGATGCATCTCACGCGCGGCGAGATCAGCGAGACGTTCCAGAAAAAGCTCGGCAGCGCCGCCGTCGACACGCCGGAGGAACTCACGATGATCGCCCGCGACGTGATGCGGCAGAAATACTGCGACGCCGACATGGGGATCAGCGGGGCGAACTTCGCAGTCGCCGAGACCGGGCACATTTCCATCACCGAGAACGAAGGCAACGCGCGCCTGAGCACGACGCTCCCGCGCGTGCTTGTGACGATCGTCGGCATCGAAAAGGTCGTGCCGAAGCTCGACGACCTCGCGATCCTTCTGCCCATGCTGGCGACCGCCGGTGCCGGCCAAAACATGACTTGCTACAACACGCTCCTCGGCGGCCCGCGGCAGCCCGGCGAGACCGACGGCCCGGTAGAATACCACGTCGTCCTTCTCGACAACAAGCGCACGTCTCTGCTCGCCTGCGCCGAGCAGCGCGACGCCCTCCACTGCATCCGCTGCGGCGCCTGCCTCAACGTCTGCCCGATTTTCAAAAATGTCGGCGGCCACTCGTATGGCACGACCTACCAGGGCCCGATCGGCTCGGTGATCACGCCGCACCTGCGCGGCCTGCAATCGTGGAAGCACCTCTCGTTTGCGTCTTCGCTCTGCGGGGCCTGCTCAGAGGCCTGTCCGGTGAAGATCGACCTCCACCACCACCTGCTGCAAAGCCGCCGCAACGCGATCGCCGAGCGGTCCGCGTGGTGGGAGAAGCCGATCTTTGCGGGGTTCGCATGGTTCATGCGCCGCCCGGCCCTCTACCGCCTGTCCGCCCCGCTCCTGCGGATCGGAGCTCCGTTCCTGCACATGATCCGTGGGATGATCATCGACCCCGCGCAGCTCTGGACCCGCACGCGCGACCTCCCGCCGGCCCCGAAACAATCGTTCAAAGAATACTGGAAATCCCGCCATGCCAGCCGATAGCCGCGAAACCATCCTCCGCCGGATCCGTGAAGCCCTCTCGGTCGCGGCGCCCGCACGCCACCTCGATGGCGTCTCCCCCGCCGCCACCTCGCAGCCGCCCGAAGACTGGCTGCCGCCGGTCCCTCGCGAGCCGGCCGCTCTCGTCGCGCTCTTTGAAAAAAATTCCGCCGACTTGAAAACGGAGGTCATCCAATGCGCCGATGCCGCGGCCGCCGCCTCGGCGCTGGCTGGGCTTGCCCGCGACAGCGGCTGGAAGTCTGTCGGCTCGCACGATTTCGAGGCCGGCAGCGCCGCTGTTGCCGCGCTCGGCCTGCCGGTGATCCGCACCGACCAGCCCTACGAAACCGCAGCGCTCGAGCGCTGCGACGCGGGGATCAGCGGATGCGACTGCCTCGTCGCGCAGACCGGAGGGATCATGGTCACAGCCGCCTCTGCGGGCGGGCGCACCCTTTCGGTCCTACCGCCCCACCATGTGGTGATTGCCCGGCGCTCGCAGCTTGTTGGCGACCTGTCCGAGGCATTTGCCCTCGCCCGCAAGACGCACGGCGAAATCCCGGCTTTTCTCTCATTTATCACCGGCCCGAGCCGCACCGGTGACATCGAGCGCATCCTTGTGCTCGGTGCACACGGCCCGAAGCGGCTGACCGTTCTCCTGCTCGAGGGATGAGGACCCTCGCGGTGTTTCTCTGCCTTGTCCTCGGCCTGGCAGGCTGCGTGCGCACGGTCGAAACCGTCAAGCCAACCACCGCGCAGATCAACCCCTACCTCGCCCCGCCTCCGAAGACTCCGAAGCCGCTCTTCATCTTCGTGTGGGCGGCCAAGCTCAACCGCCTTATCCCGCGAAGGGCCAAGCCCCCGGCCGCCACCGCACCCCAGTGGGCGGGCTCGATCCGCATGGTCAACATCGCGGAAAAGTTCGTCCTTGTGGAGTCCAGCACTGCGACCAGCGTCGTACCCGGCGAAACCTACCTCTCGATCGGAAACTCCAGCGAAACCGCCTCGCTCCGGATGACCAATCTCAAAAACCCGCCGTTCCTCATCGCCGATATTGTTTCCGGCGATCCCTCGCCCGGCGACAAAATCTACCTCCCGAAGGCCACCGCCCAGCCATCCCCGCCGCCAGCCGCGCGTTCGAAGGCCCAGCCAGCGCCCAAAAATACTCCGTCCTCCCCCGCTCCCGCACCGCTTCCCGATGCAGATCCCCCTCTCCCCTCCCGCTCCGCAACCTAAACGCGGCATTGACTTGTTTTTTAGAGTGATTAATTATTAAGGTCGTTAATTAATGACAACCGAAACCACCGGTCTCTCGCGCTCCCAGATCGAGCGCCTTGCGGACATCATCATGATGATGCAGCGGTGCTTCGTGCAGCACCTCTCCGAGGAACTGTCGCGCGGGCAGGTTTCGTTTCCGCAATTTTTCCTCCTCGGGCATATCGCCGCGCATAACGGCCTTTCGATGACCGAGGTTGCGGAGAAGATGAGTCATACGACAGCCGCTGCAACCGGACTTGTCGACCGGCTGGAAAACCTCGGCTACGTGCAGCGCACGCACGACGAGGTCGACCGCCGCAAGGTACTCGTGAAAATCACCGGCAAGGGCATCGAGCTTGTCGACAGGATCCGCTTGGATATCATCGAAAAGCTTTCGCTCCTCACCGGCCTCCTCACGCCGAAGGAGCAGACCACCTGGCTTCAGATTTACGAGAAACTCCACCACCACATCACATGTCCTACCGCTCCTTGAAAAACGTGGCTCCAAAAGTTCCGGCCGGGTTGCGCGCCTTGTCGGCGGGACTCGCCGTCTCATGGGTGCTCGCCACGGCCACCCCGCTGTCCGCCCAGACTCCGGGTCCGATCGGGACCCCGGCGCCGCTTCCGACCCTGGCCCCCTTCCCGACACCAGCGCCCATGCCAACGCTGCCGCCGATGCAGCCACCGCCGCCGCTGCCTACGCTCGCCCCGCTTCCCTCTCCGATCCCCACCGCCACGCCGGCCGCCAAGGGTGAGGGGAAAGCCTCCCCGACTCCGCAGCCGTCGCCCAGCGCCTCTCCGACTCCTCTGCCCGACGGCACGATGCCGCTTGCACTCCCCGCGATGCCGACCCCGGTGCCGCTTCCGGATGCGCAGACGCTCTCCGAGGACCTCAACCTCCCGACCCCGACCCAGCTTCCGGAAAATCTCGCCCCCGGACGCGAAACCGACAAGCTCAAGCAGAGCGAAAGCCTTGCTGAAAAGCAGAAGATGGCGGTGGCCAACTTCATGCAGGCGCTCAACGCCCTCATCGCCAAGAAACACAACCCGCGCGTCCCGGATATGAATATCCAGGAGGCGGTCCGTATCGCCCTCAAGCAGAACCCCGACATCCTCAACGCCGTCCAGCAGATCCGCATCACTCAGGGGCAGTTTGTCCAGATCCGCGCCCAGGCGATCCCTCAGCTGAACCTGACATCGGCCTACAACCAGCAGGGCATGAACCTCGCCAACAACGGCCGCGGCGGGCCGTCCACACTCACGTTCCCGGTCCCCGGCGGACAGCCGATCGTCCTGACCTCGGGGTCGCCCGACGTCCAGAACAAGACGTGGAACGTCCAGCTAACAGCCTCGCAGCTCATCTACGACGGCGGCGCCACGATCTCGGGAATGCGGTCCGCCCTCGCCTCCGAGAAGGGTGCTTATTACTCACTGCGGTCGACGATCGACAACGTCATCGCACAGGTCAAAATCAACTTTTTCCAGATCGTCCTCAACCGCGCGCTCATCGTCGCGCAGGAGCAGTCGGTCACGCTCCTTGAGCAGCAGCTCAAGGACCAGCAGAACCGCTACGAGGCCGGCACGGTCCCGCGCTTCAACGTGCTGCAGGCGGAGGTCGCCCTGGCCAATGCGAAGCCGCCGCTCATCCAGGCCCAGAACGCCTACCGCATCGCGCTCTACCAGCTCGTCCAGCTTCTCGGAATGGACTACCCAACGGGCCACCCGAGCGAGGTGCCATTCAATATTGTCGGCTTCCTGGATTATAATCCACGCACGATCGACACCGACCAGTCGATCCGAGTCTCGATCGCCCGCAACCCCTCGCTCAAGGCCCAGCGCCAGACGATCCTCTCCCAGGCGGCCAACGTGAACGCCCAGTTCGCAGGATACCTCCCGACGATCAACGCGAGCGTGGGCGGCGAATCCACCAACAACCTGAACTCAAACAGCCTCACGCAGTCGCTTGAGGACGTCTTTTTCGGGTTCACCGGCTCGTGGGCGATCTGGGACGGACTCCTCACTGCCGGCAAGGTCCAGCAAGCGAAAGCCCAGCTCCAGCAGGCAAAAATCAATTACGACAACTCGGTGCGCGGCGTCATTTTGAACGTCCAGCAGGCGATCTCGAACCTCCAGCAGGCCCGCGAGACGATCGACAGCCAGACGGCCAGCGTGGTCCAGGGCATGGAGGCCCTTCGCCTCTCGCAGGAACGGTTGGACGCCGGAGCGGGCACCCAGCTCGACGTGCTGAATGCTCAGGTTTCGCTGCTGCAGTCTCAAACGTTCGTGCTCCAGGCGCGCTACGGATACATTCAGGCCCTGGCCCAGTATGACCAGGCGCTCTCGCTCGACACGCAGTATCAGGACACGTTTGACGACCCTCTCACCCGCCGCGAGGCGAAGAAGTTCACCCAGCTCAACGAGCCGGGTCGCCCGCAGCCGCCGCTTCCGCGTCAGATGCGCAAGACGGATCCGATCAAGCCGATCCTCGAGCCCGCGCCCACGCCGAAAAAGGTCAAGACCAAGGCCGGCGTCACGCGACCGGTCAACAGCTGATCCCGCATGAGCGATCAGACCGAGGCAGCGTGTCCGGTTGAGACCTTCTCCGCACTGGATGCGATCCCCGGAATCCGGGCCGGCTTCCTCCGCAGGGCACCGGGCGTCGATGTGCAGACCGACCGCGGGACTGCCCTGGCCCGGCTGAACGACATCCACCGCGCCGCCAAAGAGGCTGGCGAATTTGCCGGGATGCCCTTGGCCACCGCGGAACAGGTTCACGGATGCGGAATAGCGGTGGTTGGTCGCTCCGATGCGTTTCCCGCCGCCGGCTGCGACGGGCTCGTGACGACCGCGCTGGGGCTCTGCCTCGGGATCTATGTCGCCGACTGCGCGGCGGTTTATATCGCAGACCGGTCCGCTCGCGGAATTGCGCTCGTCCACTCAGGCAAAAAAGGAACCGAGCTCGGCATCGTTCCCCTCGCGGTCGAAAAGCTCTGCCTCGCCTGCGGCGCTTCTCCTGGGGACCTGGTCGTGCAGATCGGCCCCTGCATCCGCCCGCCGCACTATGAAATCGACTTCGCCGCCGAAATTGTCCGCCAGGCAGCCGGCGCGGGCGTCCGCGAAATCCACGACTGCGGCACCTGCACGGCCTCGCACCCCGAAGCCTACTATTCCTACCGCCGCGAACTCGGCCGCACCGGCCGCATGCTCGCCCTCATGGCGCTGGCTTAATCTGGCTGCGCCCGGGGCACTCCCTGGTCAAATGGTAACCCTGCCGCTGTGCATGAAGGAGTGCGCTGCTAATTTCCCTCGCCCTTGGTGCGCTTCAGCATCTTTTCCATCATCTCCCGCTGCTCGGGCGACATCTTCTTCATCCCCTCCTCGATCATCTTTTTCGCATCCTCGATTTTCACATTCGGAACAGCTCCTGCCATGCCCATGATTCCGCCCTCCTGTTTCGTGTAGCCGGCGGGGATTTCAAACATCGAAGCGGGAAGCGGCTTTTTCTCAACATTTGTGACATCCATGCGGATCTTTGTGCCGCCCCCGGGGCTGATGAGCGACCGGAGCGGCAGGCCATCGGCCTGCGCATCCTTGAGTGCCTTAACGAGGCCGGTGCCCCCTGCCACCCCCCCTCCTTGCTGGGACTGCAGCTTAGCCAGCGTATCGGAATCAATGAAGTCCTTGGACGTCCACATCTCGATCACCTCGCCCCGCAGGCCCTTGTTCGTCACCCGGACATGTTGGGTCTTGTAGCCGAGGATCGTCTCCTCCCCGAGCTTCTCAACCACGTAATCCTTGTCGTCCTGCGGCAGCCGGGACGCCATGTCCGCCAGCTTCGAAAGATCGATCTCCGTGTAGGTCTTCGCGCCATCGTTGATCTGATACATGACTTTCGGACGGTCGTTGCGCATCAGGAAATCCATCTTCATCCCGGCCTGCGCCACCTTCATGTCCATCTGCATCCGCGTTCCGGCCTTCGAGATCGCGATCGCCTGCGTGCCTCCGCCTTGAGGGCTTCCCTCGGGCCCGCCAACCGTGGTTTTCATTTCAATGATCCCCTCAAAATCCGCCCCGGAGGAAAATGCAGCGGTGACAAGGGACAACAAGCCGGCCAGAAGGAGGATTCTCATGCCACACAGAATGGCACACCACGCCGCGGAAAGAAAGCCGCGATCCGCAACCGGTCCCCAGAGAGTGACCTCAACAATAAATGTCTCCCTGAGACATTTATTGTTGAGGCAGCAACTAGAACAACCGGCCTTGTTCGGCGGCCGCCGGTTGGTCTACCGCGGCGGCGAGGATGCTCTTGAAGCCGTCCTCGGAGAGAATCGTCACGCCCAGTCCGCGGGCCTTGTCGAGCTTCGAACCAGCGCTCTCGCCAGCCAGGAGGAAGTCGGTATTTTTGCTGACCGATCCCGTCACGTTTCCCCCGGCCGCCCGGATAAGCGCGGATGCCTCGTCGCGGGAGAGGGACGGCAGCGTGCCAGTGAGGACAAAGGTTTTTCCGGCGAATGGGTGGCCGCCCTCTGCAGCGGCTTTCACTTTTCCACGCGGCGAGATCTTGAGCGCCGAAAGGCGTTTGAGGGCCATGCGTCCGGTGTCGCTGGAGAACCATTCGAGGATCGTGGCCGCGGCAACCGGTCCCACGACAACCACCGCGTCGCGAGGAGTCGCATTCTTTTTCTTTGAAGGCTGAGCGAACCCGGTCGCAATGAGCTCCGCTCCTGCCGCGTCCGCATCTTCCTTGGTCTTTGCCTCCCTTAGGCGCTGGAGATTGAGAACAGCGCGGAGAAGAGGTGATTCTGAAATTTCCTCGAGAGACCGGTGAAACTGCGCCAGATCGTAAGCCGTCTGCTCGCCGACATCCGGGATTGCGAGCGCCAGGATCCAGCGGTGGAGGGGGAGAGTACGAGCCCTGTCCAAGGTCTCGATGATCTTGGCAGAATTTTTTGCTCCGAAAATGCGGGGTTCCTCATCGGTGCCGAGATTGAGGGTGGCGAGCTGATCGAGGGTCAGGTCGAAGAGGTCGAGCGGTTCTTTCACGAGGCCGCGCTCGACAAGTTTTTCCGCGACGATGCCGCCGAGCGACGCGATATCGAGGGCTTTGCGCTGGGCAAAGTATTCGAGGCGGCGGGTGAGCTGGGCCGGGCAGCTGGCGACATTCTGGCAGCGCCAGGCGACTTCCTCTGTCGCGCCGCCGGAGACCATTTCCTTCGCGACCGGGCCACCGCAGGCGGGGCATTTCCCGCCGGTGAAGGCAAGGAAGTCGAACGGGGCAGAGTCCGCGGAGCGCCTCTCCTTGTTAACCACCTCCACAACCTCTGGGATGACCATGCCGGCCTTGCGGACGATGACTGTATCGCCGATCCGGATATCCTTGCGGCGGATTTCGTCCTCGTTGTGGAGGGTCGCGCGGGAGATGGTGGAGCCCTGGACGAAGATTGGATCGAGTTCGGCGACGGGAGTCAGCACGCCGGTGCGTCCGACCTGGATCGTGATGTCGCGGAGGATCGTCTCCGCCGGCGTGATCCATGGCACCGGCTTGTGGACGATGGCGTAGCCGGGCGCGCGGGTTTTTGCGGGGATGAGCGCCCAGTCGGCGATGCGGTTCACTTTGAGAACGACGCCGTCGATATCGTAAGGCAGCCGGGTGCGGAGATCGCGCGACTCGTCATAGCCACACACCACTTCGTCGCGGTAGCAGCGGAGGACGGCTTCGATGTCTTCGCAGAGCCACCATTTGCGCTGGGTGGGCAGGCCGAATGCCGCCAGTGCCTCAAGCATCTCCGCGTGCGTTTCGAACGAGATGCCCTCGCAGGCGCCGATGGCGTAGAAGACCGCGCTGATCGGCCGGGTGGCGACAAGGCGAGGATCGAGCTGCTTGAGAGTGCCGGCGGTGGCGTTGCGCGCATTCGGAAACGTTTTCTCTCCCGCGGCCGCGAGCTTCTCATTGAGCTTCTCGAAATCCCTGGTGGAAATGTAGGCCTCCCCGCGCACCTCCAGAAGCGCGGGCGGGTTATCCATGGCGAGGCGCAAAGGGATTCCCCGCACCGTCCGCAGGTTGGCGGTAATGTCATCGCCGAAGCGTCCGTCGCCCCGCGTTACACCGAGTTCGAGCTTGCCGTGCCGGTAGTGGACGCCAATCGAGACGCCGTCCACCTTCGGCTCCATGAGGTATTCGACCGAGTCCCGGTTTAGGATTTTCCGGATTGTTCCATCGAAGTCCGCCAGCTTGGGCAAAGTCTGCTCGTCCTGCTCACGGCTGCGCAGGGCGCGGTCCGGCTGCTCGTCCGTGTCCGGGTGGTCCGAGGCGTCGACCTTCTCAAGCGAGAGCATCGGGACGAGGTGTTCAATGCGGGCGAACCCGCCAACCGGCGCGCCGCCGACGCGCTGGGTCGGAGAGTCGGGGTCTGCAAGCTCCGGGTGCTGCTTTTCGATCCCGGTGAGCTCGGAGAATAGCCGGTCGTATTCGTAGTCGGAGATCGAGGGCTCGGCCTCGACATAGTAGCGGCGGTTGTGCTCCTCAAGCTCGCGCCGCAGCCGGGCGGCGCGTTCGGAGACCGTTTGGGCGTCGGATTCGGACATGCCGGCGATCAGATTTCGAGAGGTTTGGGAAGCGGGGTGAGGAGGCGGGAAGCCGCCTTGGTCACGAGGGCGACCGTGCGCGTGATGTTCCCGTAGAAACCGTTGCGGGCATTGCGGGGGAAGATGTCGAGGATGAAGGACTGGTCGGCGGACGATTCGCTCGAGGCGATGATCAGTTGGGATCGGGACATGCGGAACGATTGGATAAAAATAGGCGCTTCTGTCCGCCTTAAGAACCGGCAGGAGGCGGCGCGAAGAGCTCGGCTTCGGTGTAGGGCGTTGTGCGCGGCTTTCCGGGGAGGTAGCCCTGGACGTAATCCACATCCATCGCCACGAGCATGTCGTAGATCGCCTGGCGCTCGACGTATTCGGCCACGATCGGCACCTGCAGGGCGGCGGCCAGCGCCTGCACCGCGCGCACCACCGCCAGGCTGAACGGGTCCTCGTCCAGATGTTTAAAAAACGACCCGTCGATCTTGATGATGTCGATGGGCAGCGTCTTCAGGTAATTCAATGAAGACGCACCCGATCCGAAATCGTCGAGCGCAAAGCGGAACCCCTGCTCGCGCAGGAACGCCATCGTCGCCTTCGCCTCGCGCAGGTTGGTGATCACATCATTTTCGGTGAGCTCGAAGATGATGCTCGCGGGACTGACGCCGTGGGTCTCCAGGAGCACCCCGAGAAAATCCACAAAGTCGCCCTTGGCGAATGAGCAGCCGGAAATATTGATCGAGAGCTGGGCCGACGGTCGCGAGGCGAGCGCCTCGACGCCGCGCGTGATCACAAACCGGTCGAGCGCGGAGAGCTGGCCGGACCGCTGGACCGAGCTCATGAATGCCGCCGGATGCACGGGATCGCTGTCCGGCCGGTCGTTCAGGCGCAGGAGCACCTCGTGGCAGAGAATCGAGCGGACATTCGTTGCAACGATCGGCTGGTAGTAGATGCCGAGCGTGCCGTCCCGCATGGCTTTCTTGATCCGCTCCGCCCAGTCGCTGTCGGCCACGAGCATGGCCAGCGCGCTGCCGTTTTCGTTGTGGAGCTCGACCCGGTTGCGGCCGCCGGCCTTGGCCGCGTAGCAGGCGGCATCGGCCACGCCAAGCAGGTCGGCAGCCTCGCGCAGCCCGTCGATCGGGGCGACGCCGATCGATGCGCCAACGCGGAACGTGCGCCCCTGTTCGGAATAAACAAGGGCCTCGATCTTCGTCCTCAGGTCCTCTCCAATCGCGAGGGCATCGGGGACCGCGCAGTCGGGAAGAATGATCACAAACTCGTCGCCGCCGAAGCGCACCAGCACATCGTCGGCGCGCACCGAGCCGCGCAGGATGTCCGCAACAGAAAGGAGAAGCCGGTCGCCGGCATCGTGCCCGAGCGTGTCGTTCACGATCTTGAAATTGTCCAGATCGATGTAGAGGAGGGCACCGGGACGGCCGCCCCGCGCCGCGGCAATCGCCTCCTCGACCGCCGTGGTGAGCTGGCGGCGGTTGAAGAGCTTCGTAAGCGGGTCATGGTCGGCTATAAACTCCAGGTCGTGCTCGAGCTGCCTGCGCTCGGCGATCGACTTGACCGCCGCCTCGGCCACGGCGAGCCGGACATCGAGAAGCCCGGGATGGTAGGGCTTTCCGATGTAGTCGTCTGAACCGGCCTCAAGAATTTCCTTTAAATCCTCCGGCCGGTTATTTCCCGTTCCGGCAAGAATGTAGTAGTAGCGCCCCTCGGGGTGCTCGCGGAGCAACCGGCTGAACTCCAGGCCGCTGATCCCGGGGAGCTGGATATCCAGCACGATCAAAGGGAAAAAACTGGTCCGCAAAAGCTCCAGCGCCGCCTCTGCGGAGTCGCATCCCTGCACGTCATGGCCGCGGGCGCGGATCATCCGCTCCAGGAGGAGCCTGGTCGGCCGGTCATCCTCAATCACCAGCACCGTGAGGCCGCCGCCAGGGGATTGCACCGGCGCCGCCAACTGGATCTCCCGCATGTCGAGGTCGCCGCTCATATCCAAACGATGATTGATATGGCGGAAGGAAAATGCAAGCGTGTTGCTGGCTGGGATGCGCTTCCGCCGGCGGAGGTCCCGGGGGTGCAGAAAAGGGATTGATCTTGCACGCGCCAGCGTTAATGTGCGGGTCATTTTACAGGGGAAAATATGGCATTTATTCGCAGGTGTGTTCTGACTTTGCTGCTCGCGTCGGCCTCAACAGGGCTCCAGGCAGCCGAAAGCTATGTGATTGCGGACGCCCAGACGGGATTTATCCTGGCCTCGGAGGAACGCGACATGAAGCTGCCGGTCGCAAGCCTCACGAAAGTTGCCACGGCACTCGTCGTGCTGGACTGGGCGAATCTCAAGCAGGCCGATCTATCGACGGAGGTTGAGATCAATGATATCGCGCTTGCGGCGGGCGGAGCAAACCCGGTCGGTCTGCAGGCCGGCGACCGGATCAGCCTGCGGGATCTTCTGTATTGCTCGCTTCTGGCCTCCGACAACGTGGCCGCCACCGCCCTGGCCCACCATGTCGGATCCGCGCTGCCGAATGCCCAGGGACTTGATCCGGTCGGCAATTTTGTGGCGCACATGAACGCGCTCGCCCGCTCGCTCGGAATGAAGCGCACGCTTTTCCTGAACCCGGTCGGCCTGGATACGGCCGAGAAGGGAGCCAAGCCCTACTCGACCGCCGGGGACATGGCCCGCCTCACCCGCTACGCGTACGACTCGGCGGGCTTCCCTTTCTACGTCGCCCAGGCGACGCGGCAGGTCCATGTGATCCGGGCCGGCGCGGACATGCCGTTTGAGATCCGGAATACCAACGAACTGCTCGGTCGCTTCGGGATCGACGGCGTCAAGACCGGAACGACCCGTCTGGCCGGCGAGTGCCTGATTCTCTCCGCCGACCGGCCGCCGGAATCCCGCCGCGAGGGCGAGAAGGTTTTCATCACCCCGAGGCGGATCATCGTGGTCCTGCTGCGTTCGCAGGACCGCTTCGGCGAGGGGCTTGCCCTCATCCAAAAAGGCTGGGCACTTTACGACAGCTGGGCCGCGGAGGGCCGGAAGACCGGAAAGTCGCGGAGCCTGTAAATCATCTATGACAAAAAAGCGTATCGGAATACTAACCAGCGGGGGCGACTGCCCCGGGCTGAATGCGGTGCTGCGCGCGGCTTCCCGCGCGACGGACAAACTGGGGTGGGAGCTGGTCGGCTTTCACGACGGGTTCGAGGGGCTCTTGCCTCCCGGCAACTACACGCTGCTCGACCGACGCGCGACGGCCGGCATCATGCACCTCGGCGGGACAATTCTCGGGACAGTGAATAAAGGCCACTTCGTCGCAAAGGTCGGCGCAGGCGACACGATGGCCATCCCGAAGGACATCATCGAAAAGGCCCGGCAGACTTTTCACGCGCTCGGGCTCCACGCCCTGATCACAATCGGCGGCGACGGATCGCTCTCGACGGCGCTCCAGCTTCATGAGGAAGGCTTCCCTGTCGTCGGCGTTCCGAAGACGATCGACAACGATCTCGAGGCCACCGCCATGACATTCGGCTTTGACTCAGCCGTGGCCTGCGTTGCGGACGCGCTCGACCGCCTGCACACCACAGCCACCAGCCACAAGCGCGTCATGGTTCTTGAAGTCATGGGCCGGCATGCGGGATGGATCGCGCTTCACGGCGGACTCGCCGGCGGAGCGGATGTCATCCTCATCCCGGAGATCCCGTTCGAGTATGAGAAGGTTGCCGCCGAAGTGATGCGCCGCGACCGCGAGGGGGCAAAAAGCACAATGATCGTCGTCGCGGAGGGCGCCTCACCGAAGTCCGGCCAGCAGCACCGCCACCACACGGCCAGCGGCGAGCACCGACTCGGCGGCGTTGCGGAAATCGTCGGGAGGGAGGTCGGCGAGCGCACCGGCAAGGAGGTTCGCACCTGCATCCTCGGGCATCTCCAGCGCGGGGGAGCCCCCACAACGCTCGACCGCATTCTCGGCACCCGCTTCGGAACGAAGGCGGTCCAGCTTGTCGCCGAAGGCAAGTTCGGCTCGATGGTGAGCTACCAGAACTACCAGACGCTCGACGTCCCGATCTCCCACGCGGTCCATAAGCTCCGGCGCGTCAGCCCGGACTGCCAGATGGTTGAGACCGCACGGGCAGTGGAAATCTCATTCGGAGACTAGTGCGCGTGTCCGAACAATTGCGCTCCGCCATCCGGGACATCCCGGATTTTCCCAAGCCAGGAATTCTGTTCCGGGACATCACGCCGGTTCTGAACGACCCGGTCCTCTTTCGCGCGGCGATTGCCGAGTTTGTGAAGGGTTGCCGCGAGGCGGATGCCCAGCGGATCGCGGGCATCGATGCCCGCGGGTTCCTCTTCGGTGCGACTGTCGCCCACGAGCTCGGGCTCGGGTTCGTTCCCATCCGGAAGAAGGGGAAGCTCCCGTTCCGGACGATCTGCCAATCGTACGATCTGGAATACGGCAGCTCGGAGGTCGAGGTGCATACCGACGCCTTCGCGAAGGGCGAGCGCGTCGTCCTCATCGACGATCTTCTCGCCACCGGAGGAACCGCCGGCGCGGCGGTCAAGTTGATCGAGCTCGCCGGCGCGCATGTCGTGAAGGCCCAGTTCCTCATCGAGCTTGCGGATCTTGGCGGTCGCGCGCTCCTGCCGGGCATCCCGGTCACATCGATCGTCTGCTACTCCTGACCGCCGCGTAGAGCGTCACGATGCCGAAGCACATCGGGCGCGGCGGCCGGCAGTCGAACCCGCGCTCCGCGATGAGCGCGTTCATTGCTTCTCCCCGGGGAAACCCCTCGATCGACTCGCCGAGGTAGGCGTAGGCCTCCGGCCGGCCGGTCGTCCACCCGGCCACGCGGGGGAGGATGCGGTGAAGGTAAAACCGGTAGATGCCGCGCAGCAGCCCCGGGCGGGGCAGACTGAAATCCAGGACAACGAGAAGCCCCCCGTCGCAGAGCACGCGGCCCATCTCGCCAATGGCCTCCGGCCAGGAGGCCATGTTCCTCAAGCCGAAGGAAACGGTCACGGCATCGAAGCAGGCCTCGCCAAACGGCAGGGCGAGCGCGTCGGCCTGAACCAGGTTGGGAACACTCTTCTTGCGGGCCTCCTCCAGCATGGGAAGGCAGAAATCCGCCGCGGTGACCTGCGCCTGCGGGCAGGCCTTGCCGAGGTCGATGGCGAGATCGCCGCTCCCGGTGGCGAGATCGAGGATCTGGCGCGGCCGGTGCGCGGCGACCAGCCGGGCCACGCGCGACCGCCAGACAAAATCCATTCCTCCGCTGAGCAGGTGGTTGGCGAAATCATACCGCTGGGAGATCGACGAGAACGTCCTCTGGACAAACTCCGGATCCTGTTGTGGCAGCGTCGTGGGCAAGGTATTGGCCGGGAAAATGCTCACGAGAGGATTCGAACCTCCAAGGGTTACCCCATACGGTCCTGAGCCGTACGCGTCTGCCAGTTCCGCCACGTGAGCGATGGAAGGGGGACACTATTCCCTCAATCAGGCTGTCTGTAAATCGGAAAAAATCGAGGCCCCGGTTCCGGCGGCCGCCGCTAGGACCGCCAGCGTCCCGGCGGCATTGCGCTCGATCGGGAACTCGGCGGCCAGCGTCCGGCAGACCCCGCGCGCGGCGGCACAGCGCCCACGCCAGCCGTTGATCGCGCGGGCCAGAGCATCGGCATCGCCCTCGGGCACCGTGTCACCGTGGACTCCGGGCCGGATGATTTCTGAGAACCCGTTCGCCGGCGTGGTGAGCACCGGCAGTCCGGCGGCAAGCGCCTCAAGGCACGCGTTGGAGAACGGGTCATACCAGGTCGGAAGCACAAACAAGTCAGCGGCCGCATACAGTCCGGCAAGCCCGTCCACCGGCCCGAGAAACCTCGCGGCGGGCGACGCGAATTGATCCGCGGGGCCGCGGCCGGCGACGAGGAGGATGGTTTTGCCGGCCTTCTCGACCGCGCGCACGGCGATTTCGAGCCCCTTGCGCTCCCAGCCGGTGCCGACGAAGAGGGCGCAAAATGCATCGGCCGGAATCCCGTAGGCATTGCGGGCCTCGTTGCGGTCGGCCGGAGGCTCGGGCGTGAGCCCGTTGTAGACAACATGAACGCGCTCCGGAGGGAAGTGAAACCGCCCGAGAATCTCATTCCGGACGAGCTGCGAGTTCGCGATCACGGCCCGGGTTCTTGCCGGGTCGAAAACCTCCCGCTCGAGGTCGAGGATCTGCCGGTGCTTCCCGTTCAGCCACCGCGTTGCCCGCTTCCAGGCGGGCTCGAACCGCGCACGCCTTTCCAGCCACGAAGCGTGGACGCCGTCACCGGCGCGGAACACCTCGCAGCCGGGAACACGCTCGAGGCTGAGGTGAATGTCACAGCCAGTGGCAGCATCCCGGAACGCTGCGGCAAATTCCGAAGGGGTGCCTGCATCCAGACGAACGATGTTTCCTGAGATCCATCGGTCCGCCGGCCATTCGGCGGCCGTGATCAGAACCGGAGTATGGCCGGATGCGGCAAGCGCCCCGGCAAGCCGGAGCAAATAGGCTTCGGCTCCACCCGTGGGCGAGTAGCCGCGACGCACAAGGCCGATTTTCATCGGTTCCAACTAGGCGACCGCCTTCTCGGACTCGGGTTTCGGAGGGCGGCCAAGGAGCTCCCACATCGCCTCGTGAGGGGGCTTGTCTTCGTAAAGTACGGAATGGATTTGACGGGTCACGGGGGCCTCGATGCCGAGCCGCTGCGCGCACTGCCAGGCGCTGAGCGCGGTCGGAACGCCCTCCGCCACCATCTGCATGGAGCTCTCGATTTCCTTCCGGGTTTCCCCGCGGCCAAGCCGCTCGCCGACCATCCGGTTCCGGCTGTGCCGGCTGAAGCAGGTCACCATCAGGTCGCCCACGCCGCTGAGTCCGAAAAACGTCTCCTGGCGGCCGCCGAGCGCGACGCCGAGTCGCATCATCTCCGCGAGCGACCTCGTCACGAGTCCGGCCTTGGCATTGTCGCCCATGTTGAATCCGTCCGAGACGCCGGCCGCGATGGCGAAGATGTTCTTGAGAGCGCCGCCGAGCTGGATGCCGGTCACATCGTCGCTCGTGTAGGCGCGGAAGCTGGGCAGGGAAAACGCGCTCTGGAGCGGGCCGGTGAGCGCGCGGTCGGACGAGCCGATCACGCCAGCGGCGGGGATCCGCTGGGCGACCTCCTCGGCGAGGTTGGGGCCGGAGAGGACGGCGACGGGGTTGCCGGGGAGGCAATCCTCGATCACCTGGCTCATCAGCTTGCCGCTGTCATGCTCCATGCCCTTGGTGCAGGAGACGATCACGGCTCCGGCCTTCGGCCGGTGGGCTGCGAGGGCCGAGGCCACCTCGCGCGTGGCCTTCGAGGGCGTCACAAACAAGATCATGTCGGCGTCAGCGGTCTCGGCGAGATCGCCGGTGCCGTAAACGTTCGGCGGCAGGCGCAGTCCGGGGAGGTAGGCATTGTTGGTCCGGCGGGAGACGAGTTCGTCCACCACCTTGGGGTTGTGAGCCCAAAGCAGGACCTGCCCGCGACGCTCGGCGAGCAGGATGGCAAGGGCGGTCCCCCAGCTCCCGGCTCCGATGATGCTGATCTTCTTAAACATTCGTGGGTTTGTTGTTTTTGCGGTCGAAACGTTTCTCCGTGCCGGCCAGCAGCCGCTCGATATTGGCCTTGTGCCGCCAGATCGCAAGCCCTCCCATCAGAACGGCGATCACAACCAGCACGGGATCGCACTTCCCGATAATCATCGCATCGGGCCGGCCGAAAATCATCAGGGCCAGAGAGGAGGCGGGCAGCGCGACCGCCGCGCCCAGCGAGGCGACCGACACGTAGCGCGTCGAATAAAAGAGTGCGAGCCAGACGACAAGGCCCGAGAGGAAGACAGCAAACGGAAAAAGTGCGAGCATGATCCCGGCGGAGGTCGCGATCCCCTTGCCGCCCCGGAACCCCAGCCACACCGGAAAGCTGTGGCCAAGGACCACAAAAAGCGCACCCGCCACGGCCACGTGCACCGGAGCCGGCCCCGCCCACCGGGGGACCTCAGCGATCAGGAAGCCCGCCATCACTGCCAGCGCGCCCTTCAGCGCATCGCAGACGAAGACCGCATAGCCCCACTTTTTGCCCAGCACGCGCATGGCGTTCGTCGCTCCGATGTTCCCGCTGCCCGTCTTCTGGAGGTCGACCCCGCAGATCCGCCCGGCAAGATACCCGCTCGGAAACGAACCGATCAGATAGGCAACAAGCGAGACGACAAAATAGGCGGACACACGCGACAAATGTCCCCTCGCCCGAAGCTCCTCAAGAAAAATCCGCGCACAAAATTGTCACCTTGCCCCGCCACCGGGGCGCTGCCGGATCCGGGTGGCCGGCGGGCGAACCGGATGCCTCCGAGGCAATGATTCCCGCAGGCAGGATTTCCCTTAGCCGCGCCGGCCCGAAAATTTCCGGCACCCGATGCGGCCCGCAGACGTAGTTTTCATGGGAGCCAACCAACCATGGCAACCCGGGAGGGCCGCGACTTTTTCGGAAATTCCGGAAGGAAATTCTAGACGAACCGGAGCCTTCCTGCTTCATTAGCGGATCTAATAGATACTCGAACCACATGATATCGGCTCCATCCTCAACACGCACCGGCCCCCATCCGCTCCTGCTCTGGGTTTTCTCCTCGATCGGGAAGAAGACCATTGTCGCCCTCACCGGCATCGTCCTTCTTCTTTTTGTCACCGGACATCTTCTGGGCAACTTTACGATCTACCTCGGTAAGGACTGGCTGAACTGGTATGCGGCGCACCTGCAGGGCCTCGGCCCGATCCTCTGGGTGATCCGCTTCATCATGCTGGCGGTTGTCGGCACTCACATCATTTTCACCATGCTGCTCTGGAAAGAAAACCAGGCCGCCCGCCCGAAGAAGTATCTGGCGTCCGACCCGGTCGGGACCACCGTCTTCGCCCGCACGATGCGGCTCAGCGGCCTCGTCGTCCTGGCGTTCATCGTCTTTCACCTCGCCCACTTCACCGTCCGGGTCATCGACCCGCAGTTCCAGCACATGGAGGCGATGCTCGACGGGCATGAGGTTCACAACTGCTTCGGCATGGTGATCGCCGGCTTCCAGGTTCCGTGGGTTGTGGCGGTCTACATCGTCGGTCTCTTTCTACTCACCATGCACCTGAGCCACGGCATCGGCAGCCTCTTCCAGACGCTCGGCCTCACGAACCGCCGGATCCACTCGACCATCGAAACGGCAACCAAGGCCTACGCCTGGCTCCTGTTCTTCGGCTACATCTCCATCCCACTTACGATCATCACAGGAATCGTCAAATGACACTCGACGCCAAAATCCCCGCCGGTCCGCTTGATAAAAAGTGGACGTCCTTTAAGAACACCGCAAAGCTGGTCAACCCGGCAAACAAGCGGAAATTTGAAATCATCATCGTCGGATCCGGCCTCGCCGGGGCCGCCGCCGCCGCGACGCTCGGCGAGCAGGGCTACCGCGTGAAGTGCTTCTGCTACCAGGACAGCCCGCGCCGCGCTCACTCGATCGCCGCGCAGGGCGGCATCAACGCCGCGAAGAACTACCAGAACGACGGCGACAGCGTTTACCGCCTCTTCTACGACACGATCAAGGGCGGCGACTTCCGTGCCCGCGAGGCGAACGTCCACCGCCTGGCCGAGGTCAGCAGCCTGATCATCGACCAGTGCGTCGCGCAGGGCGTGCCGTTTGCCCGCGAGTATGGCGGGCTCCTCGACAACCGCTCGTTCGGCGGGGCGCAGGTGTCCCGCACGTTCTACGCGCGCGGCCAGACCGGCCAGCAGCTCCTCCTCGGCGCCTACGCCGCGCTGAGCCACCAGATCGCGCTGGGCAGCGTGAAGATGTTCCCGAAGACCGAGATGATGGACCTCGTCCTTGTGGACGGCCATGCCAAGGGCATCGTCGTGCGCGACATGGTCACCGGCGAAATCACCTCACACGCCGGCGACGCCGTCCTGCTTTGCACCGGCGGCTACGGCAACGTGTTCTACCTCTCGACGAACGCCCGCGGCTGCAACGTCACCGCGACCTACCGCGCGTTCAAGCGGGGCGCGCTCTTCGCGAACCCCTGCTACACACAGATCCATCCGACCTGCATCCCTGTGAGCGGCGACTACCAGTCGAAGCTCACCCTCATGTCGGAGTCGCTCCGCAACGACGGACGCGTCTGGGTTCCGAAGCGCAAGGAGGATTGCGGCAAGGCCCCGCAGGACATCCCGGAGGATGCCCGCGACTACTACCTCGAACGCAAATACCCGAGCTACGGCAACCTCGCTCCGCGCGATATCTCGTCCCGCTCGGCGAAGGAGGTCTGCGACGACGGGCGCGGGGTCGGACCCGGCGGGCTCGGCGTCTACCTCGACTTCTCGGCCGCGATCAAGCGCCTCGGCAAGCACGTCATCGAGGAGCGCTACGGCAACCTCTTCGAGATGTATCACAACATCACCGGCGAGGACGCCTACGAGCGCCCGATGCGCATTTATCCCGCCGTCCACTACACGATGGGCGGGCTCTGGGTTGACTACAACCTCATGAGCAACATCCCCGGTCTCCACGTCCTCGGCGAGGCGAACTTCTCCGACCACGGCGCGAACCGCCTCGGAGCCAGCGCGCTCATGCAGGGGCTGGCCGACGGGTATTTCGTCATCCCGAACACGATCGGCGACTATATGGCCGGCCAGTTCGGCAAGCAGGTCGATCCGAAAGCTCCGGCCTTCGCCGAAGCCGTGCAATCGGTCAAAGACCGCGTCGCCAAGCTCATGTCGATCAAGGGCACACGCACCGTGGACAGCTTCCACCGCGAGCTCGGCCACATCATGTGGGACAAGTGCGGCATGGCCCGCAACAAGGAAGGCCTCGAGGAGGCGCTCCAGCGCATCCCGAAACTCCGCGAGGAGTTCTGGTCGAACCTCAAGCTCCTCGGCGGCCCGAACGAGATCAACATGGAGCTCGAGCGCGCCGGACGCGTCGCCGACTTCCTCGAGTTCGGCGAGCTTATGTGCCTCGACGCCCTCAACCGCAACGAGTCGTGCGGCGGGCACTTCCGCACCGAATACCAGACCCCCGACGGCGAGGCGCTCCGCAACGACGACGAATACGCCTACGTCGCCGCATGGAAATACGAGGGCGAGGGCAAAGCCCCCACGCTCATCAAAGAACCGCTTGTTTACGAACAGGTCAAACTCTCCACACGCAGCTACAAATAATCCGCAACTATGAACTTTACCTTGGAAGTCTGGCGCCAGAAGGGGCCGAAAACTGAAGGAAAACTCGAGCGTTACGAAGCGAAGAACGTGCCCGCGGAGGCCTCGTTCCTGGAAATGCTCGACATCGTCAACGAGGACCTGACCCACAAAAACATCGAGCCGATCCAGTTCGACTCCGACTGCCGCGAGGGCATCTGCGGCAACTGCTCGCTCACGATCAACGGCGTCCCCCACGGCCCCGGCCGCGGCACGACCTGTCAGCTCTACATGCGGAAATTCCGCGACGGGCAGACGATCACGATCGAACCGTTCCGCGCGGATTCGTTCCCGCTCGAGCGCGACCTCGTCGTGAACCGCGCTGCCTACGACCGCATCATCCAGGCGGGCGGGTTCATCAGCGAGCGCGCCGGATCGGCCCCCGATGCGAATTCCGTCCCGATCCCGAAAATCGTCGCCGATCAGGCGATGGACGCCGCCGCCTGCATCGGCTGCGGCGCCTGTGCGGCCGCCTGCCCGAACGGCTCAGCCATGCTCTTCGTCAGCGCCAAGGTCGCCCACCTCGGACTCCTGCCCCAGGGCAAGCCCGAGAACGACCGCCGCGTGCTCAACATGGTCCGCCAGATGGACAAGGAAGGGTTCGGGAACTGCTCGAACTACTACGCCTGCGAGGCGGTCTGCCCGGCCGGCATCCCGGCCTCGTTCATCGCGCGCATGAACCGTTCTTATTCGGTCGCCTCGATCAAGGAATCGATCGGCGTCACGGTCTGAATTCAGCGCCAGCTGATAAAATTGCTGGGGGCCGGGCGTTGAGTCCGGCCCCCATTTTTATGCAATGGCAGCCGCCGGGTGCGGCGGACCCTGCGTGCCATCCCCCGCCGGGCATTAAAAAAACCGCGGGGTCTTGTGCTCGTTGAGACTGCCGCACCGGGGGCAGCGGGGCAGCTGGTCGCGGAGGGGAGCGGCAAATTCCATGCTGCAAAGCGCGCAGCGAAGCCTGTGACGGTGCGCGCTCCGGGCGCGGAAGCGGTCCAGAATCTCATAGCAGATCCACACCAGAAAGATCCCGGAAAGGATGACAAACAGGCAGATAAAGACAAGCCAGGGAAGTTCGATCGGGATCATTGGGACTCGGACGGGCGAACGTCGGCCCCCCAGTGAATCGAAACTTCGTCCCACACGGTGCCACCGACCGCAGGTTGAAAGCGCAGCGATTTCAGCAAGCCGAGCGCCCCGTCATCGAGCTGGGAGTTGCCGGACGATTTTTGCAGGACAAGGTGGGCAACCGAGCCGTCCTCGCGCACAGCAACAAGGAAGACGGTCGGCTCCAGGCTCTGCCCGGCCAGCGCTTGGAAGCCGGTTCCAGAAGGGACCCCGGGCAATCGGGAGGCCAGTGTGCCCGTTGATACGAGGCAGGTGCGCGCCGGACCATCCGGCAGGAGAGAAGCGTTCCTGGCCGGTGGGATCGCAACCGGACAGGAGGCGGGTTTGCTCGCGGTCTGGACCGGTGGCATGGCCGGAAGCTGGTCGAGGCCGGCGGATTGGGTCTCGTAGGCCGGCGTGTAGCGCAGCGCCGGCCGGATGGCGGGCTGCGGAATCCCCCGGCCTGGCGCAAAAATCGCAGGGTCCTCGGTTTGCAGGATCGCCGCGAGCCGGGGACTGACTGCCGACTGCGGCGGAATGAAAAAGACTTGAGCCGGATTCGGACCGGCGGGTTCCGGCCGCGGGTAAGTGATGGCGAAGACGTAAAAGACTCCGGCGTGCAGGAACACCGCAAGGAGGATGCACGCAGGAAGAACCAGATGGAGGGTGTGGCGCCCTGGCCAGTCGAAAAGCAAGGTTGCCGGACGCCCCATCACGGCTCCTCCGAGGTGGCGATCACGGTGGGATAGCCCAGCTCGAGCGCGATGCTCATGACCCGGGCCATCTGCTCAAACGGGGCCTGCCGGTCGGCCTTGATAATGATCGTGCGCTTGTTCCCGCGCTGCGACGCCAGTCGCGCACGAAGCGCCTCGAACGAGATCTGCCCGTTTTCAAAATAGACCGATGAGGTCGGGGCCGCCGTCACGCTGACCACCTGGGGCTCGCGCTGGGGAGTCAGAAGGAAAGGGGATTCCGGCACGGAGACCGAGATTCCCGGCTGCAGGAGGAACGACGTGCTCAGCAGCAGGAAAAAGATGAGGAGCAGAATGACGTCCAGGGCCGGGGCGACAAAGATGAGCGCCGGATTCGGACCGGGTGTGCGCTCGAGTTTCACGCCGGGTTCTGCGGCCCGTCCGGGCCGGAAAGGAGTTCCAAGGTCTCGATGGCTGCGCGCTCGATATCGTGAAGCACGTCGTTCACGCGGGCGGAAAGGTAGCTGTGCGCGACAAAGGCCGGGATCGCCACGGTGAGGGCGGCCGCCGATGTCAGAAGGCTTTCGTAGACGCCGCCGGCCACCTCGGACGCGGTGGCGTAGCCCCCGTGTGCGGAGATCTGCTGGAACGCGCTGAGCAGGCCGAGGATTGTTCCCAGCAGGCCGAGCAGCGGGGTAGCATAGGCAATCGTGCCCAGCAGAGCCAGATTGCGCTCAAGTCGCGGGACCTCGAGCTGGCCGGCCTCCTGGCCGATCTCGCGCAATTCCGCCCGGGGGGCGCCGTGCTTGAGGATCATCGCATGCAGGACGCGCGGGACCGGGCCGGATGTGCCCGCGCATTCCTGAAGCGCCTCGGTGAAATTCTTCCGTCGGAGCAGGTTGGCGAGCCCGCGGAGGAAGTCCCCGGTATGGATCGAGGCGCGGTGAAAAAACAGGAGGCGTTCCGCAAGAACGCCCAGCGCGGTGACGCTGCAGAGGAGAATGAGCCACATGAGGGGGCCGCCTTTTTGGACTAATTCCAGCATGGTCCATGAGCTTTAGGCGATCCGGGGGATTCGGGCAATCGCATTCCTCCTCACGCCTCCGGCGCGGACACGCCGCGGGCAAGCTCGTGCAGGACGGCCGCCAGCTTCTCGCGGACCCCCGGCGTGAACCCGCGGTCCATGTGCAGGACAATCATCGTGAGGCCCCCGGCCTGAAGGAGGCTGAGCGCCCCGCGACCGGCGGTGAAAAGCGTGACGGATTCCACGGTGCCGACGCCCATGTGCGCAGCGGATTCTCCGACCGACCAAAACAGCCCGGCCGCGCCGGCACCGATGGGCGCCGGATCGAGGCCCTCCGGAACAGCATGCGCCGCGAGGATCGCGGGGCCGCGCATGAGAACGCACGAGCGGATCCCGGGCAATGCGCCGCACAACTCGATCACGCGTTCCGGAAAGAGGTTCTCGTCGACCAGCAGCAGCGCCTGGAGAGCCTCCTCCGCGACACTTCCGATTTGCAACCCGGGCTGCGCCGTCCCGCCGGGGCCGGAAAGCGGATCGGTGGTCGCGGCGGAAGGAGGCTCAGGAACCTGCTCGTTCTCTGTGCGGATGGGTTCCGGATCCCCAGCCGGATGAGGACCAGGAGCCCCCTTGCGGCGAAAAATCGGGAGCGCCGAAAAGAATCCGTGCTTTCTGACCGGCAGGGAATCAGCCCCTCCACCGGAGGCATCCGGCCCGGACTCCGGGGATGTCTGGAGACCGCTGGCAACAGCGTCCCCGCCGGCAAGCCCGTAGGCGACTGCAACCTTCGATGCAGGCAGCGCGATGACGGTCTCGGCGGGAGCCACGATCCCCGGCAGAAGCCGGGCAAGAAGGGCCAGGGAAATTTTCGGGACATTGCCCACAAAGATTTCTGAGGCGGGAAGGACGACCACCTGTCCGGCCGGAAGCGGCCGGAGGAGGTGTTCCCGGGGGATCGAGCCTTCGAGGTCGGAAGCCTTCAAGGTTACGGTCTCCGGCGGCCCGGAATGGTAGCTGCGCGAAGGAAATGCCACCGTTAAATTCGGCTCCTCCATCTCTTTGTGTTGTTTCATCGACGGTTTCGGATTATCCGAGAATGTTTCCCGACGCAATCCCATGGAATTTGATTTTCGATTTACCGAGAACGGGCTCATCCCCGTCATTGTGCAAGAGGCCTCCGGCACCAGCCGTCCGACCGGGCGGGTTTTGATGTTCGCGTGGATGAACCGCGAGTCGCTGGCCCTCACGCTCGAGCGCGGCCTGATGACCTACTGGAGCCGCTCGCGCGGCAAGCTGTGGCTCAAAGGCGAGACGAGTGGAAACACCCAGAAGGTCGTGCGCTGGTTCGTGGACTGCGACAAGGACGTCCTCCTGTTTGAGGTCGAACAGACGTCCGGCGCCTGCCACACCGGATACGAGAGCTGCTTCTACCAGGAGCTCGACATGGCCGCGAAGCCGCTGCCGGTCGCAGAGCAGAAGATGTTCGACGACCAGTCGGTCTACAAAAAGTAACGTCAGCGCCCGAAGACAAGGTTGCAGATCGTGACCGAGGCGGCCACCCCGGTCAGGTCGGCGATGAGTCCGGCCGGAACGGCGTGGCGCGTCCGCCGGACCGCAACCGATCCAAAGTAGACCGCAATGACGTAGAAGGTTGTCTCTGTGCTGCCCATGATCGTCGCTCCCATGCGCGCGACAAGGCTGTCGGGACCATGGCTCTGCACCAGCTCGGCGAAGAGCCCGTTGGCACCGCTGCCGCTGAGCGGCCGCATGAGCGCGAGCGGAAGGAGGTCGGTCGGAAAATTCACCGCCGAGAGGGCCGGGCCGAGGAGATCGGTGATCAGGCGGATGCCGCCGGCCGCGCGGAACATGGCGACCGCGGCGATGATCGCGACGAGGTAGGGGATGATGCGGATCGCGACCTGGAATCCCTCCTTCGCCCCCTCCACGAATTCCTCATAGACCGGCACCTTGCACAGCGCAGCATAGAGTGGAAAAAAGGCGATAAGGAACGGGATGGCAAGGTAGGACACGGCGTTCACGCCCGCCACGAGAGCGCCTTTGGCAAGCTCCTCCGGACCCATCGCGAATGTCCACCCGAACCAAAGGAAGCAGGCCGCAAACAGGATCAGGAGGATGCCGCCCGCCACTCCCGGCGTGCGCGGAGCCTCCCCGGCAACCGCATCGTCACCCCCGACCACCTCCGGAGCCTCCATCGGGTCCGCCGGGGGCAGCGCAAACATCGACAGCCGCTCAAAAAATTTGACCGCCAAAATCCCCGCCGCCGTCGAGCAGCACGTCGCAAAAAATGCCGTCCCGATGATCTGCGTCGGGTTTTTCGATCCGGCCGCCGCGAGAATCGCCACAGCTGTCGCGGGGATCAGCTGGACCGAGCTGGTGTTGATCGCCAGAAACGTGCACATCGCGTTCGTCGCGGTCCCCGGCCGGGGGTTCAGCTTCTCGAGGTCCTGCATCGCCCGCAGGCCGAGCGGGGTCGCAGCGTTGCTCAGGCCGAGCATGTTTGCGGCGGTGTTCATGACGATCGAGCCCATCGCGGGGTGGTTCGTCGGCACGTCCGGAAACAGCCACCGCAGGACCGGGCGCAGCGCCCGCGCCAGGATCGCCACCAGCCCGGACTTCTCCGCCAGCTTCATCAGCCCGAGCCAGAGCGCCATCACGCCCGCCAGCGGCAGAGCGATCGCCATCACTGCGGTCTTGCACGCCTCGAACGCCGCATTGGCAACCTCCTGGAGCTGCCCGGAAAACCCGCCCATCAGCACCGCCACGACGACCAGCCCAAGCCAGATGTAGTTCAGCATCGGCGCAGCATGCTGATATCGGCACACGAAATCAACCCTGACGCCTCAGACGACCGCACGGCCGCCTCCATGGCTGGAAAAAATGCCGCCGTGACCAGAAAACCACATTTTGCGTTTGCTCGGAAACCGCGTCATCATCCCTCCCCGATGAAACGATTTTCCTACATTTCCCTCCTTGCCGTCTCGCTAATGGCCCTGCCCGCGGCCGGCACGGGAGCCGTGAGAGATATCCCCTACGCCAGCCGGTCTCCGCGGAATGCTCTGGACATCCACCTCCCGGAAGGGGTGAAGAATCCCCCGCTGGTCGTCTGGATCCATGGCGGCGCGTTCCGGATGGGCGACAAGTCAAACCCCGAAGGGTTGAAAGCCCTGCTCGACGCGGGCTTCGCTGTAGCGTCCATCAACTACCGCCTCAGCAGTGAGGCCGTCTGGCCGGCCCAACTTGACGACCTGCGTGACGCCTTCGCGTTCCTGCGGACCCATGCCGCGGAATATGGCTACGATGCCACGCGGATCGCCTCGTTCGGAGCCTCGGCCGGTGGACACCTGTCCGCCATGGCGGGCATCGCCCTCTCCAGCGATCCTGCAAACCGCCTCGCCGCGAGCGTGATCTGGTTCCCCCCGATCGATTTTTCCACGATGGATGAAGACATCGAGAGCACGGGCGTCAAGCGACGCACGGGCCGCAACGACGCCGCCGACTCGCCGGAGTCCGCACTCCTCGGCGCCCCCGTAAAAGACAATCCGGACCTTGTCCGGGCCGCCAGTCCGGTTGCCCTCCTGGAAAAGCTGCCCGCAGGAACCCGCCTGCCAGCGTTCCTGATCATGCACGGTGCCAGGGACCCGTTTATTGGCCGTGGCCAGTCCGGACGGCTCTTCTCCGCCCTGCTCGCGCGACCGGAAATCCGCTCATTGGAGTATGTCCTCCTGCCCGATGGCGGCCATGGCTCGGGCGACTTCCAAAAACCCGAGGCCATCGGCAAAGTCGTTTCCTTTCTCAAGGATGTCTTCGCAACCGGCAGCACGCCTTGACGAAGCCCGCATCCCTCGGCGGAAACCGCCCTCTTTTTAATACTTGATTATCATTTACGAATTGCTACCCCTCTTTTCATGCGAAGGATAAATCGATGGACCTGTGTGGCGGCGACGGCTGGGCTTTTGCTGGCTGGGGCGGTGACGGGAGCGGCCAAGCCGCTGGAGATTCTGACGTCGTTTTATCCGGTCTATGTAGCAACGCTGAACGTGGCGGGGGGAGTGGAGGGCGTCACTGTGAAGTGCCTGACGCCGCCGGTCGTCGGCTGCCTGCACGACTACCAGCTGACGCCCGGCGACATGAAGGCGATCGCGCGTGCGGACATTTTTGTGGCGAACGGGGCGGGCATGGAGACGTTTCTGGGGAAGGCGCTGGCGCAGTCGCCGGGGCTGAAGCTGGTCGATGCGAGTAAGGGGATCAAGCTGGCGTTCGCGGACAACCCGCACGTGTGGGTGGGCATCAGCGGGGCGATCGCGCAAGTGAGAAACATCGCGCGCGGGCTGGCGGAGGCGGATCCAGCGCATGCGGCAGAGTATGAAAAAAACGCGACGGCCTACGTGGCCCGGCTGGAAGCTTTGCGCGGAGAAATGCGCGCCTCGCTCGCCGGGCTGAAGAACCGGGAGATCATCACGTTCCACGAGGCGTTCCCGTATTTTGCCGCCGAATTTGATTTGGACATCGCGGGGGTGATTGAGCGCGAGCCCGGGTCCGAGCCGGCGGCGCGCGAGCTGGCGGAGACGGTCGAGACCGTGCGCAGGAAGAAGGTGCGCGCCCTCTTTGCCGAGCCGCAGTATCCGGAGAAGTGCGCGAAGGTGATCGAGCGGGAGACCGGGGTGCCGGTCAGCATTCTCGATCCGGTGGTCACCGGCCCGCGCGATCCCGTCCGCGCGAAGGATGCCTACATCGCCGCGATGCGGAAAAACCTCGACGTGCTGTGCCGCGCCTTAACTGAATAAATCCGGTGCGCACATCCTCCGACCATCACGCCGGTCTGGCAGCCCACCGTTGCGGCCAGTGCTGCACGAAGATCGACCGCATCAGCGTGACGCTTGACCGCCATCCGGTCATCGAGGATGTCTCGCTGCACCTGCACTGCGGCGAGCTCACGACCGTCGTCGGCCCGAACGGTGCCGGCAAGTCGACCCTGCTGCGGGCGCTGCTCGGCGAAGTCGCCCACGAGGGCACGATCCACTTCCTACCGGTGTTCGGACCCGGCCGCATCGATGAGCCCGCAATCGGCTACGTCCCGCAGAACCTGGAGTTCGACCGGTTCTCGCCGTTCAGCGTCTGCGATCTCTTCGCGGCATCGACCTCGAGGTTTCCCGTCCCGTTCGGCTGCCGGGCGGACGTCCGGAAATCCGCGACCGAAGCGCTGGAGAACGTCGAGGCCGCCGACCTCATCGACCGCCGGCTCGGCAGGCTCTCCGGCGGCGAGCTCCAGCGGGTCCTGCTCGCCCTGTCCCTCACGCCCCTCCCGAACCTCCTCCTGCTCGACGAGCCGGTGTCCGGCATCGACCTGCCCGGCCGCGAGCTCTTCTACCGGACGGTCTCCGAGCTGCGCCACCGGTTTGACCTCTCGATCCTGATGGTCTCGCACGACCTGGCCGGGATCGTCCCCGTCTCTGACCGGATCGTCTTCCTCGACCACCGTGTCGTCTGCGCGGGCCCGCCCGCGGAGGTTCTGGCCAACCCGGAATTCCGCCACGCGTTCGGCCTCGATCTCGAAGCCCTGTCATCGCCATGAACCCGATCGACCTCCTCAGCCACCTGCCGTTTGAGTGGGCAAGTTACGGGTTCATGCGCAACGCGCTGTTCGCGGTCGTGCTCGTCTCGCCGCTCTTCGCGCTGATGGGCACGCTGGTCGTGCACAACCGGATGGCGTTCTTTTCCGATGCGATCGGGCACGCGTCGCTCACCGGGCTTGGCTTGGGCGTCCTCTTCGGGATGGCCGATCCGCTGCCGGCGCTCGTCGGGTTCTCGCTGCTGCTCGGCCTCGGCATCCTGGCGCTCCACCGGGTGACACGGTCGGCGATGGACACGATCATTTCGTTGTGCATGTCGTTCAGCATCGCGCTCGGCGTTGTCCTCCTCTCGCGCGGCGGGAACTTCAGCCGCTACAGCCACTACCTGATCGGCGACCTCCTGAGCATCACGCCGGGGGAGATTGCGTGGCTGTGCCTCACCGTCATCCTTGTCGGCGGGAGCCTCCTGGTCTTTTACAACCGGATCCTGCTCATCGGCATGAACGACTCTCTGGCCCGCAGCCGCAGCCTGAATGCCTGGTGGACGCAGGTGCTCTTCGTGGCGGCGATCGTGATGGTGGTGACGATGAACCTGAGCTGGGTCGGGATCCTCATCATCAACTCCCTCCTCATCCTCCCGGCCGCGGCGGCGCGCAACATCGCCGCGAACACCCGGCAGTATGTTCTCTTTGCCGTCGCGATCGCCCTCGCTTCGGGCGTCAGCGGGCTCCTCATCTCGTACTACACCGACACGGCGAGCGGCGCAACGATCGTCCTCGTCGCGATGGGGTTCTTCTTCGTCACCCTCGGACTCAAGGCCCTGCGGCGTTAAACGTCCGCCTCGACGACGATCCGGTCGCCCGCGACCGAGAGCACTCGGATTTTTGTTCCGGCCTCGACGAACTGTCCGTCGGTGACCACGTCGACCGGGATGCCACCGATGATCGCGGTTCCCGCCGGCCGGAGGATCGTCCGGGCGGTGCCGGAATCGCCCGGCGAGACATCCGGGGTCGCCGGGCAGGCGGGATCCGGGACGGGCACCGAGGTGCCGGCCTGCGAGCGGGCGGTAAGGAAAAGGCGGCGGAAGACGGGGAGGTCGGGCAGAAAGCGCGCGAGCAGGGCGATGGCGATCACCGAGGCGATGATGGCGATCGCCAGGTTCGCCATCGGACGGACGAGCAGATCGAACGAAAAATCGAGCGGCTGGGCGGGGTAGAAATCGACCATCGCAAAGAAGATCGAGCCGAGCATGAGCCCGGTCCCCAGCGCCGCGAGCACGACCACGCCCGGAAAGAAGACGAGCTCGACCAGGATGAGCAGGACGCCGAGAACAAACACCGCAACGACCTCGAAGCCGGTGAGCCCGGCGATGTAGTGGCCGGTGAAGAAGACCAGGAAGCAGAGCGCGGAGACCACGCCGGCCACACCGAACCCGGGCGACTTGAACTCGATGTAGGCGCCGATGACCCCGCCGAGCAGGAAGAGCGGCGCAAGGAGCGTGATCCACTGCGCGAGCCGCTCGAAGCCCGACGGCTCGATGCGGACGACCGCCTGTTCGGAAAGGCCCGCCTTTTTGCACAGCGCGGGAATGTCGGCGACGATCGCCGTGGCCAGGAGCGGCTTGCCGCCGACATCCTTCACCGCCTCCTGCGCGCTCAGCGTGAGGAGAGCCCCCTTGGGATTGATGACCTCGTTGCCGATCTTCACCTCCTTCTCGAGGTTCATGAAGCCGTCGACCAGCTCGGGATGGTAGCCGTTCTGCTGCGCCACGCTCCGGAAATAGCCGGAGTAGTAGGAAACGATCTTCGCGTTCATCGTGGCCGGGATCTCCTCGCCCGAGCTCACGACCGGGGCCGCCGCGCCGATCGCGCTCACCGGCGCCATGAAAACGCCCTTTGTGCCCAAAGCGATCAGCGCGCCGGCTGAACCGGCATTCGTGTTCACATATGTGAAGGCCGGCACCTTGCTCTTGGATAGCATCTGAACGATCTGCTCAGTCGACTTCAGCGCCCCGCCGGGCGTGTCCATGTCGAAGATCAGCGCCGCCGCCCCCGCCGACTCCGCGTTTTTCAGGATCCGCCGGAGAAAATAAAATTGCGCCTCCGAGATCGCGCCCTCGACCGGAACGACGACCACGGATCCCTTCGTAATCGGCCGCTCGGCCGCACCGGAGGGTAGGACGGTGACCGCCAGCGCCAGCGCCAGAAGAATTCTCAGCATGGTTAACAATCTCCCTCGCACGCTCGGGCCCCGCAAGGTAATTTCCCGCCGTGGGACTGATCTCAGAGGAAACGATCCAGCGGGTCACCGAGGCGAATGACATCGTCGAGGTGATCGGCTCCTACTTCCCGCTCAAGCGGGCCGGCACGAGCTTCCGCGCGCTGTGCCCGTTCCACCGCGAGAAGTCGCCGTCGTTCCATGTGAACCCGTCGCGGCAGTCGTTCCACTGTTTTGGCTGCGGGGCGGGCGGCGGGGTGCTCCGGTTTGTGATGGACTACGAGCACGTCGATTTTCCCTCCGCCATCCGCCGGCTCGCCGAGCGGGCAGGGATCCCGGTGGTCGAGGAGGCCGGAGGTGGCGAGGACGACCGGCAGCGAGGGCTGCGCCAGCGCCTTCTCGCCCTGCACGCCGAGGCGTCCGCCTGGTTCCACCGCAACCTTCTTAAATCTGCCGAGGGGGCGGTCGCCCGCGACTACCTTAAAGCCCGCGGGATCACCGCCGAGGTCGCCAAGGCCTGGCAGCTCGGCTACGCGCCCGATTCGTGGGACGCGCTCCTGGTTTTTCTCGAGGAAAAGAAATTCACCGGCGAGGAGATCGCCCGCAGCGGCCTGACCTCGTCCCGCGACGAGGAGGGCGGGGGCAGCCTTTACAGCCGGTTCCGCGGCCGTGTCATGTTTCCGATCCGCAACGACTACGGCGAGGTCGTGGCCTTCAGCGGGAGGGTCCTGGATCCCGAGGCCAAGACAGCAAAATACGTCAACTCCCCCGAGACCCCGCTCTTCACCAAGGGCAAGGTCCTCTACGGCCTCGACAAGACGAAGCGCGACCTCATCGAAAAAAATGCCGCCATTGTCTGCGAGGGTCAGATCGACCTGATCTCGGCCTACGAGGCCGGCATCCGCCACGTCATTGCACCCCAGGGGACCGCCTTCACCAGCGACCAGGCCCGCCTGCTCCGCCGGTTTGTCGAAACCGTCCTTCTGTGCTTCGACTCCGACAAAGCCGGCCAGCAGGCGACCACCCGCTCGCTTCCGGCCCTCCTCTCCCAGGGCCTTTCGGTCAAAGTCGTCGGGCTTCCCGCAGGCGAGGACCCGGATTCGCTCATCCGCCGCGACGGACCGGAGGCATTTCTTGAACTGGTCTCGCATGCCAGGGACTTTTTCGATCACGCCCTCGACGCGGCGGACAAACGCGGCGAGATCAACGACCCGGCCGGTAAAGCCCGCATAGTCCAGCAGCTCGGCCCGATGCTGGCGCTGGTGCAGGATGCCGCGCTGAGGGAATCGCTCCTCGGCCGCCTCGCCTCCCGCCTCGCCCTCCCCCATCCGGCGATCCGCGCCGCCATGAAGCCCCCGCAGCAGCAGGCTGAAAACCAGCCCGAGGCGGAGGCGCCCCCTGTGGAGCGGATCACCCTCTCGGCCGGGATGTCGATGCTCTGCCGCCTCGCCCTTTGCAGCCAGGATGTCCGCGAGTGGCTCCGCACGCAGGAGCCCGCCGCCGGACTGGAGCCGGGAGGAGCCCTCCTCGACAAGCTGGCCCGGGCCACCTACCCGGACGGCGAGCCCGCCGCCGGCTTCCTCGCCTCGCTCGGCGACGCCGAGGAGCGGACGCTTTCGGCCTTCGACCTCCGCCACCCCCTCCCCGACCCGCTCGCCCGCGCCAGGGAAACCTGGACCGGCCTCACCGTCCGGCTCCTCTCCCAGGAGATCGAGGGCCTGAAAAACCGCCTCGCCCAGCCCGGGATCGATTCTGCCGAACGGCTCAAAATTCAAAAACTAATACTTGACCTGAAAATCAGGGTGGCGGATGTTCATCGGCCATTTCAGTAGGATTCCAAAGGCACGCCGCTTGAAAACAAAAAACAAACCGTCCAAAGGCAACGCCCGATCGGCAGCCAAACCAAAAGCAACGTCCAAACCCTCTTCGGCCAGGCAGGCCAAACCACCTGCCTCAGCCAAACCGGGCACGAAGCCACCCGGGAAAAAGCCGCATCTGAAGGCTCCGAAAAAGCCGGAAGCGAAGCCCTCTCCGAAAATTGCCGCAAAGGCAAACAAGCCGGCCGCGGCCGTCAAGGCGTCTGCGAAGGCGCCTGCCAAACCTGCTCCCAAGCCGGAGTCCAGGGCGCCGAAGCAGAAGCCCGTTCCGGCTCCTCCGCCCGCTCCCGCGCCTCAGGATGTGCAAAAGGCGATCCAGGAAAAAGTCCGCGAGCTGATCAAGCTCGCCAAGGAGCAGGGGTATGTCACGTTTGATGACCTCAACGAGCACCTCTCCGACGGGCTCGCTGAGCCCGACCACATCGACTCGATCATCAGCCAGCTCAACGCCGTCGAGATCGAAATCATCGAGTCGTCCGACGTCGACCGCGTCAAGGAGGTCCGGAAATCCGACGAGGAAGAGGAGGAGAAAGAAGAGAAGCCCGACTCGAAGCTGGACATCCTGGATGACCCGGTCCGGATGTATCTCAAGCAGATGGGCCAGGTCCCACTGCTCACCCGCGAGCAGGAGGTCGAGATCTCCAAGCGCATCGAAGACGCCGAACTCAAAGTGCAGGAGACCCTCTACCGGTTCGGCTTCATTGCCCGCGCGCACCACGACCTCGCCCAGAAGCTCATCGACCAGCGCGAGCGCTTCGACCGCGTGATCCTCGACAAGAAAATCGAGAGCCGCGAGCGCTACATGAAGGCCCTCCCACGCCTTTGCCAGCAGCTCAAACGGCAGACCGAGTCGGTCGCAAAAATTTATTCCGAGCATTTCTCAGGCGGCACCCCCTCCCCGGAAAAGCGCAAATCCTTCGATCGCTCGCTCCAGGCCCTGCAGGCGCTCTATCCCAAATTTTTCTTCAAGCAGAAGGTCATCGAGGATTTCGTGCTCCTGTCGGACGAAAACCTCCGCGCGCTGCACAGCCTCCAGCACGAGCACAAGAAGCACGCGAAGGATCCCCACTCGAAGCAGCGCAAGCACTTCTCGCATGAGATCAAAGAGATGCAGAAGCGCTTCTGGCTCACCCCCGAGGAGCTCGCATCCCACCACGCCGACCTTAAGCTCTGGCACCGCAAGGCGCTCAAGGCCAAGACCGAGATGGTCGAAGCCAACCTGCGCCTCGTCATCTCGATCGCCAAAAAATACACCAACCGCGGGCTTTCGTTCCTCGACCTCATCCAGGAGGGCAACATGGGACTCATGAAGGCGGTTGAAAAATTTGAATACCGCCGGGGATACAAATTTTCCACCTACGCGACGTGGTGGATCCGTCAGGCGATCACCCGCTCGATCGCCGACCAGGCCCGTACGATCCGTATCCCTGTTCACATGATCGAAACGATCAACAAGCTGATCCGTGTCCAGAAGCAGCTCGTGCAGGAATACGGCCGCGAGCCGTCCCCGGAGGAAATCTCCGACGAAATCCAGCTCCCGGTCGAGCGCGTGCGCGCCGTTCTCAAGATGGCCCAGCAGCCGATCTCGCTCCAGGCACCGGTCGGCGACAGCGACGATACCAGCTTCGGCGACTTCATCGAGGACAAGGGGGCCGAAAACCCGGCCGACATGGCCGCAATCGTCCTTCTCAAGGACAAGATCAAGGATGTGCTCGAGACCCTCACCGAGCGCGAGCGCCAGGTTCTTGAACAGCGCTTCGGCCTCGTGGACGGCTACAGCCGCACGCTCGAGGAGGTCGGGCGCCAGTTCAAGGTCACCCGCGAACGCATCCGCCAGATCGAGGCCAAGGCCCTCCGGAAAATGCGCCACCCGACCCGCATCCGCCAGCTCGAGGGATTCCTCGAAGCCCAGGAATTGTAGGTTTTGGCAATCCCTCAAGGAGAAGATTTTTGGGGAGGAAAATGGGTTCGCCCGAACCCGCGCAGGTCGCTTTGTCTGGAGGAAGACCTTGGAGGGATGTCCGCCGTGCTGTTCCCCTGCTCCGAGGTTCTTGCTCCCTAAAGAAATACCCTTCGAACTGACCAACGACCAGCCTGCCCGGCCAGCGCGTGCTGGCACGTAGGCCCCAGTGACGGAAAATCGGCGCTGACCGCGCAGAATCCTCCATCCCGCGAGCGATTGGCTGTTTTCCGGCCTTTCCCTTTCTGCAGACGACGCTCTTGTTTGAATCGGGAAGCCGCTTGACGGGTATGGCATGCCAACCATACTTTAGACATATGAAGATTACGCTAAACGTTGACGGCCCTTTGTTAAAGCGGGTGATGGCTGCCATGGGCACGACCAGCAAGACGCAGGCGATCGATCTGGCCCTGCGCGAAGCCGACCGGCGCAGCCGTTTGCAAAAGCTCGCCGCCGAGGGCATGGGGCTGAGTCCCGAGGCACTCGGTGAAATGTTTGATCCCGACTACGATCTAATGGCCGCCCGCGCGGCGGAGGGACCTGCCCTGTATCGGAGCGGGAAAGTCTCCTCATGAACACGGTTCTTGTGGATAGCAGCTACTGGATCGGGGTGGCCCGCCAGAGGCGCGATCCGGTTTCGCTTCTCACGGCGGCCTCCCATACCCGGGAACTGGCCATCTGCGGGGTCGTGCGGTGCGAGGTGGCGAGGGGTGTCCGGGTCGAGAAAGATCTCAACCGCCTGAGGAATTTCTGGGATGTGATGATCAACGTTCCGACAGACAACGCGATCTGGGAAGAAACCGAGCGGCTTCTGTGGCGGATGGACCGGGCCGGCTGCCAGATTCCTCTCCCCGATGCGGTGATTGCCAGCTGCGCGCGCCGGATCGATGCCGCCGTGCTGACATTCGACGCCCATTTCTCGCAAATCCCGGGCGTGAAGGTCATCTCGGACCCAGCGCTCCTGTAAACCGGGCAATTTCTGCGCGACTTTCGCGTGCCCGGCGTGTTGGATAAACTGTGATGAACGAAGACCTCGAAAATGACGAACTGTGGAACCTGCTTGGGAAGACCCGGCCGGTTGCCGTGTCGCCGTATTTTTCGCGGCGCGTTCTCCGCGACATCCGACTCCGTCCGGCGGCTCCGATCCTCCCGCTGTTCCTGCTCCGCTGGCTGGGTGCGGGGGCATTCGCGATGCTGGCCGCCGGCTTTTTTGTGAGCCTGGATCAGGATTTCTCATCTCCCGGTTGGGCATTGAATTCGCCGGAATTGATCGAGGCCTTTGACGTAGCGGCCGGTCTCGACACCCTCCTGGCCTTTGAGGACGGATCCTTCCCCGCCTTCGACGGCGACCTCTGAGCGGCGGCGACGGAGCCGCAAGCAACCGCAGGGCTGGATCAGCAGCCCGGGCAGTGTGATTTCACACAGACTCTTCGCTGCCGCCATACCCCTGCGATCCCCGGCATCCACAAATCTTCGGCCATGGTATTTCTAAATGGCCTAAAACGTCAGCGCCTCCCCGTCGGTGGGGACGCGAAGCCTGTCCGCCAAGCCGGCCGTGCCGGCGGCGGCCGCCAGGGCCTCGCGCGTGGTTGGGCAGTGGTTCAGCGCTTCCATATGGTTGGCCACCACCATCCCGGGGGCCAGACGCAGAAATTCCAGAATCTCCGGAAGCGACATGAGGATCGGATTGCCGAAATCCAGCTGTGCGCTTCCGGCGGGAATGATGCAGACGTCGGGCTTTTTTTCGGCGAGCACGCGCCGCACGGAGTCGGTCAGAATCGTGTCGCCGGCAATGTACAGGCTCGGCTCGCCGGGAAATTCTAGGAAATACCCGGCGCCCGGCCCCATGAGTTTTCTCATCACGCAGCGCCCGTGCGCGGCATCGAATGCCGTGATCGTGCCGCCGGCAAACGGGCGCCCGTCGGCCAGGGCGAGCGGAACCGCCTGCAGCCCGCGCCTGCGCAGGTTGTTTTCGTCCGGCCGGCCGCAGAACACGGGCGCCCCCGCGCTGGCCAGCAGCTTCGCGCCCGCGCGATCGAGATGGTCGCAGTCCATCCCGAAGTGAGTGTGGGAAATGATTCCGGCCGTGATGCCATCGAGGGTTTTTGCAGCATTTTCCGGCAGCCCGGTGAGGGGATTCATCCGGGCGCGGAACCGGACGAGCGAATACGGCGGGAGCGTGCCGGGCAGCCCGAGCATCGGGTCCACAAGAATCCGCTGGCCAGCGGCCTCGACCACTACCGTGGCATTGCGGATCTGATGGATGCGCATGTGGGGAAATGACCCGGATGGCACTCCCTCCCGGCGGGAATGTTATTTACTGTCCGCCGCGGCCATGGCTGCCTTGAGTTTCTCCTCGTCCTCGTGGGAAAGCGAGGTCTGCAGGATCTTTCCGCCGAACTTCTCGATCTCCGGCAGCACGCGGTCGTCGGTCATCTTGGCGATGAGAATAAAGAGGGCGGAGGAATTGTTCGGCAGGTTGGCCGAGAGTTCCTTCATGAACTTGTCGCTGATCCCAAGGTCGGACAGCGCGCCGGAGATCGCGCCGCTGGCCAGGCCGATCGCCATCCCGAAGAACGGCATCAAAAAGATCAGGCCGATCAGGAGCCCCCAGAACCCGCCGGTCGCCGCGCCGGCAGCCGTGAGGTTCACGGGCTGGTGGAGCTTGATTTTTCCCTCCGCGCTTTTCGTGACGACAACGGCGTCCTCCAGCGAGACGAGATAATCCTTCTGGAGCTTGATGAGCTCGACGCGGACTTCGTCGGCGCGGTGGAATTCGGGGTAGGCGATGGCGAGGAGTGTAGACATGGTGTCGTTAGAGCCGATTCCCCATCCCGACGCAAGCGTCCAGTTGTGACGGAGCTGTGACAAAGGCTGCTTCAAAGGAAATCGCGATCCATCTTTCCCCTGCCTGTGAAGCCGCTGCCCCGATTCGTCGTTCCCAGTGCCGGCTTCGAAAGGTATTGCGGAGCGCGGCGAACGCGTTTTCAATGATCCCAGCACACGGCCGACCAAAAAGCCAAAACATATGAGAGAACAACAGACCGATCCCCGCGTGCGCGAGCTGGCTTCCGAGGTGGCCACCGGCCGGGCGGCCGACCTGATCGCAGAAATGATGGAGACCGCGCTCCGGCTCGGCACCGACCATGCCGGCATGGGCGAACTCAAGCTCATGAGCCGCGCGCTCCGCGAAATGCGTTACGCGTCGAGCGTTTTCTCGCGCTACAAGGGCGTGCGGAAGGTTGCCGTCTTCGGCAGCGCGCGGACAAAACCCGAGGAACAGGAATACAAGCTCGCCCGGTCGTTCGCGGAAAAAATTGTCCGGGAGGGCTACATGGTCATCACCGGCGGAGGCGATGGGATCATGGGCGCCGCCCAGAAGGGGGCTGGCGCGGAAAATAGCTTCGGCCTCAACATCCGCCTCCCATTCGAGCAGCAGCCGAACGAGGTCATCCATGGCGATCCGAAGCTCATCAACTTCAACTATTTTTTCACCCGCAAGCTGAACTTCGCGAAGGAAACGCACGCGTTTGTCCTGCTGCCGGGCGGATTCGGCACGCACGACGAAGGCTGTGAGATCCTGACCCTCATGCAGACCGGCAAGATGCCGATCGTACCGATGGTCATGCTCGACAAGCCGAACGGCTACTACTGGGAAACCTGGCGCCGGTTCATCGTCAACGACCTGCTCGACCATGGCCTCGTCTCGCTCAGCGACTTCCACTTTTTCCACATCACGCACGATCCCGACGACGCGGTGCGGGTCATCACGCAGTTCTACCGGAACTTTTACTCCTACCGCTGGGTTCGCGAGAAGATGGTCGTGCGGATCCAGCACGCGCTCACGCCGGCGGCTCTGGAGGATCTCAACGAGCGGTTCGCGAGCCTCCTGGCCGCCGACCGGATCGTCCAGACCACGCCGCTGCCCGAGGAACGGGATGAGCAGGACATCGCACACCTGCCCCGGATCGTGCTGACCCCGCACAAGCGCGACTTCGGAGCGATCCGCCTGTTCCTCGACGCGATCAACAACGCGGAGACCGCCCCGTGAACCGAAGGAGCTTTCTCGCAGCGCTGGCCGCCGTCCCCGCCTCAGCCCTTGCGGAGAAAGGGCGGACCGATCCCGCGCGAGTGTTCGGAAAAATCCAGTTCGTGACCAGCTTTCCCGACTACAAGGTCCAAGTGGTCGAAAGCTTCCCCGACCTCAAAGTCCAGATCGTGGACTCGTTTCCCGACAAGCCGGGGAAGTGGCAGATCGTCAGCTCGTTCCCCGATTTCAAAATCCAGATCGTGGACTCGTTTCCCGACTTCAAGATCCAGTTTGTGAAGAGCTTTCCGGGTCCGGCCTGACGCCGGACGCTATGCCGTCCGGACCGGGAGATGGCGCATGCAATATTCCCGCCCGTCGGCAGCGACCCGGAACTCGGCATCCGGGTCGGAGGCTTCGGTGAGCCCGCAAACCTCGCACCGGTGCAGGCTCTCGGTTGCCGGAGCGCTGGCCGCCTCGAAGCGCGCACGGCGCTCGCGCACCTTGTGCCTGTCCCAGCCGCCCCGCAGAAACGACGGCCCGAAAAAGAGGAGGTAATTGCCGAGGCACATCACGACGATCATCTTCGCCGCCAGCGGCCCGAAGACCAGCACCGACAGCGGCAGCAGCAGGCTGAACAATGCCACCCACTTGATCTTCACCGGAATAATCAAAAACAGGAGGATCTCAAGATTCGGAGCCAGCGTGGCCACGGCAAGAAACAGCGAGAGGTTCAAAAACAGGTTTCCGCCGGAGGCCCCGAAGATCAATGCGGAGCCCACGCAGAGCAACATCCCAAGCAGGTAGTAGGCGTTCAGACGGAACGTCCCCCAGCTTTCCTCCAGCAAGTCGCCGATCCACCACGTGAACATCAGGTAGAAGATGATCCAGAAGTAGTCGGTCGTCTCGGGAAGGAAAATCCAGCTCACCAGCCGCCAGACCTCCCCGCGGAGGATCGCGCTCCGGTCGAGCGAGAGGACGTGCTCGTAGCCCGGGCTGATGATCAGAAGGATAAACACCAGCGCGTTCAGCCCCACCACATACCGGATCAGCCCGGGAATGGCAAAGCGCGAGAGAACGCGTTCAAGTCGATCGAGAACAGTCATGTGCCGGAAACATTCACGGCGGACGCGGGGGGATGTAAAGCGCAGACTGGGACGTTTGCCGACGGCGGTCGGATGTTGGACGTGGCCGCGCCGGGCATTGACGCGTTTGCGTCCGCGTTTTCTGCGACGGTGGAAATCGACAGCGTCCGCAAGGTCTTGCGCTCAACCGATGGCGTGCCCGGAGTGACACTGGTGAAGGAGACCGAAAAGACGCCGTATGGCGTGGCTCAGGTCGCCGTTTCGACAGTGGCCTTCCCTGCTGACAAACTCGCTCTGGATCTGCGCGTCGGCCAAATCGCCGGCGTCCCCGGCGTGCTCGTGCAGCCGGTTTTGCATAACCGCGGCACGCAACCGGTCAAGCTCCTCGCGCTGACGGCCATCGACATGCCGGCTCCTCCGCCCGCGCTGACCCTGCCCCGCGAAGGCGACAAGGTCTGGCTTGCGCCCGGCGCGGCCACGGCGGTCCGCGAGGGCCATGGCAAATGCCAGGCCGATCGTTCGACCGGCGGCAACCCGATCACGATCGGCGGCAGGGTTTTCGCGCACGGCCTCGGCACGCACGCCCGCAGCGAGATCGAGATCCCGCTTGGCGGCGCGTTCAAGCGCTTCCAGGCATTCGTTGGCGCGGATGACGAGGAACCCGGAGCCAGCGTGGGTTTCGAGGTGCTCATCGACGGCAAAAAGCGCTTCGACTCAGGCGTCATGAAAAGGGGCGAGCCCGCCAAGGCGGTGGACGTCGATGTTTCCGGCGCAAACAACCTCCTGCTGGTCGTCAACGATGGCGGCAACGGCATCACCTGCGATCATGCCGATTGGGCTGACGCCTGCCTGCTCGTGAATCCGGCCGTGGATGCGCCCGCGGCGGCGCGCGCACGGCTGGCGCTTCCCGGTCCAGCCGGCGATTGGCTGGTGACGGCTTATGACCAGAGCACAAACGGCGGCCCGGCCAACTACGTCGCCACGATCGCCGAGCTGGCCCGCGGGATGAACGTGCGCGAGTATGGATCGGTTTACCGCAAGGACGGCGCGGGATTTCTGTTCGGCCCCGTCGGCGAGCCGCTGGCCTACCTGGAAAACCGGGTTTCTCCGGCGAAGGATGGAGTGTCATTGACGATCGCTTCCGAGATGAGCGGCGTCACGGTCGATCCCGGTGAGTCGCGCGCCGGTCAGCAGGCGGTCCTGCTCATGGAGCCTCCGCGCCGGGCGCTTGCACGCTGGGCGGAGTGGGTCGCGAAAACCCACGGCTCGCGCACGGATAAAGGCGCCCTCGCCGGATGGTGCAGCTGGTATCACCTGACAAAAAACATCAAGGGCAGCGACGTCCTCGGCATCGTGGACGCCGTCAAGGGCGACCCGGCCCGCCTGCGGCCGCAGGTCATCCAGATCGACGACGGCTACCAGGACATCGACGGCAAGTGGGATGCGAACGGGAAGTTTTCTGAGGGCCTGCCATTCTACGCCAAGCGGATCGCCGAGACCGGCGCGCGTCCGGGCCTCTGGATGGCTATGACGATGATCGGCGTCAGGCACCCGTGGCTGCAGGACCCCGCCAACATGGAGGCGGTCTGGGGCAAGAAGTTCAAGAAGGAATCCGGATTCCGCCCGGACGAATCCGGCTGGCTCGATCCGACCCACCCGCGGGCGAAGGAACACATCGTTGAGCGCATCCGCCACGCGGTGGACAGCGGGTTCACCTACCTCAAGCTCGATTTCAACAACATCGGCAACGGCGGATGGCATGAGAAAAAGAAGACGTCGTTCCAGGTCCTGCGCGAGCACTACCAGCGGATGCGCAAGGCCGCCGGCGAGGACACCTACATCCTCGCCTGCATCGTCGAGCCGAACCGGGCCGTCCTGGGTCTGGTGGACGCCCACCGCATCAGCCACGATGCGCACCGCGGTGGCGTGCGTTCGGCCGTCAACGATGTGCTGCGTTCATACCAGCTCAACGGCCGCTGGATGGCGGTGGACAACGACATCTACTACATCGCACCCGATGCGAAGGAGGTCGGCAACGTTCAGGGCGGATGGAATCTCCACCGCACGTGGCTGAGCATGATGGGGCTCTCGGGCGGCGCGGCGCTCACCTCGGATCCCTGGCACTGGGATGTGCTCAAGCCCCAGCGGCGCACGGTCGAGATCATGCAGCCCCCGGCCAAAATCCGCACCGAGGTGCTCGACCTCGGCACAGCAAAGGAGTGGCCGCGCCTCGCGGCTGTCGTCAAGCGCCCGCTCGGCGATCAAGGCCTCGCCCTGCTCTGGAACCCGGACGAACGCCAGCCGCGGACGGTCACCCTGGATTTTGCCGAAACAGGGCTGGACCCCAGCCGCACGTATGCCGTCTGGTCGTTCTGGGATAATAAATTCCTTGGAACCGCCAAAGGCGCGTGGACCACGCCGCCGCTTGAGGGCTGGGCCTGTCAGGAGGTGGTGCTCACCCCGATCGACGGTCCGGCGGCGGGCAAGCCGGTCCTCATCGGCTCGAACCTCCACATTTCCGGCGGCGCGGCGGAGGTCAAGGATGTGGCCGCCTCCGGGCGAGGGATTAAGGTTGAACTCACCGATGCCGGTGCGCGTGAGGGCGAGATCTTCTTCCACAGCGACCGGCCACTCCGGCCAGCCGGCACCTCCGGCTGCGTGATCGAGGCGGTCGAAGCCGCAGGCGATAACGTCTGGAAGGTCAAGCTCAGTGGTCGCCAGCCCAACCAGCCGCAGTCGTTTGAACTGGCCGCGGGGGCAGCCGCCGCTCCCGCCCGGGCAGCGACCGTGCCGGAAACATGCTACCTCTTCGCGTATTTTCTCAACAACGGCGAGGACGGGCTGCACCTGGCCTGGAGCCCCGACGGCCTGAAGTGGCAGGCTCTCAACGGCGGCGATTCCTACCTCAAACCGGAGGTCGGCAAGTCGAAGCTGATGCGCGATCCCTGCGTCACCACCGGTCCGGACGGCACGTTCCACATGGTCTGGACCGACAGCTGGTTCAGCGGAACCATCGGCTACGCATCATCGAAGGATCTCATCCACTGGTCGCAGCAAAGGGCGCTCCCGGTCATGGCATACGAACCCGGGACGCGCAATTGCTGGGCGCCAGAAATTGTCTACGACGCGATGAACAAAAATTTCCGCATCTTCTGGGCCTCGACCGTGCCGGGGAAATTTCCGGAAACCGATCTCGGCGGGCGAAACGATCTGAACCATCGCATCTATTCGACCACCACCAAGGACTTCGAGTCGTTCTCTCCGACCAGCGTTTATTTCGATCCCGGCCACAACGTGATCGACGCCACGCACATCGGGTTCCGTGGCAAGACGGTCATGATCTACAAAGACGAAACCAAGATCCCCGCGCCGATGAAAAACCTCAAGGTCGCCACCGCCGGCAGTCCGGCCGGGCCGTTCACGCCGGTTCCAGGCTCGATCAACCCGCCCGGAAGCTGGGTCGAGGGGCCGACCGCCCTCCGCGTCGGCAATGAGGTCCTCCTCTACTTCGACGCCTATACGCGGCATCGCTACGAAGCTTTGGCGACCACGGATTTCAAGACCTGGCGGGATGTAACGGGCGGGCTCAACATGCCGGCGGGCATCCGCCACGGCACCGCCCTCCCTGTGCGCGGCGATGTGGTCAACCACCTCATCGAAGCAGGCGTGCTCGCTGCGTCCCGGTAATAATAACAAATGATGGCACCGCGGAACGACGATTGGCTCGGACAGGGAGATCCCCATTGCGCCAGTCAAGGCCCGCCACGTGCGCCTGAATATTCTTAAGGCCAAGATGGCGATCAACATCAACGAATTTCAGGTTTTTGAACAGAATTGAAGAGCGCCGCAACAGCCATCCGGAAAAACCAAAATGCCAGCTTTGAAAACATCAGCAAAACAACTTTTAAACGTGAGTAAACGATTCAAAAGCTCCGCCTGCCTGTTGACGAAATCCACAATTGTCTCATCTCTCCCGCTTCTCCTTGGGCTTGGATGCGGCAGCCGCGCATGGGCTGCTGCCGATCTGGCGAAAATGCCGGGCGTCGAGCCCGATCCCAAGACCCATGGCTTTATCATCAAGGCAGGGACGGGCACGATCAGAGTGGGGGAGCCGGTCGTTCTCTCGCGCGATATCTTCACAATCCCGGCATTCACGGTGCAGGACGGTCCGGCTGCGGCAGATCTGTCGCTGGCGGGAGGCATCGCCGAATCCGGCGGCAGCACGGGGTTTGTGAAGGATGGTCCGGGCACGATGCGGATCGAGGGGGATGTGGCCATCACCGGCTTCATCACGGTTTATGACGGGAAGCTCGACCTATCGAAGGCCAACCTTGCAAACGGGGTGCGCGTGAATGTGCTCGGCGACGCCGTCCTGACCCCTCCGGCCTCCGGGACTCCGGTCTCCGAAATTTACGTCAACGGTTTGAAGCTCGCGCCGGGGACGTGGGGTCCGCCGGGCAGCGTGAGCTCGGGCACGGCCGCGCGGGAATCCCGATCGCTCGCGAGCATCGCGCCGGTACCGGATACCGGTCTCTCGCGCCGCGAGATCTGGAAGCGTCTCAAATACGGCATCTTCAGCCACTACGTCTGGAACGGATACGGCATGAGGCCGGGAATGCGCAACGAAGACGGCAGCAGCGCAAAGACGATCGATGAATTTGCCGGAACCCTCGATGTGGATAACTACGTCGATCAGCTGGTCAAGGCGGAGGCGCAATACGTCGTTGTCACCGCGTGGCATTCCGGGACCTGCCCGCTCTTTCCGAGCGCCGCGATGGCGAAGTGGGCGCCCAAGCGGCCGAGCTGCCCGAAGTCTGATCTGCTCGGAAGGCTGCTCGACGCCTGCCGCGCGAAGGGAATCCGCACGTTTTTCTACTGCCATCCGTTCCAGCCGGCTGTCGAGCCGCACAACGACTGGATCAACGACCTCTTCGCCGAGCTGGTTGACCGCTACGCCTCCCGCCTCGACGGCCTCTGGCTCGATGAAAACTTCCAGGACTGCACGCAGGACAAAAAGGTGGACTACCGCCGGCTCATGAAGACGATCAAGGAGCGCAATCCGGATCTCGTGCTGACCCACAACAACGGCGGTTCGCAGTCCTATGGCGCGGATGAGGGCGTGCAGGAGGTCCAGTGGGAATTCCGCGAGGGCCGGATGGCCTCGCAGTATCAGATTTTCGACAAGACGGCAAAATCGCCTGAGGACATGCTCGTCACGACCGTCATCCAGGCGGCCGCCAACACGATGGGCGGCGGCATCCAGTGGAGCATCGATGCCCACGGGGCCGGAGCAACCTCGCGCGGCGGCCTCGATGCACGCTGCCGGCCGATCCTTGATGGCTTTGTCAAACTCCTCAAGCCGATCGCTGAATCGGTGAAGAACACGAACCCGAGTACCTCGTATCCGCCACCGTTTAGCGGAGCCGTCGTGAAGTATTCCAAGCTGGACTGGGGTGTCGCGACAAAGGCATTCGACAACAGCAAAGAATACCTCCATGTCCTCAAGCCGCCGGCGGGCAACATGCTGACGCTGCCCGCTCCGGCGGATGGCAAGGTCTTCGCCAACGCCCGGCTTCTCGACGGCGGCCGCCCGGTTTCCCTTGAGCAGAACAGCCGAGGCATCACGCTCACCCTGCCGGAAGGATCGGCTTGGACCACGCCCGACACGGTGATCGCCATGGATGTCCTCTGCCCCGGCGGAGCCGGTCTGGTGAACGACACGAGCGCTTCGGTGACCTATCGTGGGACAACCTGGACGCGACGGAAAGACGGGAACCGCGGCGAGTTCCGCAACGACTCGCACGTCGCAACCGCCGACGGCGATTCGTTCACGTTCACGTTCAATGGAACCGACGTCGATTGGATCAGCAGCCGCGGGCCCGACCGCGGGACCGTCGATCTGGCCATCGATGGAACGCCCTGCGGCAGCGTCGATCTCTCGAAGGGGAAAGGAAATTTCCAAACGGTCTTTTCGAAGTCCGGACTCCCGCGTGGCACCCACACGCTCACAGGAGCGAAGCGGAGCGGCAGCCTCATGACGGTGGATGCCTTCCGTGTGAGCGAGTTGATCAACGACAGCGACCCGGATGTGAAATATCTCCAGACCACATCCCACGATGCGCGTGCCGCCGTTCTCGCCGGCCCGTGGGAAGGACGGGGCGACCATATCATCAATGGCAGCAGCTTTTCGTTCACGTTCCAGGGGACGGGGGTCGATCTCTTTGCCACGGCCGCATTCGGGAGTGCCGACATGGTGCTGACGCTCGACGGCAAGCCGCATTCCACGGTGCGGGTCGCAACAAACCAGCCGGACCGCTGCGCGGCGAGGATCTCGGGCCTTGCGAACACAACACACACCTTTGCGGGAACTTACACCAACCGGGCCGCGGGCGGGTTCCAGTCTTCACTCTACGGCTTCACGGTTACGCGACCCGACTTCTGGAGCTACCGGCCGAAGCGCGGGCTTGGGGAATACAAGGACGACGCCCACGTGAGCGAACTCAAAGGCGCATCTGGCAGTTATACGTTCAACGGCTCGGGCGTGGATGTCATTCCGACGCGCGATGCCGAATCCCGGACCGCCCACTACACGCTCGACGGCGGTGGCAGCTCGCTCTGGGTTGGACTCAACCACTACTCGCCCGTCCCGCTCGTCGGGACGAGCGTCTTCCGGTATGCGAACCTCGTTCCCGGCACCTATACGATCAGCTTCAAAAATGCGGCGAACCCGACGGGCGTCAACTTTTCCTTTGTGCGGATGAACATCGACGCCCTGCGCGTTTACAAGGCGCAATCCGACGCCGCGAACCCGCTTTACTGGGGACCGGATGGCCGGGGCGGACCGGGGACATGGGAGGTTGGAGGCGCGGCAAACTGGTATGACGGAGCGCCCGCGAAATGGCTCGACTACGGCGGAGCCGACTATGCGGCGGTATTCGGCGGAAAGCCGGGGACGGTGAACCTCGCCGGAAAGATCAACGCCAATCGGATCACGTTTGCTGCCGATGGATACACGCTCACCGGAGGCACGCTCACGCTCACCGGCATCGGACCGGCGGTCACGGTTTCCGGCGCGACGGCGGCCGTGATCGAATCTCCGGTCGCAGGCACGGCCGGCCTGGAGAAGGGCGGAGCGGGAACGCTCACGATTGCCGCAGCGAACACCTACAGAGGCGGAACGACAGTCAGCGCAGGCATTCTCACGGCGGGAGGAACTGGCACGCTGGGCGGAGGAAACCTTACAGTCGCGAACGGCGCGGTCTGCCAGCTCAACAACCCTGGTGGGGCACTGGCGGCCACCGCACAGGTCGAACTCACCGGCACAGGCAGGCTGATCCTCGGACCCGGCGTGGCCGAGAAAGTCGCCGGCCTCACCGTCAACGGCACCGCCCAGCCGCCCGGCACCTACCGCGCGGTAACCCACCCGAAATTTATCGCCGGGGAGGGCACGCTGACCGTCGAAGCCGGCAAGGCCGCAAAGCGGTGATCCGCTTGCTCGCGGAAGGCGCGGACTGTTCAGCAAAGCGGGGCAGCACCAGAACCAACATCTTGCTTGCGAGGGGCTCCGCTGCCAGTATCGAGGACGTATCGCGACGCACATGAAACGCACGCTCTGCTTCATTCTGGCAATCGGAATGGCTTCCGCGCTGGTTGCGCTGGCTCGGGAGGACAAATCTCCGAACCGGCAGTTTCCTTCTCCCGACGGGCGCTTCTGCGTCCGCTTGGAAAAAACGGAGGATGCTGACGGGATCGTGATGACCCAGGTGGATTTGGTTTCCGTGAAGTCCGGGGAAAAGTTGTGCGAATTGGGAACGGCGGGAAATCCTTGGGCGGCCGACATCCGCGTTCTCTGGTCGCCAGATTCCCGCCGCTTTGCCTATGTCGCACCCGGCCGGCGGGGTGACTGGACCGACATCTGGGTCCTGAACGAAAAATCCTTCAAGCAGGTGTTCCTTCCGGAGATGCCCTCATTTGGCTATAAAAACCTCAACGGCGGTCACGTCGCCAAAACGGTGGTGGCCTCGTATTCGGCAGTGCGATGGATAAAGCCGGATGTCTTGCTGATCGACAACGCCTCTGAAAATGACGAGGGGGATTCCGCCCGGATGCGCTTCGCGGTGCATTTCGATGAGAACAACCGGATGACAGTAACGAAGGTTGATGGAAAGCGGCGGTGATCGGCTCGCTCATGATGAATATGGCGGCGACTCCTTTGGCGAAACGATCCGCGTCGTGTGGTCCAAGAACTCCAAACGCCTCGGAGTCAACTGTCGTGCCGGGGGGCGCTATTATTCCACGTCGCTGTTCAAGATCGATGGCCTGAGGTTCATCGAGCTTCCCTCCCGGGAAGAAGCACTCGTAGATCCCCTTCAGGCGACTGGAGCCGGACTCAAGTCGGCGGCATACCTAGCGGATGGACATAGGCAGGGTCGTTTGTTTCCAGCGACCTGCGAATTTGTTTGCCACGCTGCTTAACCAGCGCATAGTAGCGGCCGTTCTTGCAACGATACAAAGATGGTCCAACTTTTTCCCAGTCCGATTCAGGTTTTTCCGCTTTTTGGAGCTTCTTCATGCCCCGGCACTGTCGGGTTGGAAGCGGACATTTCTCCATCCTTAAAATCGTTTTAAGTTACTTTCAATGAATTACATCGGGGCGTA